>Ga0164320_10000957_pt1 | contig 10170 bp, 9 predicted proteins | sample GuaBasSediGuay11_FD_113736 | JGI IMG/M metagenome (GOLD analysis project Ga0164320, IMG submission 113736) | Subseafloor sediment microbial communities from Guaymas Basin, Gulf of California, Mexico - Guay11, Core 4567-28, 0-3 cm | ecosystem: Environmental > Aquatic > Marine > Hydrothermal vents...
AGTAGATGGTGATGCAGAATGTTCAGATTTGAGGCGCCAAGGGCACGTAATAGCTGGACTATTGCGCAACTTGGCAACGATAAAGCTGGACATTCTGGGCGCCAGATACGAGTTCATGAATTAATCAGAGGTTCCTAAGGAAGACAGCATCATGAAAGCGATCCTGATCAACAAGGACGACAACGGTTACAGCGCCCAATTCACCGATGTCGACGAAAGCCAACTGCCCGAGGGTGACGTCACCGTGAAGGTCGACTACTCCACCCTGAACTACAAGGACAGCCTCGCGATCACCGGCACCTCGCCGGTGGTGCGCAGCTTCCCGATGGTGCCGGGCATCGACCTGGCCGGCACGGTCGAGGCCAGTTCACATCCCGAGTTCCAGGCCGGCGACAAGGTTTTGCTCAACGGTTTCGGCGTCGGCGAAGTGCACTGGGGCGGACTCGCCCAAAAGGCGTGCCTCAAGGGTGACTGGTTGATCCCGTTACCGGACGTCTTCACGCCCAAGCAGACGATGGCCATCGGTACGGCGGGATACACGGCCATGCTTTGCGTGCTGGGGTTGGAGCGGAACGGAGTGACCCCGGAACAGGGTGAGATCCTCGTCACCGGCGCGGCGGGCGGCGTCGGCAGTGTAGCCATTTCCATCCTTGCCAAACTGGGCTACACGGTCGTCGCCTCCACCGGCCGCCCGGAGCAGGCCGACTACCTGAAAGGCCTCGGTGCGGCCGCCACCATCGATCGTAACGAGTTGTCCGAAAAAGGCCGACCGCTGGGCAAAGAACGCTGGGCCGGGGCCGTCGATGCCGTCGGCAGCCACACGCTGGCCAATGTCTGCGCGGGCCTGAAGTACGGCGGCACCGTCGCCGCCTGCGGCCTGGCCGGCGGGTTCGACCTGCCGGCCACGGTGATGCCCTTCATCCTGCGTGGCGTGACCCTGGCCGGTATCGACAGTGTCTACCGCCCCAAGGCCGACCGGATCGAGGCATGGAATCGCCTTGGCACTGACCTTGATTTCGGCCACATCGAAGCGATCATGAGCGAAATCCCCTTGTCCGGGGCGATCGCCGCAGCGGCGGACCAGATGGCCGGGAAGGTTCGCGGTCGCGTCGTGGTCGACGTCAACCGGTAATACACGCAAGCCATGACGGACGCCGCAAGGCCCGGGATCGTTCCAACCCCGGGCCTTGCGGCAAAACGGGTATGTCCGTTACCCGAGAGAACTCCACAGGGAGGGGACCGGAGACAACTCGTTGCCGGGCGAGTCCATCGTCCGCTTTGCCAGACCCCCCAGGAACTCGTCATTAAAAGCCTGCATCCGGACGAATTTCCAGAGCAGAGTTCCAGGCATTCGTTGCCCTGATGTTGAACGCCTGCTTGTCCCTGAACTGGATACTCTTCAGTCTTTAATTGACTTATGTCAATCCCAGTCTACGCTTTATCGGGGGCTCTCCTGTACGGAGGTAAAGATCAATGTGTACTTCAGACCATGACGATCACAATGAAAGTCCTGATGCGCCAAGTCGCCGCCAGTTTCTCAGAAGCGCATCTATTGGAGCGGCCGCGGTTGGCGTCGCCTCACTGGGGATCCAGGCCAGAGCCGAAGCAGCAACGGATCCTTATGCACCACCAGATAAGCCTGCCCTTCCCCCCTCCAACATGGTCCTGGATCTCCCTCGGACCGCACTCGTAATTACCGATCCCCAGATCGATTTTCTCAGTCCTGACGGCGTAACCTGGGGAGTGGTCGGCAAGAGCGTCACCGCACACAACACGGTAGCCAATATAGGCAGATTGCTGACTGCCGCAAAAAGTGTCGACATGGTGGTCGCGGTTTCTCCTCATTATTACTATCCAACAGATAAAGGTTGGCGGTTCGAGGGTGCGCTTGAAAAACTCATGCATAAAATCAGCATGTTTGACCGCCCAAGCCCTTATTCTATGGCCGGATTCGACAATTCGGGTGCCGACTTCATGCCGGAATATAAGGAACTTATCCTGGACGGTAAGACCATTGTCACCTCACCGCACAAGGTCTATGGCCCGGAAGCAAACGACCTGGTATTGCAGTTGCGCAAAAACAAGGTGGACCAGGTAATTCTTGGTGGGATGTCAGCAAATCTATGCGTGGAAGCCCACATGCGTGAACTTCTCGAACAAGGCTTCGAGGTCGCCGTCGTCAAGGATGCCACTGCCGCAGCGATGTTGCCGGAGGGTGATGGCTATCTTGCTGCCATCATCAATTTCCGTTACATGGCGAACGCGCTCTGGAGTACCGATGAGGCGGTCAAGCGTATAACGGCCACCTGAAAAGCAACTATCCGCTAGGTGTACCTCTCCATCACCTGGCATTCGGCGTTACCACTCCGTTCCAAAAACAGCCCCGTCTACAGTTCTGTAGGCGGGGTCCTTCCAGCAAGACGGTATATGAGCCTATATTGTGGTGGGGGTTAATTGTTCAACTGTTCTGGGAGGCCACATATGGGTCGTAAGTTTGAAAACATTCTGGAAACCATCGGCAACACGCCAATTGTCAGGATCGGCAAGCTCGCCCCTGCGGGCATCAACCTTTTCGTCAAGATTGAAGCCTTCAATCCCTTGGGATCGGTAAAAGACCGTCTGGCACTGGGAGTTATCGAGGATGCCGAAAATTCAGGGGCTTTGAAACCCGGGCAAACTGTTATCGAGGCAACCAGTGGAAACACAGGTATCGGCCTCGCCATGGTATGCGCCCAGAAAGGGTACCCGCTGGTGGTTACCATGGCCGAAAGTTTCAGTCTCGAGCGACGAAAGTTGATGCGTTTTCTTGGCGCCAAGGTCGTACTTACTCCGGCAGCGAAAAAGGGTACCGGCATGGTTGCCAAGGCCCAGGAACTCGCTAAGGCCAATGGCTGGTTCCTTACACGTCAGTTCGAAAATGAGGCCAATCCCGACATACATTCACGTACGACAGCTCGGGAGATCATCAATGATTTTGAGGGAGAGCCACTCGATTACTGGGTTACCGGTTTCGGTACAGGCGGAACCTTGAAAGGCGTCGCCCGGATTTTGGCCAAGGAAAAGCCCGAAACCAAAATCATTGTCTGCGAACCCGAAGATGCTCCCATGCTAAGCAGTGGCACCGGGCAGGAGAGAAATGCGGACCATACGCCAGCCGCAAGTCATCCGTCATTCAAGCCCCACCCCCTGCAAGGCTGGAGCCCGGATTTCATTCCCAAGCTGACAGACGATGCTGTCGATACTGGGGTAATCGATCGCATATTCACTATTTCCGGAGCGGATGCCATCCTTTACAGCCAGAAACTGGCCAAGGAAGAAGGCATCTTTGTTGGCATCAGTGCCGGTGGCACTTTAGCTGGAGCTCTCAAGATTTGTGCAGAAGCACCAGAAGGATCGACGGTTCTTTGTATGCTTCCCGATACCGGAGAGCGGTATCTGAGCACGCCGCTGTTTGCCGGGATACACGACGAGATGACGGATGAGGAGCTTGAAATATCGCACTCCACCCCGGGATTCCATCTTGAAGCTGTAACTTGATGTGGTATTTGTAGGGAGCCTCTGATCAAGTCTGGACGAAGTAGATGGCGATGCGGAATGTTCAGATTTGAGGCGTCAGGCGCAGGTAATAGCGAGCTATTGCGCAGCTTGGTAACGATCAAGCTGGACATTCTGGGCGCCAGATACGAGTTCATGAATTAATCAGAGGTTCCTTAGTGCTTGTTACCCTGAAGTGCCGGGTACCTGTCCGTGAACACACGAAAGCGATGCTTCAGAAAGACGGGGGAGTGCAGGCGCTGACGATGACGCAGTCGGTGTCGCTGATGTTTCTGAAGCGGTGCGGCAAGCGACTGTCGAACAGGTAAGCATCCCCGGCCTTGAGAACCTGGACGCGATCACCGACGGTGACCTCGATCTCACCGGAGATCACTACCCCGGCCTCTTCAGCTTCATGGCGAAGCATGTCCTCGCCCGTGTCCGTTCCCGACGGGTAGCACTCGTAGAGGACCTGCAGTGAATGTCGCGAGGCATCCCCTACCTGGCGGAACGAGGCCTGATCAAGGTTTCCCGTTGCACCGATCTTGCTCAGCGCGCCCGGGCTCAGTTCCTTCAACTCGTCGCTGGCAAAGAAGTACTCCTCACCGGCCTCTTTCTCGGCGCTGAAAAATTCCGATAGGGACATGGAGATGCCCTCGAGCACCTTTTTCAATGAACCCACCGAGGGACTCGAGCGATTCTGCTCGATCATGGATATCGTGCCGTTGGTCACCCCGCTGCGGCTGGCCAGTTGTCGTTGTGAGAGCCCCTTCGCCTCACGAGCCTCCTTGAGCCTCTTACCGACGTCGATATCCATGTTTGTCCACTTGGCAGCTTTGACAGGCGTTTAATATATTTAGCTGCGGTATGATGAACACTGTTGCATCCCGCCATCCACGACGCACCTAAATGCAGTTCAAATACCCGAATTAAACAACCTTGTGTTTAATATTACATTACATGTTGTCTTTTATTTTAAACGATGATATAAAGACATGCAACCAAGCTCGATATTCTTAACAGTTGACGCCTCGCTTCCAATCCGGGGCAGCCGTCGGTATCGGTGTCAAATGGGTAACATACCGAAGCATTCTGAATTTACCGGCGCCCAACCGGCATCCGAACCGGAGATCGCCCATGGCCGCAACATGGCATGAGCAACCCCGGCGACATCCCATCAGAACCGCACAGTCTATGCTTGAGCGCGTCTTCTACACTGTTCGTCGACCCTGGGAATCCGCTTGATGGATGAGCCGACTGCCTTCGTTGAATTCAGAAATGTCCAGAAGAGCTATGACGGGGAAACCCTGGTAGTCAAGGATTTCAACCTTGCCATTGCCCGTGGTGAATTCGTCACCATGCTGGGCCCCTCCGGCTCCGGCAAAACGACCTGCCTGATGATGCTGGCCGGGTTTGAACCCGCGACCCATGGAGAAATATTGCTGGGCGGAAAACCCATCAATGACGTACCACCCCACAAACGTGGTATCGGTATGGTGTTCCAGAATTACGCGTTGTTCCCGCATATGAGCGTGGCCGAGAACCTGGCCTTCCCGTTGATGGTCCGCAAGATTCCTGCAGCAGAAATCGAACAGAAGGTGAGCCGCGCGCTGGAAATGGTCGAGCTCCCGGAGTTCGGCAAGCGCCGCCCGGCCCAGCTATCAGGTGGCCAACAGCAGCGTGTCGCCGTCGCCCGCGCCCTGGTCTTTGACCCCGAACTCATCCTGATGGATGAACCGCTTGGCGCACTCGACAAGCAGTTGCGCGAGCAGATGCAGTACGAGATCAAGCATCTCCACGAGACCCTGGGCATCACCATGGTCTACGTGACCCACGACCAGTCCGAGGCCCTCACCATGTCGGACCGGATCGCCGTGTTCAATGATGGCGTGGTGCAGCAGCTGGCGACCCCCTCCGAGCTTTACGAAAAACCGGAGAACGCCTTTGTCGCGAGCTTCATCGGCGAGAACAACCGTTTGAACGGGGCGGTCAGCAGCGTCGAGGGCAGCGTGTGCGTGGTCGATCTCGACGGCGGCGGCACGGTACGCGCGGCCAAGGTCAACGTCGATGGCGTCGGCGCCCGCGCCAGTCTCTCGATCCGCCCGGAGCGCATCGAGCTTGCCCCGGAAAGCGGCTCCATGGCCAACGAATTTCGTGGCCGGATCGAGGACCTGATCTATCTCGGCGACCATATCCGCGTCCGCATGTCGGTGGCCGGGACTGACGAATTCATCGTCAAGGTCCGGAATACGGCCAGCCGGGGCAATTTGAAAAAAGGCGATGAAATGAGTGTGGGATGGCACTCGGAAGATTGTCGGGCACTCGATCCGATCGAGGTCTGACATTGGAGCGTTCGCTCGGAGAAGTCGAACGAAAACCGCCCGCATCAAGCCGGGCCAGAGAAGTGATGGAGATGTACTGATGAAAACGACAACTATGTTGGCTTCCGCCGCCATTGTGGCGAGCCTTTCTGCAACTGCTTTCACCGTGAACGCCGGGGAAATCACCGTCATGTCGTGGGGTGGCGCCTACACCAAGAGCCAGGTCGAGGCCTACTACAAGCCCTGGATGGCCGCGACCGGGCACAAGTTGAAATCAGTCGACGCCCCCAACCCTGCGGCACCGATCAAGGCCCAGGTGACCGCCAAGAATGTATCCATTGATGTGGCCGATGTCGAATATTCCGATGCCGTGCGCTATTGCGACGAGGGCCTCCTGGAAACCATCGATGCCAAGCAGCTTCCCGCCGCACCGGACGGCACCTCGGCAGAAGATGATTTCATCGAAGGTGCCTTGACCGATTGCGCGGTGGCCAACATCGTTTGGTCGACAATATTCGCTTATGACGCCTCCAAAATCTCGGGCGCGAAGCCGACCACGATGGCCGACTTCTTCGACACCAAGAAATTCCCTGGCAAGCGTGGCCTACGCAAGGGCGCCAAGGCCAACCTGGAAATGGCCCTGATGGCCGATGGCGTCCCGGCCGGTGAGGTTTACAAGGTTCTTGGTACCAGTGATGGCGTCAAGCGCGCCTTCGCCAAAATGGCCCAGATCAAGAGCGACATCGTCTGGTGGGAAGCCGGTGCACAGGCGCCTCAGCTTCTGGCCGACGGCGAAGTTCTGATGACGACGGCTTACAACGGCCGGATCTTCAATGCCGCCGTTGACGAGAACAAGCCGTTTGTCATCGTCTGGGACGGGCAGATCCTCGACTTCGATCTCTACGTGATCCCGAAGGGTGCGCCGAACAAGGAGCTTGCACTGGAGTTCATCAAGTACGCGACCGATACCCAACGCCTCGCCGACCAAGCCAAGTACATCGCTTATGGCCCGGCCCGGAAGTCTTCCGCGCCATTAATCGGTCTCTTCATGGATGGCAAGACCAAGATGGGACCACACATGCCGACGGCGCCCGCCAACATGAAGAATGCACTCGTCAATAACTTCGAGTTCTGGGCCGACCGGGATTCCGAACTCAACGAGCGGTTCAACGCCTGGATTACCGCGAACTAGGATCGATGCAAGGACCGGAGCACGGAAACGTGCTCCGGTCTTCGCTTTTCACGCAGGTTAATGTCTTGAAATAATAATGACTGTGTCGGCAGCCGATTCGATCGACCCTGGCGTGCCTCTGGTCACGCCCGACGGCAGGCCGCTCAAGCTGGCACTGGCCCAGGCCACGCGTCGTGCTCGAATCCGGGCTTTTGCACTGGTCGTGCCACTGCTTCTTTTCGTACTCGTAACCTTCGCCTTCCCCATCGGCCAGATGCTCTATCTGAGTATCCATAACCCGGTGTTCTCGGACCACATGCCACGGCTCACCGCCTACCTGACAGAGCACCCAGATGTCCAGGTACCCGGCGAGGAAGGATTCGCCGCACTGGCGCTCGACCTGGCCGATGCCAAGAAAAACCGGACTGCAGGTCGCATTGGCACTCGGGTCAATTATGAGCGCCCAGGTTCAAACAGCCTGTTCAAGTCGAGTGCGCGCAAGGCCGCAAAATTCAAAGGCCCACCCTATAAGGAGAAACTCCTGGAAATCAGGAGCGATTGGGGTGAGCCACATCTGTGGAACGTCATGCGGCGTGCCTCTGCGCAACACACGCTCGATTTCTATGCGGCGGCTCTCGATCTGACCCATGATGAAAATGGCGATCTCTCGCAAGTCTCACCGGAACGGCGAATCTATGTCAGGTTGTTCTGGCGCACGCTGTTCCTGTCCGCCGTAATCGCCTTTCTCTGTTTGCTGCTCGGTTACCCGGTTGCCCATCTTCTGGCGACACTGCCGCTACGCTATTCCAACCTTCTGATGATCCTGGTTCTCCTGCCTTTCTGGACCTCGCTTCTGGTCCGTACGACATCCTGGATAGCACTGATGCAGAGCCAGGGCGTAATCAATGACATCCTGGTTACCTTGGGCATCGTTGGAGATGATGGCCGTGTCCAGATGATGTACAACCAGTTCGGCACGATCATCGCCATGACGCATATCCTGCTGCCATTCATGATCCTGCCGCTCTACTCGGTAATGAAAACCATCCCGCCGAGCTATGTGCGCGCCGCCCGTTCACTCGGCGCGACACCGTTGACGGCGTTCATCAAGGTCTATTTCCCGCAGACCACGCCGGGGATCGGCGCGGGGATCCTGCTCGTTTTCATCCTGGCGATCGGTTACTACATCACCCCGGCGCTGGTCGGCGGTTCATCGGGGCAACTGATCTCGAACCAGATCGCCTTCCATATGCAGAAGTCGCTGAACTGGAGCCTCGCCGCCGCTCTGGGGGCCATCCTCCTGTTCATGGTCATACTTCTCTACTGGGTGTATGACCGCCTTGTCGGCGTTGACAAGATGAAGCTGGGTTAGGAAATTCGGACGATGGCATTACCAGCTCATGCATCACCTGGCGAGAAGGTCTGGCACTACACCTACCTGGTGATCTGTGGCTTCATCTTCCTGTTCCTGATCGCACCGATCATTATCATCATTCCCCTTTCCTTTAACGTCGAACCCTATTTCACGTTCACCTCCAAGATGATGGCGTTCGATCCGGAAGGGTATTCCCTGCGCTGGTATGACAAGATCCTGACGTTCGGCATGGCCAATCCCGACGTCCCGCGCGACAGCGCCTGGTGGGACGATGTCTGGCAGAACGCCACCTGGTTCCACGCCATGAAGAACTCCGCCATTATCGGCGTCGCATCGACCGTATTGGCTACATCACTGGGAACGCTTGCGGCTCTCGGCCTGTCGCGACCGGAAATGCCTTTCCGGCGCGCCATCATGGGACTCCTGATCTCGCCGATGATCGTGCCCCTGATCATCACCGCGACTGGGCTGTTCTTTTTCTACTCCGCTACCGGCCTGGCGCACTCCTACGCCGGTATCATCCTGGCCCACGCCATGCTCGGAATCCCCTTCGTCATCATCACGGTCACGGCGACATTGGTCGGCTTCGATCACTCTCTGACCCGCGCCGCAGCAAGTCTTGGTGCGCCGCCGATGACGACCTTCCGCAAGGTCATCCTGCCACTCATTTTGCCTGGGGTGATTTCCGGCGCCCTCTTTGCTTTCGTGACATCGTTTGACGAAATCGTGGTGGTGCTGTTCGTGGCCTCCTACGACCAGCAGACGATTCCGCTGCAGATGTGGAATGGAATTCGCGAACAGATTTCACCGACCATCCTGGCCGTGGCAACGATCCTGGTGATCTTCTCCATCACCTTGCTGACAGCCATCGAGCTGTTGCGACGTCGAAGTGAGCGCTTGCGTGGAGTTTCGGCCGCCTAGTGGACCATGCGTGAAGTTCGGTAACTCAAGGAGCACAGCAAAAAAGCATAGATCAAGGCGGGAAAGTGCTGGAATAGTGAGCCTATTCCGAGCTTTGCCAACGTAGAGATACGCCTTTTGGCGAAGCGATCAGTAACAGTACTTTGCGCATGGCCCACTAGACAGCTATCCGACCAGCGGCAGTTGACCTTGCACGCCTCTGCCGACCCTTGATCGTATCCGGCTGAACAGCCGTCACCTACACCTGGTCCGGTTCGACCACCAGCTTCACGATCGCCCTTTCGGTCGCCTCGCTTACGGTGAAGCGAAGACCGGATTCAACGATGTACTCGCCTTCTTTCGGAATGTGACGCATACGTCCCAGCAACAAGCCGCCGAGAGTATGGAATTCCGCTGTCGGGATGCGGGTGCCGAGGGTTTCGTTGGCCTCGGAGATGGAGAGGCGGGAGTCCACGAGAAAGCGGCCGTCTCCCAGTGACTCCACCGTCCGCTGGCGGCGCGGATAGTACTCTTCGAAGTGGTAGCCGACGTCGATCTCGCCGACCACTTCTTCGACGATGTCTTCCATGGTGATGATACCAATCCCCGAGCCGAACTCATCGACGACAACGGCCATATGGTCATCACGACGATGCAGCTGCGGCAGCAGTTGGTCGATGGTCTCCAGGGGAGACACGTAGAGAGGCATCTCGATCATGTCCGTGACCTTCTGACTCTCGACATTCTCTTCCATCATGTCCCATGTCGAAAGAGTCACAACACCTATGATGTTGTTTGTGCTTCCATCATAGACCGGCAGCCGGTTGAAGCCGTGTTTACGCACCATGGCGACGGCCTCGGCCCGGTTG
>Ga0164320_10000958_pt1 | contig 10164 bp, 7 predicted proteins | sample GuaBasSediGuay11_FD_113736 | JGI IMG/M metagenome (GOLD analysis project Ga0164320, IMG submission 113736) | Subseafloor sediment microbial communities from Guaymas Basin, Gulf of California, Mexico - Guay11, Core 4567-28, 0-3 cm | ecosystem: Environmental > Aquatic > Marine > Hydrothermal vents...
AGATGAACCATTTGCCGCAAAACGGTACTTACCTACGCCAGAAAGCAGCCGCTCGCCTGATATGATGCTGACAGGCTGCTCATGACCCCAATGCGGTCGTTCGTTATGGAGTCGAATTTTGCCTGAATTTCAAATAGTCGTCGTCTTGATCGTAAGGGCTATTGTTGCTGGTGCCGTTCATGCTCTTAAGGGGCTCGACGACGACACTCGACAGCGTGTGCGCGAGGCGATCGATCGTCTCAATGGAATCGCAGTGATATCGCCGGTGCCAAAAGGCAAAAAGTAGCCTTTTCATGTCATACACCGATCTCACTATCAAGACGATCTACGGCCGGTCGTACAATGAATGCAACCATCCTGACTGCACGACGGTCATTATCGCTGTCGATCCGAATACTGAAAAAGTCGTCAATCACGGCGAAATGGCGCACATTCGCGCGCGCAAAGCGGGTGAGGAGCGTTGGGATTCAGACTACCCGACCGAGAAGCTGAATCTCGCTGACAATCTCATTCTGTTGTGCACAGACCATCACCTCGTGATCGATCAAAAGGGCGCCGGCGACCACTACACCGTCCCTTTGTTGGAGGAGTGGAAAGCGAAGCATTACCTGGCCAAAGAAATTGCCGAAGATCGCTCCTGGGTCTACGGGTCTTCGTCGGTAACTTTCGCAGTAGACGGTCAGCAGCAAGTACTAGAGTTTTGGTGTGATGCCCAGGGCAACATTCGATTTTTTACTGATAAACAGCTCGCGCAAGCGAAGGCCGCTCGCGAGCTGTCTTATATCTTTGCGCAGCTCGGTGGGCTGATGCGGATGATTGACGATGCTGATCCGACGCCGGCCAATCCGTCACACATAACGCTCAATGACGGAATGCTGCAAATAATTTGCAGAGACGTCGCGCGCCTGAGGCGGAGTTCGTTTAACTCTGCCGGAACGGAATACGAAACTTTTTTGCATCGTCTACACGCAAATCTAAAAGCCTGTCCAGACATCACATTGGCTGAGCTTTCTCTCGTCGGTACTGTCGACAAGATGCCCACGACGTCCGTACTCGTCGGCGGCGAGCTTACGCAAGAGCGTCTGCTCGAGGCCATGCAACCGCCGAAGCGGAAAGACGAGACCTAGCCGGCTGCTTTTGGTTGAGAGCGATCGGTCGCGACGAAGATGAATGAACGACGGGTTTGTGGAAGAGCAGACGTTTGAGGGCGGCGTTTCCGCGGAAACTTAATTTCCCGGTCGGGCAATAACCCGCCACGTGGCGGATTCCCTAGAATCTACTTTAAGTTCCGCAAATAGCCGCCTCCTGCGAGAGAGTGACCGGCTGCTTTACTGCCATCACCAGCCGATCACCTGGTGATACACTCGACGGCTGAAGATGACCCATTGCAGCCATTGCTTGGGCATCATTATGTAAAAGCATGTACATGCCGCAATTGACGCGTTCTCCCCAATCCAACATATAAGTCAGTCATAACCAATAAAAGCAAACCTAGCCAAAGCTAGGGACGCAATGCCACGGGTCCTCGCTTCCTTCGAGAAGCCACGGATGACTCCCCCGAAGGACCCAAGATCGCCGGGCTGCCGGAGCTTTAGTTACTTGTTGAGACTTCGCTCGTTCGAAGATTTGCGATGTGGCTAAGTTACGTTCCTATGGGGGATAAAGTAGGAGGAATAACAATGATCAATAATCCGAATCGCACCATGGCACTCAGAGGTTCAATCATCCTTGCTGCAGCTGCCGGAATAATGTTCTTCATGTCCGCACCGTTGAGGGCCGCTCCACCCGACTTTTCGGTATGTGACGGTCTTACTGGCGCGGCGTGGGGCCTTTGCCGGGGCGGAGTCGCTGCTGGTTGCGCTGATGGGCCTGGGACAGAAGCTTGCGCAAATATCGAGGCGACTATCAGGAACGTCACGGGCAACGAGGCACCTTGGATAGTACCGCCCGCCGTCTGCCCTTGTGATTTCACTGCGGTACCTATCTCAGGTCCCCCATGGAATCATGCGATTTTTTCGTGTCCCGAAAATGGCGCTGCCGTCGAGGAGTCTCCGACTACTGACTTCACTGCCGTGGTCGCTGGGAGTGTTGGAGGGGACCCGGCGAATCTCGCATGCTTGGTGATCTATTGGGAACAGATTCCGCTGGAGCCATACGAAATTCACGAAAACATATCCCTAGACGAGTACAACGCCTGCAGGGATGACATCATCGCCTACGGTATGGAGTTGGTGGCAACTGTCGAGGGGACGACCGACAATTGCACTCCGCTATTAGTACCCTGACCAACTGACAACAGACCTTCAAGGTACTAGCCGTTGGTGGATGGCTCTGGGCTGTTCTCTTCGTCATCCTACGGCTTGATTTGGGGGCCAATTCGAAAGGCATCATCACGATGTTGCCTGGCAATGGCCCCCTGTTCTTTGCTGGTAACGGTGTCCCCGACACCGTGCAAGGTTTCATTTCAATGTCAGCTTGTGGCCGATTGCAGACGATCAGATTGGTGATTTTCTAGCGTTTTGAATGACCGCTTTGGAGATAAGCAGTCATTGTCGTGTTGCCGTGATTATGTGCCCCCGGATTCTCGCTTCCACTTGTCCTGCACCAAATCTCTCGGCAATCGCATCCGCTGCACAGTCGGTTACGTGTTCGAGGAGGCTGGCATCACGTTCTTCAATCTCGTTGCGCAGTGGTGTGCCCTGGCAATAGGCGACCGCAGGGTGGCGAGGAGATGGTGCAGAGCTGGTTGCTTCAAGCGTCTCATAGTCCACGGCCGTGAAGCCGGCCGCAGTCAATTCTTCCCTTATTAGGTCCTCGTCGTAATACCCGTGTGGAGTGCGGGGAAGGAATTGCGGAGGGTTATCAGGAAAGACCTCGGCAGCGGCTGCTGTGACGACATCGGCGAATTCGTTGGTTTCAATTCGATCCCACACATTGAAAATGAGCACACCGCCTGGTCGGAGGACCCGGTACGCTTCGGTATAACTGGTGATTCTGTCCGGGTAGAACATGACGCCGAACTGACATACGACCGCATCGAATAAGGCCCCGGCAAAAGGAAGATCCAGTGCGTCCGCTTGTTGCCAGGTAATGCGCGTGTCCGGCTCCTGTTTGCTCGCGGCATGGTCAAGCATTGGTTGATTGAGATCCGTGACTGTATAGCGCGAATCGGAAGACAAGGTTGAAGCCAGCGCGCGGGTCACGACGCCACTACCGGCGGCCGTTTCCAGTACGGATAAGGGTATTAGCGCGCCTACGCGGTTGGCGAGATCCTTCGCATACGACTCGAATATCAGCGGCACCAAAAACGCATCGTAGATCTCGGGTATCGAACCCACAAAGTCCTTGTCTCGATCTGTCATTCGCGCAGTTCCTCCAGCAGCCGACACCAAGGTTTATCACAGTTGCTCGCCTTATAGGTACTTCTGCCAGTGCCCGGCACACCGGGCTGTTGCTAGGCTAATTCGGATTGGCAGCGGATCAATGAACCGTGAATCTACTCGACAGGGCAGTACTGCTCGCACACATACTCCGCTGGCGCCTGACCTGGGACCGTCGCGATACGGCCTATTTGCCTGCAGAGCCGCTGCCGGCCAGGTTCAAGTCAGCACGCGCGGCAGCGGACATGATTCCCGATCGTGCCTGCGTGATCTCCTGTGGCATTTCCGGCAATGCACGCTGCTCGATTCTTTTTTGGGCCGTACGCGAACGCTTTGAGCAAAGTGGACGCCCGCAAGGGCTCACCTGGATTTCCGTGGGTGGTCAGGGAGGGCGCGGTCGCGCACCCGGCACGGTGGAAGAAGTCGGGTTGGACGGGCTGGTAACAACGTATATCGCCGGGCATACGGAAACGGCGAAGTCCATGTTGCGCCTGGCCGATGCCGGGCGGCTCGAGTTACACACCTTGCCGCAGGGTGAAATGATCCAGGTTATTGAGGCGCAGGGACGTGGCGAGCAACAAGTCCGCAGCCCGACCGGTACGGGTTCTTTTCTGGATCCACGGGTCGGTCGTGGTTCGCCGGTGTCACCGGACGCGACCCTGCAATTCGCACACGCTGAGGGCGATGACATTGTCTATACGATGCCGGCAATCGATGTCGCATTGTTCAGTGCACCGTACGCCGACCGTGACGGCAACATCTACTTTCAAAACGCGGCGACGATTACGGAGAATGTCGAGGCGGCACGCGCTGCTCGCAGGAACGGTGGCCTCGTACTCGTGTCAGTCGCCGGTCTGATCGACCATGACGAGACCGCAATCGGGTTGGCGGCTGACGAGGTTGATGCCGTCGTCGTCAATCCACGTAATGAGCAAACAGGGTCGGTGGCGCAACACAGGCATTGGACAATGTTTACAGCCGGCGCGAACGTGGACGCGCAAGCAGCGGTCGAGCGACTCCGGTTCATCAACAAAACGCTTGGGATTACGCCGCGCCGTAGCCCATTGGACCACGCGCTGGCGCGGCTCGGGGCACAGACCTTCGCTGACAATGTGCCGGTCGGTGCCACGGTGAATATTGGTGTGGGTCTGGCCGAAGAAGTCTGCCATGTTCTTTACGCAAGTCGACTGCATGAACAAATCACATTTACGACCGAGTCCGGGCCCTACGGCGGTCTACCGGCACCGGGCATTTTCTTCGGTGCGGCAATCAACCCGCAGCGACTCGAATCGTCGGCCTGGATGTTCGATCATTATCGCAAGCATCTCAACGCGGCGATGCTTGGTTTCCTGCAGCTCGATTCACGCGGAAATATCAATCTTTCCAATCGGGGACCACGCATGTTGGACTATGTCGGGCCGGGTGGTGCACCGAGCATCATCGAGTCGGCAAACACGGTGTTGTTCATCGGCAAATGGATGCAGGGTGCAAAGGTCAGCATCGTTGGCGAGCGGCTGCGACTCGACAAACCCGGCAAGCCCAAACTGCTTGAGGAAGTCGATGAGGTAACGTTCAGCGGTCGCGTGGGCCTGGAGCGTGGTAAGAAGGTATTCTATGTCACCGATCTTGCCGTGCTGGAGTTGACGGATGCGGGGCTGACGCTGCGCGCCGTGATGCCGGGCATCGATATCGAACGCGATCTGCTCGCCAACAGCCTCGCCCGTATCGTTGTACCGGACGATCCCGCACCAGGAACGGTGCCGGCATCCATCGTGACCGGTAAGGGTTTCCATCTTGACTGGGCGGAGAACAGCGTATGAACGGTGGTGAACACATTGCGCGTGTACTGAGAGCTCACGGTGTGGAGTTTCTGTTCACACTGTGTGGCGGGCATATCTCGCCCATTCTCAAGGGTGCGAAAGACGCGGGCATCCGTGTCGTCGACGTGCGGCACGAGGCCACGGCAGTCTTTGCGGCCGATGCGGTAGCACGGCTCAGTGGCATACCGGGTGTTGCGGCCGTTACGGCAGGTCCCGGCGCCACCAATACGATAACGGCTGTGAAGAATGCGCAACTCGCACAATCGCCGGTGGTGTTGCTCGGCGGTGCTGCGGCGACTGTATTGAAAGGCCGTGGTGCACTGCAAGACATCGACCAGATGGCATTGTTCAAGCCACACGTGAAGTGGGCGCATGCGGTTACTCGCGTACGCGATCTTGCGCCGGCTCTGGCCAAAGCGTTTCAGATAGCGAGCGGTGGGGTGCCAGGCCCGGTGTTCGTGGAATGCCCGGTCGATCTGCTGTACGACGAAGCCGTCATACGCGAGTGGTACGCGGCCAGCACACCAAAAGGCAATTCGCTGCCCGACCGGGTGGTACGTGCTTATCTTAATTATCAGGCGCGCCGCCTGTTCTCAGGCGCGGATACCGCCGTCGATGACACCGCAGTTGAAGTGGTATCGCTGCCGCCCTCGCCGGACCTTATTGCACGAGCCGCCAAACGCATCGCCAAGGCTGAGCGACCACTACTCGTCGTTGGCAGCCAGGCACTGGTTGACGCTGGCCAGGCCGAGGCCGTTGCGGCGGCTATCGAACAACTGGGCATACCGGTTTATCTGTCAGGCATGGCGCGCGGGCTGATGGGCAAAGCGCACGCTTTGCATCACCGGCATCAACGACGCAAAGCGTTGCGCGAGGCTGACCTGGTCTTGCTCGCGGGTGTGCCGTCTGATTTCAGGCTGGATTACGGGCGCAATGTGCGGCGCAGCGCGTGCCTGATATCGGCGAACCGCAGTCGAGTCGACCTCAAACGCAACCGCCGCCCCAACATTGCGGTACTCGCAGATGCCGGGCTTTTCTTGCGCGCACTGGCTGACACGCTCGAAGCGAACGTCAGTGCAGGTTGGCACGAGTGGCAGGAAACGCTGCTAGCACGCGACGGCGAGCGCGAAGCCGAGATTGATAAAAATGCAGCAAGGTCCGGCGAGTTCATCAATCCAGTCACGCTGTGCAGAAGCATCGATGCCGGATTACCGGATAACAGTGTGATCGTTGCGGACGGTGGCGATTTCGTGGGCACGGCGTCGTATATCGTAAAGCCCGGGAAACCGCTTAGCTGGCTGGATCCGGGTGTCTTTGGCACGTTGGGTTGTGGCGCCGGTTTCGCCCTCGGCGCGAGCCTGTGCAGGCCCGATCATGAGATCTGGGTCCTGTTCGGTGACGGTTCGGTTGGTTACGCGCTGGCCGAGTTCGATACCTTTGTACGACACAACATTCCTGTTGTAGCGGTTGTAGGCAATGATGCGGGCTGGACGCAGATCGCACGTGAGCAAGTGAAGATGTTGCACGACGATGTCGGCACGGTGCTGGCGCGCAGCGATTATCACAGGGTTGCCGCGGCATTGGGCGGGCAGGGCGTGTTGTTAAAAGATACCGATCAGACTGCCGCGTGTTTGCAGGAGGCGCGGGACGCCGCCAGTAACGGCATACCGGTGCTACTCAACGCCTGGCTGGATCGCACCGACTTTCGTGAAGGCTCATTGTCGATGTAGAGGGCTGGCATACCTTGGACTACGACTGGCTCATCATAGGTTCTGGATTCGGCGGCAGCGTGTCCGCGCTGCGCCTGTCCGAAAAAGGCTACAAGGTCGGGGTTATTGAGGCGGGCCGACGCTTCGAAGACGAAGACTTCGCAAAGTCAACCTGGCAACTGAATCGCTTCCTCTGGGCGCCACTTCTGGGGTTGCGCGGCATCTTGCGACTGACTCCGTTCAAGGATGTATTCGTCGCCAGCGGCGCCGGCGTCGGCGGCGGCAGCATTGTTTACGCCAACACCTTGTATCGCGCCAAGCAGGCATTTTTCCAGAATTCGCAATGGGCCGGGCTTGCCAACTGGGAACAGGAGCTCGAGCAGCCGTACGCGACAGCCGAACGCATGCTCGGCGTCAACACGGTCCCGTTTGCCAGCCCCGGAGATAAGCTCCTGCAGGACTACGCTGCCAGCATCGGCACTGAGGAAACGTTTTGCAGAACACCGGTTGCCGTGTTCTTCGGCGAGCCGGGCAAAACGGTCGCAGACCCGTTCTTCGATGGCGAAGGTCCGGCGCGTACCGGGTGCATTAGCTGCGGCGCCTGCATGGTCGGTTGTCGCGTCGGCGCCAAGAATACCCTGCTCAAGAACTACCTCTGGTTCGCGGAGAAAAATGGCGCTGAAGTGTTGCCAAATCGCGAAGTTGTCGACATTCGCCCAATCGGTGCCGCCGATGGCCGCGACGGATACGAAATTCGAATGCGATCACCCGGTCTGTGGCGAGGCAAGACGAAGATACTGAGGGCGCAGGGCGTGGTCGTTGCGGCTGGAGCGCTGGGCACCAATCACCTGTTGGCAAACTGCAAGCATGGCGGCTCGCTACCCAACATCAGCGACCGGCTGGGACAACTGGTGCGAACCAACAGCGAGTCGATCCTGGCTGTTACGTTGCCCGATGACTCGCTCAAGGTCTCGCAAAGTGTGGCCATCAGTTCGAGCATCCATACCGATGCGGATACACACATCGAGGTCGTTACGTACGGTGAGAAAGGTGATTTCCTGAATTTGCTGCTCACGCTAATCACAGGTGAGGGCACGCGCTGGACGCGCGTATTCCTATTATTGCGCAATGCCGTACGCCATCCAATTCAGTTTCTGCAAACCCTGCGGCCGGTGGGGTGGTCGAAAAAAACGATTGGTTTGCTCGTGATGCAGAGTCTGGATAACGCCATCTCGTTTCGTGCAAAGAAACACTGGCTGGGTGGTGGTGTGCGGCTCAGTACCGAACAGGACGCGGCGAAGCCAAACCCCACGTATATCGACGCTGGCAACAAGGCGGCCACCTGGATCGCGGCACACACGGGCGGCATTGCCCAAAGCAGTGTGCTTGAAGCAGTTGCAAATATTCCAATGACCGCGCACATTCTTGGTGGCGCCGCAATCGGCAGTGACGCCGAGCATGGCGTCGTCGATAGCGAGCAGAGCGTATTCAATTATGAAAAACTGCTTATTTGTGACGGCTCCGCAGTACCGGCTAATCCCGGCGTGAACCCGTCACTGACAATTGTTGCAATGACCGAACGAGCCATGTCAAAAATTCCAGCGAGAGACTAGTCCTATGGTTGTCAATACCGAATTGACCCAATCAAGCGATGCACTGGCTATTGAACGCCTGCATCGCATCTTCGCAGCCCAGCAACAGTCGTTTCTAGACGACGGTGAGCCCGATCTAAAGACGCGCAAAGATCGCATCGATCGTGTCATCGCGATGACGCTCAAGCATGCGGATAGATTCACCGCGGCCACGCACGCCGATTACGGCTCGCGCGACCCGGAGCTGGGCAAGGCTCTTGATGTCGTCAGCCTGATCGATGGACTTAAAGCGGACCGCAAGACCACCGCGGGATTCATGCGCGGCGAGCGTCGTGCGTCGTCGTTCCCACTCGGGCTGCTGGGCGGTCGATCGAGAGTACACTATGAACCGCTTGGTGTGATCGGCAACATCTCACCGTGGAACTTCCCAATTCAGCTGTCGTTCTCCATGCTCGGCGCCGCCTTCGGTGCCGGCAACCGGGCAATCATCAAGCCGTCAGATCAGACTCCGCTAACGTCGACGGCGATCGCCGAGGCGGTCGCCGAGTACTTTGACGATACCGAACTCGCGGCATTCGCGGGCGGCCTCGATCTTGCTGTTGAATTTCCGAAGCTGCCATTTGATCATCTGATGTTCACTGGGTCACCGACGCTGGCCAAAATCGTATGCGCCGAAGCCGCGAAGAACCTGACCCCGGTAACGCTCGAGCTTGGTGGTAAGTCTCCCGTGATCGTAAGCCGCACGGCAGACATGGCCGAGGCGGCGAGCCGCATTATGTGGGGCAAGTGCCTGAACGGTGGCCAGGTGTGCCTGGCGCCGGATTTTGGCTTTGTTCCGGCGGGCGACGAGTCAGCATTTATCGAAGCGGCTGGCAAAGTCGTGGGCGACATGTTCCCGACGATGGTGAGCAACGATCAGTACGTCAATTTTGTGAACGAACGTCATTACCAGCGCGTCGTGGGCTACCTCGACGACGCTCGCGCGAAAGGCGCACAGGTCATCACGATTAATCCCGCCGACGAGGAATTTCCCGCGGCCGCCCGCAAGATGCCGATCACGTTTGTTTTGAATGTTCGTGATGACATGGTCATTAGCCAGGAAGAAATCTTCGGGCCCGTCTTCCTGATTCGGACCTACACCGACTTCGCCGAGACTATCGACTACATTAATTCACGGCCGAAACCTTTGGCGCTGTACTACTTCGGTGACGATGAGAAAGAGTGGCAGACGGTGCTAACGCGGACGTCGTCAGGTGGCGCGGTACGCAACGACGTCATTGTGCATTTCATGCAGCACGGTCTACCGTTCGGCGGCGTCGGCAATTCGGGCAGCGGGCGCTATCATGGTATCGAAGGCTTCAGACGCTTTTCCAACCCGCGTGGCGTCTATGAGCAGAGCAACATTGCGGCGAAAGCGATACGCCTGGCATTGAACTTCCCGATGAAAGGCCTGCACAGCAAAGTGATCAAAGCCAAATTACGCTGAAGACCTCTTGTGTATGGTCTCTCGGAACCATCCAACGCGAGGCATGTCATAATCGCCACTAGTATCTGGTTTTTTCTGCTCTCGCAAAGGTCGTGGTATGAATGTTCGTGTTGTGCTCGGCGTTGTAGTGGCAGCCTCTCTCAACGGAGTGGTGCAGGCGCAGGGCGTTCCACCTTC
>Ga0164320_10000959_pt1 | contig 10155 bp, 9 predicted proteins | sample GuaBasSediGuay11_FD_113736 | JGI IMG/M metagenome (GOLD analysis project Ga0164320, IMG submission 113736) | Subseafloor sediment microbial communities from Guaymas Basin, Gulf of California, Mexico - Guay11, Core 4567-28, 0-3 cm | ecosystem: Environmental > Aquatic > Marine > Hydrothermal vents...
ACAAAAAGTCCGTGAACTGCTGGTCGACGACGACCAGGACTGCATCTGGCTACGAGTGGACGTCAGCGGCGGCGCAAGCTGCCATGTCGGCTACCGCAGCTGTTTCTATCGCAAAGTCCCGGTAGGAGCAGACTTTGAGAACAAACAATCAGAAGGACATGTAGAGCTTGAGTGGACCGAAACAGAAAAGGTCTTCGATCCGGAAGAGGTCTACGGAGATGCGCCGAACCCAACCATCCTGTAGAAGTCCCGGACTCTGACGCCAGTCGGATAGAGGTCGGCGGGCGGGACACTGTTTACTGGAATGGCTCCCTTCGGTCCGCTTTATTTCCTGTAAACAGTGTCCCGCCCGCCGACCATGTGCGGTTGTTTATCAGAATCGGCCTTCAGCTTCGTGTCGTCGCTTGTCCCGTCGTCTTCTCGCTGCCGGTTGCGGTTCTGCTATCGCTATTGCTCGGGCCTGAAATGCGTATTCGATGGTGCCAATTATCCATAGAAAGTAACCCATTAGCTCTATGAATTCCTCGACTGCGAGTTTGATGATTCGTTTGTAATCCTCGTCGAGGATTGATGTCCACAGGGGTTCGTGTCCTACAAATCGCACAAATGCGAACAGGATGACGGCGCCGGCGAATAGTAGTGTCAGGCCGGGTGATGGCCAGATTCGTGCTAATGCAATCTTCAGTCGCTTCTGATTTCTGACTGTGTAGACGATCACCAATGCCGCGATGATTACGATCATGATCTGCCAGAGGCTGTCGATGATGAAACGATCGAGGAAGTAATCCAGTTCGCGGATCAGAAATGCCAGGGCCATGCCGGCGAAGGGAATAGCTATGGGTCTTTGTGACGGACAGTAGCGAGCTACCCACCACATGATGCCGCCACAGACGGCGAGAATGATCGCCTGGATAATTTCAACGGGAGAGAACTCACTGGTGCCGAAACGGTCGGTCTCGCTCAGCAGGAGGTGCAGTTTCAGGCTACCCGGTGAGGCAATTTCCATCTGCGTTAGTGCCCACGTTATGAACGCGATCGCAGTGAAATACAGGAAGTAGCGTAGCCAGGGCATACCAAACTATACACCGCGGCCGGATCATTGACGCAGTCTGAATGTCGCCTCGCCAGCCGTGCTCAGAAGTCTATGATTCATAAGAAACTCTGCAGCATCCTCTGCATCGTTTTGAAACCAGTCGCGCGTTTTGCCGAGGCGAAAACTATAGCCCCAGGCATCCATATCGAGCATCAGCCTGTCGCGGCCAACACCGTCAATATGATCGGCCAGGACGACCTGTAAGTAGCAAACGGCGGCCTCCTCAAGATCATCACCACCGGCATCTCGGTCGAGACCCGCACGTCGGTCCTCGGTCATGCAAATGACGTGACAGGTTTCGTGCAGTAGTGAGTGTATTGGGGTATCGCCGCGAACGTATACGGTGCGGCCAACGATGCCCGCTTCCGAGTCACCCCAGAAACTGCCGGTAATCACGGTATCGGTTTCCTGCAGAACAAGGTCGAGGTCGTATCGTCGCAGCAACGAGTCCAGGGCTCTGCGCGCGACATCGGAGACAAGCAACATCAGAGATCAGAGCGTGGAAATCTGCTTCATGACAATGCTCACGAGATCCTGAACGATTGCATCGCGCAGCAGCTCTTCCTCACGTGCTTTACCCAGCACCAACGTGGAGTCGTATGTGTAATCCCTCGTGAGGGTCAGGGTTTGCTCTGGCATCAGACTTGTTGTGCCGGCGTCGAGGCTGTAGGCGAGGGTGTAGTAAACCTCATATTCGGTCGGCACATTGCGCGCCGAAACCGACAATACTCGTTGCGAAGTGTCATCGAACGAGATCGTAAATGTCGCCGTCGCATCTGCTGCAGAATCGCTTAGTTCAACGCCAGCCGACCGCAGCCGTGCTGCAAACTCCCGCACGAACAAACTGTAGCGATCGCTGCTCGCAATGTAAGTGCGTTTCATTTCCACTGGTGTATTAAACGCTCCCTGCAGATGAAATCCGCAGGCAGACAGGCTGGCTGCTGCCAGCATCAGAAGAACTGGGCGGATAATCCTAGACAACGATATTCACCAGTCGACCGGGTACGACGATAATCTTACGAATATCTTTGTCAGCAATAAAGCGCTGTACGTTTTCATCGGCAAGCGCCGCTGCTTCGACAACGTCCTTGGCTGCAACAGCCGCAACAGAAATTCGTCCGCGTAACTTGCCGTTGACTTGCACCACGATCTCAACAAGGTCCAGCTCCAACGCACTCTCATCAAACTCCGGCCAGCGCTGATCGATCAACGCCGATTCGTGGCCAAGTTCCTGCCACAGCGCATGGCATATGTGCGGCACCATCGGCGACAGCATGATAACAACCGCTTCCAGTGACTCGCGTGCGACGGCGCGGCCCGCGTCTGACTCATCGGCCAGTTTGTTGATCGCATTCAACAATTCCATTGATGCTGCTACAGCGGTATTGAAACTGTGCCGGCGGCCTATATCGTCACCGATTTTAGCAATGGTCTGGTGCGTCTTGCGGCGCAGTTCTTTTTGCGTGTCGTTCAGTGCGTCAACTTCAACTGCACCCGCCGGGCCTTTGTCCGCGTGCTCGACGACCGCACTCCAGAAGCGTTTCAGGAAACGGAAGCTACCCTGTACACCATCATCGGACCATTCAAGGGATTGCTCGGGCGGTGCTGCGAACATCATGAACAAACGCACTGTATCAGCGCCGTATTTCTCGATGAGCTCCTGTGGGTCAACCGTATTGCCCTTGGACTTCGACATCTTCACCCCGTCCTTGAGCACCATTCCTTGTGTCAACAGGTTGGTAAACGGCTCGGATACGTCGGTCAGGCCTTCATCGCGCATCACGCGTTGAAAAAAGCGCGAATACAAGAGATGCAGGATGGCGTGCTCGATACCGCCCGTGTACTGATCAACCGGCGTCCAGTATTTCGCACGATCATCCAGCATGGCGTCATCGCTATCCGGACACGCATAGCGTGCGAAATACCAGGACGATTCCACAAATGTGTCAAATGTATCGGTTTCCCGGCGCGCGTCCTTGCCGCACTTCGGACACGCGACATTGACAAATTCAGGCATGTCTTTGAGCGGCGATCCTGTGCCCTTTACCACGACGTCCTCAGGCAATACGACCGGTAATTGATCGTCTGGAACCGGTACGGCGTCGCAATCATCACAATAGATAATCGGGATTGGCGTACCCCAGTAACGTTGGCGCGATACGCCCCAGTCGCGTAAGCGGTAGTTAACCCTGCGGCTGCCGCGCCCCGACTTTTCGAAATAATCTGCAATCGCGTTAAACGCACCGTCAAAATCCAGGCCGTCGTAGTCGCCGGAATTTATGAGCACGCCTCGTTCCAGATAGACCTCTGCCTCGATATCGATCTCGCTGCCATCCGTCGGCGCGATAACCTGCTTGATTGGCAAGTCGTGTTTCCTGGCGAACTCCCAGTCGCGAGCGTCATGGCCCGGCACGGCCATTACCGCGCCTGTGCCATAGCTCATCAATACGAAATTGGCGACCCACAGCGGCACTTCCTCGCCCGTCAGAGGATGGATCGCAGAGATACCCAATGGCATCCCTTTCTTTTCCATTGTCTCAAGCGTCGCTTCCTGAGCATCCGTTTTTTTGCACTCTTCAATGAAAGCAGCAACGTCCGGATTCATTGCCGCTGACTTGCTCGCCAGCGGGTGCTCGGCAGCGACGGCCATGTAAGTCACACCCATCAGTGTGTCCGGGCGCGTTGTATACACTGTGAGTGGCTCGTCCTCGTCAACAACATCGAACGAGAGCTCAACACCTTCCGATCGACCGATCCAGTTACGCTGCATTGTCTTTACGGAATCGGGCCAGCCCGGCATTCGGTCCAGTTCATCGAGCAACTCGTCCGCATAATCTGTGATTTTCATAAACCACTGCGGAATCTCGCGGCGCTCTACGAGCGCATTGGAACGCCACCCTCGACCATCGATAACCTGTTCATTAGCGAGCACAGTCTGGTCTACGGGGTCCCAGTTAACGATCGAATTCTTCCGGTAAACGAGGCCCTTTTCGAACATCTTCGTAAAAAGCCACTGTTCCCAGCGATAGTACTCCGGGCGGCACGTCGTAATTTCACGTGACCAGTCGTAGGCATAGCCAAGTCGCTTGAACTGGCCACGCATGTCCTCGATATTGCTGTAGGTCCATTTCGCCGGCGGTATGCCGCGCTCAATTGCGGCATTTTCCGCGGGCATTCCAAAGGCATCCCAGCCCATTGGTTGCAAGACGTGCTTGCCCCGCAAGCGATGGTAGCGGGCGATAACGTCATTTAGCGTGAATACACGGACATGACCCATATGCAGCTTTCCGCTGGGATAGGGGAACATCGTCAGGCAATAATATTTGTCCTTGCCGGCATCTTCGCCGACCTCAAAACAGCGAGTATCTTCCCAGTACTTCTGGGCGCTCAACTCTACGGTTTCAGGATTGTAAGGGGCGCTCATGGGTGTCGCGTGTCTTCGCTACCGTGAAAACCCAGAAGCCTACATGAACAGGCTGCAATACGCAGCAGTCACGCGGCTCTCAACGACGTTTTTAGATCCCGGTTCGACTTCGGATCCAGAAGAATCCGAGCATTGTGAAGCAGAGGCCCAGAATGGGCCAGTTGCCCACGTCTGCATAGATGGTTGTTCCCCTCCGGGAACGGATATCGGCAGTCATGATTTCTTCTTCGAACTGCTTGCCGGTTTGCAGCAACTCACCTTGCGGCCCGATAAACGCACTGATGCCCGTATTGGTCGACCTTACGGAGTAGCGCCCGACTTCCAGCGCACGCATTCGGGCCATCTGCAGATGCTGATACGGTGCGACCGACTCGCCGAACCAGGCGTCATTGCTGACGTTGATCAGGATGTCCGCGTCAGGAAACGCGTATAGCTGTTCAGCACCAAAGGCATCTTCGTAACACACCGCAATTGAAAGTGTCGCACCGTTTGCGGTGGTCAACAGCGGTTGCACGTCGCGACCTTTAGCCAGATCAGAATAAGGAAGATTCTGCATCTTCATCCACTCACGGACACTTGCCGGGACCGGGAAATACTCACCGAAGGGCACCAGGTGCCGTTTGCGATAGAACTGCCGTTGTTCTGTACCGAGCATCAGCACGCTATTGAATATTCGCGCTTCTGTACTGCGCTCAGTACTGTTCTCAAGGATCCCCAGCAATACGGTCTGCCCGTTTCGCTTCGCATCCCCATCGACGATATCCAGATAATCAGCGACCTGGGTCTGTAATGCCGGAATCGCAACCTCCGGCCAGATTATGAGCTCACTGTCCGGCACGCTCAGGGTTGAACCGCGATAGAAGTCGAGTGTTGCCTGCCGCTGGGAGGTGAGCCATTTTTGATCCTGCGGCACTCCGGCCTGAATGATAGTCGTACGAATCACTTCTCCGTACGGTTCTGTCCATTCGATTGCGCCCAGCCCACTACCTACGATCCACGGCAAGACGATGAGCGGAGCCGCGATCAGACGTTGCATGCCAGTCGTCATTATCAAGACGAGAATCGCGGCCGTACCGAACAACAACATAAATGACACGCCGTAGATACCAAACACCGGTGCCCACCCGGCCAACGCACCATCGATTTGTCCGTAGCCTTGCGACAACCATGGAAATCCGGTCAGAATCCAGCCGCGGACCCACTCAACCATTACCCAGGCAGCCGGTGCCACGAACAACAAGCGCCAGGGTTCGCCGTGCGACAGGCGGGACATGAGCCAACCGACCAACCCGAGGAACATCGCCATGATCCACGACAACCCAACCATCAGCAGCAGCGCTATCCACACCGCTGCGTTACCGAACACGTGAACGGATATGTAGATCCAGTACGTGCCGGTAAGAAAAAGTCCAAAACCAAACCAGAAAAAATGTGCACCTGTTTCTTTAGGGGAGACGGTTAGCGCAACAAACAACAGCGGCAAGATAAGCAGCGGTGCCAGAATCGACCACTCTGCTGGTGCGAAAACCAATGTCATCGCGCAGCCGATAACAAACACCACAAGCCGGCTTATTTTCGGCCGGTCGGCGGTTAGAGAGAACAGAAAATTCTGATCCTTCTTATTGGCCACAGATATCAACCACCATCGCGTTGTACCTGCAAGGATTCAATACGTCGTTCGTCGGCCTTGATGACTGCAAATTCAAACCCCCCAAATTCAATTTTCTCTCCGCGGTGTGGCAGCCGTCCCAGTTCGTGTAGTACGAGACCGCCGACCGTGTCGTATTCTTCGTCATCCAGCAGGCACTCGAAATACTCATTGAAGTCTTCGATACGTGTTAGCGCGCGAACAGCAAAACTTGGCTTGCCGTTGCGGTCGCCGTCGGGTCGAATGAACTCTGCCTCTTCCTGATCGTGTTCGTCGTCGATCTCGCCAACGATTTCTTCCAGCACATCTTCAATCGTTAGCAAGCCGGCAACACCGCCATATTCATCGACGACGATCGCCATGTGATTATGGCTGGCGCGAAACTCTCTTAGTAGTGCATTGAGGCGCTTGGACTCCGGAATCATCGTTGCCGGCCGCAATAGTTTTTTGATCGTCAGCTCTTTGGCCTCATCGCTACCGTAGTAACGCAGCAAGTCTTTGGCCAGCAGAATGCCGAGTACCTCATCGCGATCTTCGCCAATGACCGGGAAGCGCGAATGGCCAGACTCAACAATCAATTTCAGTGTTTCTTTAAATTCGTCTTCAATGTCAATAACGATCATCTGCGATCGCGGCACCATGACTTCACGAACCTGGGTCTCGGATACCTCGAGCACACCGGAGAGCATGCTTTTTTCTTCAGCATCGAGTTCGACGTCGGATTGGATAAAAGTTTGAATTTCATCGCGGCTCCAGGGTTCGCCCTTGATCGCCCGCAACACACGCGCAAGCAGTCCGGGTGTACCCGAGCCGCTGGTACTTGGAGGTTTTTCGTTCATATCGATTTAGTGTATCAGTTCTCTTGCCTGGTCTCTGCATAGGGGTTCGCAACCCCATAATTTCCCAATATTCGTATTTCCAGACTTTCCATTTCAGCTGCGTCGCTGTCGTTCTCATGGTCGAAACCCAGTAGATGTAGTGTTCCGTGAACGACCATGTGGCCCCAGTGGTCTTCCAGCAATTTTCCCTGCTGCTCCGCCTCAGCGGCGACGACTGCGGCGCAGACCACAATATCCCCGAGCGGCTGCTCCGCTTCGTCCGGCAATCCGGAGAGATCGCCTGCCGGGAATGACAGGACATTGGTCGGCTTGTCCTGCTCGCGAAATTCGCCATTCAGCTGCTGCATTTCGTCTGTGCCGACGACTCGCACGGACACTTCCCCTGTGCCTGAGCTGCCCGCGGCATCAATTGCGCGATTCACCCAGACAGCTATGTCGTCTGCGGTGGGAATGGACTCGTCATCAGCTGCAAACTGCACGTCAACCAGAGCGGTCATCTTTCTCGTAAGCCTCAACGATGCGCTGCACTAGTTCGTGGCGCACAACATCCTTCGGCGTGAACCAGGTAAATGAAATACCCTCGACATCTTGCAGGACATCGACAGCATTTTTCAGTCCGGACATCTGGCCGGATGGTAAATCAATTTGTGTGACATCACCGGTCACTACTGCGCGCGATCCAAAACCGATACGCGTTAGAAACATTTTCATTTGTTCGATGCTTGTGTTCTGCGCTTCATCAAGAATCACAAACGATTCATTCAACGACCGGCCACGCATGAATGCCAGTGGCGCAACTTCGATGACGTTGCGATCGATCAACTGAGTCACTCGCTCCGCACCAATCATGTCATACAACGCGTCGTACATTGGTCGCAGGTATGGATCGACCTTCTGCGACAAATCGCCGGGCAAGAAGCCCAGCCGTTCACCGGCCTCAACTGCAGGTCGCACAAGTACTATTCGGCGAACCTCTTCATTCTCCAGTGCATCAACCGCACTTGCCACAGCCAGATAGGTTTTTCCGGTGCCGGCCGGTCCGACACCGAAGGCCAGGTCGTGCCCACGAATATTGCGCATGAACAAGGATTGATTCGCACCACGTGCGCGAATCAATTTACGCCGCGTCTGAATCGTCATGACTTCGTCATTTGCCACTTCGGCCCCATCATCGGCACGGCTTGTTTCAGGATTGTCCATAAATGATTCCTGCAACGTCATGTGCACGCGCTCGGCGTCCAGTCGCTCGCGATCCGTCATCGCAAATAGCGATAACAAGACATCACCACCGACCTCGGCTGCACCCGGACGGCCGGTAACACGGAAGCGATTCCCGCGACTGGCGATTTCAACATTCAGGCGGCGTTCAATCTGTCGTAAGTGTTCATCAAACTGGCCGCAAAGATTGGCCAGGCGGTTATTATCGGCGGGCTCGAGAACTACGTCCCGAGAAATCTGGACAGCATTCAAAATCTGTATTTAAAACCTCTGCGTAGGAAGCCGCCCGCCAGAAAGACAGGGGCGATGTCATGTCTGCAACAGACGATGACCAGGAATCTATTAAGACAATAGATCATTGCCTGATAGACTACGCCGCAGCTGATTCGTTCGCAAGGCGTCCGCGTAATGAATTTGGCAACGCTTCTGTAATGACAACGTCAACGAACTGACCGATTGACGACGCATTGGCGTCAAAATTGACCCAGCGATTATTTTCGGTGCGCCCGGACACCTGGTTTGCACTTTTCTTTGAGAGTTTCTCGACCAGCACGCTTTGCGTTGTTCCAACCATTGCACGGCTGATATCCATCGCCTGTTGATTGATACGCGCTTGCAATAATTGTAGCCGTTGTTTCTTGACCTCCATCGGCGTGTCGTCTGCCAGACTCGCAGCAGGGGTACCAGGACGCGCGCTGTAGATGAAGCTGAACGACTGATCGAAACCCATCTCGGCGATCAGGTTCATCAGTGCTTCGAAGTCGCGGTCTGTTTCGCCCGGAAATCCAATGATGAAATCAGATGACAGTGAAAGGTCGGGGCGCGCCGCGCGCAACTTACGAATTTTTTGTTTGTACTCAAGGATAGTATGACCGCGTTTCATCGCGGCCAGTATCCGATCCGCACCGTGCTGCACCGGCAAGTGCAAATAGCTCGCCAGTTTTGGCACCTCAGCATACGCCTGAATCAGGCTGTCGGTGAACTCAACAGGATGCGAGGTTGTGAATCGTATGCGGTCAATTCCCTCGACCTCGGCGACGTAGTAGATCAGCGTTGCCAGATCTGCAATTTGTCCATCGTGCATTGGTCCGCGATAGGCATTGACGTTCTGTCCCAGCAGATTGACCTCACGCACACCTTGCTTGGCGAGACTCGCGACCTCCAGGATCACGTCATCGAATGGTCGGCTGATTTCCTCGCCACGCGTGTACGGCACAACGCAGAAACTGCAGTACTTACTGCAGCCTTCCATAACGGAAACAAAGGCAGTCGGCCCATCTGCACGAGGCTCGGGCAGTCGGTCAAACTTTTCGATTTCGGGAAATGAAATATCGACAACGGGCTTTTTGTTTTCTGTGCTGTCGAGTAACTCAGGCAGACGATGCAAGGTTTGCGGCCCGAAAACGACATCGACAAACGGCGCACGCTTGAGAATGCCCGCGCCTTCCTGACTCGCAACACAACCACCAACGCCGATTTTAATGTTGGGATTCAGGTCTTTGAGTTTTCGCCAGCGCCCGAGTTCAGAGAAAACCTTTTCCTGGGCTTTCTCCCGGATCGAGCAGGTATTGACCAGCAACAGATCGGCATTCTCGGGAGCGTCGGTCAATTCGTAACCGTGCGACTCACGCAATACGTCTGCCATTTTGTCCGAGTCATACTCGTTCATCTGGCAGCCCATCGTTTTGATGTACAGCTTCAAAGCGGGGTTTTTCTAGAACGGAATGTCGTCGTCGAAGTCATCCGGACCCGGCTGCGGAGGTGCATTACCGCCACCCTGGCCGCCACCTTGGCCGCCACCTTGGCCGCTATCCTGACCGCCGCCCTGACTACCGCCCCCGAAGTTGCCACCGCCGCCGCCTGAACGACCGCCGAGCATCTGCATCTCGTCAGCAATAATTTCAGTCGTGTAACGATCGTTACCCGATTTGTC
>Ga0164320_10000963_pt1 | contig 10151 bp, 8 predicted proteins | sample GuaBasSediGuay11_FD_113736 | JGI IMG/M metagenome (GOLD analysis project Ga0164320, IMG submission 113736) | Subseafloor sediment microbial communities from Guaymas Basin, Gulf of California, Mexico - Guay11, Core 4567-28, 0-3 cm | ecosystem: Environmental > Aquatic > Marine > Hydrothermal vents...
CGGTGATGTCCCAGTACCCCGCGAGCGGACCCGTCCCCTGCTCGAACAGCTGGAACGTCCCGTCAACGATGGGGACCTCCTCGTTGGTGGAAAAACCGCCCTCACAGTCCTGAAACTCGATCCAGAGCGAATTTCCACGGCATTCCTGGTTCGTATCCAAAGGTTCCACTAGCGCGCTTCCGTCTTCACGAACGCTGAAGCAGATCGTGAAAGGACCGTCTGGGTCCCCCTGGCCGGAGCCTGTCCAGAGCCCTGGGGCAACCACTTCGGTGCCGCCGGTGCCAGCCTCTCCCCCGGTGCCCGCCGCACCGCCCATTCCGGCAGTGCCGCCGGCGCCCTCAGGTGTCGACTCGCCGCATCCCGCAAGGGGAAGGATCAGCAACGCAAACACGCTCACCCAATTCCAGATGAAATACCTCATGGCGACCTCCCGGATTCAGAAACCCAACAAGTGGAACGCAATCGCCATGCCGGGGGATTCCGAAATGGTTTCGGCACCGTTCGTCATCACGGGGCGCACGACTTGCACCTGAATCGCAGTCAGCGACAAATAAGCGCAAAGCCGATCCTCGCAGAGCGACGAACCCTTCCAAAAAAGGGACTGTCCCCTTTTTAGGGTCGGGCAGATTGAGTGGAGGGAGCGCCCTCGGCGTAGAAGGCGGCGATCTCAGCGGCGTATTTTTCGCTGACGATGTTGCGTTTCACTTTGAGCGTCGGTGTGAGTTCGCCACCGTCAACGCTGAAGACGGTCGGGAGGATTTGGATTTTCTTGATCGTTTGGTAGCGGGCGACCTTCGAGTTGCAGACGTGTTGCATCTCCTCTTCGATGAAGCGTTTCACGTCCGGGTTCCGCGCTGCGCTTGCCACGTCGCTGAGCCCGGAAATCTGCGATGCGACTTCGAGCTCGGGTAGCGCCTCCGGGTCGAGCACGATCAACGCCGCAAGATACGGTTGCCGGTCACCGACCACCACGGCTTGTCCGACCCCCGCAATCGACTGCAGGTACCCCTCCATCTCGGCTGGCGCGACGTTCTTCCCGCCGGCGGTGATGATCAGGTCCTTCTTGCGGCCCGTGATCGAGATGTAGCCGTCCTGATCGATGGCGCCGAGGTCACCGGTGTGCATCCACCCGTCCTCGTTGTAGAGCTCGGCGGTCCTCTCCGGCAGTCGGTGGTAACCCTTCACCATGTTGATGCCCCTCAGCATGATCTCGCCGTCGTCGGCGATCATCGCTTCGACGCCGAGGAGGGGCTTGCCGATCGTGCCAAACTTGAGCCTTCCCGGCGGCTGCACCGACGCAAACGCCGTAGTCTCGGTCATTCCGTAGCCCTCGGAAATCGGTATGCCAATCGAGGCGAAGAACTCCAGCGTCGAGACCGAGATCGGTGCCGCACCGCTGAGCGCGACCAGCAACTGGTCGAGGCCCAGGGCTGCTTTGATTTTGGATATCACGAGCTTGTTCGCAAGTGTTCGCGCCAAACTCGTGACCGGCTGTCCGGTTGCGCTCTCCTGTTTGAACGCCTCGAGCTCCGTGCTCCGCGCCCAGCTCGCAAGCTTGGCCTTGATGCCCGTGGCCTCCGCCAACTTGCCGCGAAGCGCCGCCTCGAACTTTTCCCACACCCGAGGGACCGCGAGAAAGAAGGTCGGGTGGGCTTCGCCCAGGTAGTCCTTGATCTGTGTCAGGTCTGCGCAGAAGTAAGTCTCGGCCCCGGTCATCAGCCCAGCAAAGTTGGTCACGCCCTGTTCGGCCGCATGACACAGGGGCAAATAGCTCACCGCTCGCTGCTTGGTCGTCAGAAGCGAAGGGAACACATCCACGACGGCCTTGGCGATGAGGTCGATCCCGCGGTGCGTGAGCATGGCTCCCTTGGGCAGCCCCGTCGTGCCCGACGTGTAGATCAGAAGCGCAACGTCATCCATTTGCACCGCGTCGAGCCGTGCGTCGAGCTCGGCATCGGACGCCGCATCACCCTTGGCCATCAGTGCGGGAAGTGAGATGACCCGTGGGTCAGTCGATCCTAGATCGTCCATCGTCACGATGTGCTCGATCGGGCTATCGCCTCCGGCAATCGAGAGGTACTTCTCGAGCTGCGTCTGGTCATCACAGATCACGATCTTCGATTCCGCGTTGCCGACGATATAGGCCATCTGCTCCGGCAGAAGCGTCGTGTAGAGCGGCGCTGGAATCCCTTGCGCAGCGTTGATGGCGTGCTGGCAGATCACCCAATCACTCCGGTTGGCGCCCACGATGGCGACGCAGTCCTCGGGCTGTAGACCGAGGGACATCAGCCCCTTGGCCACCCTGCGTGCATTCGCCCAGTACTCCACCCAGTTGACCGTCGCCCAACTGCCATCGGCGCGCCGATCACGAAGCGCGGGGTCATTCGGCTTCGATTTGGCCCAGCCCTCGATTCGCGAGAGCATCGTTCCGTGTAGCGTCATCGGTCCCTCCTAAGAGGCGTCTACGCTACCCGATCCGGAGCGGGATCAATAGCGCAAAACCTGCGCCAGCACTGACGCTGACGCTCACGCTGACGCTGGCACTGGCACTGGCACTGGCGCTGGCACTGAAAATATGGCGGAGGAGGAGGGATTCGAACCCCCGGTAGAGTCGCCCCTACAACGGATTTCAAATCCGCCGCCTTCGACCGCTCGGCCACTCCTCCCTGGTGGGGGCGATTTAGCACATGCATGCATACTTGCCCTTCACATTCAGGGTGACCTGGGTCTATATTTCGCGGTCCCAGCCGGTGACACGGCTGGCAACCCAAGAGGTGACGCTGTGGCTGCTGACACGATTCCCAATCGACTACTGCAAAGGGCGAAGAAGGCCCCCAACGACCCGGCGTACTACGTGCGCGAAGGCGGCAGCTGGAAACCGACGAACTGGGGCACCTACTCCGACGAAGTGACGCAAGCAGGGCGCGCGCTGATCGCACTCGGCTTCGAGCCAGGGCAGACGGTCTGCATCCTCGGATTCAACCGCCCCGAGTGGACGATCATGGACGTTGCGGCAATGGGCGCGGGCGGCGCTCCGGCGGGTATCTACACCACCTGCTCCCCCGTCGAGGTTCGCTACATCGTCGCCCACGCCGAAGCACCCATCATCCTCGTCGAGAACGAGGATCAATGGAAGAAGGTCCAGAAAGAACGCGCCAACACGCCGCACCTCAAGCACGTCGTCACCATGCAGGGCACCCCCGCGATCGCAGACGACATGGTGATGACCTGGGAAGAGTTCATGGCCAAGGGTGACGAAGTAGAGAAGCAAGCGTACCTCGACCGCCTCGAAGCTTTGGATCCCAACGCCCTCGCGACCTTGATCTACACGTCGGGCACGACCGGCCCGCCCAAGGGCGTGATGCTGAGCCATCACAACCTTGCATGGACCGCCGACAAAGCCTCCGATGTCGTCGCGCCCGGGCCTTCGGACATCTCGCTTTCGTACCTACCGCTGTCGCATATCGCCGAGCAGATGTTCACCCTTCACGTGCCCATTACGTCCGGGTCACAGGTGTACTTCGCTGAGTCGATCGAAGCGGTGCCAGAGAACCTCAAAGAGGTGCAGCCGACCATCTTCTTCGGCGTGCCCCGGATTTGGGAAAAGTTTCACGCGGGCGTCACGGCCAAGCTCAAGGGCGCAACCGGCGTCAAGGCCAAGCTCATCAAGTGGGCCATGAAGGTGGGCTGGGAAGCCAACCAGACGCCCAACGGCAACAAGGGCCTGCAATATCAGCTGGCAAACAAGCTGATTTTCTCGAAGCTCAAGCCGGCGATCGGCATGGGCAACGCGCGGGTTTGCGTCTCCGGCGCCGCGCCGATCGCACGCGAGGTGCTGGAGTTTTTCGCGCATTTGGACATCGTCGTGCTCGAGGTCTACGGACAGTCGGAGGACACGGGTCCGACGAGCTTCAACACACCAGACAAGTACCGATTCGGTAGCGTCGGTCCGGCGCTACCAGGGGTGGAAGTCAAAATCGCCGATGACGATGAGATCTTGGTCAAGGGCCCGAACGTCTTCATGGGCTACTACAAAGAGCCCGAGGTCACTGCCGAGACACTCATTGAGGGGTGGTTGTATTCCGGTGACTTGGGCGCCTTCGACGAGGACGGCTTCCTGAACATCACCGGCCGTAAGAAAGACATCATCATCACCGCGGGTGGCAAGAACATCACGCCGAAGAACCTCGAAGGTTCCATGAAGAACCATGCGTTGATCGACGAAGCCGTCGTCATCGGTGACCGCCGCAAGTACCTGAGCGCGCTCATCACGATCGATGCAGAGGCGGGCCCCGCATGGGCCGCAGCCAATGGCGAAGATGCGAGCGCGCTTCACAAGAACGCAAAGCTCAGGGCGAGCATCCAGGCACACATCGACGAGATGAACGCGCACTACGCCCGCGTAGAGCAGATCAAGAAGTTCACGATCCTCCATCGAAACCTCACCATCGAAGACGGTGAGCTCACACCAACCCTCAAGGTGAAGCGCGCCAAAGTGAGCGACCACTTCGCCGGTGACATCGAGGCCATGTACGCCGAGGACGGGGCACAGGCTCAAGCGCCGGTCTAAACGACGCTCGCGAACGCGGCTGTGTCCGGGACGGCGTCTACCCGACGACCGTCACGGTGACGCGTCGACGGTGGCCGCTCAGACGGTGTTCCCAGAGGAAAACGCCCTGCCAAGTGCCGAGGGCGCAGCGGCCGTTGGCGACCGGGATGCTCAACGAGGTTTGGGTGATGGCGGTTTTGACGTGCGCCGGCATGTCGTCGGGACCCTCCATCGTGTGGATGTAGAGGGGGTCACCGTCGGGGACTAACCTCGACAGGAAGGCGTCGAGGTCGCGCTGGACGTCCCGGTCGGCGTTCTCGTTGATGATGAGGGAAGCACTGGTGTGGTGAATGAACACCGTGCACAGGCCCTCGGCAATGCCCGAGGCTGCAACGGCATCTTGAATCTCGGTCGTGATCTCCATGGTGCCCCGGCCTCGCGTCTCGACGGTGAGCGTCTTGGAGTGGGCCGTCATGACTCCGTGACTTTCATCCACATGGCCACTTGGTCGCCTCGATAGATCAGCGTGTCCTCTTGGGTGAAGCGAAACTCGTATCGTCCGAACACCTGCGTCGCACGTTGCCGGACCTTGGTTGCACGGAGCTCGAGATCGAGCGGGGGCCCCATCTTCGCGAGGGCTGCGAAGCGAGCGTCGTAGATACGACCCCCGTATCCGATCCAGCCATCGGCGTGGCGAAGGCCCAAGATGTAATACGTGTGCATGAACCCGAGCATCCCGGTGATGTGGACCATGAGACCGCCGCTGACGTGCCGCGGGTGGCGCACTGGGTGTGCCCGCTGATCTCGAGTCAGTGGCAGGTCGGGATGAGTGGCCATGCGCGCGCGTATGATGCCGGCCTCTTTGTCGATCTCGACGATCTCGTCGATACAGATCGCGCCTGGTCCATACGGGCAATCAGCAACAAATTCCGGGTCCAACGCCATGTCTACACTCCCTGAGTCTCCGCGTCCCAAATCACTTTGTGCATCTGAATCTGCACGCGAACGGGCAGCTGATCCTCGAGGACCCATTGCACGAGGTCCTTCGGGTCAAGCTCCCCCCAGACGCAACTGAGCAGAACCGCGTTCACCCGATCGGCTAGGCGGTGCCTTTCGATGACCGCCTTCGCCCAGTCGTAGTCCGCCCGATCGGCAAGGACGATTTTGACCTCGTCTCGCTGAGTAAGGTGCTCGATGTTCTCCCAGCGATTGCCATGCGACTCGTCGCTCCCCGGCGCTTTGAGATCCATGATCCGATGTACGCGCGGGTCAACACCGGAAATGTCGCGTTCGCCGCTGGTTTCGAGGAGAACCGTTCGCCCCGCTTCGCAGAGCTCCCGAAGCAACGGAATGGCGCCCGCCTGTAGCAGGGGCTCGCCGCCGGTGAGCTCGACGAGCGGCGTTCCAAAGGACAGCGCCTTCTCCAACACCTCGGCGCGCGGGAGCTGCGTTCCACCTTCGAATGCCTGGGGCGTGTCGCACCAGCGACAACGGAGGTTGCAGCGGGATAGCCGGACGAACGTGCAAGGAAGGCCCGCGAACGTCGACTCGCCTTGAATCGATTCGTAGATCTCGTGAATCCGTATCTGGTCGGCAGCAGTCATGATCAGCGTGGGTTGCGAGTAATGAGGATCAGCATCTGGCCCTCGTGCGCTGCGCGCTCGGGGACCTCGATGATGAGATCCCACATCCCGGGCCGCGCATCCACCTCGAGAGTCTGATTCCGCCGACGAACGCAGCGCTCGCCGTCGTCATCGATGCGAACCCAAAAGACCCTGGGTTTGTAACCGTCGAGATCGAAGGCAGAGGCCCGAATACGGGCGCGATCCTGGAGGTCGAGACGGGTGCGGTAGTAGCGGGCTCCGCGCTTCGGAAGGCCACAGTTCTTGGGGAGGGTGTCGACGAGGGGGAGATCGGGTTTGGAGATGAGCGTGGAGAGGGGGAAAGGGTCGGGGTCAGTGGCAGGGTCAGTGGCAGGGTCAGTGGCAGGGTCAGTGGCAGGGTCAGTGGCAGTGTCAGTGTCAGTGCCAGTGGCAGTGGCAGTGGCAGTGGCAGTGTCAGCGCCAGTGTCCGTGTCAGTGCCAGTGCCGGTGTCCGTGCCAGCGTACGTGTCGGTGACCGTGTCGCGCAGGACGTGTAGCATCTCCAGCGTAAGCAGGTTCCTGACGTTGTTCCCGTACCGCAAGCCCTTCTCCGTCAGTTGACACGCAGCCCGGACGCCGCCGTGCCCCAGCACGTTGGGATGCACGCCGTCGCGGGCCAAGCCCTTGCGTTGAAGGGCGCTTAGCGCGGTGTGGTAGTCGATGTACGCGAGTGACCAATGCTTGGCTACGGCCTCGGTGATGTCGTTGAAGCGGCGGATCCAGCGGTCTCGGTAGGTGCTTCTTCTCGGAAGTGCTGAACCCAGAACCGGAACCACGCCCATCTCTTCGAGCTGTTCGATCAGGTACACCAACCGCCGCAGGTAGATTCGCTCGTTCTCGTTTTGTGCGTCGTTGCCGCCGAACAGTACGAGAGCCCAGCGCGCTTGGGTGGCGTTGAGCTCTTTGCGGAAGTTGGCTGGGCGTCCTCCGAGTACGTAGCGGAGGTTCCAGCTCACACCCGCGGCTTTGCTCTCGCGGTTGAACGAGTTGCGTTTCCCAGTGTCGAAGTATTCGATCGTGGACGCGAGATCCGGATACTCGCCCAGGTCGACGTGCGTCGTCGAGAAGCAGTAGAGGAACGCTTTGCTCGCCACGCTGGAGCCGCCCATCTTCGAAAAAGCGTCGTCTCGCAGCTCGGGGTTGCGGGCGTGAACCTCGCGAATATGAGCTTGGACGGCTTGCCCAAGCTCGTTGGGCTCAGCGCCGGCGCTCCGGGCGACTCCCAACGCCAGAGCAAGGACGAGCCCGACTCGCTTCATTGAATGGCGCTCGCGGGGATGAAGTAGAGGCGGCTCGGGTCCGGGGCGGAGCCACGATACTGGTTGTCGGTAGCGAGCACGGCGGAACCATCTTCCATCCAGACCAGGCCTTCGAAATTCGGCAGCGGAGAGATCGACTCCGACAGATCGGCCGCAACCCTCGGCTCGATCCATTTCCCCTCGGGACCCCGGGGAACAGTGAAACGCAGAAGACGTGACACCCCATAGTGCCTTTCGACCGCGAGCGCCTCGATCGACCCGTCCACGGCCCGGCAGTCGATCGCGGCAAGCTTCCCGGTCTTGCTCGTGAGGGCGACTCGGTGCGCTGTCCAGGTCTGTGTTTTCGGATCGAACATGCCGAGCGGTGCCCAACGGCGTCCGCGCTGCCTTTGCACGAGCTCGGTCGCTAAGACCAACACGCCGTCTACGTGACAAACCCCCTCGATGCCACGGTTATCTGGCGCTGTCAGATTCCACCGAGCGTAGTCGACGTGGCCTACCGAGGTGACCACGAATCGATCCCGATCGAGCCGGCCGTCCAGAACCACGTCGCGGAGGCGCCCCTTCTCCTGCGTTTCGGTGCCGAGCACGAAGCGAGTCCCGTCGACCCACGTCATGGCCTCCAGATCGGTCCCGGGTGCCCCTCCCCCGACTGCATAACGGGTTACGCCGAACGTCTGGGGATCGATCCGGACGACCGCGTCACCGTCCTCACCTGGGGCCCACAAAGCTCCGTGCTCATCGACGGTAAGCCCCGACAACCCGACGACGTCGGTGTCTAGAGTGACGATGCGTCCCGGTCCGCGCAGCTCCTTGTTCGTGCAGCCAGCGCAGGCAATCAGCAACGCCACGGCAACTGCCGCCCGTACGCTCACACTCAGCGGACCGCTTCGAGCACGGCCGCAGCCCCCAAGCCACCAGCCGCACAGATACCCAGGAGAGCCGTCTCTTTGCCGCTGCTCGCCAACTCGTTTGCCATCGTCGTGATCATTCGGGCGCCGGTCGCGCCAAAAGGATGTCCAATCGAAAGCGACCCGCCATGAACGTTGAAGTTGTCCTCGTCGATCTCTCCCACAGCCTGGCTCCTGCCAAGCCTTACCTCGGCGAAGCCCTTGCTGGCGAGGGCCTTGGTCACCGAGAGCACCTGCGCCGCAAATGCTTCGTGCATATCGACGAAACTCGTGTCCTTGAGCTCCATGCCCGCGCGATCGAGCGCCTTGGGCATGGCGAGCGCCGGCCCGATCAACAGCTGATCGGCCGGATCGACGCCGACATACGCCCAGCTGCGCAGCGCCGCGAGGGGCTTGTATCCTAACGAGCGGGCCTTGTCCTCGCTCATGAGTAGGACCGCGGCGGCGCCATCGGTTAGCGCGGACGCGGTGCCGGCCGTGACGGTGCCGTCCATGGAGAACACGGGGCGGAGCTTCGACAGCTTCTCGAAGGTCGTGTCACCGCGCACGATATTGTCCGCGTAGACCCAACCGCCGGAGGCCTCGACCGGGGTGACCTCGTCGTCGAAACGGCCCGAGGCGATCGCTGCTGCTGCGCGGTGGTGCGAGCGTTCGGCGAAATGGTCTTGCGCCTCGCGCGTGATCTCGTTGCGGCGAGCCATCGATTCTGCGGACTCGCCCATGACCTCCCCGGTCGTGCGCTCTGCAATTTTGGGCATCTTCGGAAGTATTTCGGTGATCGGCATCATTTGCGAGAGGACCCCCAGATAGTCCGCCGGCGTGGCAGCCTTGCCGAATGCGAGGGGGGCCAGGGCATGAACCGCCTTCTGAGGCAGGTTGAGCGGCGCGTTGCTGGTCGAATCTGATCCGCCGGCGATGACCACGTCGGCCTCGCCGCGCTCGATGGCCGCGGCCGCAAGGGTAACCGCCTGAAGCCCCGACGCGCACGCGCGAGTACACGTCATCCCTTCGACACTCGCTGGAAGGCGCAGATCGAGCGCGATCTCTCGCGCGATGTTCGGCGCGAGCGCAGGCAAGATCACGCCACCCCAAACGATGCTGTCGATCTCCTCATGAGGCAAGTCGGTGCGCTCGAGGAGCGTCCTTACCGCAATGTCGGCCAAGTCAATGCTGTCGAGCTTGAGGAACTTGCCGAACGCTTTGACAAACGGAGTACGAACGCCGGTGACGATGACCGCGCGCTGCTTCTTGCCCCAATTGCTCTTTTTCTTGGCCATCTTCATGCTCCTACGAGTGCGCCGCCACAGACGCGAACTGTTTCACCGGTTAGCCCGACGGCGCCAGGGGTCGAGAGAAAGGTAATCGCTTGGCCAACGTCTTCGGGCTTCCCGCCCTGCCCTACGGCGCTCAGGCGGCGCGCGCCCTCGCGAATCGCAACCGGCATCGCGCTGGTAAGCCGTGTCTCGATGAACCCCGGCGCGATCGCGTTGACGGTGATGCCCTTCTTGGCGAGTTTGGCCGAGAGCGCTTGGACGAAGCCGACGATGCCCGCCTTACTGGCCGAGTAGTTGGTTTGGCCGCGATTGCCGGCGATTCCGGACACCGAAGACAGGCACACGATGCGGCCGCCTGGGCGCAATACGTCGTTCGCGAGGAGCCGGTCGGTGATGCGGATCACGGCGCCAAGATTGATGTCGACGGCCATGTCCCACCCATCGGGCTTCATACGGCCGAGCGTCTTGTCGCGCGTGACGCCCGCATTGTGCACGACGATGTCAACGCCGCCGAA
>Ga0164320_10000964_pt1 | contig 10148 bp, 9 predicted proteins | sample GuaBasSediGuay11_FD_113736 | JGI IMG/M metagenome (GOLD analysis project Ga0164320, IMG submission 113736) | Subseafloor sediment microbial communities from Guaymas Basin, Gulf of California, Mexico - Guay11, Core 4567-28, 0-3 cm | ecosystem: Environmental > Aquatic > Marine > Hydrothermal vents...
AGTATCATATGGGCTGTAATAGAATTGATGGGCAGCCTAAACATTCATATTATTCAATAGCGGCAGCATATGAAGGTATCCTCTTGAAAGCTCTTCTTTCCATATAAGAATCATTATTTTTAATGGGTGGGGTTTCACTTGTTATCGGCGACATATAACTTTTGATTATGTACCGCTCAAGACTTCTTAAAGCATTACAAAATTCATTGCTTGTTTCAGTAATTACTTCACCCTGTTCTTTCATTATAATGTGTATTCAGTTATAACCTGAACATTCTAAGTTATAATTCTCCATCCTCTTATATTCCCCCCTGTTGGTAATACTACAAGCCCTCCTTCAAATTCAGCCTGTTCTATAGCTCTTTTTGCAATAATAAATATCTCTTCCATTGTTACAGGATCTTCTGCTATACCACCATCTTCATTTTCAATATCGTTATCAATAACTGTTCCTTTGAATATCTCATCAACGATATCTTTAGATGTCAGTTTTTCTCGACGTCCTTCCTCAACGATAGTTATTAAATTTTCTTTAAGCCGGAAAGTTTCCCTGTTAAATTTCAAGAAGTTCCTTTTCGCAATATATTTCATAGTTATTTAATAAATTTTAATCGTGACCAATTATCGTCAACACGCCATCCCAAGTAAAGGTAAAATTCACATGTTGATTACATGCATTTAAAAAATCAGGATTAGCAGTAGCCCACATTATTCACCCAGCAAAGCAGGTATCCAAAAAAAACGTTTTGGGAGCGGCTTTTACCAATCAGGCTTCTGATACACTGTGTATATCAATAAGTTATATAGACATGTTCCATATAAATGCTTGTTGCCGTATTCAAACCGTTTTTTTTGGATACCTGCTTTGCTTCAAGATATTTAGGAAAATTTGGGGTAGATAGTGAAGATAATGACCTGATCTCTGGTGGGAACCATTATGAAAAGAACTGATTTACGCGGGATGAAAATATGAGGATTGTAGATTGAATTATTAATTGCCTGGTTAGCAACTATTAATTATTTACATCCTAAAGGTTTATGCGCCAGCATCCAGTAATTTCCTATATCTGCTACGGCTTTTACAAAATTATCAAATCTCATAGGTTTGACAATATAGCCGTCCGCCCCAAGTTCATAGCTTTCAGAAATATCACTCTCTTCATTAGAGGAAGTAAGTATTACCACGGGAACCAGCTTTGTCCTATCATCAAATTTAATTTTTCTTAGAACTTCCAGACCATCCACTTTTGGAAGTTTCAGGTCGAGGATTATAAGTTTTGGAAGGTCATAGACATCCCGGCCCGAGTATTCCCCTGTGGCAAATATGTACTCAAGGGCCTTCTCCCCGTCTTTTAGAACTTTTATTTTACTTGCAAAGTTGTCTTTTTTGAGAGCTTTCAATGTTAAATCTATATCTTCTTCCCTGTCCTCAACCAATAATATTTCAATGTTATTGTGCTCAGTCATAATCAGCCCCCTTTATGTATATTTCAATTGTTGCATATTTTCTCATAAAGTGAAATAAAAAGTCGCACCCTCATTAACCTTTGCATCTGCCCATATCTTTCCATCGTGTTTGAGAATTAACCTTTCAACTATCGCAAGCCCCACTCCTGTGCCTTCAAACTCCTTTTTGCTGTGCAATCTCTGAAACAGCCCAAACAGCTTATCCGAATACTTCAGATCAAATCCCACTCCATTATCCTTTACATAATAGACCGTTTCCTTATCAATTTGCTTGCTTCCAACCTCTATGTTCGCCTTTTCTTTGTTTCCGGTATACTTTATCGCATTGCTCACCAGGTTCATCAACACCTGCTTTATCATTACACTATCACCATTGCAATTGGGCATTTCCTTCACATTAATCTCTATTTCCCTGTCCTTGTATTCCCCCTCAAGCTCCAGTATCACTCCTTCAGTAAGTTTCTTTATGTGAACTTCTCCTTTTTCCAGTGGCCTGCGTACCATCCTGGAATACTGCAGGATGTCTTCAATCAGTTCACTCATCTGCACAGCATTGTCATTTATCACACTTAAAAATCTATTACCTTCTTCATCCAGGCTACCTGAATAATATTCAAGCAGCATCCCTGAATAACCGCTTATTGCACGCAGAGGTGCTTTAAGGTCATGTGATATGGAGTAACTGAATGTCTCAATCTCTTTAACCGCTTCCTCAAGATACCTATTGCTTATTTCTAACTCTTTAGTCCTCTCTTGGACCATATCCTCAAGATGGTTGTGGTGCTTTCTCAATTCAATAAGAGTCTCTTTAAGTCTCTCTGACATTGAAAAAAGCGCTGTTTCAAGTATCTCTAACTCATTTTCATCTTTTGAATAATGATCATCATTTTGCTTATTAATTAAAGGCAATTCCCTTATGAAAGTAACCATTTTTTCAAGCGGTCTGCTTAGAATCCTCCTGCCAAAATAAAGGAAAATGACCCCGAGGGCAAAGACTTTTATAAGTGCAAAACCAATAATTGGAATAAATACATTCTGCACCTTGACTGCGATAACAGAGGGACTGGAGTACATGTAAACAAGGCCGATCGGTTCCGAAACGGAATAATTTGTATCAACAAGTTCAAAAGAGTGCCAGAACAGATTATTAGAGTAGCTTACTTCATCAATTCCGTTTTTAACGTTACTTTGACGATATAAATAGTTGTCTTTCTCCTTCACGGAAACAACACCTGTTCGAGCAAGAATCGTTCCTTCAGGAGAGTGCACACTAACACCAACTACATAAGGCATCTGAATAATTCCGGATAATGTATGGTCCAGTGCTTCCAGGTCGAGATGCCAAACCTGATGACTTAAGGTCTGACCCATGACCGTATTATTAAATGCAAGAGCCTTCTTTACTTCGTCCTTTGCTCTCTCATATTCAACTGCAATATGGACTGATGTTATAATTGCAGTTATAATCAGGTAAAGTCCGAAAATTGCGCGCAGCAGTTTAAAACCTATTGAACTTTGAACAGGAACATGGTTTTTATTCATCTATTATCCCGTTTATCCCAAAACTAAACAAAAAATCATTCATACAACTTTAATTAATCAATTCCCGATAATTAGTCCTGCATTACGAAGGTGGGTTTTCCATCTATTTGAAGACAGATCGACTGATTCCAGAATTTTTTCTATATCGACTCTTGTTATTGGGACCATGAAATTTCGCCTGTACTCCTGGTGTTTTGTCGGCGATATATACAGCTCAGACGCATGCTTTGATATGATCTCATCCTTCGAGACAAAATATTGAATTGTTGAAGTAGGCAAAAGGATTACATCTACTCGCTTCTTTATCAGCTTGAATATATTGTCTCTTTCTTTGGTACCGTCTATGCGGGTTATCAACCCTTTCTGTGCCAGATCGTCGATGCCGACATATTTGTGCCCGAGCATCCCGCCAAGTGTCAGCCCGATGAGAGATTCCGGTTTGCTATATTCTACTTTATGTTCAATGAGAGATATGATTGAGTTAGAATCATCAAGGATTGGAATCCAGTAACAAGTCTTCATAGGATCTTTCCCAAAACCCCAAAGTGGATTAACCCAGAGAACAATCCAGTTATCTTCGCAATTTTTCTCTGGGTCAGGACAATCTCCATCGTGCCAGTTGCGTGTAATCATATTCAAACGTGCACGTGGAATTATGCGTAATGTGAAATTATAGGAATCACCGGCCTTCTCATTCAGCATATTTAAGAGATCGTAGGAAAGCCCTTTTGCCTCTCCTGTCACAAACGGCGGATGATTATGATAGGTATAAATGTTGATCGTTTCTGAAACAGCACTGCCAGGCTGTATTACTATAGCAATGAAAAAGAGAATGATATATAGTTTTTTATCAAATCTGCCCCTTTTCATTTTAATCAGAAAATAAAGGATATATCTTTTCGTCTTCTCTGCCACAAAGATTCACGTCATATACGTTGAATCAATAAAAGCCCCTTGGCGCTGCTTTTACAATGAATATACCATTTATGTCTCTAGTTATAAAATATAATAGGCAATGCGGATATAAGCATTACATATGTTGAACTAAACCGCTGGCTAGGAATGAATCTACTTAGGAGGACTATTCAGTAACAGCCAGTAGAGTCCCACTTCCGAGACTGCTTTTACAAATTTATCAAAATTCACGGGCTTAATGATATAACTGTTCGCCCCAAGTTTATAGCCCTCACTAATATCATCGCTTTCAGAAGAAGAAGTAAGAATGACTACAGGAGTAAATTTTGTCCTCTCATCAGCTCTGATTTTACGAAGCACTTCAAATCCACTCACTTTTGGAAGCTTAAGATCAAGAAGTATCAGTTTCGGTGGTCTGTTTATTGCCTCATCTGAATCCTCCCCGATGGCAAATATAAACTTAAGGGCTTCTTCCCCGTCTTTTGCAACTTTTATATTATTTGCAAGGTTGTGTTTTTTGAGAGCCATTAATGCAAGCTCAATGTCCTCATCCCGGTCTTCGATCATTAATATGTCTACAGCATTGCTTACGGGCACAATCCACTCCTCTCTGTATTAAATATACTAATTATATCTGCAATTATTCCCCAAAAGCAAAGAAAAAAGTTGCCCCCTCATTTGGCTTTGCATCCGCCCATATTTTCCCTCTATGTTTCTGTATTAACCTCTGTACTATCGCAAGCCCTACACCAGTGCCTTCAAACTCCTTTGTGCTGTGCAGCCTCTGAAACAGCCCAAACAGCTTGTCCGCATACTTCATATTAAATCCCACTCCATTGTCTTTAATGTAATAGGCCTCTTCACCATTAACCTTCTGGCTTCCAATCTCTATCTTCGCCTTTTCTTTGTTTCCTGTATACTTTATCGCATTGCTGATCAGGTTCACCAACACCTGCTTTATCATCACACTATCCCCTTTGCAATTGGGCATTTCCTGCACATTAATCTCTATATCCCTGTCCTTGCATTCCCCCTCAAGCTCCAGTAGCACTCCTTCAGTAAGTTTCTTTATGTGAACTTCTCCCTTTTCCAATGGCCTGCGTACCATCCTGGAATACTGCAGAATATCTTCAATCAATTGCCCCATCTGAACTGCATTGTCATTTATCACATTTAATAATCTATTACCTTCTTCATCCAGACTGCCTGAATAATCTTGATGCATCATCCCTGAATATTCGCTTATTGCACGCAGCGGTGCTTTAAGGTCATGTGATATTGAGTAACTGAATGTCTCCAGTTCTTTAACCGCTTCCTCAAGATACCTATTACTCATTTCTAACTCAACAGTCCTCTCTTGAACCCTAATTTCCAGATGGTCGCGGTGCTCTGCCAGTTCTACTTCTGCTTTCTCATGCTCCTCGATTTCGATTTCGAGTGTTGCTTTCGAGTCTTCAAGGTCTTCTACAAGATTGAGAATTGCATTCTGTGTCTTGTTCATATCTAGATTTAATCTCTCTAATTTCCCTATTGAGCTGAAAAGTGCCGTGGTCTTCTCCATGACTTTACCCTCAAGATCTCTATAGGATTCTTTAAGTTTCAGCCTCATTTCATCAAAATCAGTTGCAAGCCGACCTACCTCATCATTTGATAGAACCTCAATTTTTATATCAAGATCGCCCTCACCTATCATTTTGACAGCACTGTTCAGCCTTATGATCGGACCTGTAATGTTGTTAATAATAATTATTATGAATCCCACGAAGAAGAAAAAGCCTATAGCACTTATTAGTATTGAATATTTCAGGATATTATCTAATGCAGCAAAAACCTCTGCCTTGTCTTTTTTTACGACCAGGCCCCATCCTACTTCAGATGTGACACGAATATGGCGAAATGCCGCCAGAACATCTATGCCGCGGTAGTCCTTAGACATAATCATCCCCTCATCCCCAAGAGAGGCAAACAGTGCGGGTTTAGCCGCTATTTTATAATTAAATGCCTCGGGAACTGTCCCGTCAGGCAGGGCATGCTTTAATTGAGCAAGAATCCTTCTTTCATGGTCAACAAGCAGGGCTTCACCAGTCTCCCCCAGACCTTTTCCGGTATGAAGTAAAGGCTGAATAATATCAGATACATTAACATCTAACTTCAGCACTGCTATTGTCTTATTGCCATAGCTGATTGGGGCATAGACGTCAAAGTCTATATAATCCTCGTCTTGATGAATCCCAATATGAAAATGCAAGTTGCCATGTTTAAATGAATTTTCAATGTCACTACTATCAAAAGTTCCAAGTCTGTAAGTATCCTCATACATATCAGTCCCGATCGACAAGCCTACAGAACTGGCCAGTATCGTTCCTGTCTTCAGGTCAAATATCTCAGCAGCATCATATATATCAAATTGCTTACGAATACGGCCCAGATACTCCTTAAATTCTTTAGAGGTGTCCCACTTTCTCACTTCAGCCCAAAGAGTCTCACCGCTCATTCCATTGTCAATACTTCCCTGAATTATTTTTTTAAATTCAACCATCTTTGAAATGATAAATGGATTATTAGAAAATATTGTTATGTCATTCTTAATATGTGAAAGTAAAAGATCAAGACGCTCCTTTTTTAGATCTGCCACAAGATCGAGGTTCTTAAATACCTCAGACTGCTCAAGAAAGTACTCACCCTGAAATTCTGTAAAAGGTATCCCATAGATTCTTGAGAATTCGATCAGAATAAGTGTAATTATGAAGAGCAGGCTGAAATAAACGAACATCTTTGTCCTGATGCTTGAAAAGAAGCGCTTTGGTCTTGAAGCAGTTTTGTTATTCATTGCTGCGCCCACGGGTATCGTATTTAAATTCATCCAGACGATATTTTTCAGAATTTTCAATTATCTCATCAATTAAAAACCCGCTATCAAAGCTGTTACGAACTTTTTCCCAATTAACGGAAGAGGGGATTTTATTAATTTTTTTCAGAAATTCAAATTCTCTTTGTAACGCACCGTTTTCCATAAGGTAATTTTCAGGAAGATACGGAATTGCGGTCATACTTATAAAATCTTTCATGAACAATTGTGCTATATCAACCATAGACAGGTCATAATTTAAACCTGTCAGCTCATATGATGCCTGCAGAAACCATTTACTGGCCTGCGTCAGATTTTGCCTGCTGGTCTGCATCCATTTGACCGCCCTGATCTCCGCCGCCAGGATCTCGTGCACAACATCGGCATATTTATATGAATAGTTATTCAGCAAATACATATAACCTGAGCTGAGACTCCGGTGAATAGTTTCTGTGTTTTTGTATTTCTTTAATGTAATAAATGGAGTTGGTTCCCAAGCTGAAAATGCATCTACCCTGCCACTAGTTAAAGCATCGGGCATTTCGAGCATGTCCATAGGAATCAGTTTAACCTGAGATTCATCGATTCCTCTCAAGGCCAGTGCATTCAATAATGCATAATGTGCATTCGATCCGTAGGCATAAGCAATCCTCTTATCGCGCAATTCCTCTAATAACATATACCTGTTAGCAATGATGGATACAAAACCCTGTTGGACTAAAATCGGTATATAAACATCCAGAATCGCTGCAGCAGAAATCACAGGCATATTGCCGCCTATTCCGGCATCCAGATCGCCGCTTTTGAGGAAATGGTTTACATCAGCTCCTTTCAGAAATGAATAAAAACGGATCTCGATTCCCAGTTTCTTCAGAGCCTTTCTTAGGATGATATCCCGCTTCATAGTCTCTGTGATAAGCCCGGTCGGCATATAGAGCGGTTGGGTGCCGAGATTTATTACATTGTCTGTATTATTAAACTGATATTTGGAATAGACAGGGTGTTTTGACAGGTCAGGGGGTTGGGCAGACAAAACACTCTTATTGTCATCAGTTTTCGTACAGGACGCTATTGTCAACAATAAAACAGTCGAGAGGAAAATATTGATAAATTTTATCTTCATCTTAGATTAATATTTGTTATTAATGCTTCTTAAGCTCTTTTATCTCCTTCTTAAGCTCCACCATTTTCAATTCCCTGCCAACAAATGCCCTGTTCATCCTTGCCAATTCTTCATATTTCAATTTGAGTTCTTTGGTCCGGTAATTCACTTTATCTTCTAGTTCGTCCTTCATATTCTGAAGTTCAGCAGTCCTATTCTGCACCTTCTCTCCGAGGCTTTTGCGCTCTTTCTCCAGCTCACTTGTCTTATCTATGACCTTACTCTCAAGAGAGTTGTAGGACTCCTTAAGTTGCAACCTCATCACATTAAACTTCGAGGCCAGCGTACCTATTTCATCCTTTGATTTAATATCGATTTCATGTTCAAGGTTGCCCTTGCCTATTATTTCGGTCCCGTGTACAAATTTAGTCAAAGGAAAAGAAATGCTGCGATTTATAAAAAAAAGCGCAACTGCCAGATATACAGCAAAGCTCAAAAGGGCAATAACAGTGGTCAGTTCCAATATGTAATGTGCGCGGTATATTTCGAAATTGGCTAATTTTTCCATTTTTTGACTGTCAAGAGACGTGCTGTGCAATTTCAATATTAACTGGGATACCAGCCTTGCTTTCAATGAGTCTACTATGGTGAGTTCATCATCAGGCGCGCCCATGTTAACAAGTGACCTTTTATTTACAGATACGGTATCAAGCTTGTCGAATAACTCCTTTACGGATAAAAGATTGCCTTGTATAGATTTTATTATCATAAGTTTTTTGTCAGCCTCTAACGTACTATGTATTTCACCGGTCAGTATCAAGGCAGAGTTGTAGGAAATATTCCACTGATGAAGCATTCTCTTTTCGGATTGCATTAAAACTTCGTACGTGACTGTATTCAATTCAACTATGTTTTTATGAATCTTTGATATAACTTCATACTGTTTTATAGTAGAATTTATGTTTCTGTTGGCAATGAACAGACTAATTCCCAAAAAACATGTCATAACAAAAAAGAGTGCGAATATCAGGCTTAATCTGTTTTTAATTTTCATATTCCTTACCTTTTATTGAGCATATCCAGCATCAGTGAATAATGGTAACAGCATCAGAATTGATCTCCTCCAGGGCATCAAGATAAATATAATCCAGATAATTCGGAACTTCTGTCAGGTCTGTTAGTTTGTTTTTAATCGCCCAGCGGGTCTGGTCTTCAAGGAGAACTAGCAAAGATTGGTTCAGAGAAATATCAAATTTGACATTGGAAGATGCTTCCGTTTCTTCCAATAAAACTTTGTCGACTTTATAATATTCGCTTACCATCTTTCGGGCCTCAATATGGTTAGCATTAATGAATGCAGAGCTATTATAAAGGGCCTGAACGACCTTTTTGACTATATCCGGGTTAGAGGCTATATATTTCTTTGTTGCTGAAATGATGAACATCGGGTCATATACGCCTTGGGATGTGAACACCCTGGTATTCTCTCCCAGGACTTTCCGTACCTTGAGTTGTATAGGGTCCCAGGTTGCAACTGCATCGACCTTCCCGGTTGTTATAGCCTCAATCATTTCAACAGGTTTAGTATTGACATATGTGAGGTCAGCTCTTGAGAAACCATTCATGAGCAGTACCAGGTCCAGGAAGTATTCCCCATTCGAGCCAATGGTTACAGCAACGGTTTTTCCCTTCAGGTCTGAAAAGGTTTCTATCCCTTTATCCTTTCGGGCAACAACGGCCAGATGGTTCCTGGGAATTGTCGTTACGGCAACTATAGAAATCTCTGACCCGTTCAGTACTGCCCGCATAAACGGGGTTTCTGACGAGGGTGCAAAATCTACCGCCCCCTCCTCCATTGCCATCAGTGATGCTTTTCCATGAGGATATGCAGAGCTTAAAGTTACATCAAGACCCTCATCACTGAAATAACCTTGTTTATGGGCCACGACAATAATATATCCTGTAAATGCTGATGTAGTTGCAATGGTTACTTTTGGGAATGGCCTTGCCGGTTCCTGCTGATCCACCTGTTCACAGCCTGTTACTGCTGCCACTAAAATAAATGCTATTCCTGACCACAATAATTTCTTAAGCATTGTTTCCCTCTGTTAATTTTTTATTATTTGTCATTTATTCCTCTTAAGCTCCTCTATCTCCTTCTTAAGCTCCGCCATCCTCAACTCCCTGCCGACAAACGCCTTGTTGACCTTCTCAATTTCATTAGACCGCAACCTCAACTCATCCTCAGCCTTCTTGTGCTCTTCAATTTCATTC
>Ga0164320_10000965_pt1 | contig 10144 bp, 9 predicted proteins | sample GuaBasSediGuay11_FD_113736 | JGI IMG/M metagenome (GOLD analysis project Ga0164320, IMG submission 113736) | Subseafloor sediment microbial communities from Guaymas Basin, Gulf of California, Mexico - Guay11, Core 4567-28, 0-3 cm | ecosystem: Environmental > Aquatic > Marine > Hydrothermal vents...
GCCAACGGCCGGCTCGCGACCATGGAAGGAGTGGAGCGTGCTGTGGGAACGGCAAAGGCTGCTGCAGCCGGGTGGAGTGCAACATCGCTCGCAAAGCGGACGAGGGTCATGTATGCCTTTCGCGATCTTGTCGATGAACACAAGGATGATATCGCTGCGCTGCTGACCGCTGAGCATGGCAAGGTGCTCTCCGATTCGCTTGGAGAGGTTCAGCGAGGTATCGAGAACATCGAGTACGCATGCGGACTGGCTGAGCACCTCAAGGGGTCGTTCTCCCAGGAGGTCTCGACGAACATAGATGTCTACTCGGTTCGACAGCCCCTCGGAGTCGTTGCGGGAATCACGCCGTTCAACTTCCCCGCAATGGTGCCCATGTGGATGTACCCGAACGCGATCGCAGCCGGGAATGCGTTCATTCTGAAACCTTCGGAGAAGGACCCAAGCGTCAACACGCTTGCAGCCGAGTTACTCGACAAGGCAGGTCTGCCTGCGGGCGTGTTCAACATCGTCCAGGGCGACAAGGTCGCCGTTGACCGGATCCTTGAGCATCCAGACATCGCTGCGGTCTCCTTCGTTGGATCGACGCCGATCGCCAGGTACGTGTATGCAACCGGAACGAACGCAGGGAAGCGCGTTCAGGCGCTCGGTGGAGCGAAGAATCACATGGTGGTGCTTCCAGACGCAGACATTGGAATCGCAGCGGATGCTGCGGTCAGTGCTGCGTACGGTTCCGCAGGTGAGCGATGCATGGCGATCTCGGTTGTTGTCGCTGTTGGTTCGGCCGCTGATTCTCTCGTTGATGCAATCAAGAAGAGAATCCCCGACCTGATCGTCGGTGACGGGACTGACGAAGCCTCCCAGATGGGACCACTCATCACGAAGGAGCATCGCGACCGTGTCGCATCCTTCGTTGAGAACGCTCCGGGTGAAGGAGCAACGGTTGTGGTGGATGGCCTCGATCGGAACTTCGATGGAGACGGGTTCTTCATTGCGCCATCCCTCCTGGACAATGTCGCACCTGGAATGGCTTGCTACGACGAGGAGATCTTCGGTCCTGTTCTCGGTGTCACGAGAGTCGGCACCTACGAGGACGCGATGAAGCTCATTGCGGACAGCCCATACGGGAACGGCACAGCGATCTTCACGCGAGACGGTGGGGCAGCGCGGCAGTTCCAGATCGATGTCGATGCAGGCATGGTGGGAATCAACGTTCCCATCCCTGTGCCGGTTGGCTACTACAGCTTTGGTGGCTGGGGTGATTCGTTGTTCGGAAACTCACACGCATATGGACCCGAAGGTATCGACTTCTACACGAAGGCGAAGGTCGTTACGAGCAGGTGGCCCGATCCGGCTACGAGTACGATCGATCTCGGATTCCCACAGAACGTGTAGGCAACCCAGGAGCACAGAGCACCAGATGACGGCACGAGATGAAATGGCTCGCGAGATCCGCAGACACGAAAGGACGGAAGCGACCAGGCGCACTCTGCGACGCATAGGTGTATTCGTTGTGTTTCTCGTCATTCTTGCGTTGGCCTACACCGGCTACAAGGCGTTTGGCCAGTCGCTCGACGATGCCCAGACGGACTGGCCGATGATCGGGCGGGTGCTGCCTCGCACAGACGACCTGACAATGCCACCGGTGTCAGACATCATCTCCGAGTTCACACAGCCGCCCCAGCGGAATTCCGACAAGCCTCTTGCAGCGTTCATCGCGGAAGCCGCGCTGTTCACGATGAGGGAGGCTGTACTCGGATTCGCTTTCGGCGTGATCTTCGGGCTGGGCATTGCGGTGGTGCTCCTGAGGTCCAAATGGATCGAGCAGGGAGTCACGCCCTACCTCGTTGCATCCCAGACGGTGCCTCTTGTCGCCATAGCTCCGATCGTTATCATTTGGGGATCGACCAGCCTCGACTGGCTGCCGTTCGAGTGGACCAACTGGATGTCGGTGTCGCTCATTGCGGCCTATCTGACCTTCTTCCCTGTCGCCATGAATGGCATCAGGGGACTCCGGTCTGCTGACCCGGCAGCGATGGAGCTCATGCGATCATACGCGGCCACCAGACGCCAGACGCTTGTGAAGTTGCAGCTGCCTGCATCGGTTCCCTACCTGTTCGCCGCGTTCAAGATCGCAGCTACTGCAGCGATCGTGGGCGCGATCGTTGGCGAGATCTCCGGCGGCGTCAGGGGTGGCCTTGGAAGGCTCATCCTCGACTTCGCAAGTCGCTACACCACCGGTCCATCGAGGCTCTACGCCACCGTGATCGGTGCAGCCCTTCTCGGGCTGATCGCCATCGGGCTTGTCACAGCTGCTGAGTATCTCGTTCTCTCCAAACGCAAAGAGGAGCCCCTCGCACTATGACCGAACCAGATCGCTGTGCCGTAGCAATCTCGAACGTCTCGAAGGTATTCAATCAGGGGAAGCCGAATGAGGTCCATGCGATCGAAGACATCAGCCTGTCGATCGGTGAGGGCACGTTCGTGTCGCTCATCGGTCCGTCAGGGTGTGGGAAGTCGACGTTGCTGCGCCTGATCGCTGCGCTTACACACCCGACACGGGGCGACGTCGGGGTCAACGACAAGTCTGCTGATCAGGCAAGGCTTGATCGTGACTACGGTATGGCCTTCCAGACATCTGGCCTATTCAAGTGGCGAAGTGTTGCTGAGAACGTCGAGCTACCGCTTCAGTTGATGGGTTGGTCCAAGACAGATCGCAAGGCGCGAGCGGCCGAGATGCTTGATCTCGTCAAACTCGATGAGTTCGGAGACCACTATCCGCACGAACTCTCCGGAGGTATGAGACAACGAGTCGCCATTGCACGTGCGCTGTCGTTCCGGCCGTCGTTGCTGCTCATGGATGAACCGTTTGGTGCCCTTGATGAGATGACACGCGAACACATGCAGACCGAGCTGCTCGACATCTGGAACAAGACGGGCAAGACGATCGTGTTCGTGACCCACTCGATTCCTGAGGCCGTGTTCCTTTCCCAGCGCGTGATCGTCATGTCACCGCGCCCTGGTCGGATCGCTTCTGACATCAGAATCGATCTTGGCGAGCGATCGTTCGAGACACGCGAGGCGTCGGCGTTCTTCGAGAAGGTCACCGAAGTGCGTGAGGCACTTCGATTCGAGGAGTCACAGCCATGATCTCGAGGGCGTTCCGAGGGGCTGCCCCTGCCACCGTCGTCGGCCTTGGCGGGCTGCTGTTTTGGGAATTGTCACTGCTGATCATCAACCCTGAAGGATTCGTCCTTCCGGCACCCTCAGGGATCATCGCGGCCTTCTTCGACAACTTCGAAGAGATATGGGTCGCATCCAGGAACACAGGCTTCATCGTCATCACAGGCCTCGTCGGAGGCGTCGCGCTCGGAGTCCTGTGGGCCCTGCTCGTGTCCCGTTTCCGGCTGGCGAACGAGACCCTCACACCACTTGCGATCTCGCTGAACGCCATCCCGATCATCGCTCTCGCTCCGATCTTCAATGCCTGGTACGGACTCTTGTCTCCGGTGTCCAACCAGGCGATCGTGGTGATCCTCGTGTTCTTCCCCGTCTTCATCAATACGACAAAGGGACTCACTGATGTGGGAGCCACGGAGATCGAGCTGATGCGCTCCTACGCGGCGTCCTCGTGGCAGGTGGCGAGGACCGTCCGGATCCCGAATGCAATGCCGTTCTTCTTCACTGCGCTCAAGATCGCGAGCTCCCTTGCTGTGATCGGCGCGATCGTTGCTGAGTACTTCGGCGGTCGACAGGATGCGCTCGGCCCGCTTATCGTGCAGAATGCCGGTCTCACCAGATACACGGAGGCCTGGGCGGCGGTACTCGCCGGCAGCGTCATGGGCATTGTGCTGTTTGTGGCGAGTGGAATTTTCGAGCGGGTTTCCATGCCATGGAAACCCGATGCGGAAACGATCGGGGCGTAAGCCTTGAGATCGAATGACAGAGAAGGAAATATGGAGGAGGGCACTCAATGCAATGGGGTAACAAGAAGGGGCTGACTCGCTGGCTGATCATGCTGGCGGTGTTCGCCATGGTTGCGACAGCCTGTAGCTCGGATGACGACGCATCGGGCGAACTGACGCCGGTGAAGCTGCAGTTGCAGTGGTTCACCCAGGCGCAGTTCGCGGGGTACTTCGCAGCCGTTGATCAGGGGTTCTACGAAGACGTTGGTCTTGATGTCACGATCCTCGAGGGTGGTGTCGACATCGTGCCGGCAACGGTCCTCGACTCTGGCGCTGCTGACTTTGCGATTTCATGGGTCCCGCGTGGCCTCGTGCCTCGTGAGGAAGGCTTGAATATCACGAACATCGCTCAGGTGTTCCAGCGATCAGCGACGTTACAGGTCTCATTCGTCGACTCGGGTATCAATGGCGTTGGTGACCTCGCCGGACGCACAGTGGGCAACTGGGGCTTCGGAAACGAGTTCGAGTTGCTCGCAGGACTGCGGTCCGTTGGTCTTGACCCGGACACCGACGTGTCACTCGTTCAGCAGCAGTTCGACATGCTTGCGCTCGTCAGCGGTGACATCGATGCTGCACAGGCGATGATCTACAACGAGTACGCACAGGTGCTCGAGACTGTGAATCCTGACACGGGCGAGCTGTATCAACCGAGCGATCTGTCCATCATCGACTGGAACGATGTCGGAACGGCAATGCTCCAGGATGCCATCTGGGCCGATGCGGACAAGCTCGAAGACGATGCTGCGTACCGTGAGACGGCGGTCAAGTTCGTCGAAGCCTCGCTTCGCGGATGGGCGTTCTGTCGCGACGATTTCGACAAATGCGCTGACATCGTTCTTGCGGCAGGTCCGACCCTTGGTGATTCACACCAGCGGTGGATGCTCAACGAGATCAACAACCTGATCTGGCCGTCTCCACAGGGAGCCGGAACCATGGATGCGGCTCTCTGGAACCAGACCGTCACGATTGCGACGTCTGAGGGCATCCTCAAGTCCGCGCCCACTGATGGTGCGTTCGTGTCCGACATCGCTTCAGAGGCTCTTGCGAATCTGACAGCGGACGGTGTCGATGTGATCGGCAATGGTTGGTCGCCCAAGACGATCGAGCTGAAGGCAGGCGGCGAATAGACGACGCCGGGTGACTTCGGTCATCCGGAGAATGGACTCAGGAGGGTGGATCGGGTATGAACGAGATGATGACATTGGCTGTCGATTCCGGGGGGTTGGCACCGCTGCCAACCATGACGCCGGACGAGGCACTTGTCGAGGCGCATCGGTGTCTCATGTGCTGGGATGCTCCGTGCACGCGTGCGTGCCCGACGAGCATCGACGTGCCAGGATTCATCAAGAGGATCGCAAATAGCGATCTGATCGGTTCTGCCCGAGCCATCCTCGAGTCCAACATTCTTGGCGGGTCATGTGCACGCGTCTGCCCAACAGAGGTGTTGTGTGCAGGTGCATGTGTGTTGCATGACCTACACGAGCGGCCGATCGATATCGGACGTCTTCAGGCGTTCGCCACGGATGACGTCGTCTTCGGTGACGTCGATCTGTTCGTGCCCAGGGAATCGACCGGACACAGCGTTGCGATCGTTGGCGCTGGACCTGCAGGACTTTCATGCGGCGCCGAACTCGCAATGCTCGGACATGACGTTGTCCTGTACGACGCAAATGACGAACCGGGCGGTCTCAATACCTACGGCGTTGCGAACTACAAGATGGACAAGCCAACTGCGCTGCGTGAGGTGGAATTCGTCAAGGGGCTCGGTGTGAGTATCCGGCCGTCCACCACCATCGGGAGGGACGTCTCTGTTGAGCAGCTGTTCTCCGACCACGAGGCGCTCTTCGTCGGCGTAGGTCTCGGATCCGTGCCCCCTCTTGGTCTTGAGGGTGAAGACCTCGACGGTGCCGAGGACGCGCTCGACTTCATTGCTGAGGTTCGAGCCGGCGGTGTGGATCTCTCCGGTCAGCGCATCACCGTGATCGGCGGAGGGAACACTGCGATAGATGCTGTCTCCCAAGCGTCACGCCTGGGAGCAGAACATGTCTATCTCGTGTATCGCAGGGGACGGGACGAGATGAAGGCCTATCCCCACGACATAGAACGAGCGCTCAAGAGTGGAGTCGAGTTCATCCATTGGAGCGCGCCGTCGAGCATCGAGGGAGAAGGATCCGTATCCGCGCTCGTGTGCCAACGGACAGAGTATTCAGCAGAAGGCAAGCTCGTTGCGGTGCCGGACAGCGAGTTCAGAATTGCTGCCACCATGGTTCTTCGTGCAACAGGCCAGGAGAAGCTGGTTGGCTTCCTGGACACGCTCGAAGGTGTCGAGACCGATGAGGGTGGAAGAGTTGTTGTTGACGATGGTTACCGGACCGGCAACCCCAAGATCTGGGCCGGTGGAGATTGTGTCAACGGAGGCAAGGAAGTAGTGAACGCTGTGGCGCACGGGAAGGCCGCCGCAGCAAGCATCGACGAATCGCTGCGTCCCGGCGCAGCTGGGAGGTGAGACAGCATCATGGCTGATCTTTCAGTGAACATTTGCGGCCTTGAGTCGCCGAATCCGTTCTGGCTTGCGTCTGCACCTCCGACCAATACAGGTGAACAGATAGCGCGCGCCTTTGACGCTGGGTGGGGTGGGGCGGTGTGGAAGACGCTCGGTGAGCCCATCGAGAACGTCTACAGCAGGTACAGCTCCGTCGACATCAATGGTCAGAAGATGATGGGGTTCAGCAACATCGAACTCATCACAGACCGATCCCTCGAGGACAACCTCATCGAGATCGAGGAGGTCAAGCGGCGTTACCCGGACAACGTGGTCGTTGTCAGTCTCATGGTCGAATCGAATCCTGATGCCTGGGACACGATCATCAAACAGGTCGAGCAGGCTGGTGCGGACGCGATCGAACTGAACTTCGGGTGCCCTCACGGTATGTCCGAACGAGGCATGGGATCTGCTGTTGGGCAGGTGCCCGAGTACACGTGTGACATCACCGGCTGGGCGAAGGCATCGGCGACGGTGCCTGTGTTCGTGAAGCTCACACCGAACATCACAGACATCACGGTTGCTGCTCGTGCTGCGAAAGATGGTGGGGCTGACGCTGTCAGTCTGATCAACACGATCAATTCGATCACCGGTGTCGACCTCGATAGCCTCGTTCCTCGCCCTGTGGTTGGAGACAAGTCGAGCCACGGTGGGTATTGCGGACCTGCCGTGAAGCCGATAGCCCTCAACATGGTCGCGGCGATCGCAGCGGACCCGTACACCGACGGTCTCCCGATCAGCGGTATCGGTGGAATCGCAACATGGCAGGACGTGGCTGAGTTCATCCTGCTCGGCGCCACGAACATCCAGGTGTGCACCGCAGTGATGCACTACGGATATCGGATCGTCCAAGACATGCACGAAGGCCTGTCGAACTACCTCGACAGCAAGGGCATGGCGAGCGTCAACGAACTTCGGGGGCTGTCGGTCAACAAGGTGACGGATTGGCAGAACCTCGACATCAACTATGTGGTCAAGGCCAGCATCGACCAGGAAAAGTGCGTCAACTGCGGTCTCTGCTACATCGCGTGTCAGGACGGCGCACATCAGGCGATCGCAGCTGAGCGAACGGCTGAGGACAAGACGATGGTCAAGGTCATCGACGACCTCTGTGTCGGCTGCAACCTGTGCAGTCTTGTTTGTCCTGTGCAGGGGTGCATCACGATGCAGGAGCGAGAACTGGGTCAGACGCACATGACCTGGAACGAGTATCTCAGCGATGACAAGCCCGGTGAGTTGTATCCGCGACCCAAGCATGGGCTCACCATCGGAAGGGCTTGATCGTCGAACCGAGCAAGTGCATCACCCGGCTGTCTCCTAGGCTCGCTGCCGTGGAATCGACCGACCGTCTGGCTGGGCTCGAACGTGAGTTCTGAAGCAACGGTCGCCGTCTACGAAGTGCGCTCGGACGGTGAGATAGCCAAGGCTCGGCTTGCCGCGGATGGGATAGTCGCCCGTCTCTCGGTGGATGACGAAGGGGGTCTCAACCCGGGGTTCTTCTCGCGATATGGGGTAAGGCTCGTCGTTCGTCCTGAGGATCTCGACGATGCATACGAGAGCCTCGGCATCGAGCAGGTTCGTGTTCCATCCGAGGTAGCCGACGCGATGTTCAAGCACGCCGGATGGGCATTTCCGGACGAGGGCTGTGGACTCGTTGCCGTGGACGACGATGGGGGCCCGGTGCTCACTATCTGCCTCACGAACGCTGATCATGCGCCCGACCGGTTCACGATCACACCAGATGAGCAGTTCGGAGCGATCCGGCACGCGGAGTCGAGAGACCTCACCATCGGTGGCGTGTTCCATAGTCATCCGCGATCTGAGGCCTATCCGTCCGCGGTTGATATCGGGGGTGGCGGTGACCCGGCGTGGGTCCATTTCATCGTTGGACCCGTTGCAGGCCCCCGACCACTGCTTCGAGCATTCAGGCTTGTCGACGGCGACGTTACCGAGTTGAAGGTGACCGTCGGGCAATAGACTTCGTCGCTATGGCACATCGAGAGCACAACCGTGAGGCGTACAGGTTGTTGTTCGGATACGTTGGCGGAGGACTCCAAGCTCTGGCAGGTCTCCTTGTATTGTTCTCGTTCCCCATCGCTCCACTGTGGCTCTCGCTCGCACTGCTCACCTTCGTTGCTGGTACGTCGTGGTGGTCGTGGCAGAGGTACGATTCGAACTTCATGATGCCGACATTTGCCGGCACGATGCAGGCGGTGTCCTGGATGATGCTCGTCGGAGTAGGAGTGGGGATATTGAGGTGGGGTAGATGAGGCTCACGATTCTTGGATCCACCGCGGGCGCGCCGTCTCGTTCAAATCCTGCTTCGGGATATCTGGTCCAGCACGGCGACGTCTCGATCTGGATGGATGCCGGCACCGGCACATTCATGGAGCTTGCCGAACTCGTGGATCCGGGAACTCTTGATGCTGTGGTCATCTCCCACACCCATGTCGACCATTGCTCTGATCTCTTCGGGTTGTACGGCTACCTCGCATTCGGGCCTTCCGGGGATGTTCCTGTCAAGGTCTTCGTGCCCGAGGGTGCCGCAGACCATCTCGCGGCCTTCGCACGGGCAACCGCTGAGCACATCTTCAACATGGTGCTCGATGTTCTTGAGGTCACGCCCGGTGACTCTGTGATGGTCGGTGATGTAGGGATCAGTTTCGGTGAGGCGATCCACCCTGTGCCTGCCCTCGTGACACGCATCGAGGCTGGCGGGGCCTCGCTCGTGTACTCGGGCGACACCGGTCCCGGAGGCGATCTCATGGAGATGGCTACGGGAGCAGATGTGCTTCTGTGCGAAGCGTCGTTAGACGGGATACGGAACGAGAGGACGTACCCGTATCACCTCACGGCCATCGAGGCCGGGGAGACTGCTGCATGGGGTGGGGTCAATCGGCTGATCGTCACGCACATCGGTGCTTTGATGGATCCGCAACAGAGTTTGGATGAGGCGGCAGGAGCATTTGCAGGCCGTGTCGGGTACGCCGCACGAGGAGCAGTGTTCGAGATCGACGGCAGGAGTGATGGTGCGAACGGATAGAGCGAATGACGAGTTGAGGTCCGTGAAGATCACCAGAGGCTTCACGGAGATGACGCCGGGGTCGGTCCTCATCGAGATGGGGAGAACGCGGGTGCTGTGCACCGTGTCGCTCGACGATGATGTGCCACCGTGGGTCAAGAAGTCGGGCAATGGATGGGTGACGGCCGAGTACTCCATGCTTCCCGGGGCGAGTCCTGATCGGATCAGGAGGAGCTCCATCAACGGTGGGCGTACGAAGGAGATCCAGAGACTCATCGGGCGCTCCCTGCGCGCAGCCGTTGACATGAAGGCGATGGGGCCACTGACCGCTCGGATCGATTGCGATGTGTTGCAAGCCGATGGTGGGACGCGAACAGCCTCAATCACAGGTGCGTGGATCGCGTTGGCAGATGCCTTCGATGCGTGGGTTGCTGAAGGGAAGATGGAGACCAACCCGATCAAGGCGAACATCGCAGCGATCTCCGTCGGAGTGCTCGATGGCGTGCCCCTGCTCGATCTCGAGTACACCGAGGATGTGTCCGCGGATGTGGACGCCAACGTCGTGATGACAGGGAACGGGGATCTGATAGAGGTGCAGGGCACAGCGGAAGGCAAGCC
>Ga0164320_10000966_pt1 | contig 10140 bp, 10 predicted proteins | sample GuaBasSediGuay11_FD_113736 | JGI IMG/M metagenome (GOLD analysis project Ga0164320, IMG submission 113736) | Subseafloor sediment microbial communities from Guaymas Basin, Gulf of California, Mexico - Guay11, Core 4567-28, 0-3 cm | ecosystem: Environmental > Aquatic > Marine > Hydrothermal...
AGAGATGGATCGGTATCTGTTGCTTCTTTCTTGGAAAAGACCCTTCCTAATGCAGAAAAGAAACCACCAGAGGATTCACTTTCTTTGTCAGTTTCCGGTGTATCACTTGTCGGTTCGTCCCAATACTCATCTTAAGCAACAGCTTCAGGAGCTGGTTCTTCAATATCGGCAATCTCTTCTTCAGCGGCTACTTCTTCCTGAACTTCAGGTTCAACTGTTGTTACTGGTTCAGCAATATCAAGTTCAGTACCATCAAGTGTTAAAAGGTCTTTCTTCTCAACACTAAATAATGCTTTTTTACTGCTGGGTTCTGTCGTTGCAGGTGATGTGTTCACTACTTCAGCAGGTTCAGTAATTGTTTCATCTTTGGCTACGATGTTCTCTTTTGTAGTTACGGGTTCAGCTTTAACTGTTTTCTCAGGAGCTGGCGTCTTATCCTGGATGGGGAGTAATTCAGGTTTTGTCTGAATAGTTCGCGTTGCAATATTAGCTGCTGCCGATCGTTCCAGACTCGCTAGTTCATTTTGTGCTGCGGCATATCCCTGGTCTGCAGATTGTCTGAACCAGCGTTTTGCCTGACTGTAGTTTTGCTCAACACCTTTACCTGCTCGGTACATGGTTCCAAGATTATATTGGGCTGTCGCATCACCACGATCAGCTGCCATGCGATACCAACGCACCGCCTCAGAATAATCCTGATTTACCCCTTCACCAGTGTGATACATGCTCCCCAAGTGAACCTGTGCCCTGGCATAACCCTGGTCAGCTGCTTTTTTAAACCAACGCGCAGCTTCTTTTTGATCCTGAGGCACACCTTCACCATAGGCATAGGAGATACCCAGACTGTATTGTGAAACGACATGATTCTGTTCACCGGCACGTCGATACCAGATAGCAGCTTCTGTTAAATCTTGTTTTATGCCTTCGCCAAAGGCGTAGGAAACGGCAAGGTTGTATTGGGCATCCTTGTTTCCCTGAACGGCAGCTTTGCGGTACCAATAAACAGCCTGTTTATAGTCTTGTGGGAGACCTTCACCAACATAGTACAAATAACCAAGATTTGCCTGTGCTATGGCATCACCTTTTTCTGCAAGTTTTTTAAATTCAGCTACAGCCGTTGCGTAATCACCGCGTGACAAGGCATTACTGGCGCTATAGATGTCAGCATTGGCATTGAGAATGAAAAAAAGAGAAAGTAAGGCAAATGATAGGAGGCGAGTCATTAAATTCGACATCCCAAGATTTCGCGAGATTATTTTCGTAAGTATTTGTTGCAATTGTAGTTTTATTCTGGAAACGCTGTTTTCACAAAATTATACCGATTGTAGTGGAAAATATATCTAAAAACACTATATATCGTGGATTTTTTTATCAAACATTTATGAATATATGATTATTTTAGAGTCTAACCCTCTTATTCGTAAGTGTGAGAAATAATGTAGCAGGTACGTTTTGTAACTCTATTAGCCAAGTCGTTTTTCAAGAGCTTCACAAAAAGTTTTCAGCACCTTGATTCGAGCGTAACGTTTATCATTTGCTTCTATAAAATACCAGGGAGCATACTCAGTGCTAGTGCGCGTTACCATATCATCCACTGCAGCCTCATACGCGTTCCATATTTTATGATTACGATAATCTTCTTCTGTAATTGTATGTTTTATTATAACTGATCTGTTCACGCTCCTTAAAACGTCTCTCTTGTTCTTGCTTGGTAATGTGCAACCAGTACTTGATTATAAGGACACCAGCTTCGATCATAAATTGTTAAAAGTCTGGGGTTACATTCTGTTAACACATTGTCCTGTGTCAAACCTTAATCAGGCAAGTAGACCGCCTATAAGCGCTCCGATTAATAAGGGAGGAATATAGAGTACATAGAGTAATAAACCACTCCCAGCGAGTACGGCTCCTATAACGGGTAAGGTTGTTAGCATCGTCCCGGCAAAGAACAGCCCAATTGCGACAACAAGTCCAGGTAACATTGCAGCCATTAATCCTGCTAATATCCCGCCTGCTTGTTTACCACCGACAATACCTGCGATTAATGTTCCTATGCCGGGTAGCCAGAATAAAAGAAGGGATATTACAAACATCCAAATCATTCCCATCAGTACACTTCCATTACTGCCTTCAGCCATATTAAATCTCCAGAAAACGATTCTTCATTATATTACTTAAACCAGCGTATCACTGTAGTACAATTCTAGCCTGATACATATATAACTAATCCTACATCAAATTCATTTGGAGAGCAGATCAATGTCAAAGAGACAAAGCCCAACGTCACAGTTTCGTGAATTGATGCTAAAACCCGGAATTATAAAAACGCTTGGCGCACATGATGTCTTAACGGCAGTAATGGTAGAGCAATGTGGCTTTGATTCAGTTTTTATAGGTGGGTTTGGTACCAGCGCCAGTTTATACGGATTGCCTGATTTGAGTTTTCTTGGGATGACTGAAATGGTTGATGCGACCCGTCGAATGACACATCGCGTTTCAATCCCTGTTGTTGCTGATGCAGATACAGGACATGGCGACTTACATAATGTCATGCGCTGTGTAAACGAATTTGAATGTGCGGGAGCAGCGGGTATTATTCTTGAAGATCAGGTATTCCCAAAACGTTGTGGTCACTTTGGCGGTAAAGAGGTGATATCTGCTGACGAAATGATCATGAAATTTAAAGCCGCTGTAGAGGCTCGTAATGATCCTGATTTTTTGTTTATTGCACGAACAGATGCTAGAGAAACTGATGGGCTTGACGAGGCAATTGACAGGGTAAATCGTTATTGTGATGCCGGTGCTGATGTTGCATTTATAGAAGCGCCTTTGTCAGTTAATGAACTGGAAGAAATTTGTAAACGTGTTGAGTATCCAAAGTTTGTCAATATGCTTGCCTTGGGAAAGACACCAATCTTGAGTGCGCCTGAACTTGAGGAAATGGGATTCAAAATTATGGTTGCACCGATCGATTCTGTTTTATTAACGGCACATATCATGCGTGAGATGGCTGAAACATTTAAACGTGATGGGCATACAAAAAACCTCAAAGACAAAATGGTCGGCTTTGATGAAATTAAAGACATACTAGGTTTGCCTGACTATCTTTCTTTAAAAGAAAATCTTAAATAATCCCTCTGTCGAGTTTGCTATGAAAAGGCAATACTGGATATTCGCTGTCTATCTTTTATTTCTCGTTTCAGGTATCCCCTGGTATTGGCCAGACGACACTACTTCTCTGATTTTTGGATTACCCGCATGGTTTGTTGTAGCCATCCTTGTTTCAATTTGCGCCTCATTCTTTACTGCATTTATTTTATTGCGTTACCCATGGAATACAGACGTTAAGCCAGATGAAGAGTAACCATGTATTTGATCAAAATGCCTGGATATTTATCAGCATATATCTGGGTTCATTAATACTGGTTGGTTTTCTCAGCTACCGCGCCAGGCAGGAAAATACGCTTAAGGATTTTTATCTTGCCGGAAATAGTTTCGGCCTAGTCGTTATCTTCCTTACCTTATATGCAACGCAATATAGCGGTAATACATTATTCGGATATTCAGGTAAGACGTACAGAATTGGATATGCATGGATAATGAGTGTCCATTTTATGACCGCTATTGTTGCTTGTTTTTTAATCTATGCACCACGACTGTATGCGCGAGCGCGACAATTTAACTACATAACCCCTACCGATTATCTTCAGCATCGATTTAATTCCAACTGGATTAATGTTGTTGCAACATTAATCATGATCGTCGTTTTAAGTAATTATTTGCTTGCCCAGCTAATGGCTATGGGGCGTGCCATGCAAGGCATGTCGATGGCTGATCCTGATACAGCCTATAAGCAGGGCGTTATTTTATTAACATTGATAATGGTTATTTATGGAACCCTTGGTGGAATTCGTGCTGTTGCCTGGACTGATGTCATTCAAGGTCTGGTATTAATGACAGGGTTTATGGTGTTGTTATTCATGTTGTATAAGCAGTTTGGACCATTGTCGTTGGCGACGACAACTATTCAACAGTCTAATGACATTGCAAAGATCAATGCACCTGATGCCAATCGACTTCGTGAATGGTTCAGTTATATTATTATTGTTGGTCTTGGTTCGACACTCTACCCACAAGCTATTCAACGTATATATGCAGCACGTTCTGAAAAAGTATTAAGACAAGGTCTCGCACTAATGGCGTTTGCACCCTTGTTTACGGCATTAATTGCTGTCATTACAGGAATATATGCTATTGCATATGTGCCCGGTCTTGAAGGAACTGCTTCAGATCAAGTATTAGGAATAATTCTTTCTATCATCCAACAAAATTCGATTCTGGGTTACTGGCTGGTTGTTATTCTTTATGCAGCAATACTCGCAGCAATGATGTCGACAGCTGACTCAGCATTGCTTTCAATCTCTTCTATGTTGAGTAAAGATATCTATGGTCGTTTTGTAGATGCTAATGCGAGTGAAGCAAAATTAACACTCTTAGGAAAAATATTTTCCTGGTGTTTAATTATTTTCCTGGTGTGGCTGGCCATCTATTTAAGCGATAAAACCTCGTTATTAAAATTACTGGATAGAAAGTTTGATCTATTAATCCAGCTAGTCCCGGCTTTTATGTTGAGTATACATTGGCGAGGCATGCAGGCATTCCCAACTTTTATTGGTCTTGTTGCGGGCGTGCTTTTATCGCTTTTTTTGGCGTATGGTGGATTTGATTTTGTTCAAAATGGTAAAGTCTATGGTTTTCATCCCGGTTTAATAGGGTTGGTTATTAATATAATTATTACAGTGATTGGTAGTGTATGGAGTAATAAAACAAGTGTGATAACGCAAGTACGATACTAGCTGGTTGAATGCCATGAAAATGGCCAAGCAATTTTGTTATTGTCAGTAACGCAGAATAATAAACCATGCCAATCAGACATTGGAAACAGGCACTAAATCGATTTATGATAGAACTCGAAAACCGTTTAATGGATTACATTTAAACTGGGTAGTTACACAGGATTATTTACAGATTCAAAAGCTAGATTTTTAACTATCTTCTGCAAGTTCTGTCGGTGCTGATTGTTCTTGCGACGCCTTGTATTTTTTTATCCTGGTTTGAATATCATTTAATAAACCATCCATTCCATCATTCTTGACAATAGCAGCAAACGTACTTCGATAGTTATTTACCAAACTGATACCTTCAATAACTACATCATTGGCAAACCAGGTGCCGTCATTATTTTTTAGCTTATAGTTAACAGGTATCTCTGAATTGTCTGTTATGATCAAGGTCTCTACGACTGCCCTTTTACCTCGAATTGTTTCCCCAACGTACTCAATTTTCTGGTTAGTATAGGCTTCTATCTTGGTTCTGTAGGTATCTTCAAGATATTGCGAAAAGAACACGACAAATTGCTGACGTTCTTCTGGTGATGCCTTTTTCCAGTTAGTTGCCAACACACTCTGCGACATACTACGAAAATCAAAACTGTCATTAATGACAACACCAATCCTGGTCCAACTTGCTTCTCGAGCCAGTGACTTATCTTTTAAAACGGTGATCACCTTGTCAACAGAATCCTTGACACGGGCAGTTGGGCTGGAGAAATCAGCGGCAACGACGGCAACTGAAAGAATTGTTAGAAAAACATAGTAAGCGTATTTTTTTTTCATTTTTATTAAATTACCGCGATCCTTGTTGATATCAGTATCGTACCTTTTTAACTGGATAGAATCCAAAATTAATGTCATTAAATCACGACACAATATTATGTAATTTTACATACTCAATACCACAACATCATCTTAAGCTGTCATTTACTATATTAAGCTTATATTTCTAACTGTTTGTTTTTATTAATAATTATGTTTAGTAGTGTGATGTAATTCACAAAATATAACGTCATTACACTATATGCTGCGATATACGGTATGTGAGTTGCAAGTATAAATAATTATAAGAAATTTAAAGGGATCATCAGATGAACATTTACCAATGCTGGTATCTAGGCCTTAGGGGTTACTGTTGTCGCAGTCATAATTCGAGATGGATGTTTGTACCTGAATTAGGACAGACTAATAGCAACATTCACAAGCAAATATCATTCAATGACCTGATTTTTAATAACTCATTTGCGAAACAATATGAATTAACGATCGAACAACGTTTGCAAAAGATTAAATCAAATCCATTTTATTTTCTTAAATCTCTGCTTTTCTCTGAGGAAAAATATAGCACTGTTGGTGGGATGTTATATGCAGCTAATTAGTTACAACTAATTTCGTTTCAACAAAAGGCTGTTGAGATATTACTCAGCAGCCTTTTTACGTTCTTAAACTTGCTTATATGACGTAGAATGAACTAACTCGATCAAATCCCTCTAAGCCCACATATGAACAAGAATAAAATAGCACTCGTTGCCCTGTTTATCATCGTTATTGGTTTATTTTTCTTCCTGGATCTGGCTCAGTATCTTAATCTGGAATATGTAAAATCGAAACAAGACGCTATAGATAATTATTATTCTTTGAATCCTGTTCGCACAGGATTGATATTTTTTATCAGTTATATCCTCGTGACGGGCGTCTCTCTACCTGGTGCTGGCATCATGACATTGGCCGCTGGTGCAATATTTGGTGTTGTTTGGGGAACCATACTTGTTTCCTTTGGCTCGGTCATCGGTGCAACCATAGCGTTCCTTATTGCACGCTATCTTTTTCATGATTATGTTCAGCACAGATTCAGCCACCGGCTTGAACGGATTAATAAAGGCATCAGGGAAGAAGGCGATCTCTATCTGTTTACTATTCGCTTTGTGCCAATATTTCCGTTTTTTATCATTAATAATCTAATGGCGCTTACACCGATCAAGACAATTAATTTTGCCCTAGTAAGTCAGATAGGCATGCTGTTACCGACGATTATTTTTGTAAATGCAGGTACACAACTGGCCAAAATAGAATCGCCCTCTGATGTCTTGTCACCTGAATTATTATTTTCGTTTCTCCTTTTGGGACTATTCCCGTTAATTGCAAAGAAAACGTTGATCTACATAAGAAAGAAAAAACATGAAAATCTCGACATTATCGAAGCTGAGAATGATGTCGAGTAAACCAAAACGATTTGATCGCAACTTAATCGTCATCGGTGCCGGCTCTGCCGGACTGGTCTCTGCCTATATTGCCGCCGCTGTGAATGCAAAAGTTACCCTGGTTGAAAAACATAAAATGGGGGGTGACTGTTTAAATACCGGCTGCGTTCCTTCCAAGGCTTTAATCAAATCTGCCAAGGTCGCGTCTTTAATAAAACGGTCCAGAGAATTTGGAATTACCGTGCCTGAATCAAATATCGACTTTCCCGCAGTCATGGAACGTGTTCAAGCTGTTATTACCAAGGTCGAACCGCATGATTCTGTAGAACGATTTGAAAGCCTTGGTGTGGAGTGTATAGAGGGTGAAGCGAAGATCACATCTCCCTGGACAATTGAAATCAATGGCAAAACACTTACTACACGTAGCATTATTGTCGCTACTGGCGCGCGTCCGTTTGTCCCACCGATTAAAGGCATAGATCAGATTAATTATCTGACCTCAGATAATCTTTGGGGAATACGTAAATTACCCAAACGTTTAATCGTTCTTGGTGGTGGCCCTATTGGTTGCGAACTGACACAGGCCTTTGCGCGTTTAGGTAGTAAGGTGACACAAATTGAAATGTTACCGCGGATTATGGTTAGAGAAGATGAAGAGATCGCCGCGATGGTCACAAAACGATTTCAATATGAAGGGGTAGATATCCGCAGCAATCATATGGCGAAGGAAGTTGTTATCAAAGACAATCAAAAAACACTCATCTGTGAACATGATAACAAACCCATTGAAATAGAGTTTGATGAGATACTTGTCGCTGTCGGCCGGGCGGCAAACACCAGCGGTTTTGGCATGGAAGAGCTAGGCATCGAATTAAATCCAAACAAGACCATCCGCGTGAATGAAAAGTTACAGACATCTATTCCGAATATCTTCGCCTGTGGTGATGTTGCAGGTCCCTATCAGTTTACCCATACCGCCGCACATCAAGCCTGGTATGCATCAGTCAATGCCCTGTTTGGCTCATTCAAGAGTTTCAAAGTGGATTATTCTGTCATCCCCTGGGCAACCTTCACCGATCCGGAAGTTGCACGAGTTGGTCTCAATGAACAGGACGCCAAAGAACAAGGAATTGATTATGAAGTTACGAGCTATGGCATCGACGATCTCGATCGCGCTATCGCTGAAGGAGAAGATCATGGTGTTGTTAAAGTCTTAACCGTACCGGGCAAAGACAAAATCCTGGGTGTAACCATCATCGGCGATCATGCGGGAGAATTGATAACAGAATACATCAGTGCGATGAAACATAATTTTGGTATGAATAAAATACTAGGCACTATACATATCTACCCAACGCTATCAGAAGCCAATAAATTCGCAGCAGGCGTATGGAAAAAAGCCCATGCGCCGCAAGCCTTATTGAAATTAGTGGAAAAATTTCACGGATGGATGAGACACTAAGTTATATCACAAATTGTCGAATCACTTCTTCTCTAGTTTGATTGGTCCCAACTTCCATTTCATCAGGAATATCCTTACCGATGATAACGGCTTTACGCTTAGCAATTTGTTCGAACCAACGTTTTAAATGTTCCAGGCCTTCGATCGACAACCCTGACCATTCGTAACCACTAATCCACGGCCAGGTGGCCATATCGGCGATGGAATAATCACCGGCCAGATATTCATTATCTGCAAGCCTGTTATTCAATACTTCGTACAATCGTTGGCATTCCTTATGATAACGATCAATTGCATAAGGGATCTTTTCCTGCGCATAACGATGAAACACATTGGCCTGCCCCTGCATCGGACCAATCGCTCCCATTTGAAACATCAGCCACTGCATTACGAGTGATCGCCCCTTGATATCCTGAGGTAAGAACTGCCCCGTTTTTTCAGCAAGGTAAATCAAAATGGCGCCGGATTCGAAAACAACAAAGTCTTCAAGGTCACGATCGACAATCGTCGGAATACGTCCATTCGGGTTTAATTTGAAATACCAGTCTTCCTTTTGTTCTCTGCCACCCAAATCAATTCGATGGGTGTTGTATTCCAGTGCCATTTCTTCCAATGCAATCGTAACCTTATGACCATTTGGTGTGGCTGCGGTGAATAGTTCTATCATATTTGCCTATCGACCTTATTAAGATAATCAACTACAGAAATTGTACCAATTGCGTTAACCTTCCTTGAAAACACTGAGAACACTATATCATGAGTAATTTTGACTACGATCTGTTTGTCATTGGTGCCGGTTCCGGTGGTGTCCGTGCTGCACGCATATCCGCCAGTCTTGGAGCACGAGTTGCTGTTGCAGAAGATCGCTATCTGGGCGGCACCTGTGTCAATGTTGGCTGCGTCCCCAAAAAACTGTTTGTATATGCCTCGCATTTTACCGAAGACTTTGAAAATGCAAAAAGCTTTGGCTGGAATATCGATCAAACTGCATTCGATTGGCGACAATTAATTAAAAATAAAAATATCGAGATAGAACGTCTGAATGGTGTCTATAAAAAACTACTCGATAATGCAGGTGTAGAAACTGTTGATGGCCGTGCCACACTCGTTGATTCACACACAGTCCAAATTGAAGATAAAACAATAACGGCAGAACAAATTCTGGTCGCAACAGGTGGTTGGCCAAATATCCCGGATATACCTGGAAAAGAATATGTCATTTCTTCAAATGAAGCTTTCTTTCTAGATTCATTACCCGAAAAAATTATTATCGCTGGTGGTGGTTATATCGCGGTTGAATTTGCCGGTATCTTTCATGGTCTTGGTGTTGAAACCACCCTGCTCTATCGTGGCCCATTATTTCTGCGTGGTTTTGATCACGATCTACGCACCACGCTTGCCGAAGAAATGCAAAAGAAAGGTATCAAGATTAAATTCAATTCGAATATAAGTCAGATCGAAAAAACAGATGCGCAGGTAATCGCCACGCTTGATGATGGTAAACAATTAAACGCGGGAAAAATAATGTATGCCACCGGGCGTAATCCAAATTCATCCAACATCGGTCTGGAAAAAGTCGGTGTCG
>Ga0164320_10000967_pt1 | contig 10125 bp, 4 predicted proteins | sample GuaBasSediGuay11_FD_113736 | JGI IMG/M metagenome (GOLD analysis project Ga0164320, IMG submission 113736) | Subseafloor sediment microbial communities from Guaymas Basin, Gulf of California, Mexico - Guay11, Core 4567-28, 0-3 cm | ecosystem: Environmental > Aquatic > Marine > Hydrothermal vents...
ACAACAACATTTAAATTACGGAATAATGCTGCGCCTAATTTGTTTTTAGGCAGCATTCCTTTAATTGACTTTTCTACCAATCTTGCTGGACTTTTTCCAAACAGTTCGGTAGCAGTTAAAGTTCTTTGACCACCTGGATAACCTGTGTGACGAACATACGTTTTGTCTTTCCACTTGTTACCTGATAAGTTGATTTTTTCTGCATTTATAACAATTACATTGTCTCCGCAATCAACGTGTGGTGTAAAGTTAGGTTTGTGTTTACCTCTTAAAAGTATTGCAACTTTAGAAGCCATACGACCTAATGTTTGTCCTTCAGCATCAACTAAAACCCACTGCTTATTTACAGTAGCTTTGTTTGCCGAAATAGTTTTGTAGCTTAATGTATCCACACTAAATAATTTTCTAATTAAACATTCCTCTCCCAAAAAGAGTTTGCAAATTTACAATTATATATTTGATTAACAAATAGTAAAGAGCGATTATTTTTAGTGCTTTTTTAAAGGGTTTTATAGTTAAAATACTACTATAAATATTAAAGAAGTTAATCTTTTGTAAAACCTAACTATAATTTGTAACAAGTGTAATAGATTTGGGGCTTTATTAGGATAATTCTAACCGATTCTATTTTATGAAACAACTATTCCAATTTTCAGTAATATTGTTATTGTTTAATATTAATTTATTATTAGCACAAAACTCAACCAATTCAAATCCAAAGAAAACTTATATAACAAAGCTTGTCAATATTTCAGAAGCTCCAACAATTGATGGAATATTAGGTGATAAGATTTGGGATATAGTAGAATGGGGAACTGATTTTATTGAAAATGATCCTGACGAAAACACACCTCCAAGTCAGCAAACACAATTTAAAATTGTCTATGATGAAAAAAACCTTTATGTAGGAATTCGTGCTTTCGATAAATTTCCTGATAGTATTGTTAAACGATTATCAAGAAGAGATGGTTTTGTAGGCGATAGAGTTAATGTTGTTATAGACAGTTATAACGATAAACGTACTGCCTTTGTTTTTACAGTTACTGCTGCAGGAGTTAAAGGAGACGAATTTGCAACCGATAATGGTGATAATAATGATGATAGTTGGAATCCGATATGGTATACAAAAACAGCCATAGATGAACAAGGATGGACAGCAGAGATGAAAATCCCATTTAGTCAGTTACGGTTTGGTAGAGCAAAAGATCAATTGTGGGGATTTAATATAGCACGAACAATTTTTAGACATAATGAAATGTCGGTTTGGAATCGTGTTCCTGTAGATGCTCCAGGTTGGGTAAGTGAAAGTGGAGAATTAAAGGGATTAACAGATATTAAAGCACAAAATCAATTAGAAATACAACCCTTTACAGTTACACAATTGGATATTTATCCGGCTGAAGAAGGAAATTCATTTAGAGATGGAAGTGATTTTAAATTTAATGCTGGATTGGATGCAAAAATTGGGATTACAAACGATTTAACACTGGACTTAACAGTAAACCCTGATTTTGGCCAAGTTGAAGCAGATCCTGGTGCTATTTCTTTAGATGGATTCGAAATTTTCTTTAGAGAACAACGCCCATTTTTTGTTGAGAATAGTAATATTTTTAACTATGACTTTGGAAGAAATCAAGACAATTTGTTCTTTTCCAGAAGAATAGGAAGAAGTCCACAAGGCTATCCAAGTACCGGAAGCGGAGCATTTGTTGATCAGCCAACTAATACAACCATACTAGGAGCTGCAAAGTTTAGTGGTAAAACTAAAAACGGATGGTCTATTGGAGTTTTAGAAAGTATTACAGGAAAAGAGTTTGCCGAAATTGACACTGATGGAGAACGTAGTAAAGAATTAGTAGAACCATTTACCAATTATTTTGTTGGAAGACTTCAAAAAGATTTTAATAATCGTAACAGTTATATTGGTGGGATATTTACTGCGACTAATAGGAAATTAGAAAGCAATTTAGAATTTTTACGAAAATCAGCTTATACAGGAGGTCTTGATTTTAAGCATCAATGGAATGATAGGAAATATTTTATAGAAGGTAATATTGTGGCTAGTCATGTACAAGGAAGCAAAGAAGCTATTGAAAATACACAAATCTCTTTGACACATTTGTTTAACAGGGTAGATGCCAGCCATGTTGAAGTAGACCCAAATAGAACATCATTAAGTGGAACTGGAGGTCGACTGTCAGCAGGAAAAGTTGGTGGTGGGAATTGGACCTATAATGGAGGACTCATTTGGCGTTCTCCTGAATTAGAATTAAATGACATAGGTTTTTTAAGACAAGCCGATGAGATAAGACAATATTTAAATGTTGGATATAAAACTTTAAAACCCATTGGAGCCTTTAGACAAATAAGTGCCAGATTTGCTCAACACACTACATACGATTTTGATGGGAATTATAACCGTATGCAGTACCAGATAAATGGTCACGCTAATTTTAAAAATAATTGGTGGATAGATTTGGGCGGTGCTCATAAACCACGCATATATACAAACACAATGTTAAGAGGAGGCCCAAGATGGCGTTTTTCTCAAGAAAATTATGGTTTCATGTTTATTGGCTCTGATGATAGAAAAAAACTTAGATTCTTTTTAGGCTCCATATACTCGGGAGCAAAGCAAGATCACTTTTCGCTGTTGAGATTTGAAACTGGAATAACCTATCAGCCAACAGATGCATTGAGGATTTCTTTTGAGCCCGAATTTTCAAAAAATCCAAATAAAACACAGTATGTAACTCAAACCGATTTTAATGGTACGCCACGTTATGTACTTGGTACAATCGATAATCAAACCTTAAGTGCAGCGATTAGATTGAATTACACTATCAATCCAAATTTAACTATTCAATATTATGGACAACCTTTTATTTCAAGAGGAAACTATACTAACTTTAAATATGTAACTAACCCAATTGCAAACGATTTATATGATCGTTTTCACCAATTTTCAAATGATCAAATCTCTTTTGATCAAGGCAGTGGCGTTTATCTAGTTGATGAAAATACAGATGGAATCAACGATTATGAAATTCTAAATCCTGATTTTTCGTTTGTACAATTTAGATCTAATTTGGTGGTACGTTGGGAGTATATTCCTGGCTCCGAAATATTTTTGGTTTGGTCGCAAGGCGTTACAAGTTTCGCAGATCCTTCCGATGATTTATTTGATGGATTGAAAACAGGAATACTAGACCAAAAACCAGAGAACATCTTCTTAATAAAAGTCACATATAGATTCGTGCTTTAATTTTTTCAGTTTTAATACTTCAAAAAATTGTTAAATAAAGTTAAATTTTATAAAAACGACAATTTATAGTGTAACAATAGCATTATGCTAGTGTCTTTAGTGAAACACTAAAGTAAAAAATTATATTATTAGGTCATTTCACAATAAGATTAGTATTGTTTGTTACATATCTTTTTTGTAGTAAAGGGCTAAAAATATATTTGTTTTTATCAATCAATTTTAATCAATCTTTATGAGACTATTTCATTCCCTTTATGTTATTACTTTTTTTATATCTTTTAATTCTGTAATAGCCCAAGAATCCTCAATTCAAGTCGAAAAAAAAATATATACCACTACATCTGTAGGTAATAATGAATCTCCAGTTATAGATGGAAAATTAGATGATGCTGTATGGGAGAGTGTTGAATGGGGAAATGATTTTATTGAAAATCGACCAGACGAGAACACACCACCAAGTGAACAAACAAAATTTAAAATAGTTTATGACGCAAAATATTTATATGTAGGTGTACGAGCATACGATAAATCTCCAGATAGTATCGTTAAGCGTCTTGGCAGAAGAGATACATTTGATGGCGATTGGGTAGAAATAAACATTGATAGTTATCATGATTTACGCACAGCTTTTTCATTTACAGCATCAGTATCAGGCGTAAAATCGGATGAATTTGTATCAAATAACGGGAACAACTGGGACAGTAGTTGGAATCCTATATGGACTATGAAATCTCAAATTGATGCCGAAGGGTGGACTTGCGAAATGAAAATTCCGTTGAGCCAACTTCGTTTTAGTAATGACGATGATCAAGTTTGGGGAATTCAATTTACACGTCGTTTTTTCAGAAAAGAAGAACGCTCCGTATGGCAACGTAAGCCACAAGAAACTCCGGGTTGGGTTAGCGAATTTGGTGAGCTTCATGGTTTAATAGGATTAAAACCTCAAAAGCAGTTGGAAATACAACCTTTTACAGTTACCCAATTAGAAACGTATCCAGAAGAAGCCGGAAATCCTTTTAGAGACGGAAGCGATTTTAAACTAAATGGAGGATTAGATGCTAAAATAGGAGTGACAAACGATTTAACACTGGATCTAACTGTAAATCCTGATTTTGGTCAAGTAGAGGCTGACCCAGCATCAATACAACTAGATGGTTTTCAAACGTTTTTTAGAGAACAACGCCCATTTTTTGTTGAGAACAAGAATATTTTCGACTATAAACTTTCTCCATCCATTACTGGCAATACATTTAATTCAGATAACATATTTCATTCAAGACGAATAGGAAGAAGCCCGCAAGGATATCCAGATGTTTCAGATAACGCCTTTGTAGACCAACCACAAAATACAACAATACTAGGAGCGGCTAAGTTTAGTGGAAAAACTAAAAAGGGATGGTCTATAGGCGTATTAGAAAGTATTACAGATAAAGAATATGCAGAAATTGATGATAATGGTCAACGAAGTAAAGAATTAGTGGAACCACTTACTAATTACTTTGTTGGTAGACTTCAAAAAGATTTTAATGATAGTAATACATTTATTGGAGGAATTTTCACCGCTACAAACCGGAAATTGGAAGGGAATTTAGATTTTCTCCATAAATCGGCATATGTTGGAGGCTTAGATTTTAAACACCAATGGAAAGACAGATCCTGGTACGTGTTGGGAGACATAGTTATGAGTCATGTAATGGGAAGTGAAGAAGCAATTACCAATACTCAAAATTCAATCCGTCATTTGTTTAATAGAGTAGATGCAAGCCATGTTGAGGTTGACGAAACAAGAACATCATTAACAGGAACGGGAGGAAATGTACAATTAGGTAAAACGGGTAATAAGTTTAGATTTGAAGGAGGATTTAACTGGCGATCTCCTGAGTTGGAGTTTAACGACCTTGGATTCCAACGTACAGCAGATGACTTAAGGCATAATTTTTGGATGAGTTATCGAACTCTTAAACCGTTTGGAGCATTTAGAAACATACAATTTAATTATAATCATTGGAGTGCATGGGATTTTGAAGGGAATCACAATTTATTAATGTGGAATGTTAATACTAATATGCAGTTTAAGAATAATTGGGGGACTGGTGCAGGTATGAATATCACTCCCATAAGCTATTCAAACTCTGCTTTAAGAGGAGGCCCAAGATTAAAGAATTCAGGAGGATTAAGTGGGCATTTGTGGTTCGGGACAGATAATCGAAAAAAAATTCGGATTAATCCATTTTATTCTTTTTCCAAAAACACTGTTTCAAACTCTAATTCAATAAGTTTAAACTTTACATATAAACCAACAGATGCTTTAAGCATTTCTGTAAACCCTAGATTTTCTAAAAATAAGGATCAATTACAATATGTACAAAATGATATTGAATTTGGAAATGAAGCGAGATATGTTAATGCAACCATAGATCAGAATACATTAAGTGCTTCTTTAAGATTAAATTATACTATTAATCCAGATCTTACTATTCAATATTATGCCCAGCCTTTTATTTCCAGAGGTAGATATTCTGATTTTAAATATATTACAAATCCAGTTGCAAATAATTTTAATGATCGTTTTCAATTGTATAGTGATAATCAAATTTCTTTTGATAGCAATAATGGAGTTTACCTTGTTGATGAGGATATTGATGGTAACACAGATTACGAAATAGGAAATCCAGATTTTTCTTTTGTACAGTTTAGATCAAATTTAGTGGTACGTTGGGAATATATTTCTGGTTCCGAAATATTTTTGGTTTGGTCGCAAGGCGTAACAAGTTTTGCAGATTCTTCCGATGATTTATTTGATGGATTGAAAACAGGAATACTTGACCAAAAACCAGAAAATATCTTTTTGTTAAAAATGACATATCGGTTTGTGTTGTAAGATTAATAAACCTATAACCAATAACTGCCTTTATCTATAAACGCAAATAATTTCAATTCTTATAAGTGTTTTTATTATTGTTCTTAATTCTAAATAAAAGCACTTATCTTTTCGTTTTATGATATTCTTTTGTGTCTTCCATTATCTCTTTAAAAATTGGTTTATTTTTATATCCATGGTAACTAAATTCACCTTGTAACAATCCAGGGAAGTCATTAGTTTCTATAATGATAGGACCGTTTTCTGTAATAGCAATATCCCAACCTTGAATATAACCTGGAAATAAACTAGCGACATTTCTAACTAAAGTTAAAACCTCATCAAAATAAGGGATTTTAAAGTCTTCAAAAACAAAACCAGAATCTGGATGTTTATCAGTAATTCTTGCTCCTTTAATCATCCCTGTAAGAGCCTTTTTAAATAATTTACTCTCTTCAATATTTATTGGAACGAAAAATCCACCACTACTAATGTTGTCAACTACTGAATCTCCTGAACCAAACCGCATATAAGCGCCTAAAAAATGAATTATATCTTCCTTATCAATAAAAGTTTCAAGGCGTATTGTATTAATACTTTTATGATGTATCATGCTTACCTCGTTATGTTGAATCACAACTTCCTGATGGATGTAAGGGTTATTTATAAGTGCCTCTAAAACTTGAGAAGACTGTTCAAGTATTGTAACTTCATTAAGCAATATAATACCAAATCCCTGACGGCCTTGGGTGGGTTTTAAAAATATACTACTAATATTTGCTGACTTAAAAACCATAAGAAAGTAATCAACTAGTTCTGAACTACTTTTAATAGTAAAAGTTTGCCCATTAAAGAAAAAGCTTTTTTTAAAATTATAACTAATGACTTTTGGTGTGGAAATCTTATGTTCTAAACAATAGAAATAGAAAAAAAGTTTATCAACTATAATCGAGCTAATAGTAGGATGCTTAAGATTTCTACTTGCTATTGATTCCATTAACCGATTATATTCTTGAACACTTAAATAATCTTTAAAATTTGTAGGAGCATCCTTTCTGTAAAAATATCTACCAATATAATGATACGGAAAATGTTTTTTAATCGCCCATAACTGCAATAACTCCTTAAAGATTACATAGTAAGACTTCTTATTAGAGTCTTTTAAAAAATATCTTAATCTTTTGAGATTGCTTTTCATGAAAAAAGAGTTAAAGTTAAATGCGTAATTTAATGAGCCTCTAACCAGTTATCGCCAAACCCAAAATCGACATCTAGAGGTATCGAAAACTTATAGGCATTTTTCATTTCGGTTTTATTAGTGTTTTTATTGCCAGATGACTCATGAAATGTTAAATAAGTTAATCTTATGCAAAATCTAAATTTTTACATGTGATAATTCTTAATAAAACGCTTATCACTTTGTTTTATGATATTCTTTTGTGTCTTTCATTATCTCTTTAAAAATAGGTTTATTTTTAAATCCATTGTAACTAAATTCAGAGCGTAACATCCCAGGGATATGATTACTTTCAATAATTGTAGGACCATGTTGAGTGATAGCAATATCCCAACCATGTATATAACTAGGAAGCAAACTAGAAGCATCTTTAACTAAAGTTAAAGCCTCATCAAAATAAGGGATTGTAAAGTCTTCAAAAACAAAACCAGAATCCGGATGCTTATCACAAACTCTTGCTCCTTTAATCAAACTTGTTAGAGCTTTCTTAAATAATTTACCCTCTTCAATATTTACTGAAACAAAAAGCCCTCCTCTATTAACGTTGTCAATTACTGAATCTCCTGAACCAAACCGCATAAAAGCACCCAAAATATGAATTTCACCTTTCTTATCAATAAATGTTTCAATACGTATCGTATTAATAGTTTTGTTATGTATCATATTAACCTCACTATGTTGAACCACAACTTCCTGATGGATGTAAGAGTTATTTATTAGCGCTTCTAAAACTTGAGAAGACTGTTCAAGTACTGTAGCTTCATTAAGTACTATAATACCAAATCCCTGATTACCTTGAGTGGGTTTTAAAAATATGCTGCTAATATTTGCTGACTTAAAAACCATAATAAAGTAATCAGCCAATTCTGAACTATTTTTAATAGTAAAAATTTGCTCATTAAAGAAAAAACTTTTTCTGAAATTATAGCTTACAACTTTTGGCGTGGGAATTTTATGTTCTGAACAATAGAAATAAAAAAAAAGTTTGTCCAATGAAATCGAAGTAATTGTAGAGTGCTTTGCGTTTCTACTTGTAACTGATTCCAATAACCGATTATATTCTTGAATACTTAAATAATCTTTAAAATTTATAGGAGCATCCTTTCTATAAAAAAATCTGCCAATATAATGGCTTGGAAAATGCTTTTTTATTACCCATAGCTGCAATAACTCTTTAAAAATTATATAATAAGGCTTCTTATTAGAGTCTTTTAAAAAATATCTTAATCTCAAAAGGTTACTTTTCATAAAAAGAGGTTTAAATATTTATACAACTAGAAATATAACAATTTGTTTCTCTTAAAAATATAATTTTCTTTGATATGTCTAAAAAGACGTTTAATATCTTTTACTAATTAACAAAACTCTCGCATGTGTTTGAAGTTTATCCTAATAATCCAATTTTAATGCGCCTCTAGCCAATTATCTCCAATATCTAAATCGACATCAAGTGGGACTGAAAGTTTATAAGCATTTTCCATTTCGGCTTTAATTAAAGCTTTTACCTTTTCCAATTCAGGTTTAAAAACATCAAAAACCAACTCGTCATGTACTTGTAAAATCATTTTAGTTTTTAAATTTCCAGTTTCAAGTTTAGAATGAATATTAATCATTGCAATTTTTATAATATCTGCTGCGCTACCTTGTATAGGCGCATTTACCGCATTACGCTCTGCTGCACCTCGAACAACAGCATTAAGAGAATTAATGTCTTTTAAATAGCGACGACGACCTAAAACTGTTTGCACATAACCATTGTCTCGTGCAAAATCTATTTGTTTGCTAATAAAGTTTCGAAGTTTAGGATAGGTTTGGTAATAGGTTTCAATTAATGCTTTGGCTTCAGTTCGTGATAAATCGGTTTGGTTACTCAGTCCAAATGCCGAAACTCCATAAATAATCCCAAAATTCACCGTTTTTGCATTACTACGTTGTTCTCGAGTGACTTCATTTAAAGGCACACCAAAAACTTTTGAAGCTGTTGAGACATGAATATCTTCTCCATTTTTAAAAGCGTTAATCATATTGTCCTCTTCGCTTAAGGCTGCAATAACACGTAATTCTATTTGTGAATAATCGGCAGCTAAAAGTAAATAATCTTCACTTCGCGGAATAAAGGCCTTTCTAACTTGGCGACCACGTTCTGTTCGAATAGGAATATTCTGTAAATTAGGATTGTTACTGCTCAAACGTCCTGTTGCGGCAACCGTTTGCATATAATCTGTATGAACGCGTCCTGTTGAAGGTTCTACTTGTAAAGGCAAAGCATCTACATATGTACTCTTTAATTTTGCGAGCCCTCGATAATTTAAAATACTTTGAATAATCTCGTGGTCTTTTGCTAGATAAGAAAGTATATCTTCTGAAGTTGCATACTGTCCTGTTTTAGTTTTTTTTGGTTTATCAACTAATTTCATTTTGTCGAATAAAATTTCTCCTAGTTGCTTTGGTGATGCAATGTTGAATTCTTCTCCAGCTTCAGCATAAATTTTTGTTTCAAGAGTTTTTATATCAGCATCTAAATCTGTTGATAAGGATAGTAAAAAGTCTTTATCAAGATTAATACCTTCTAATTCCATTGAAGCTAGTGCTTTTATCAAAGGGATTTCGAGTTCATCAAATAACTTCTTTGTATTTGCTTCGGTTAATTCTCCTTGAAAATGTTCTTTTAACTGAAGCGTTATATCTGCATCTTCTACAGCATATTCTGTTTGTTTGTCTAAAGCAACGTCTCGCATTGAGAGCTGATTTTTACCTTTTTTC
>Ga0164320_10000968_pt1 | contig 10121 bp, 7 predicted proteins | sample GuaBasSediGuay11_FD_113736 | JGI IMG/M metagenome (GOLD analysis project Ga0164320, IMG submission 113736) | Subseafloor sediment microbial communities from Guaymas Basin, Gulf of California, Mexico - Guay11, Core 4567-28, 0-3 cm | ecosystem: Environmental > Aquatic > Marine > Hydrothermal vents...
CATGCGGGAAGTTCTGTAACCCTCAGCCTGTCCACAAGCCGGGTTGGCCAGGCGCGTGAGCGGAGGACGGGCCGTAGCCCATGCGAGCGAGCGCAACGCCGCCAACGCGGCTTGTGGACTGGCCCGAAGGGAGCCCCGCTCGTGGGTCCAGGCCGCGTTACACTGTTTGGCGCGGGCGCACACATCCCTGCGCAGTGCGCCTTGCCTGGACCCACGAGCGGGGCTCTGAGAATGACAGAACTTCCCGCATGGTCCACTAAGCTGGCGCGTCCCCTGCATGGAGGCCGGACACCGATGATCCAGTCGAAGCTGATCGAGGCGCTGCAGGAGGCCAGCCGCTTCGACCATCACGTGGAACGCTTCGAGCTGCACGAGACCCACATCTCCTGGGTTCTGCTGACCGGTCCGTTCGCCTACCAGATCAAGACACCGGTCGACCTCGGCTTTCTCGATTTCTCGACCCTGGCGGCACGCAAGCACTACTGTGAGGAGGAGTTGCGGTTGAACCGGCGGCTGGCGCCGCAGCTCTACCGTGATGTCGTCGCGATCACCGGCTCACCGGATGATCCGCACCTGGGCGGTAACGGACCGGTGTTCGAGTACGCCGTCCGCATGGTCGAGTTTCCGCAGGCCGCGCTGCTCGACCGGGTGCAGGCCACCGGCAAGCTGACCCTGGAACATGCCGACGCCATGGCGCACCTGGTCGCCGAGTTCCACACCGGGGCCGACGTCGCCGCTCCCGACCAGCCGCATGGCGAACCGGACCTGGTCTTCCACCCGGTGCGCGAGAACTTCGTGCAGATAGATCCGCTGCTCGAGGTACCAGCCGAGCGCGCCCGCCTGGAGCGCTTGCGTGACTGGAGCATCAACCGCTACCACGATTTGCACGACACGCTGGTACAGCGCAAGGCCACGGGCCATATACGCGAATGCCATGGCGACCTGCACCTGGGCAACATGCTGCTCGACGGCGACCGGGTGGCCGCGTTCGACTGTCTCGAGTTCAGCCCGGCACTGCGCTGGATCGACGTCCAGAGCGATCTCGCCTTCCTGCTGATGGACCTCACCGAACACGGCGCCGACACCCTGGCCCGACGGCTGCTCGACGGCTACCTGGCGCTGACCGGTGACTACCACGGCCTGGCGCTGCAACCGTTCTACCAGGTCTACCGGGCCCTGGTGCGGGCCAAGGTGGCGGCGATCCGCATCGACCAATCCAACGGCAACCACCGCGAGTTGCACGACTACCTGGCACTTGCCGATCGGTTGCGCCAGGCACGACAGCCGTTTCTGCTGATAACCCATGGCCTCTCCGGTTGCGGCAAGAGTTTCATCAGCCAGGCGCTGGTCGAGCGACTCGGGGCGGTGCGACTGCGCTCCGATGTCGAACGCAAGCGGTTGCTCGGGCGAACCACGGACAGCGTGACGCTGGAGTCGGACAAAGCGGTCGTCTACGGCCACGAGACCAGCGTCAAAACCTATGACCGGCTGGCCGAACTGGCCTGTACAGTCATCGATTCAGGCACCCCGGCCATCGTCGACGCCACCTTCCTGCGCCACGATCAACGCGCCCGATTCATGGCCATGGCGGATGAACTGCGGGTGCCGTTCGCGATCCTCGACATCCGTGCCCCGGAGGCACTGCTGGCCGAGCGCGTGGCCCACCGTGCCAGCGCAGGTCACGATCCGTCCGAGGCCGGCGTCGATGTCATAGCACTGCAGCGCAATACGGTAGAACCGCTAAAAGACGCAGAGGCCAGTCGCTCGATCACCATCGACGGTGCCGGACCTGATCTTGACCGGACCATCAAACAACTGAGTGAAGTCAGTGTTGGTTAAGGCTTTGAATGCCGTCCTGGGCTAGACTCGTTCGACAACCCGCCCACACCAAGCCCACTCTTTACATACGATACCCATGACTGCCGTACCACTGACCGACCGTATTCTCAACATGCTGCTGGTCAAGCGTGACGAGGTCGGCCCCCTGCTGCTGCTCGGCGCCAACCTGTTCCTCGCCACCCTGGCACTTATCGTTTCGCAGATCGTCGCCGAGACACTGTTCCTGTCCGCCTACGGTGGTGACGTACTGGTCTACGTCTACATGGTCAACGGCGTCGGCGCCGTGGCCGCCGGTGCCGCCTATGGTCGCGCCCAGGGCAAAGTGCGCGCCGGGATGTTCGAGATGATCATGGTGATGATCTTCATCATGCTGTTCGTGATGATCTGGGTGGTGATCGACTCGGCACCATCGTGGATGCTGATCGTGCTGATGGTCTTCGCCGAAATCTTCGGAACCCTGATCATCCTGCAGGCCTGGAATACCAACGGTGCCCTGCTGACCACGCGTTCGGCAAAACGGCTGATGCCCCTCATCAGTGGCTTCGGCACCATCGCCGGCATCCTGTCGGGACTGCTGGTCGGCATGCTTGCCGGACCGCTTGGCACCGTAAATCTCATCGGCATCGTGGTCCTGGCCCTGATGTTGATGACCGGGCTTGCCTACCCGCTGGCGAAACGCCTGTGCGTCAGCATGGAGCGCATCGCACCCCATAAGAAGAAGGAACGGGAACCAAAACAGTTCGCCGCCGGTGCTGTCGCCGTCCTCGGCAACCGCCACATCCAGGTGATCCTGGCGATGACCGCGGTGGCAACACTGACCAGCATGCTGGTCGACTACCAGTTCAAGGTCTTCAGTCAAGCCCATTTCACCGTCGACGGCACGCTGGAAAAAGATCGCCTGAGCAGCTTCTACGGCCAGCTCCAGGTGGTCGTTTCGGTGCTCGCTCTGGCCCTCCAGTTCGGCATGGCCTCGCGGGTCCTCGATCGCTTCGGTATCGCCATGACACTGGCGCTGCTACCGGCGGTCATCCTGACCGGCGCCTTCGGTATCGTCCTCGGCATCGGCAGCTACTTCGCCGCGGCAACGCTGTCCCGCTCTGGTGACAAGATCCTCAAGTTCAGTCTCTACGGGTCGACCAACCAGATGCTGTTCATGGCCCTGCCCGATCACCTGCAGAAAACCGCGCGCACGCTCAGCAGTGCCATCGTCCGCCCCGCGACGTTCATCCTGGCCGGCGTGCTGTTGATCGGCGTGACCCAGGGGGCCGGCATGAACGACGCGGCGGTCGGCTGGCTGACCGGTGCCATGGCGCTCATCTGGATCATCCTCTCGGTGACCGCCGAGCGGCGCTACCTGATGTCGTTGCTCAACATGCTGGCGCACAACCGGATCAAGTTCCACACCGACAAGATCGAGATCACCGACAGCGACGCCATCAAACAGGTGCGCTCACTTTTTACTTCTGATGACCATGACCGGATCATCAACGGACTCAAAATCGCCAGGCGGGTCAAGGGCACGAACCTGATGCCGGATGTGATGGAGTTGACCCACCACGAAAACGCCCGGGTACGAACGGCTGCAGCAGACTTCCTCGGTGAGATGGGCGATGCCAGTGAACTGGGTCGTCTGGAGGAGCTGCTCAAAGACAGCGACCCCGGGGTCCGTGCCAAGGCGGCCCAAGGGTACTTTCTGCTCAGCCACCCTGACAATCTCGATTTTGTGCGCCCCCATCTCGACAGCCCGGACCTGCCAGTCCGTACCGTCGCACTGTCATTCTTTCTTGCCAGTGAGCGCAATGATGAACGGCAGCTAGGTGACGAGACCCTCATGAGGCTGGCCACATCTGATGACCCCGAGGAGCGGATAGCCGCCCTCGACGCGGTCATGAATCAAAAGGCACAAACTTGTTCAACTACCGTTCTTGCGGCACTCGAGGATCCTACCCCCGAAGTCCGCTGCCGCGCCTCATTGGCGGCCACGGTGGTCAATTGCCCCGGAGTATGGGGTGCCCTGTTACAGCGACTCAAGGAGGACCGGCTCCACCCGATGGAACTCGCCGCTCTCGGCACAGCCGATGCCGCGGTTGTGCCGCAACTCCAGGAGTTGCTAAACGACGCCTCACTACCGATCCAGGTTCGACGCCAGAGCGCCCAGATTCTCGGCCGTATCGGTGGAGACGCCGCTCTGGAAGTGCTGCTCGAACGCTTGCACAAACCGCTGTTGACCGTACCGCTCGATGCGGCCCGTGCCGCGTCTCGCATCGTCCGCGCCCAGGAGAAATCGCTACCACGCAAACAGGTCGCCGGCGCACTCGAACTGCTCTACGATGACGCCTACCAGATCATCACCGTACTGGCCGATTTCGAGGAAAGCCCGCTGCGCGACCACGTCAGCGTTGCCGCCCTGGTCATGCGCCGACGCCTACGCCGGGTCATGGATACCCTGTTCACGGTCCTCGGCATGACCTATCCAGCCGACGTCATCGACCTCGCCGTCGCGTGCCTGCAGAGTAATGACAAGAAACAGCTGGGGACGGCCATCGAGGTGGTGAACCAGGCACTCGAGCGTGAGGACCGCGGTCGTGTCATTCCGCTGATCGAATCCGAAAGCCCGGCCACCTCCCTCTCTGCCGCATGCAAGCGGATCAAGGTAACCCGCCGCGACGGCGAGGAACGGATCGAACGCTGGCTACGCCATGCCGATCCGTGGCGCTCGACGGCAGCACTCTGGACCACGGCTGACGCGCAACTGAAGCAGCTACGTGAGAAGGTGCGTATTCACCTCACCTCGGACCACGCTGTGGTCCGGGAGACTGCCGCCCTGGCGGCATGGAACATCGAGAATCCTGACGACCGTCGGCAACTCCTTGAACCACTGCTTAACGACCCGGTGACGGCAATCCGTGAACTGGTCACCAGCCTCCTCAACATCCCGACCGACGACCACGCCAAGAGACCAACATGATTCCTACCGTCGAACGTATTCTGTTCCTGAACAAGATCCCTCTTTTCGAGACCTTTTCCGTCGATGAACTTTGGCAGGTCGCCCAGGCACTCGACGAAATGCACTACGAACCCGGAGAGACCCTGTTCGAAGAGGGGCAACCGCCCCATGCCCTCTACCTGATCGTCAGCGGAGAAGTGACCGGAAGTATCGCCGGCAGGGATTTCTTGAAATTCAGTGCGGAATCGGTCCTCGGCGACACCGCCGCCCTCGACGGCATGCCGTACGCTATTACGGTCACGGCCAACTGCGAGACGTCTGCGATCAAGATCGAGCGTGAAAAGCTGGAGGACATTCTCGAGGCCAACCCGGGAGCGGCTCGCGGCATCATCCGCATCCTCTGTAGCAAGTTGCGCTTCTTGGCAGACCTGGTCAGGCCGGAAGACATACAGAAAGACAGCGACGGCGAAATTCGCCAGCTCAAGCTCTAGAAATCAAGGATGACCGAAGGCCATACCCGATGAAAATATATCGTGTCATTTCACTCATTTCACTCATTGCGCTCCTTCTCCTGGTCACCGGCTGCGCGACGACCGAAAGTCAAAGTGACAGTCTGCCGACACCACTCGCCGACCAGGCCCGGTTGCAGACCCTGGTCGAAGGCGTACAACTGAACGACACGCTGAATCCGAAATTGTGGCAGGGCGACAAGCTCGACCCGGCCGTACGTGAACGACTGCTGGCGATGGCCGAGCTGTTCATCAAGGACGTCGGCTTCGATGGTGTTGATGTGAAGGAGATCACCTTTGCTGGCAGCAATGTCGGCTACCTCTACCATGACAAGTCGGATGTCGATGTCCACATATCGGTCGACGGCAGTCCGATCACCGACGACCTGAAACTGCTATTCCGGCTGTTCAACTCCGAATCGGATGACTGGAACGGCGATTTTGATTTCCGTATGCGTGGCTACGAGGTTGAACTGTTCATGCTCGACCACCGTTCACCGGCAGGTTCGGCCGGAGTCTATTCTCTTGGCAAGGACCGCTGGATCACCAAGCCGGAGAAACCGACCAACCGTGTCGATTCCGCCGAGGTGCTGACCGACGTCACCCGCTTTGCTGCTGAGTTCGAAGTACTGCGCGCCAACTTCAATACGTCACCGGACACATTCGACTGCCACGAGTTCAAAAGTTACCGTCGGATGCTCAAGGACTACCGTGCCAAACAGGGCTTCCAACGTAGCGGAGAATACTCGGTCGGCAATCTTGGCTTCAAGGCGCTACGCAACGGCGGTTACCTCGATGCCGCGAAATCCGAGCAGGCGCGCTGCCTGGCGATGAAATACAACCCCGCGGGAAACCATGAATCTTCCGCAAAGACCGGCAACGGTGTTAATTGGTGTAGGTCGGGCTTCAGCCCGACAGCTGGCGTGACTGGATGACTACTCATGTCGGGCTGAAGCGCGGCCTACAATTCACAGCAATACCATTCAAGGCGTGACGCGAAAACCGGTCGCCAGACTGCGTTCGAAGGCGACGATCTCCCGCTCGAGACCCACCTGTAATCGCAGTTTGAGATCATTGTCGAGGAGTTCCTGTGCTTCCGCCGACGGTGCCCAGTCTGTCTTGCGCACGCTGCCGAACGGTTCCCGCAGGCGCCCATAGTCACGATCGATGTAGAGCCCTGCCCCGGGCAGGGCAGAAGACTCGAGGCTGTTGCGGGCCAATTCCAGCAATTCGTCGTAGCTGAGATCATAACGGGACGCGGCGATGACGAACTCCATGGTCAGGTTGCTGCGGCTGATCGCCTCGTCATCGGTGTTGATGCTGACCGGAACGCCGGCACGGCGGTAAAGCATGAACGGATGGGCATCGCCGGTGACGCCGAGGATGCCCTCGTTACTCGACAGGCAGATCTCGACCAGCACCCCCCGTTCGCGCATGGTCGCCAAGGTACCGACAACGTCATCCTCCCAGGCGATCGAGATGCCGTGGCCGATACGCCGTGCCTGACCCTGGGTGACCGAACGGCTGATGCGGTCACGCATCGGCTCGACCGGCGATTCCCTGAGCACCAGTTCGCCGGCATGCAACGTAATCGGCGGCTGACCCATGCGTTGCGACAGGAAGTCGAGGATGCGCATCTGGGTGGCAAAGTATTCCCGCGACTGCATGGCGTCCTCGGGCTGCACCATGTTCAGCGTGACCACTCGCGGCTCGTCGCGAATCGCCATCATCGCCGCAACGGCATCGACGAAAAAGCGCTCCAGCGACAACTTACGTAGCAGCTGCGGCATGTAGCGAACAACCACGTCGGGATCATCACCCAGCAGGGACATGTCGTGCTGTTCGTGCAGGATACGGTCGGCCTCACGCTCGAGGGAATCAAGATAGTCGGCCGTGGCCGTGGCGTGGACCGGATCGTCGGCCACCGCTTGCACCTGGGCCCAGGCACTTTCGAGATCACCGGGGTCGAATGAAATCAGCGCGGCACCGACAGCCTTGCGTACCGATTTCGGATAGGGCGAAGTCATCAGTTCCAGGTAGGTGACATTTTGATAGGCATTACGGGCCACCACCTCGGCCAGCATCTCGGCCTTGCCGCGGTCACCGGAGCGCAGGTAGTCGAAGGTGGCGAAAAAGTGGTCGTGGCCATTCATGCTTGCCGGGTACCAGCCGCGCATACTGGAGGCATCGTAGTAGGCAGCGAGCTCTGAGCTGTCCCGGATCAGCTTCTCGGCTGTGATGACACCGTTGTTTCCGGCCGGGTCGTCAGTAAACTTGTGCCGAGCGGGGTCGTAGTTGAGCCCCTGTTCTATGGCACTGGTAACCACATACTCGCCATAACTGGCGCCACTCAGGTGATTGTGCAGATCGGCACCCTTGGGCATGCGACGCAGGAAGGTGATCAGTTCCGGCTGGGAGCGCTTGGCCAGTTCGAAGCGGCTCGCGGCATCGCCGATGTCCGGCGCCCAGAACGGGGTATCGCGTCGGCTGTCGACAGTCTGGCAGCCAACCAGGAGCAGGACGGCGAGCCCCAGCATGAGACAGGCGACATGATCCCGGCGCAGAAAAAAACGGCTGGCGGGCAACGGAAGCTCCTCGTCAAATACGGGGCACACAGGTCCAACAATAGATCATCGGCTCACCCTGGGCAGGGCAGGCCGTGTTCCGAAATCTCACGGTTGAGACGACCAGGGCCTCAGGCCTTGGCACTGGGCCGCTCGGAGAGTGCGTCATACCAGCGCACCAGGTGGGTGTGGCGTGGTTCCGGTTTCACTTTGGCCCAGCGGGCAAAACCGATGCAGACGAAGGCGGTGATGTCAGCGACGCTGTACTCATTCCCGGCGACGAACGGTGACTCCGCGAGGCGTGCATCGAGATCGTCGAGAAACTGCCGCGTGCGCTGCCGCCCCCGCTCGGCCAGTTCCGGCAACTGCGGATAAGCAACTGGTCCCGTCAACGCACGACCTTCGAATGCCGGGCTGCGGTTGCGAACCGTCTCGGCGACGGCACGCAAACCATCATCTTCGATCACCCGGTCCCACATTTCGATTCGCGCTCGCGCCTCCGGCGTGGTGCCGTGCAGTGGCGGTTCCGGGTGCCGTGCTTCGAGGTAACGGCAAATCACCGCCGCCTCTCCGATACAGCTGCCGTCGTCTAGTTCAAGCAGGGGCACGACGCAACGCGGGTTGAGCGAAACAAACGGCTCGGCAAACTCCTCGCCGCAGGAAAGATCGACCTGCACAGTCTCGATCTCCAGGCCCTTTTCGGCGAGAAAGATACGCACCCGGCGCGGGCTCGGTGCCGGGGCGTAGTCGGCGAGTCGCACGTCAGTTTCCTCGACGCTGGTTCTAGGATCGCGATCAGGCGCTCGACGGCGCCAGCCGTTCGAACTGGCCATGACCCTGCTGCAGGCAGTAGGCGAGCCACTTGCCAAGAAATCGATTGAAACGCCATTTGCGCGACATGGCGGATTGGCGCAACGGGCACCAGCCGAAACGGCCGCTCGGACCAAGTTCCCGCACCGCCAGCACCTCGGCCATGCGCGCGTCGTGGTAGACCCGCACCTGCACATCGGGTTCGGGCTGGTGCGTCCCATCGATCTCGAGTGCGTAGGTCAACACCATGGTCGTGGTGTACGCCGCCTGGTCGAGCACCTCGAGGTACAGGTCCGGCTCGGCTTCAGCATGCGAGACCGAGCATCCGCACAGTTGGCGAAGCTCGGGCACCAGGAATTGCAGCCGTTCGTAGTTGCGCTCGTATTCACGCATCAGGTGCGCGAGCCGATGGCCTGGCGCAAGCCTGGTGAGCAGTACTGAATCGTCGACGATGGCGTGCATGCTGATGGTCGATGTATCCCGGTTGGCTGATCTCACGGATCAACTTACGGCCTGGCTGGCGATCCCGCAACCGTGGCCAAAAACGAAAACCCTGCTAATCATCGACCTTATCCAGGCAGGATGAACCGGCTCTCCACGGTCGGGTTGATGACGGGTATAATGAGCGTTTCACCTTCGCCCGCCACCCCAAGGGGGCCTGGCTGGTGCATGACTTCTGCCGCCATATCGATCGCTGCGTGCATACCGCCAGCGGATCACAGCCAACAACAACGTCCGGGGAGATCACCAACTACCCGGTACAGGAAGCGCGGTCGCCGACCGCCGCGACAAACCCATGAACATGACCACACACAAGCTTGAAGACCTCAATATCGCCGCCTTCCGGGTGCTGGTATCACCCGAGGCGCTGCACGAGCAGATTCCCGCCAATGAGCAGGCTGCCGTCACCGTCGAAGCCGGACGTGACGCCATCAAAGCGATACTCGACCGCCGCGACCCACGCCTGCTGGTCGTCATCGGCCCCTGCTCCATCCATGATGTCGACGCAGCCAAGGAGTACGCGACACGGCTGAAGAAACTGCACGACGAGCTCGGTGAAACGCTGTACATCGTCATGCGCGTCTACTTCGAAAAGCCACGCACCACCGTCGGCTGGAAAGGCTTCATCAACGATCCACACCTCGACGACTCCTTTGCCATCGAGGAAGGGCTGAAGCGAGGACGCGAGTTGCTGGTCTGGCTCGCCGAGCTCGGCCTGCCAACGGGAACCGAGGCCCTCGACCCGATCAGCCCGCAGTACCTGGCCGACCTCTTCTCCTGGGCGGCCATCGGCGCGCGCACCACCGAGTCGCAGACCCATCGCGAGATGTCGAGTGGCCTTTCGACACCGATCGGTTTCAAGAACGGTACCGATGGCAACCTGGGGGTAGCGATCAACGCACTGCAATCAGCGGCCGCTCCACACAGCTTTCTCGGCATCAGCCCGTCCGG
>Ga0164320_10000969_pt1 | contig 10119 bp, 9 predicted proteins | sample GuaBasSediGuay11_FD_113736 | JGI IMG/M metagenome (GOLD analysis project Ga0164320, IMG submission 113736) | Subseafloor sediment microbial communities from Guaymas Basin, Gulf of California, Mexico - Guay11, Core 4567-28, 0-3 cm | ecosystem: Environmental > Aquatic > Marine > Hydrothermal vents...
CTTGAGGCCCGAGTGACCATGGCGGCCAGAGTTGGCCTTGTGGACGGGAAGCCGCTCGGACACCACCAGAGCGCATTGAGAAACTCAAAGCGCCAACACCGATGCTCGAAAGGCCGATGTCTCCCCCTGCTCCGGATTCGTACCACGTCATACGTACTTCGTACTACCTGCTTGTCTCCTCCCGGGTTCTCACCGACCCCGCCCACTTCCGAAGTGCCACATTATCGCTCTACAGAGACACAGGCGAAGGCCCGACGAACTCTCATCATGGTGCCCCGCACTTCCCCGAACGAGATACTTGATGTCGGCACATCGGGCCTTCACTCGCAAGATACGCCGTGAAGCTTGCCTGTTCAATACGACCGATTGTGTCCCTTTTCCCGCTCTCGGACCGAGCCGGCTAGGTAACTGTCGGCAAACGCGCCCAGCTATGCGCCCAAATGTGCAGTTCTCCACATATCCACAGCTATCCACAGCCGCTTGTGCACAACGCGCTGTGAGCAACTTCAACAGCACATCTTTTCGCGGAGTCGATGTCCGTTGGCTATGTGCTGTCGACCATCGGCTGTCGGCCATGGGCCGTTATGCCCTCGTAGAGTTCAAGGAGACGGGTAGCGGTGGCCTCCCAGGAGAACCTCTGGCTGAACGCCACGGCACCGTCAGAGAGTCGCTCCGCAAAGGACGGATGATCGAGGATCGCTGCGATTGCCGTCGCGAATGCTTTCGTGTCCTGGTTGTCGACCAGTAGCCCGGACTCGGATGCGTTGACGACATAGCGGAGACCGCCGATGTTCGAGGCGACAACAGGAGTGCCACACGCCTGTGCCTCTGCAGCAACCAGTCCAAACGACTCGCTTCTGGAAGGGACAACGACCACGTCCGCTGCCCTGTAATGGTCGGCGAGCGTTGCGTGTGGCCGCGGTGCGAAGAATTGAACCCGGTCTTCGATCTGGCGCTGCTCGATGAGGAGGCGACAATCGTCGAGCTCCTTTGTACCGAGGGCGCCACTGGTACCTCCGACGATGTGAAGGTCGACGTTCGTGTCTGAATCCGAACGCGAGTCGAGGAGATCTGCGAAGGACTCGACAGCGACCCTTGTACCCTTGTGGGGTTGGATCCTGCCCACGAAAAGCACGATCTGGCCATCACCCATCCCGAGCCGCATGCGTGCTTCGTGTTTGTCTCCACGATGGAACACATCGTGGTCGACACCCGGCGCAGATACACAGAGCCTCTCTGGTGCGGCGCGATAGTGCTCGAGAAGATCGTCGAACTCGAACGGGGTCGAGGCAATGACGCAGTCGGAGCTCGTGATGACTTTCCGTTCGGTGGCCAGACGCTCGAGAGAGGACTCGTCCTCATCCGGATGGCGGGTGGTGTCCTTCACCTTGCCAAGTGTGTGGAACGAATTCGCAAGCGGAATCCCGAGCGTCTCCTTGAGGCGCAGACCGGTACGTCCTGATAGCCAGTAGTGACTGTGCACAAGGTCGTAGACGCGAGCCCTCTTGGCTATCCAGCCAAGCACTCCATCGGCAAAATCACCCGCAACGCCCAGCATCTGCGCGATTGGGAGACGCGCCACTGGCCCAGCCTCTATGTGCACGACTCGATACCCGGGTGTCACCTCGGTGACCAGCGGAAGATCTCGGTCGACCCGCCTTGTGAACACGGTGACATCGACACCCCGTGAGACCATCGTTCGTGACAGCCTGTCGAGGTAGACGTTCATGCCCCCGGCGTCGCCAATGCCCGGCTGGAGCAGTGGCGAAGAGTGCATGGCGACGTAGGCAACAGTCGAGATCACGGTGTTCTGCCCTCGATCATGTGGAGAGGTCTCGCCTCTGCGCCATGGCGGAACTTGTATTGCTCGTCGCCCTTGAGAAAGTCGAATACGGCAGCGCCGCGATCGATCTCTGTTTCGATCATCGAGGAGAGCAGCACAACGCCGGGGGATGCCATTGCGGCACCAGGGTCATACGCCGAGTTGTAGTAGAAATAGGCGTCCTCTGTCTCGAAGCCGAACGCTGCGGCACGAGGCACACCATGACATATGAGCAGGTGGATGGAAGCGCCAACGCTCAGGAGCAGCTCAGAGAAGAAGTCCTGCATCGGGCTGGTCATGAACTGACCCTTCTCGCCGGCGGACAGGCGGTGCATCGTGCAGAACACTTCGAGCGCGTCACCCTTGTGGTGCTCGATCGCGATCTCACCGAACTCCGCCTCAAACTTGCGCCGTTTGCGACGTACCTCGTGTCGTTGTTTCTTGCCAAGAGAGTCGAGCCACTCCTCGTACGTGTCAGGGAGCGCAAGAACGGCTGTGGCTTCGTGGTCCGTCACGACATGGGAGACTCCGGCCTCCAGGAGTGCCCCAGTGATCAGCTCAACCGCCTCGTGTGGGAGAGAGTCGAGCCGGAACGGCATGTCACCGAACCGTTCGAGGGCTGAGACGAGAACCCCGGCACCGTCCTGTCCGACGGGGGTGTGATAATCGGTGAGATCTGCCTGTCCTGCGAATTCGATGACTCCGTTCGAAAGGACGACCGCCGCGCCTCCGGTGGTGGATCGCTCGATGTGGAGCTGGGCATTCTGATCAGACCTGTGCTGCCACACTGCCTCAAGGAACGGTCGCTGTGCGAACGGCCCGACGCGAGGTGCGATCGAAGAGAGACCCGCTGGAAACGTCTTCCACTCATCGTTGTTCCTCACGCGTCGATCAGCTCCATCCGTCCAACGGTGCGACCAGCTCCGATGACTGGTGGTCTGATCTGATCCTCAAGCGCGTCAAGGGCCGCAACGGGAAGCGCCCCGATCCGCTCAGCAGCGATCAAAGCCGCAGCGACCGCAACCTCAGGGTTTCCGGAGTGGGCCTTGGCTGCGATGGTGACGCCATTGCGTGTCATACCGATGAGTCCCGTGGCACCGATCTTCTGGGGTCCCCCCCACCACAACCCGAGACGCCCGTCTGCACGTACGTTGTCGGCCACGAGAGCTCCGAACCGTGTCATGGCCCGCGCGATCGGCGCCAACTCAGCGTCGGATCCGAGGTGGCAGAAAGCCCGTGCAAGACCCACAACGGAGCCGCGAAGTGTCGGTGCACCACAACCGTCCACACCCACCGGCTCCGGATCGATCTCCGTGAATTCGGCGATGATCTCAACGATCGAGCGCTGGAGAGGATGATCCGGGTCGAGATATGTCTCCGTGTCCCATCCCGTCACTCTGCAGGCTGCGAGCCATCCGGAGTGCTTTCCGGAGCAATTGTGGAAACGAGGTTCAAGCTTGCTGTTTCCACCCATCAGCTGAAGCTCGTCTGCGGTCCTCGACAACGGCCTGCCCGGTGTGCAACGGAGGTGGTCCATGGTGAGTTCGTGGTCGGTGAGAATCGCTTCAACGATTCCGATGTGCACAGGGAAGCCGCCATGACTCGCACACGTGACGGCGAGATGCTCATCTGGAAGATCCAGCCCTGCCCGAGCTGCTGCGAGCGCTTGGAATGGTTTGATGGCCGACCGATAGAACACAGGAGTGTCAGGGTTTCCTGACGCGAACACGATCTTGCCCGAACCGTCGAGTGCTACGACGGTTGCATCCTCGAATGACTCTGCAAGTCCCGAGCGGACCCTGGCGAAACGCACAGTCAGTCGGCAGAGAGAAATTCGTCGGCGTTTGTTGATCCGTCCCTGTAACGCCTCGTGATCTCCCCGGTGAGGATGTCGTGTGCGTCATACACAGCGCGTCGCTGGCTCGAAACGGTCAGCTCGGTCTCAGAGAGCACTTCTCGAATATTCTGCAGTTCGGCTGTGTCGATCTCTGGGAGATGAGCAAGGAACCCGTCACTCAGCGCTTGGTCAACCTCGCGCTTGCCGATGCCTGCGAGTTCGGGCAGGCTCAGCGACAGTTCTCGGTCAAGAGGATTCGATGTCCTGCCCGATGGGGAGTCGGCAAGGATCTCCGGAAGAGCGTCGATCAGGGAACGAGTTTCTTCCCCGCTGCGACGACGCAGCTCGAAGTCCAGGAGGTCCATCCGTCCGTGGAGCATGCGTCGGTAGTAGGAGAGTTCCACGTCGAGTTCGTCACACATGACGCGGCGGGATCGAAGATCGTCGATGGGGAGGTCCTCGAGGTTTGTCGCGAACGATTCGTCCATGACCTGATCAATACGTCTGCGCTGTTCTGACATTCCGTACTCCTTGAACGTAACAATTTAGCAAGCGGAGCGAACCGTGGGGTATGGGTTGACGGCCTTGCCGTTCGGCCGTATCTCGAAGTGGACGTGGGGTGAGGTATATCTGGCGTTTCCCGAGTTACCCACATAGCCAACGATCGTGCCCTTGGTAACAGTTTGTCCTGAGGTGATATCGGTCGGATGTCCCTCGAGGTGTGTGTAGTAATACACGGTTCCGTTGTCCGCGTACAGATGGGTGGAGAGGCCACCGAGACTGTTGCTCGAGAACTTGATGCGCCCGTCGACCACAGCCACGATGGGGGTGTTGCGGGCGGCGAACATGTCGACACCCTTGTGTCTGCGACCGCCTGACCGTGCGAATCCCCACGAGTCGATGAAGGAAGTACGGCCGTGGACGGGGCACATGAAACCAGGCGTTGCTTCAGGGGGTGCACCCCCTGCTGCGCCGGGGCGCGACGCAGACTTCTCTGCCTGCTGGCGCCTGATACGGGCGTCCTCCACACGTTTCTCGTTGAGCTCCTTGTTGTACCTGTCGATGGCGGCATGGAGTATGTCGTCGGCCTTTGCGAGGATCGCTCCCTGCTCCTGTCTGAGTTCCTCGATCTCATCGACGACGACGGCAGCGGCTTCCTGATTGGCTGCTACGTCTGCGCGACGAACGGCGAGCTCCGCAGAGCTCCGCTCGGCCTGACGTGAAACTGCGTCGAGGTTGTCGAGCGACTCGAGTTCCCTCTCTGTTGCCCTACCAATCAGCGCTTGGGAGGTGACCAGTTCCTGGATGCTCGAAGCCGTGAATGCAGAGCCAACGAGGTTGCGCTGGCCCGAAATGTACGCATCAATGACGATGCTCCTTGCTCTCTCGTTGAGCTCGGCTGCCTCCTCCTGGTAACGGGCAGCTGCTTGCTCCATGAGTTGGATGCGATAGGTGATCTCCTCGCGTTCGGCCCACAGTTGCATGTACTTCTCAACAGCTTCGTCAAGCTGGGCCGTGACCCGCTGATAGTCCCGATAGGCCTCAGACTTGCGCGCTTCAGCGATCTCCCTGTTGCGCTCCGCCCTGTCAACGTCTGCCTGGGTTTGGGCGGACGCGGCGATAGGAACAACAGCCAGAAGACCGACTGTCAGCAGGAGGATTGCCCAGCGCTGTACGCGAGAACGTGACATGAACACCTCAGGCTAGTGGGAAACACAGAAAACAGATATCAGAAGTCAGAGGTCAGATCAAGAAAACATCCAGATGGCGAGCCAGAAGAGAGGAGCGGCGACTGCTGCGCCGTCGAACATCGACAGCGCACCGGGGGGATCCTCGGTGTGGCTGATCACTCCGGTTCTCAGCATCGAACCGAGGGTTCGTCCCGCAATGACTCCTGCAGCTGCAGCAACTCCACCGAGCAAGCCGGCGGCGATGTCGAGCTCGGAGATGACGAGGCCCGCAAGAAGACCGGCAAGGAGTGCCCCGAGCAGTGCCCCCACATTGGCGTCCACCGACTGAATCGCAGCACCGTATGCACCGGCAACCCAGGCTCCGACGAGCGCAAATACGGTGACGAGTACGAATGCGACCACGGCGAATGACCCTGTGAGTCGTATCAGGACGAGACCTGCGCTCGCCCCAGCCGCGACCACCGTCACCAGTGCCGTCGCTGCCGTGGTCCTGAACTCACGATGCGAGCCATCGAACACAGGCCATGAAACGGCGATGATCATCGCCAAAGCCACACCTCCGGCGAAACCCTCGAATCCCCAGGCATACGCACCGACCGCTCCGGTCGTTGCGCCGATCAAAGGAGGGAACACGACAAAGGGCGCTCTGATGCGCTTCGAGGACTCCGAGAGATCCCAAACCCAGGCAAGGATCGCTCCGACGGCCACGAAGACGAACCATGCTTCATCAGCCCATGCAACCGCAATGAGGGCGACCACCAGAGCCACGGACAGCAGGTTTGGGCCGAAATCGAGTTTGGGCATGGTGAGGGCGCCACCCGATACAGGTGGGATGAGAGCAACCTCATCGGTTGAAGCTACTTCCGTCTGCGGATCGGCCGGTTCGCCGTTCACCCACACCCCGGCGCTCACTGCGCCGGCTGTGAACTGGTCGCCGAACTTCGCATTCGCCTTCGTGAGGAGTTCCTCAACTGTGGCTGCATCGATGTCGACCCGGTCTGTCCCGGCGGACTCCCTGAGGTTGGCGAATAGACGCAAGGTGGCCATGGAGGGGAGACTAACGGCTGTGGCGCCGCGAAGCTGTCGTCCATTGCCCATCTTCTGCCCCCGTCCTCACGCCTCGATGGTCCCCAAGCACTCCCCGAAGCCGATCGGTACGGCGTCCTCGGCTGTGCAGCGTCCTCGAATCGTGACCGTGTCACCGTCTTCGAGGAATGTTCGGGTCGATCCGTCCGGGTACTCGATCGGATCGGTGCCGTTCCAGGTGATCTCAAGGAGCGAGCCGAACTCATCTCGAGTCGGTCCGGAAACAGTCCCTGATGCGAAGAGATCTCCCGGACGCACGGTTGCGCCGTTCACGGTTGCGTGGGCGAGCTGTTGGGCCATTGTCCAGTACATGTTCGTGAACGAAGTGGCTGTCACCTCGCGCTCCTCGCTGGATCCGTTTGGTGTGATGGACACGGAGAGATCGATGTCAACACCGATGCGATGATCTGTTGTGAGATACGGAAGCGGTGCGGGTTCCTGATCACCTGCAGGTACCCGGAACGGTTCAAGGGCTTCCAGAGGAACGATCCACGGAGAGATCGTCGTCGCGAATGACTTTCCCAGGAACGGGCCGAGGGGAACGTATTCCCACGCCTGGATGTCGCGTGCGGACCAGTCATTGACGAGGCACAGACCAAAGATGTGATGTTCGGCCTCATCGATCGGAATCGCTATCCCGAAGCCTGGCCCTCCACCGGTGACGAAACCAACTTCGAGCTCCATGTCGAGCTTGCGGGATGGACCGAACACGGGACCCTGTGGGCTGCGCCTCTGGCCGGATGGCCGATTGATGGGCGTTCCGGACACGACGACCGTGCCGGCTCTTCCGTGGTAACCAACGGGGAGATGTTTCCAGTTAGGAAAGAGCGAGTCACCATCTGGTCGGAACAGCTTGCCGACATTCGTTGCGTGCTGCTCCGAGGAGTAAAAATCGACATAGTCACCAACCTCGATCGGGATGCGCATCTGAACGGGATGATCGATGATGAGATGGTGCTTCTCGCAGAACGATCGGCCTCCAGGATTCGATCGGTCAAGTATGTCGGCGATGTGGTTCCTCACCGACGACCAGACGCCTCGAGAGTGACCGAGAAAGTCGTTGAGGGATTCACATCGGAACGTATCACGGTCCAACCCTGTGTTCGTAAAGAGGCCGGCGCTCTCGGCACGGGCAAGATCGAACACAGCATCACCGATAGCGACACCGCAACGTACGCCGGATGCGTCTGCGAATACGCCGTACGGCAGATTCTGGATCGGGAAGTCTGACCCGTCGGGTACCTGCACCCATGATGTACGGCTCTGATCTGCTGTCATGTTCCTCCTCCGAGGAATCCGAGTTGTTCAAGAGCCTCGGTCGGCTCATCGAAATCGCACGAGCCGAATGCGATGAATGCTTTTTGGCGCATCCGTCTGAGCGCCGATCCCGCAACCTCGTGGCCGCGCCAGGATGCAAACGCCGCAGACAGAGCGAAGCCGTCCGGGTCAGCGTCTGTCACGACCGCTTCGATCGTCTCGCGGTCCGACCCGGCCTCTGCAAGGGCCGCCGCCATGAGAATGTTGACGAACCCGTGACGTTCGATGCCGAGATCCTCATCGAAGTGGCGGATCGGCCGATGTAGGCCGGCAGTGGTCTTGAAGGGAAGGTGCTGGTTCGTGACAGCCATTACAAACTCCGCCACCTCTGCCGATGTTGGGAACAGCTCGATGTTCGTTCCACCACACCTGAGTTTCGCCCCGCCGACTCGCCTCCGCGATCCGAGTTCATCCGCGATGAGCTCAACCTGTACCTTGATCGACACGGTTGGGTCCACTTCGATGAAGGGCACGACGTTCGGACCAACCGAAATCATCGCGTCGAGAAGTGATTCCGTTGCCGATCCGGTTGGTTCGGTGAGTTTTGCCTCGACGGCTGTAATGGTCATCGCCGGGTCCATTTCTGCCAGGAAGTCGACCGCGTGTGCGGCCGATTCCCCCACAGGCAGATCGAATATGACACCGACTTCCCACGGCGACTCGCCCTTTGTGAAGGTCGCGGTCGCGACGGCTGCAAGCTCTGAGAGCTGGGATGCCCGACAGAGGAACCGTCCGCCCACCCATGCCGAAGGGCTGGAGCGGACCCGACGATATGAATCGGCCGCGTCGCGCATCGATTTGGACGCCGGTGGGAACAAGCCCGCGTAGTCGATGAGAGCAGCGAATGCAGCGGTTCGGGCGTCGAGGACCAGTCTCATCGACCCTCGAGCCATGTCCATGCGTAGCTGTCGTCCTCTGAGTCTCTTGCTCCAGGTCCGAGATCGAGCGGTCGGAACGTGTCGATCATCACCGCAAGCTCCTCTGTGCCCTCCTTGCCGATGGACGCCTCGACTGATCCGGGTTGCGGTCCGTGCGTGTGACCAGCGGGATGGAGAGAGATCGAACCCTTCTCGATGCCCGAACCCTTCCGTGACATGAAGTTGCCGTCAACATAGAACAGCACCTCGTCACTGTCGACATTCGCGTGGTTGTACGGAGCAGGGATCGCATCAGGGTGATAGTCGTACAGGCGGGGAACGAAGGAACAGACGACGACGCCGGGTGCTTCGAACGTTTGGTGCACAGGTGGCGGCTGGTGGATGCGCCCTGTGATCGGCTCGAAGTCGTGGATGGAGAGCTTGTGCGGATACAGGCAGCCGTCCCAACCGACGACATCAAACGGATGATGTTCGTAGACGAATCTCGTCATGCCGCCCTTGTGTTTGACGAACACATCGACGTCTGAGCCATCGCGAAGCAGTGGCTCTCGAGGTCCGTGGAGATCCCGTTCGCTGTACGGGGCATGCTCGAGCAGTTGCCCGTTGCGCGACAGATACCTCCTCGGGGGTCCGATGTGGCCGCGCGTTTCGAGGATCAACGCTCGGACCGGCTCGGGCGAATCGTCAAGAACGTACCGGTGGATCACTGATGCAGGGACGATGAGGTAATCCCCCGGCTCGAACGTGATGGCGCCGAACACCGTCTCGAGTGTTCCCGAACCCTGTTCGATGTAGACCATCTCGTCGCCTGTGGCGTTCTTGTAGAGGTAGGAGTCGTCTGATCCAACGAAGTACGAGATGGTGCAATCCTCGTTCCCCATGAGGAGGGCACGGGCCTTAGCGGTGTCGCCGCCGGCCTTGAGTCGATGCGTCTTGAAGTGGCGAGGTTTCAGGGGATGATTCGGTAGTAGTTCCTGGCCCTCCGTCTCGACAGCTTCGATCGATCTGAGGCCCGTCGGGATGTTCTTGTGATAGAGCAGGGCGGAGTCGAAGGAGAACCCTTCCTCTCCCATGAGCTCCTCTGCGTAAAGGGTTCCGTTTGGCTGGCGGAACTGAATATGTCGCTTCGGCGGTATCTCGCCGACCGATCGGTAGTAGGGCATGGTGCTCCTTGGGGCAACTGCTAGGAGACTGCTGAATGATACATGTCAGCCATCTCGACGACCATGCATCACCGCTCGCTGTGGTCTCGGATCCGCCATTCCGTCACAAGGAGTGGCCTATGTGATCTATCCAGGCTCGCCTTTTGCAAGCGGTGCGCCTGATCGCCTATCTGACGAACGGCATCAATCAACAACCTCCAGCCATGGTACGCGAGTACGGAACACAGTCTTGTGGGACCAGATTCTGCTCGTACCGTGGGCGTCCCTACGATTGGGGTCAGATTCCCGAGGAGGCACATGGACACCGATCTGACACTGCGCGCCA
>Ga0164320_10000970_pt1 | contig 10118 bp, 7 predicted proteins | sample GuaBasSediGuay11_FD_113736 | JGI IMG/M metagenome (GOLD analysis project Ga0164320, IMG submission 113736) | Subseafloor sediment microbial communities from Guaymas Basin, Gulf of California, Mexico - Guay11, Core 4567-28, 0-3 cm | ecosystem: Environmental > Aquatic > Marine > Hydrothermal vents...
AGCAGTTGCTGGTGCTGACCTGCAAACCGTATGTGTGGTGGTATGCACGTACCAGATGATCGGATGCCGCTTTGCTCGCGGCATAAGGCGAGTTCGGTGCGTACGGTGTCTCCTCGGTGAATGCGTCATCGTCGGGACCAAGTGCCCCATAAACTTCATCAGTCGAGACGTGATGAAAACGATGCGTTGACGGTGCGCCATCACGCCCGAGCCAGACTTTGCGAGCAGTTTCCAGTAAATCGTAGGTGCCCATGACATTGGTTCGAATGAAGGCATCCGGCTCAAGTATCGATCGGTCAACGTGTGATTCCGCTGCAAAGTGGACGATTGTGTCCAGCTCGTCCTCAATGAGTAATTTCGTCACAAGTTCCCGGTCTCTGATGTCGCCGTGAACGAAGCGGTATCCTGGATGAGAAGCAAGTGGTTCCAGGCTCGCCTGATTGCCGGCATAAGTGAGTGCATCCAGAACAACGATTTTGTCGTCGGGATAATTCTGTGCCCAATACTGCACAAAATTGGCGCCAATGAATCCGGCACCACCGGTCACAAGCAGACTAGTCATAGACTTGCGATTCCTTCAGGGGCAGGCCAGCCTGGTCTTTTTGAGAAAGTATCGGCGGTCGCCCATCTGCCAGGGGCCAGTCAATGTCGATGTCGGGATCGTCCCAGCAAATCGTTCGCTCATGCTCAGGCGCATAGTAGTCCGTACATTTGTATTCGAACTCGGCAGTCTCACTCAGCACGAGAAACCCGTGTGCGAAGCCCGGTGGAATCCATATCTGGTTCTTGTTCGCCGCAGACAGTATCTCGCTTGCCCAGTGACCGAAATCCGGTGAAGACTTTCTAAGATCGACCGCTACGTCGAACACTTCGCCCTTGACGACCCGCACCAGTCTTCCCTGTGCCCGCTTGATCTGATAGTGCAGCCCGCGAACGGTGCCAGCCACAGAGCTGCTGTAATTGTCCTGTACGAAGTCAGCGTCAATACCCGCGTGCTCGAAGTCCCTGCGGTTCCAGGTTTCCATGAAAAAGCCTCGCGAGTCCTCGAAAACCTCTGGCCTGATCACGATCACGTCGGGCAATCGGGTTGGCAGGAACTCCATCAGAAAAGCCTGTCCTCGAGCACCGACAGCAGGTACTCCCCATAGCCGTTCTTGCCCAGGGCGTTAGCTATCTCTTTGAGCTGTGCAGCGTCGATAAATCCGCTGCTATACGCGATCTCCTCCGGGCAGCAGATTTTGAGCCCCTGCCTGCGTTCGATGATCTCCACAAATTGTGCGGCTTCGAGCAATGACTCGTGCGTGCCAGTATCAAGCCAGGCTGTGCCACGCCCCATGACCTCGACATGCAACTCATTTTTCTTCAGATAAACGCGATTCAGGTCGGTGATTTCGAGCTCGCCCCTGGCCGACGGCTTGAGCGATTTTGCACGATCGACGACCTGAGTGTCGGAGAAGTAGATCCCCGTAACCGCGTACTTCGACTTGGGCACCGAGGGCTTCTCTTCGATGTCAAGCGCAGTACCGCTGGAATCGAACTGGACAACACCGTAGCGTTCCGGGTCGTTCACGTGATAGGCGAAAACGGTTGCTCCATCATGCCTACCGACTACGTTTTTCAGCTGAACTCCGAAGCCCTGCCCGTAAAAAATATTGTCTCCCAGGATGAGCGCGACCGGCCTGTCGCCCAGAAACTCCTCGCCTATCAGGAATGCCTGTGCCAGGCCATCGGGCGAATGCTGAATCGCGTAAGTCAGGGAAATACCCCATCTGCTGCCGTCACCGAGAAGCTTACTGAACGCCGGCTGATCGTCCGGCGTCGTAATGATCAGGATCTCGCGAATGCCGGCCAGCATGAGGGTCGACAGCGGATAATAGATCATCGGCTTGTCATAAACGGGCATCAACTGCTTGCTGACCGATAAGGTCAGCGGGTGTAGTCGTGAACCCGTCCCGCCTGCCAGGATAATTCCCTTTCTTGTTTGATTACTCACTTGTTTCCTCCCCGGTACCGGGTCCAGCGAGCCAGGTTCAAGGACGTATCTGCCGGAGACTTGTGCGTCGAATCCCCTATTGTTGTTGCCTTCACGCCCGGGTTCCGGATTCTTGCGTACTCATACATGCTGCGTCGTTCCGAACCAATATTCAGCAGGCCGGTCAGCGGGCTCCGTGCCGCTTCCAAAACCTGCGGCGCAATCAGATCCACATAGTCTTTGGACGTCCACTTGTCGGTAAACGCGGCATCGTACTCGAACTCCCCAGCACCAAAACTCGTCCTGATGATCAGGTGGTCAGGTACTGCCATGACCGAGGATTCGCCGCCCAGCTTGGTCCAGGCATACAGGTTGAACGGCTCGATTTCGTCTTTTTCCGAATAGTTGCCTTTGTCACCCTTGTATATGTAGTCGGTCGACAGGTAGACCAATCGCGTCTTTTGCTGCAGACAGGCCAGGGCGATGTTGGCCGTGCCCTTGATATTTACTTCCAGTGCTTCTGACGGACTGTCTTCGATATGACGATTGTTGGTGACTGCCGCCGCATGAATGACGACGTCGGGATTTTGGCTTGCGAAATAAGCTGAAACGGCATGCCGGTCCGTGATATCGAGTTCGGCGCGGGATGGAGCGAGCATGTCCGGCGACAGCTTTTGTAACTGAGACCCCAAGAGGCCGGAACCACCCGTTAACAGCATGCGCAATTTACGTCTCCATGGTGGTGTGTGGGTCTGATGCGTATGGTACAGGCCAAAATGCGGACTGTCTAAAGGAATACATTAACGTGTGTCCCTGATTAAAAAGGAAAAATCTTGAGCCCCGTTGCTCGATTATCCGGGATCAAATGACTCAGACGAAGGTCGAAAATCTGCTTGCGCGGGAACATACCGACATGGATCCGCGACTCGGTGAGATGCCGGACGAGTTTCCGAAGTTCAGGGAGGAATCCTGCCGTCGAAGTACTGGGCAGGACTCAACAAGAAAACCCTGAGACAGGTCTTTGACCGCAGCCGAGCCGTACAAGATCTTCGCAGCCGGTACCAAGGAGTTCGGACCGTTCGGCATCATCCTCGATGTCGGCAGCCACAAGACCTATCAACAGCTGATCAGCTTCACCTCGCTGTTTCGCGACGCCCTGAAGGACGGCGGCTGCTACATGGTCGAGGACACGCACACGAATTACCGGACCAGCCATGTCGATACGCCGCAATCGTTCATCGAGTTGTCCAAGCAGACGGTGGACATGTTGCGTGAACCCTATCTCGGACGAAAAGAAATCAATTTTCGCCACAATCATGCCGAAGCCGTCACCGAATTGGCTCTTTCCTATCTGGGTGCAAACTTGAGCGGGATCGCGTTTTACGACTCGATTATTGCCTTCGACAAGAAGCTTGAAGATTTGCCGAAATCCGCCCAGCGGTGAGTTCGACGGCCTCAGCTAAGTCGCTGATTTGCATACATTGGTCTGCCCGGTCGGAATTTTCGGCAGCGGATCTCTGCTGCACAGGTCGCTTCCTTATTACTTTTTCGAATATCTGTGGCATATCCGCAACACAGTATTTTCTCCTATTAGACTGTATCTGGGGTTGCTGATAAACTCAGGACAATTAAATGTCGCACCGGGACAACAAGGTGTGCGGGCTCGATAAGAACCGGCTCTGCACCTGCAGACAACAAAATAATTAACACGGTTGGTACTTTGTTCTTGTTGCGGCGATATACAGATTGGGGTTCAGACTGTTTTTTCTGTTACCCGAATTGTATTTGTACCGTTAAGACTAAAACGATACTTCGAATATCAGGGGGCAAGACAAAGAAATTCGAACTTTTAATCGAAACAATTTTTCAACATAAGCACTAATTCCGTTCGTCACACAAAACAATAATTCGCGATTGACGGAAACCGCATAAGGGAGATTCATTGTGAGTATTGTTGACTTAAGAAAAATTTTAATGAGCACGTTCGTGGTCTTGAGTATGTCTGCAATCGCGTTCGCACCGCAGGCGATTGCCCAGGATAGCGATGACGATACCGTCTCAGACGAGCCCGAAGCTATCGCAGAAGAAGAGGAAGAAATTCCGAATATTGTGGTCACCGGGTCACGCATCAAGCGCACCGAGTTCAGCAGTACAGCGCCAATAACGATTATTACCAACGAAAGATCGCAATTGGCGGGACTGCTTGATGCCACGCAAATTCTGCAAAACTCAACCATCGCGGCCGGTCAGCAGATCGATAATTCGTTCTCCGGATTTGTTACGGACGGCGGCGTCGGCGCCAATTCAATCTCACTTCGTGGCCTTGGAGCACAGCGCACGCTGTTACTGGTCAATGGCAAGCGCTGGGGACCGTCCGGAGTTCGGGGCTCAACCAACTCCGTTGATTTGACGGCCATACCCACCTCAATGATTGCTCGTTACGAAATCCTGAAAGACGGCGCTTCATCCGTATACGGTGCAGATGCCGTTGCCGGCGTTATCAACGCCATCACGAAAGAACGTACAGATGGCAGCCAGTTTAATGTTCAGCTGCTTACACCGGCAGAGGGCGGTGGCGGATTTAGCATAGATGGCGTATGGGGTCGCGTCGGTGATAACTGGTCTTTTAATGTATCAGGGATATACGGCGAGATTGACAAAACCGTTAGGACGGACCGGGGCTTCTCTCGCTGCGATACGCGGCCGCGTGTCGATGACGCCAATGTCGATTCCTCTGGTCAGGAGCTATGCTTCGGTTTCATCTATGGGCTGCAGTCGGGGCCCTTCGGCTTTGCGCGATACGAGCCGAGCCTGACGGATCCGACGGATACCTCGAACCCGTTCTATGATCCGGACATACAGGGTGACTTCGGTATTCCCTTTTGGACGACCGTGCCGCTGAATTCAGATCCGAACCAGGGTGGCTTTTACCGCGATGTGTTAGATCCCACCGTTGCCGAAGTGCAGCCGCCAGGAGAAATCTGGTCAATCAATTCCTTTGGCGACTACGATTTCTCGATCGCAGGACGTAACGCGACGGCCTATTACGAGTTCTATTACAATCATCGGTCAACTGACGCAGTAGGCGGCTACCGTCAATTCTTCCCGGCGGTGCCTGCGACAAACCCGACCAACATCATGGGTACCAGTGGCCCTCTGGCCGGGTTCGGTGGTTTCACCGTGCTCTCCGTGCTGCCTTCCTACAGCATCCAGGATCCGACAAACCACATTGAGATCGATCGCACCAATACCTTCATCGGCCTGAAAGGCGACATCTCCTCGAGCTGGACCTACGACGCTTATATTGGTCACAGCTGGTCTGACGGTTCTTACGAGGCGGGAAACTGGCTGGATGGTCAGGTCAATGCCTCACTCGACGCTGTGCTTGACGGCAGTGGCAATCTCGTCTGCAGCCCGGCCTCTCTGGCGCTGTATGCAGATTGCGTCGCGGGCGATCTGTTCACCGAGGATGCACTCCTTCGCGGGATTCTCCCTCAGGACTATCTGAACTTCATCAGCAAGAACACTGTCGGTAACACCGAGTACACCAGTCTGCAATTCGCGGCCTACGCGACGGGCCGGCTGTTCGACCTGCCAGCCGGCGAAGTTCAGGGTGTTTTCGGTTTCGAAATACGGCGAGAAGAGATAGATGACGTGCCCGATATCGACGCACAAAATGACAACATTTGGGGCCGCACGACAGCGGGAATCACGGCCGGCAGTGACACCGTTCGAGAGTTCTTCACCGAGATAGAGTTGCCATTGTTGAAGGACCAACCAATGGCGGAGGAGTTGACGCTGAACGCATCATGGCGTTACACGGACTACGATTCGTACGGCGCAGACGATACCTATCGGATCGCGCTGAACTACCAGGTAGTTCCATGGTTGCGGTTGCGCGGGACGACGGGTACATCGTTTCGGGCGCCGGATCTGTTCGAGCAGTTTCTGGGCAACGAGACCGGATTTCTTCCTGCGCTCGGCATAGATCCGTGCATAGATTTCGCAACAAATTTTGATCCGGCCACGAATGTGTATATAAATTGTGTGGCGGTGGGTCTGGACACCGATTTCCCCACGGGCGGCGTACCAAGCGTCCGGACAGTTACGGGCGGTAACCAGGGTTTGCTGGCGGAAACGTCGGATTCCGTGACCTACGGCTTTATTATCCAACCGGAACAGTTCGGAATATCCCTTGCCGTAAACTGGTTCGACATCGAAATCATCAATACGGTTGCGTCACCATCGGTCGCATTCACGGTCTTTGACTGCTACGACTCGTCAAATTTCAGCAGCCCGTTTTGCCCCAGGGTTGCTGATCGTGACGGGATGGGCTTCCTGACAGACGTTGATGCATCGTTGTTGAACGTCGGACTGCAAAGTTCCGAGGGCTATGATATCGATATCTTGTATGAACATGAGTTCTCGAGCTTCGATTTGACGATCGACGCGTCGGCGACTTATCTCTCCGAGCACGATCGTGAGTTGCTCGGAGTGCTGGACGCATTCGAGCGTACTTGGGGTTTCCCGGACTGGGTTGCCCAGCTCGATGTTCAGGTCGATTGGCGGGATTGGACGTTCTTCTACAATATCGACTGGATCAACGCGACGGCGGAATTACCAGTTGACAATCGAATCTGTGAAACGGAATCCAAATTGTACAGTGCGGGTTCGGTTCGTTACCGGGGTTCTGACTGGGAGGTCATTGGGACGGCGCGTAATATATTCGACATTGATCCGCCGATCGTATCGGATGGCTGCAGCTCCAATACAGCGAACCGAGTTTACAATACGATCCCCGGTGCGGGATACGATCTCGTGGGTCGTGCCTTCATCCTGCAGGCTTCGAAGTCGTTCGACTTCTAGGCAATCAGCAGCCAGAACCGAATCGTTACCGGTCAACAGGGCGAGCATGTAGTGCTCGCCCTGTTTCGTCGCAGGCATCGCTATTTGTTACAATTCCGTATCACGTTTGTCTTTCAATGATTATCGAGGGTGACTTATGAGGGTCATACACACACTCAGACTAAATCGCCTTGTTAGTGCCGTCCTGGTTTTCCTGCCAATGATGCTTTTGGCTACCGTGGTTCACGCGCAACTCATCCCGATGAATGCCTGGATTCATGATCCGGTTATTTCCAGTGTTGGCATAAGCCCGAATGGCAACAGGCTCGTTGCCCTGACATTGTCCGACGTCAACGAAGCTCCGGACATAACCGTCTGGGACACCCGCAGTCTTTCCACTCCGCCCAAACGATTCAGGCCTGAAGACTCGAAGTCACTTTTCGTCACCTGGCTGAATGACGACCGCTTGCTCGTGGTAGGCCGGCAGAAATTCGACTACCGGATCGGAGGCAAAGTCACGAAGTGGTTTCGCGACAAGGCCTACATCGTCGATGCGGAAGGCAAACGCTTTCGGGAAATTCTGAAAAACAAAGAGAGCATCGGTATCAGTGTGTTCGACCTATTGCCGAGGCATAAGGACAAGATTCTTGTCTCTGTAATCAATCTGGAATTTGCCGAGGATATCTATGAGGTCGACCTCAGGAAATTTCTGTCGCGGAGGGTCCTCAGAGGTGCGACCGGAGAGACCTTTTTTGCAGATCATGAGGGAAATATCAGGGGAAAATCGGAGATCCTTGGTCGCGGCGACGAGGCGAGAATCGAGTTTTCGTACCGGCGCCCTGAAACAGGCGATTGGGAGATGCATCACGCTCTGTATGCCTCGCATCGCGAGGGCATGCAGCCTGCTGGATTCGATCCGGACGGTCGCAGCGTCTACATGCTCGACAACACAGGGCGGGACAAGCGGGTTATCAGAAAGTACGACCTGATAACGCGGAAACTCGGTGAGACGGTGTTCGGCGATTCTACGTTCGAGGCGACGGCCGTATTACAAAGCAGCCAGCCGGAGGACTTCGGAAAGATCATCGGCTACGCCGGTCAGGGCATCCAAACATTCCGACAGTACACGGATGCCGAATGGGAGACTATTCAACGCAGAATTGACGAAGCATTACCAAAAGACCAGACACACACGATTGCCTCGATCTCTGACGATTTCAGTATGGCCGTTATCAATTCGACCGGGCCAAGGGAGCCGGGCGCCTACTACTTGATGGTGGGAGGCAGCCAGATGATTGCGCTTGGCCGCAGCAGGCCGTTTCTCGAGCCCGACAAGCTTGCCGAGATGCAGTTTGTCAGGTACGAGGCCCGCGACGGCATGGAAATCCCCGGCTATCTCACAGTACCGAACTCCGGTGGCGCCCCGTATCCTGCGGTCGTCATGCCGCACGGCGGGCCATGGGCGCGAGACAGCCTGCGATTCGATCTATGGGCGCAGTTCCTGGCAAATCGCGGATACCTCGTACTGCAACCCCAGTATCGCGGATCCGACGGCTGGGGGCAGGCGCTCTGGCGCGCCGGCGATCGCGAGTGGGGCGGCAAAATGCAGGATGACAAGGACGATGGCGCAAAGTGGCTGGTGGAACAGGGCCTCGCAGATGAAGATCGAATTGCGATATACGGCTATTCCTATGGTGGTTACGCGGCGATGGCGGCCATTGTTCGACCGGACACGCCGTATCGGTGTGCGATTTCCGGAGCGGGGTTATCGGAACTTCGATATTTCGACAAGGTGACGTTTGAAGGTGAGTATGGCCGCGAATTCCAGAATCCGACGATCAAAGGCCTGTCGCCGTTTGATGTGGCGAAAGACGCCAGCATTCCGATTTTTATTTTCCACGGTGACCGGGACCAGCGCGTACCGATACAACAGTCAAGAAAGTATGTATCTGCGTTGAAGCGCGCCGGCAAGGACGTTGAGTATCAGGAAATCGTCGATCTCTGGCACAGCTACCCGTGGTTTCCCCAGCACCATCTTGCTGTGCTGTCCTCAATCGAGGATTACCTGGCAAACCGCTGCGGTCCGGGCGGCCTATAATCGATGCATGAGTAGAAAATCCGTGAGATTTCGGCATGCCACAAAGTGGCTGCTATCGCCGATCATGCTGAAAATTTGCAGCGGGCCGCTCGAAGGAAGAAAGTGGAAAGCCTCAAGCGGCATCCGACGATCAGATCGACGCTGAATGCCGCACTCTGTTGCGAGGGTGGAATTACGATATGCAGGATATCGATCACGAGTCCGGCACCGTTGAAATTATCGTCGCGCCGCAACTATAAGACCGGGATTCGCCGATGACGCTCAAAGACGTCCAGAAAACTTACGAAGCCTACGGCAAAGAGGATCCCCTCTACGCAGTCCTCAGCGTAAAGGACGCGAAAAACAACAAGTGGGACGCGGACGAGTTCTATGCGACCGGCAGACAAGAGATTGCCAATGCGATGAGACACCTGGCAAAGCTTGGGGTTGAACTCAACAAAGGCAGGGCCATGGACTTCGGCTGCGGCGTCGGGCGGCTGACGCAGGCACTTTGCGGGGAATTCAGTGAAGCCGTCGGCGTCGATATCTCCTACTCGATGATCGAGAACGCGGAAAAATACAACAAGTTCGGCGATCGCTGCGAGTACCGCGTCAACACGACCGACGACCTGGCGCAGCTGGACGACGACAGCTTCGACTTTATCTACAGCAGACGCACTCTCCAGCACAGCCCGCCCGAGGCATCGTCCAGGTACATTGCCGAATTTCTTCGGATCCTGCGGCCCGGCGGCATCGCACTATTCCAGATCCCGAGTGGGCCGCGCCATGAACCGGGTTCATTGGGTGCAAAAATCTATTCCATCAAGCGGGGGCCGTTGCGCAGATTCTGGAAGCGAATTCGCGGCATGCCCCCCGTGGAAATTCACTACATCAATCAGTCGCTGGTCGAGGAGATCATCAAAGCTAGTGGCGGCCGCCTTATCGATGCGACCCAGCAAGGTTCCGTTCGCGGCTCGCGCGTCGGCATGTTGTATTGCGCCGTTCGTGACTGACTACGGTCAGCGGACCCGAATAACGTCCACGGACTCCAGCGCCTGTAAGTACTCGCTGAGGTATTCGATCGGCACCGGTCCCAGTTCCGCAGTCAGCCAGTTGCGTATGTCGGTAACCGTTCGATTTCCGTTCACGAGATTCAATGCTTCATAGGCGTATTCGCCACCGCTGCCATTCGTCCCGGTGTGTTTCGGCAGTTTCAATTCTTCA
>Ga0164320_10000971_pt1 | contig 10117 bp, 10 predicted proteins | sample GuaBasSediGuay11_FD_113736 | JGI IMG/M metagenome (GOLD analysis project Ga0164320, IMG submission 113736) | Subseafloor sediment microbial communities from Guaymas Basin, Gulf of California, Mexico - Guay11, Core 4567-28, 0-3 cm | ecosystem: Environmental > Aquatic > Marine > Hydrothermal...
CGACGATCCCGACGATCCCGACGAGGGGCATGAAGATCCAGAAGCGTTTCACTGATGCAGTCACCGGTACCCTTGGGCATGTCGCGACCGATGATCACACCTTTTCCTACCCGGGAGCTATGAGAAATGGCACGAGAGAGCACCTTCGTCATGGTCAAACCGGACGGTGTCGCCCGTGGTCTCATAGGTGAGGTCATCTCGCGCCTTGAGAGCAAGGGTCTCATGCTCGAGCGAATGGAGATGGTGACCATCAGTGAAGAACTTGCTGGTCACCATTATGCAGAGCACACGGAGAAGCCGTTCTTCGGCGAACTGGTTGAGTTCATCACATCTGGACCTGTGGTGGCAATGGAGTGGTCCGGCGAGTCAGCGGTCTCCGTTTCGAGGACGCTCATGGGCGGCACGAACCCCGCAGAAGCAGCACCAGGGACGATCCGTGGAGACTTCGGTATCGTGATCACCCACAACATCGTGCATGGATCCGATTCGGTTGCGAGCGCCGAACGCGAATTGGGGATCTTCTTCGGTTGATCCTCCTTTTTGGGTCGATTGCGAACCTTCTGGTTACACTCACCCCAATCACGCCAGGAAGTTTCTTGTGAACAACCTTCTGTCATTTGCCGGCAAGGACATGGCCGTCGATCTGGGTACCGCAAATACCCTTGTTTTCGTCCGCGGCCTGGGCATCGTATTGAACGAACCCTCGGTTGTCGCGATCAATACCCGCGACAACAAGCCTCTCGAGGTTGGCATGGCTGCAAAGAGGATGATCGGCCGCACGCCTTCGTACATCCAGGCGATTCGACCGCTCAGGGACGGAGTCATTGCCGATTTCGATGTGACAGAGAAGATGTTGCGTTACTTCATTGACAAGGTGCACACCGGCAGATTCGCCGCACGGCCTCGAATCGTCATATGCGTTCCTTCGGGAATCACCGCTGTGGAGCGCAGAGCGGTGGAGGAAGCCGCCTACCACGCTGGTGCCCGGAAGGCGTACACGATCGAGGAGCCGATGGCTGCCGCGATCGGTGTTGGGCTTCCGGTGCATGAGCCGACGGGCTCGATGGTTGTTGATATCGGCGGGGGAACCACCGAGGTGGCTGTGATCTCTCTTGGAGGCATCGTGGTCTCGAAGTCGATTCGCATCGGCGGAGATGAACTTGACGAGGCGATTATCCAGTGGGTCAAGAAGGAGTACTCCCTCATGCTTGGCGAACGTACCGCCGAGCAGGTGAAGATGGCTATTGGGTCTGCATGGCCTTACGCGGACGAGCCTGCGGCTGAAGTTCGTGGACGAGACCTCATATCGGGTCTTCCGAAGACGATCGTTCTCTCGAGCGCGGAGATACGAGAGGCAGTCGAAGAGCCTGTGGAAGCGGTCGTCGACGCCGTCAAGTACACACTCGACAAGACACCCCCCGAACTAGCTGCCGATGTGATGGAACGCGGGATCGTCATCACAGGCGGGGGTGCCTATCTGAAGGGCATCGATGTCAGGCTTGCCCATGAAACGGGCATGCCAATCGTGACGGTGGATCGTCCATTGCACAGTGTCGTCCTTGGGTCGGGAGCGTGCCTGGAGGAATTCGACATACTGCATGTTGTCCTCCATTCTTCCGGACGCGCCTAAACGGGCGCCGCCCCTCTGATGTTCTCCTCATCGGGACGCAGAATCGACCGAGTAACGGTTCTATTTCTGTCGCTCGTAGCCGTCGGTTTCATCGTGGCGACATTCGACGTTCGATCCTCCGGAGATGGTGTAGCCGAGGTTCTCAGGGAGGGCACTCAGTCGATCTTCACCCCGCTGCAGGAAGGTGTTGACTTCGTGACTCGTCCCGTGATCGGCTTCGTTGATGGGGTTTCGAACCTTGCCGGCTTGCGGGACGAGAATGAGCGTCTGGCCGATCGAGTCCGTGAACTCGAGGGCCAGGTCCAAGCCACGGAGGCCCTCGAAGAGCAGGTGATCCAACTCGAGGCGATTCTTGGCCTTGCAGTACCGGACGAGCTCGCGACGGTCGCGGCCCGGATTCTCTCGTCGGGGCCGTCCGCTTTCGACAATGTCCGCTATATCGACAAGGGCTCGGACGACGGGATCGTTGCCGGTCAGGCCGTTGTCGATGAGGACGGACTCGTTGGACGTGTGGATCTTGTTTCAGCGGGAGCGGCCCGCATCCGGCTGATCACCGATCCTGTGGTGTCGGTGGGTGTTCGGGTTCTGTCCACGAACGAGACAGGGATCGTTACGGGGAGGGGTGACGGACCCCTTCGCCTTGAGATGTTCCGCGCCAAGGAGGCCGTCTACGAGGACGATCGCGTGGTTACGGACGGCTCGCGGTTTCCTCCCGGTATCGCGGTTGGAACCATCCGTCGGACGGCGGCCGCTGAGGTTGGGTTCGTACTGCGGACCGACGTCGATCCAGCCGTCCGGTTGTCCCAGATCGATTTTGTGAGTGTCGTCGTGGGATGGTCCCCGATCGATGCAGAGCTCCAAGATGACGAAGACTCACTCTCGACCGTCGGTGGCGGCTGATGAGCCGGTCGCGCGTTGTCATCTCGCTTCTTGCTGTCGTGGTCGCGATCGTGCTTCAGACCACGGTCTTCTCACCAGGAAGGATCCAACCTCTCGGAGTGGGCCCCGCCCTTGTGACGCTCGTCCTCATCGCCGTGTCCACTCAGATCGAGGCTGAGTATCTCCTCATGATCGGGTTCACAGGCGGACTCCTCATGGACCTCATCGGCAGCGGGACACTCGGGCTGTGGGCCATGACGCTCACAGTGATCGCGTACGCTGCCAGCAGGCTCAAAGGACGCTTCGGCGACGGACCTGGATATGTCGCAGCGACCGTTGTCGGCTTGACCGTGGGCGGCCAGGTCCTCTTCGTACTTCTCGGAACTCTGTTCGGGCAGGAAACGATCTCAGAACCGGAACTCGTCCGAAAGGTATTGCTACCCGGCGCATGGAACCTGGTACTCACCATTCCCGTCTTCTGGGTACTGGGAAGAGCTTTCAGGTCCACGCCGGGTCAGTGGGCCGCATGAACAACACGGTTCGCATCAGTGTCGTAGGTCTCGTCTTCGCAACGCTTTTCGCCGTGCTCGGCATCAGGTTGTGGACCATGCAGATAACCGAGGTTCACGCCTATGAGGTACGTGCGGAGAGTCAACAAGTTCGGGTCGTCTACACACCCGCCCCTCGCGGCAACATCGTGGATGTCAACGGCGTGAAGCTCGCAGGTACCCGATCTGCCCTTGCAGCTGTTGTCGATCTTGCCCTCATCGACGACGATGAGATCGATTCGCTGGCCGAGAACCTTGGTGCCCTGCTCAACGAATCCGCTTCGGGCATCGTCGAGCAGCTCTCTGTGGACAACCGCGGCCTTCAGATCACGGTGGCAAAGGACCTGACCGACGCCCAAGCGATGTTCCTTCTCGAGCACAGGGAGGACTTCGCCGGAGTCACTGTCATACCTCAACCGATTCGAACCTACCCGTTTGGCGATCTGGCTGCACACGTGCTCGGCTACATCGGCCGCCCGAACGACGAGGATCTCGAACGCGAAGACGTTGACGGCACCGACTTCGTCGGACGAGCCGGAGTCGAGAGGAGTTACGACGCCCAGCTCCAGGGTACAGAGGGAATCGTGCAGTACAGGGTGGATGCGAGGAGGAAGGTGCTCTCTCTCGTTCGGGAGGCGCCGCCCACAGCAGGAGGGAGCCTGATTCTCACGCTGGACTCGAGGGTGCAAGAGCAGCTTCAACAGTCTCTGAGGGATGGTCTCATCCAAGCAAGGCTTCTTGAGATGCAAGAGCGTGAGGGAGAGCTGGAAGGCCTCTCGCGCTCCCAGAGAATTGCTGAGGCGCTTTCTGAGGCCCGTAGGGAGGCGGCAGGGACGTCGGATACGCCGACGGAGACGACCTCGACCATTGCGTCCGTCGGCGTCGATGACGATGATGTCGCTCGCGGCCCGGAGCCGATCACGGTCGATGCTGCAGAAGTGCTCGGGCCGCTCTATCCCGGTTTGCCCATAGACAGCGAAGGGGTTTGCGTGCCTGTCCAGAGAGTTGCGATCCCTCTCGGCGGAGAGGGCATGCTCTCCGGAATCGAGCCACGATTCGTCCGTCTCGACTCGATCGCCGACATGGACGGTGAGCTTGTGGCAACCGTCTCGATCTCAGGCGTCAAGACCGCGGTCGGAGCCAATGATTGGGTCGACGATGAAAGACAGGTGCTGCAGGTACTCCAATTGACCGAGGACGAGATCATCCTGTGGCACAAGGATCCGTGGTGTCCGGTTCGTGCAACAGGTGTGATTCTCAATCCGAACGATGGATCGGTCATCGCGATGTCATCGTTCCCCACATACGACCCGACGATCTTCGTTGACGGTCTGAGTACCGAACAGTGGGCTGCGCTCGGGACCGTGTCCGCATTCCAGAACTTCGCAGTTCAGGGCCTCTATGCACCCGCATCTACCTTCAAGGTTGTTCCCTATGTGCTTGCGGTCGAAGAGGGTTTCTATCCGCTGGATCGCGGCCGAGGCGACAAGGAGGTCGGCGAGGAGAGCAACGAGGTGCCGGTTCCGTTGCGTACCGATACCGATGAGTACTTCTGCGGCGGCGAGTTCAAGTTCACACTCAACGACGGCACGGTTCAGACCAAGCGCGACTGGATCTACCCGGGCAGTCATGGTCTGCTTGACCTGCACGGGGCGCTCGAGAAGAGTTGTGATCTCTACTTCTGGGATCTGGCGCTGCGTTTGTGGCAGGAGCGAAACGACGATTCGAACATCGACAAGGAGAACCTACTCCAGGAGTGGTCCCGCAGCTTCGGATTCGGAACCGCGACAGGGATCGATCTCCCGTTCGAGAAGAGCGGTCTCATCCCTGACCGCACATGGTTCTCTGACCAGCAGGACAAGGAGACCGGGCGTGTCCGTGATGGGCCGTGGGTTGGTGGCGACCTGATGGACATCGCGGTCGGGCAGGGTGCGGTCCTCACGACGCCACTCCAGCTCGCGAACGGGTTCTCCGCCATGGTCAATGGCGGTACGGTGTGGCAGCCCCGCGTGGTTTCACAGATAATCAATGCCGATGGAGAAGTCATCGACGAGAATCCTCGAGAGGTTGTTGCGAGGGTCGATCTCGATCCTCGCACGGTCAGGATGTTGCGTGAGGACCTGCAGACGGTTGTGCGGAGTGGGACGGCACGATCTGCTTTCGACGGGTTCGGCGACAATGTCGAGCTGGTCGGTGGGAAGACCGGAACCGGTGAAGTCATCAAGTCGTCGCAGGATTTCAAACAAGTTGACAACGCGCTGTTCGTCGGTGTGGCTCCCATCAACGATCCGAAATGGGTGGTGGCAGTCGTTGTGGAGCGCGGTGGGGGAGGCAGCGCGGTTGCGGCGCCTATTGCCCGACAGGTGCTTCAGTACCTCCTCAATGGGCCCGAAGGTGTGACCGAACTTGCTCCGGGTCTGGAGACTGACTGATGTCGCTACGTACACGACACCGCCCAACCTCGGTGAGGATGAAGGACGAACCCTTCAAGCCCGACCTCGTGCTCGTTCTCACGTACCTGGCGATATCGGCTATCGGGCTGCTGATGGTGTACTCAGCCACAGCACCCGGATTGGAGGCCAGCGGGAAAGATCCAGCGGCGGAGTTGCGGTCCCAGGCGATCTTCGTTGTCATCGGATTCATCATTTTCGGCGTGGTCTCCACGATCGATCTCGTCGAACTCAGAGGATTTGCGGGTCCGATCTACATTGCTGCGGTCGTGCCTCTCATCCTGGTGCTCACCCCACTGGGTGAGAGTGAACGAATGGCGCAACGATGGTTGCCGCTGGGACCGATTCAGTTCCAACCCTCGGAGTTTGCAAAGATCGCCGTGATCCTCATGGTCGCGTCACTGCTTGCCGCAGCCGAGGTGCCTCTCAAGTGGAACACCGTTGCTCGAATCCTTGTCGTGGTTGGGATCCCGGCAGCATTGATCTTCAGACAGCCCGACCTCGGTACAACGCTCGTGTTTGTGTTCGTCGTTCTGGTGATGCTGTTTGTTGGCGGGTCGACGATGCGTCAACTCGGGTTCCTGTTCGTAGCGGCCGTTGTCGGAACGGTCGGCGTATTCCAGTTGAACATCATCAAGGCGTACCAGATCACACGTTTGACCGCGTTCATCGACCCGGATTCGCACTCACTCGACGCAACGTACAACCAGGTTCAGTCAGAGATCGCAATCGGCTCAGGGGGGTTGTTCGGCAAGGGACTCTTCGAGGGTTCCCAGACGAATCTGCAGTTCGTCCCCGTCCAGTCGAGCGATTTCATCTTCACTGCCGTCGGGGAGCAGTTCGGTTTCATCGGGAGCGCGATCGTTATCAGCTTGTTCGGAATCCTGCTCTTCAGGCTCTTGATCATCGCCGGTAGCGCTCGGAGTCGATTCGCATTCCTGGTGACGATCGGCATCGCGGCCATGCTTGCGTTCCACATCTTCGTCAACATCGGCATGACGGTTCGGATCATGCCGGTTACGGGCCTGCCTCTGCCATTCATGTCGGCGGGGGGAACTGTATTCGTTGCCCTCAGCGCCTCACTGGGATTGGCCCATTCGGCGTGGATTCGCAGGAACTCCCCTGTCGGGGAGTGAGAAGTACCGAAGTCGGAAGTCGGATGCCGGAGGCCACACAACTCATGCCTGGCATCCGGTAGTCTCCTTTCACATGCATCGACGAGCAGATCAAGGGTGGATCGAGGTCATTGCGGGCCCGATGTTCTCAGGCAAGAGCGAAGAACTCATCCGAAGGGTGACGCGCTATCACCTTGCCAGAGTGCCGACCCAAACCTTCAAGCCCTTGCTGGACACGCGTTACGCGGTCGGGGAAGTGGTTTCGCATTCGCGCATGTCCACTGCGGCGACCCCTGTTGCCGGTTCAGACGAGTTGCTGCGGGGGATCGATGATCGCACCGTGGTTGTAGGCATTGACGAGGGCCAGTTCTTCGACGAAGGACTCGTGGAAGTTGCAGAGATTCTCGCCGGAGCGGGGAAGAACATCATCGTTGCCGGATTGGATCTTGACTATCTCGGTCGTCCTTTCGAACCGATCCCATCGCTCATGCTCCGTGCAGAGTACGTGACAAAGTCCCTCGCCGTATGTCATCGTTGTGGAGGCCCTGGTCTGTTCACCCAGCGTGTCGTCCAGTCGGACGAATTGGTGGTGCTCGGCGCAACAGGCTCCTACGAGGCCCGCTGCAGACGCTGCTACGACCCGAACGAAGCATCACAGCAGACGCTTGATGTCGACGTTGCGACCTGACGACGTCCGAAAGGGAGCAACGCGACCGATCGGTTGTCGGTCTTCAGAAGATCACCGACTTGCCTGCCCTGCTTGTTAGTCTTGCCTCATCACGCCGCACTCGCGGCAGTCATTTTTCCGACCCGGGATGGGTATGGCCAGCGTCCGATCGCTCGAAGCGCTGTCGACTTTTCGACAGATCGTCTCGCGAATCGTGCACTTCGACCGGTTCGAAGTAGCGCGCGGCATCGTTGGCTCTCAGTCTCTCGCGAATCGCTCGCACGCGGATGCAGATCTGCGTGGCTTCACCCGAGAGTGTCCTGGATCGGATCTACGAGAAGCTTGCCCCAACGGGCATTCGAAGGAGTTGATCCATGGGACTCTTCACGAAGAAGACACCCTCAGTCATTCGCAAGGGCAACGCAACAGAGGAACGTCAAGTTCGAGTTGTGGACGGTCAGGAAGTCACCGTCCGGAAGTTCGTCAGGTCTGACGACAAGAAGTCGTCCGGGGCGACGACCAAACAGAAGCCTCGCAGCAAGGCCCAGAAGGGGCGAAAGCAGAGAAGCGGTTCGAAGACCGCGCCATCACGGCGCCGTCCGCCGATGGAGATCATCGAGCCCCCTGAGACCGCACGCAAGCAGATGCTTGTGCGCAAAAGCCCGAGCCAAACCCAGATCGTCGTGCTCGAAGGTCCCGTTCTTGTCGAACACTACGTTGCGAAATCTGATCGCAAGTCGATCGTTGGCAACGTGTATCTCGGCAAGGTACGCAATGTCCTGCCCGGCATGGAGGCAGCTTTCATCGATTTCGGTGAAGGCAAGAACGGTGTCGTCTATGCAGGCGACATCAACTATTCCGAGCATGATCTCAAGGGGAAGCCGCGACGCATCGAGAACGCGCTCCACACCGGTGACTCTGTCCTCGTCCAGGTGGTCAAGGACGCAATGGGCCACAAGGGCGCAAGGCTCACGAACCAGATCAGTCTTGCCGGTCGATATCTCGTTCTGGCCCCGAGCGAGGACGTGCGTGGTATCTCGCGTCGGCTGCCAGACGACGAGCGTCGCCGCCTTCGTGAGGTTGTCGGCGATCTCAGACCGAAGGGAACAGGGATCATCGTTCGCACCGCTGCTGAAGGTGCCACTGAGGACGACATCAGCGGTGACATCGACAGGCTGAAGGCGATCTGGGACGAGATCGACACGAAACGTTCGGAGTCTTCGGCTCCGGCTCTGGTCTATGAAGAACCACCTCTTGTCATCAGGGTGATCCGTGAGCATTTCACGCGAGATTTCCGCAGGCTGCTCGTCGAGGATCCCGAGATCCACAAGCAGGTGCTCGACTACCTTGCCGGCACCGAGGCCGACCTTGTTGAGAAGGTCACGCGGTACAAGGACGAGCTCGCTCTCTTTGAGCGGTATCACGTCGAGGATCAGCTGCGAAAGGCACTCGACAGACGCGTATGGCTTCCTTCAGGAGGGCATCTCGTGATCGACAGGACCGAAGCCCTGACAGTGATCGACGTCAACACAGGCCGATTCGTTGGATCGACGAACCTCGAGGAAACGGTCCTCCAGAACAATCTGGAGTCTGCTGAGGAGATCGCAAGGCAACTCAGGCTCCGCGACATCGGTGGCATCATCGTGATCGATTTCATCGACATGGAGTCCACAAAGGCGCAGGAGTCTGTCCTCAGGAGGCTGAAGGAGCATCTGGCGAAGGACAAGACTCGTACCCAGGTGTTCGAGGTCTCTCACCTCGGACTTGTCGAGATGACACGGAAGAACGTGTCAGCCGGTCTACTTGAATCGTTCTCGGAGGTCTGCCAGCACTGCGGTGGTCGGGGAGTGCTGCTCCACGAAGAAGCAGCAGCAACGGGAGTCCCGGCGCACGACGCCGGAGCGACTGAAGAGGTTGGCACTGCATAGTTGACGATTCACGGTTCAGAAAGAGACTGATAACTGATATCTGATGACTGATACACTTCCCACACGTTCCCGAATCGGGTCCGTATCACCGCGCTTGAAGTCAATACACGGAAAGACCAACAGAGGATCATGTACGCGATAATCCGCGCCGGCGGAAAGCAGGCCAAGGTTCAAGAAGGCGATGTGCTCTCGGTCGAGCGCATCAAGGGCACCGAGAAGGTGTCCTATACACCGCTGCTCATCGTCGCTGATGACGGTTCGGTCATCTCGGACCCGGCCAAGCTCAAGAAGGCGACCGTTACCGCAGAGATCATGGGTGACTCCCACGGCCCGAAGATCGATATCTTCAAGTACAAGAACAAGACGGGCTACCGCCGTCGTCAGGGTCACCGTCAGAAGTACACCACGATCAAGGTCACCGCGATCAAGACCTCTGCTGGCAAGAAGAAGGCGGCAAAGCCCAAAGCGGCTGCCGATACAACAGTCGACCAGGAGGCCTAACGATGTCGAAAACCAAAGCAAGCGGTTCATCCAGGAACGGCCGCGATTCGGCGGCGAAACGTCTTGGTCCAAAGGTCTTCGACGGCCAGACCGTCAACGCGGGCGCGATCATCGTACGTCAGCGCGGCACTCGTATCCACCCGGGAACCAACGTTGCCAAGGGTGGCGACGACACGCTCTATGCGCTCGAACCCGGCACCGTCAAGTACGGCTCGAGCCGCGGCCGCCGCCAGGTATCAGTGCTGCTGGAGCAGCAGTAATACGTACGACGTAGCACGAACCTTCTATCGCGACTGTCCTCCACAATCGGGGGCGGTCGTACTACGTGACACGTGATTCGTATATCGTCCCCTCATGTTCATTGACCGGGTGACCATCAAGGTTCGGGCGGGCGACGGC
>Ga0164320_10000972_pt1 | contig 10110 bp, 4 predicted proteins | sample GuaBasSediGuay11_FD_113736 | JGI IMG/M metagenome (GOLD analysis project Ga0164320, IMG submission 113736) | Subseafloor sediment microbial communities from Guaymas Basin, Gulf of California, Mexico - Guay11, Core 4567-28, 0-3 cm | ecosystem: Environmental > Aquatic > Marine > Hydrothermal vents...
ACAAACCGCCCCCCCGCCTAGCCTTTCAGGAGCTTCGCAGGCCGCCGGGCATCGCTGGCATTGCAGCCGCGAAGCAGATTCGCCTGCTGGACCCGAACGTGAATATCGTGCTTGTGACCGGTTCGGTTAGTCCGGCACCGGAGAACCTCGGCAAGCAAATACCGCCGGCCGACAAGGTGTTCTTCTTTCAGAAGCCTTTTCATGCGATGGAGTGTCGACAACTCGCGGCCGCATTGTGCGGCAAGTGGCATGCTGATATGGCGCTCAGAAGTGCGAATGAAGACCTGGAACGGCGTGTCGAAGAACGTACGGCTGCGTTGCAAAAGCTCGCGTATTTCGACGTCGTTACTCGACTGCCAAATCAGCTGTTGTTGATTGAAGAACTAAAAGCCCTGATCGAAAAAGCCGAAGAGACCGACGGTGACACGGTCGCCGTGCTCATCGATATCGACCGCTTCAGCTTTATCAATGAAACCATGGGTTACGACGCTGGGACAGAGCTCCTGCGTTCCATCGGCAATCGACTGAGTCGGACATTTTGTGATGAGGCGGGTCACCGTATGGCGGTTGTTGGTCGTTTCGGTGCTGATGAATTTGCGATTCTCGTTCCGGGAATCGAAAACGATTCTGAGATCCGCGAACTGGCAGAATTAGTCAGGGACACGGTTGAAGCGCCGTTCCTTATCAATGGCCGTGACCTGTTCCTGAAAATCAGCATCGGTGTGTCGTGGCATCCAGTGCACGGGCGCGACGCCAAAAGCGTATTTCGCTGTGCCGAGGCGGCTCTGCATCGATCCATGCGCAGCCTGAACAGTTCAATCACCTATTATCACAGCGAGATGCGATATCGCGCTCGCTACAAATTCGATCTTGAAGCTGAACTTCGCGGCGCCATAGAAAACGGCGATATTCGCGCTCACTATCAGCCACAGCAATGTACTGTCAGCGGAGATCTGGCGGGATTGGAGGCACTGGCCCGCTGGACACGGCCTGATGGAACAACGGTTCCGCCGTCGGATTTCATTCCCTTGAGTGAGGAAATGGGAATTTCCGATGTGATTTTCGAGTCAATTATGCGCAGCGTGTGTGCGGATGTCGCGAGCTGGCGGGAGAGGGGCGATTGGAAGATTCCGGTCAGCGTTAACCTATCCGCCCACCAGCTAAGGAATCGCGACCTGGTCAGCCTTATCAAAGGCATACTGCAAAGCGAAAATGTCGACAAAAAACTGATTAATCTGGAGCTGACCGAGACCGTATTGCTGGAGGATTTGACTATCGCCCAGCCGGTGCTGAATGATCTGGCTGCGTACGGCGTCGGTATTCATATTGACGATTTTGGGACGGGTTACTCATCGCTGAGTTACCTCGCTCAGTTGCCAGTCCAGACGATTAAGATTGATCAGGCATTCGTCGCACAGTTGTCGCAGTCTGATGCCAATAACAGGGTTATTGAGGCGATCGTTGCCTTGGGCAAAGCGATGAAACTGGAGGTGGTCGCTGAAGGTGTGGAAACGGACCAACAGTACGCGATCGTTCGTCGCCTGGGTTGCGATCTGGCGCAAGGATATTTTATTGCCAGACCAATGCCGGCCGATCAGCTCCTGGCCTGGATCGATGGCCACGAGGATACGCAGAGCATCAAGAAGAAATCGATCGTCGTCGACATCGATACACAGCGCTAATAAAAGCGCGCAGTTTTCACCGTCATTGCTTAATCTCGTGGCGTATTACTCGCGATTCGCCTCGCCTTCGAGGATCTGATGCGGCCTGCAACTCACCCTCGCGACGCAGGATAATCTGCAAGTCTCCGAACTCCCAGTCGTGGGGCAATACCCGATAGCCCAGGTCACCCAGGGCCGAAATAGTTTCGCCGGGCAAAGGTACGCCGGGACTGTAGGTTATGAGATCGACAGGCAACAATTGATGATGGAAACGCGACGCGCCGGCAGCATCTCCGGGGCTCATACCGAAATCATAAATACTGATTATGTTCTGGAATACCGAAGTAAATATGGTCGAACCACCGGGGGTGCCGATCACCAGTTCAACATTACCGTCCTTTAGCAAGATCGTCGGCGACATCGACGACAACATGCGCTTACCGGGCTGAATTTCATTCGCAGTGTTCCCGACGACACCGAAGATATTGGGTGCGCCTGGCTTCGCGCTGAAATCGTCCATTTCGTCATTGAGGAGGAAGCCCGCTCCGCCAACGACAACGCCGCTGCCAAACGTCCAGTTCAACGTGTAAGTGTTCGAAACGGCATTGCCGTACTCATCCATAACGGAGAAATGTGTGGTGTCGGTCGATTCGAGACCGGGCGCGATTTTTTTGAACTCGGAAATCGCCTTGCTATTCACTTCATTTGCGCGCTTGCGCAAGTAATCGTCGCTCAATAGCCTGTCGAGAGGCACATCAACATAGTCCGGGTCTCCCAGGTATTCTGCACGGTCAGCAAATACGCGTTTCTCGATTTCGGCCACCAGGTGAATGTACTGCGGCGAATTGTGCGGGATGCCCTCAAACTCGTGGCTTAGAAAATCTTTGATTTTCAACAACTGGATCACTGCAAATCCACCCGAGCTCGGCGGCGGTGCCGAAAGAATTTCCCGGTCACGCCAGCTGGTTCGAAGTGGTTCACGTACGATTGCCCTGTAGCGGTCAAGATCTTCCGATGTTATTAACCCGCCCCCACGAGCCATTTCATCAACGATCAATTGCGCTGTTTCACCACGATAAAACTCGTCTTCACCGTTACTCGCGATTCGTTCGAGCGTGAGTGCCAGATCTTCCTGCCTGAAGACCTCACCGGCACGAAGTTTGCCGAATCGACCCTCGAAGTCGATAGTGCCGTCATGCCATGCGACCGTTTCTGCAGCGTAATCAGCAAGCTCCGTCGGTACCGTGAAGCCCTCCCGTGCCAGGGCAATTGCAGGAGCAAGTAACTCGGCCCAGGGAAAAGTTCCGTAACGCTGGTGAGCAAGCCACAGGCCGGCGACGGTGCCAGGAACAGCCGCGGCTCGATGTCCGATCAGGCTGGAACGGGGAATTACGTCTCCATGCTCATCCAGGTACATGTCACGGTGTGCTAGCAGCGGCGCAGTTTCGCGATAGTCGATAAACTTCGACTCGCCGTCCATGTGAACCAGCATGAATCCGCCGCCGCCAATGTTGCCGGCCTCCGGAAGGGTTACGGCGAGAGAGAACGCCGCTGCAATACTCGCATCGACCGCGTTGCCACCGGCCTCCAAAATCCCAGTCGCCACATCCGCGCTGAAGGTATCGGGCATTGCGATGGCGGATTGCGAGATTTCGGACGGCGGTTTTCCGCCGCAAGACGAGATCAGAAATGCCAGAATGACTATACGGAAAAGTGAAGTCATTTTGTCTGATACCAGTTGGCGTTGTCTCGAAAGTCTGTAGTCAACTCACCGGCTGTCACAAGAAAATTCAAATGCGCCAAAGCTTCGCCCGCCGCCATAATTCGATTTTTATCGTCAATTCTGGTCCGGTAAATGGACGGAAAAACGTCGACGACTCGTTGCGGGGTCTTGCATGCGCCAAGCAGTGCCGCGAGTCTTTCTTCGTGTTCATTGAGCAACGCATCAATGCGCGTGTACGCACCGCGAAATGGTTTGCCGTGGGCCGGCAGTACAAGCACGTCTTCCGGAACTGACGCGCGTAGTCTTCGTAGCGAGTCGAACCAGTCCTGCAACGGGTCCGCCAGGGGTTCAGTGGGCCAGACGCTAACGTTTGAAGAAATCGTGGGCAGTAGCTGATCGCCAGAAATCAGAATATTGCGCTCAGCGTCGTAAAGGCAGGCGTGTTCGGGAGAGTGCCCGCCACCTGTCATTACTCGCCATCTGTGTTCTCCGATGGTCAGCTCATCTTCATCGTTGAGACGTTGGTAGGCTTCGGGCAAGGGCGTGACAAACTTACCAAAAAATCCGAATGCTCTTTGGTAGCCCGTGAGTTGTTCGTCGGTGAATCCTGCGTCCTTGTAGAAACGAACGCCTTCGTCGGGGGCGGTACGACCCGTATCAGATACCAGAATGCGACACATCATGTATTCGTCGCGCGACATCCAAAGATCAACGTCGAAGTGGTGGGTGAGAAAACCGGCACAGCCCACGTGGTCCGGGTGCATATGGGTCGCGATTACATGTGACGCCGGGCTTCCCCCCATTGAGGTTTCAAAAATCTTGCGCCAAATTCTCCGGGTTTCAGAATTGCCAACACCCGTGTCCACAATTGCCCAGTCCTTGCCGTCTCGGAGGAGCCAGAGATTGATGTGGGTCAGGGAGAACGGCAGCGGCATACGCAGCCACTCGATCCCATCCGTGATATTCACCGTTTCGCCGTTGCCGGGTCGGGAGTCGAGTTCGTATCTGATGCTCATGCAAGCAATGGTCGCACGGGTGGCGGGAAAATCCGAGCGGCTAGGCTGCTTCGGCGCTGACCGCGAGCAGATTCTGCAGTCGTTCTGCAGTCTGCTGACGGACCAGATGAGCGGACTCTTCTTTTACCGGTCCGTAGCCGCGGATATTCATGGTCAACTCAACTATCTCCGTTGCGTCTTTCAGCCGTTCTTCTGACAGTTCCGGCAAGAGCTCAGCGACCAATTGCTCGAATTCAACAATGAGGGACCGCTCCATTCTTCGTTCCGCGGACCTTCCGAATACGTCGAAAGCAGTTCCACGGAGTCCGCGCAAGCTGGCGAAGACTTTGAAAACCGGAAGCATCCACGACCCAAACTCCCTTTTTCGAGGGCGACCTCGGGAATCGATTTCACGGTTCAGTATGGGCGGCGCGAGGTGGAACCGAAGTTTGGCCTGCGAACCAAACTCTGCGCGCACCGTATCAACAAACTCTCTTCTGCTGTGTAATCGGGCGACCTCGTACTCGTCTTTGTAGCTCAATAACTTGAAATAGCTCTTCGCTACCGCAACGGTGAATTCGCTTTGTCCGCCAATAGCCAACTCAGTGTCATGGACCTCAGTTATCAACGCCTCGTAACGAGCGGCGAGTTTTTCGTTCTGATATTCAGATAAGAAGTTTCGGCGCCTGGCGATTACTGCATCGAGCGGCTCGTCAATGAGCTTGTCTCTGTAGAGCGCGTGTTCAATCTGCGCCGGATCCAGTGCAGCCTTGCGTCCCCAGCCAAAGGCCAGCTTGTTGTTGTCGACAGCGACCGCGTTCAACTCGATCGCACGCATCAATGCCGCCTGTGATACGGGGACCAGGCCCTTCTGCCACGCGAAGCCCAATAGCAGGACATTTGCGTAGATCGTATCGCCCATCAGTACGTTGGCCAGATGATTTGCGTTAATGGTCGACAGATTTTCCGTGCCGACAGCATCGCCGATAGCATTTACTCGTTCGTCTGCACGAAGATTGGCGTCGCGGTTCCTGATGAAGTCACCCGTCAGCATTTCAGCGGTATTAACAACCGCGCGGGTGTGATCTTTGCTGTAGGTGAGTGACGCTTTTGGTGATGAGCTAACGACAATGTCACACCCGATCAGAGCGTCCGCGCGTGCGGGCTCAATACGAACCTGGTTGATATCGGCAGGGCTGGGGGCGATGCGTAAGTAGCTCAGCACCGGACCAAATTTCTGTGCGAAACCCATGAAATCCAGAACGCTCGATCCCTTGCCTTCTATGTGTGCGGCCATAGTTATTAAAGCGCCTACGGTCACAACACCGGTTCCGCCGACACCCGTGATGAGGAGATCAAAACATGAGCCGGTTTCCGGGATTTGGGGGTCGGGCAGCGTATCGCCAGGATCCAGCGCGACCGGACGAGAGAGATCTGTGACGGACTGTCTGCTGACATCGCCCTCGACCGTGACGAAGCTGGGGCAGAATCCATTCACGCAGGAGTAGTCCTTGTTGCACGTGTTTTGATCAATCTGCCGTTTTCGGCCGAAGTGCGTTTCTTTTGGGACGACAGACAGACAATTGGACTCGATCGAACAGTCACCGCAACCTTCACAAACGAGGTCGTTTATAACGACGAACTTTTTCGGGTCGACCATCTTGCCGCGTTTTCGCCGTCGCCGTTTCTCGGTGGCACAGGTTTGGGCGTAAATCAGAACGGTAACGCCCGGAATATCACGCAGCTCGCGCTGCACGGTATCCATATCGCGGCGATGGGAAATCGTGAGTCCAGCGGGATAGTCGTTGCGATCGAACAACTCCGGTTCGTCAGAGACCAACGCGATTCGATCAATGCCTTCAGACCGAATCATGTGAGCCATGGCAGGAATCGAAAGCGGGCCGTCGACGGGCTGGCCCCCTGTCATCGCGACGGCGTCGTTGTACAGAATCTTGAATGTAATATTGGTGTTGGCCGCGATTGCCTGGCGGATGGCCAGCGAACCCGAGTGGTAAAAAGTGCCGTCTCCCAGGTTCTGGAAGATGTGCTTTCCGCCATTGAACTTCGAGCGTGCAATCCAGTTCACGCCCTCACCACCCATCTGAATCAGGCCATCGGTATCGCGGTCCATCCAGCTGGCCATAAAATGGCAGCCGATACCTGCCAGCGCTCTTGAACCTTCAGGTACTTTGGTCGACGAGTTGTGGGGGCAGCCTGAGCAGAAATAGGGCATACGCTTTGCACCACCAATTTCTATGATGCTGCCGTTGTCGCCCCGCAACAGATTCGCACGCCGTCGATAAACGTCGCCGCCAAACTCATGATCCAGGCGCCGGGCAACGATGTCGGCCAATTGCAGTGCGGATAGTTCGCCAACCCACGGGACCAGACGATTACCTTCCTCATCTTCCTTGCCAACCATGCGTTTTGGTTTGCGGCCGGGGTAGTCGTAGAAATATTCCTTGAACTGACTTTCGATGATGCCGCGCTTTTCCTCAACGACCAGGACCTCGTGCTTGTTCTTTACGAACTCCAGTGCGCCGTCGTGTTCGAGCGGCCAGACCATGCCGACTTTGTAGACGTCGATTCCGGTCTTTTCTGCATTGCTCGCATCGATACCCAGCAGACGCAGTGCTTCCATCAGATCGAGGTGAGCTTTGCCGGTTGTGACAATGCCAAATCTCGCGTTTGGCACATCGAAAATCTTTCTGTCGATCGGGTTGGCCGCGACGAAAGCAAGGGTTGCCGCTTTTTTGCTTTCCAGCCGTTCCTCGATCTGAGGCCCCGGAAAATCCGGCCAGCGGTAGTGCAGCCCGGTGGGAGGCGGCTCGAAATTTTCGGGTAATACGAACTGTCTGTACGGTGGCAATTCGATCGACATCGCGGATTCGACCGTCTCGGATATGGCCTTAAAGCCGACCCACATGCCGGAGAATCTCGACAGTGCCAGGCCATACAGACCGAATTCCAGGTACTCGGCGACGCTGGCGGGATTCAGGTTAGGCATCATGAACGTCATGAACGCGACATCTGACTGGTGCGGCATGGATGATGAGACGCAGCCATGATCGTCACCCGCGATGACCAGTACTCCGCCGTGAGGCGAGCTGCCGTAGGCGTTGCCGTGTTTGAGCGCATCTCCTGAGCGATCGACGCCCGGGCCTTTGCCGTACCAGATGCCAAAAACGCCATCGACGATTTTGTCGGGATCTGTTTCTACTTGCTGAGAACCGAGTACAGCAGTGGCCGCCAGGTCCTCATTTACGGCGGGAAGAAATTCAATGTTGTTCTCATCAAGAAAGCTCTTCGCACGCCAAAGCTCCTGGTCGACGGCGCCAAGCGGTGATCCGCGATAACCGCTGATGAAGCCGGCTGTATTCAGTCCGGCAGCCTTGTCCATGGTTCGTTGCATCAACGCGATACGGACAAGCGCTTGGGTTCCGGTGAGGAATACACGACCGGATTCACGTCGATAACGGTCATCGAGTTCGTAGTTATCGAGGGGGAAAGTCATGCGCGTAGTGTTGCAGAAATTGAGCGGGCATCGGTACCTATCATCCCATACAGGTATCAGAAAACGGTATAAAAGATCAAATTAGTAAAAATAATGGTAAAATATACCAATATTTGTTTTACCAGAGGAAAAGTGGCTTGGAGGCGAAGGATCGGCATTTGTTGGCAGAATTGCAGCGCGACAGCCGCCTGACGATGCAGGAGCTTGCAGACCGGGTTGGAATGTCGACTTCCGCGTGCTGGCGGCGCGTCAAGGCCCTGGAAAATGACGGAGTCATCAGTCGTTACGCCGTCATCGTCGACGCCAAGAAGGCGGGCTTCGAGTTGTCATCGATTGTGCATGTTTCCCTGGCGCGGCATGAGCAGAAGAATGTCGACAATTTCATTCGCGAAGTCTCGAGGCACCCGGAAGTGCTGGAGTGTTTCGCGACGAGCGGCGAGGCCGATTTCCATTTACGGGTAGTGGTCGAAGACATGGATGCTTACAATACGTTCCTCGACGACTTCGTATTCAGATTGCCGGGCGTTTCTCAGGTTCGTTCGAATATCGTCCTGAAAGAAATCAAGTCAGACACTGCATTGCCGTTCAGGACCTAGCTAACCGTCGCCCAATGCTCGTCCGTGGCGACCATTGTCAGCACATCGTATTGAGCAACAACCTCATCGTGTTGATTGGTCACTTCGGAGTCCCAGCGGACTTCGCCATATCCCGTACCCGCCCTCAGCGTCTTTTGCTTGCAACACAGCCGAACTTTCAGCGTGTCACCATGGTTGACGGGTTGTGCGAATCGCAATTCGTCGACGCCGTAGTTGGCTAGAACGGGACCAAAGTCAGGATCGACAAACAGGCCGGCAGCAAAGGAGACAATCAAGTACCCGTGGGCAACGCGACCTTCGAAGAACGGGTTTCTTGCAGCAGCTTCTTCATCCATATGTGCGTAGAACTTGTCGCCAGTAAACTCCGCGAAATGCTGGATGTCCTCGAGCGTCACTTTGCGCGCGTCAGTGATCAACGTGTCGCCGAGTTGCAGCTGTTCGAACGTCTTTCGGAACGGGTGCTGGCCAGGGTCGTTCTGATCAGCACCTTTGATCCAGCGGTGGCCGATGGCCGTCAAAGTCTGCGGTGATCCCTGAACTGCCGTCCGTTGCATGTAGTGCAACACGCCGCGAATTCCTCCCATTTCCTCTCCCCCGCCTGCACGACCAGGGCCGCCATGGACGAGATGTGGGAGCGGGGAGCCATGCCCCGTCGATTCAGCCGCACAATGACGATTGATGACGACCATTCGACCGTGAAACGCGGCTGTCCCCAGGACGAGCTGACGAGCGACGCAATTGTCGTTCGTGATGATTGATCCTGCCAGGCTGCCTTCTCCCAGGCGCGACAGCTCGATCGCTTCGTCAATGCTTTCGTACGGCAGGACCGTACTAACCGGTCCGAATGCCTCGACTGAGTGTACGGACTTCGATGTCAGTGGCTTCTCGCAATACAGCAGAGTCGGCATGAAGAATGCGCCCTTGTCTAAATCAGCATCGATAAGCTCAAAGTCGTCGGCACCACCAAAAACCACGTCTGCATCGTGTGACAGATCTGCAACTCGGCTTCTAACTTCATCGCGCTGCCCCTGGCTCGCAAGCGCTCCCATGTGAACATCTTCATTCGCCGGGTTTCCGATACGAATATCGCCGAGAGCCGCGGACAAGGCTTCGACAAGCTCGCCAGCGATGGCCGACGGAGCAATAATTCGTCGGATCGCCGTGCACTTCTGGCCCGCCTTGCTCGTCATTTCACGGGTGACCTCCTTAACGTAAAGATCGAATTCGGGTGTTCCCGGTACGGCGTCGGGGCCCAGAATCGACGAGTTCAGCGAATCGGTTTCGGCTGTAAATGCGACTGACTCGCCGATAACCTTCGGGTGTTGTTGCAGGAATTCTGCGGTCTTCTTGGACCCTGTAAAGGCGATCGTATCCTGGCAGTTCAGATGGTCGAACAAATCGCCGACGCTGCCACATATCAACTGAATTGCGCCTTCTGGCAATATGCCGCTCGTGACGATTCGCCGCACCATGAGCTCAGTCAGATACGCTGTGCTCGACGCAGGTTTGACGATCGCGGGTACACCAGCGAGTAGTGTCGGGGCGAGTTTTTCCCACATACCCCAGCACGGAAAATTGAACGCGTTGATATGGATCGCCGCACCCAGTTTTGGCGTGAAGA
>Ga0164320_10000973_pt1 | contig 10097 bp, 7 predicted proteins | sample GuaBasSediGuay11_FD_113736 | JGI IMG/M metagenome (GOLD analysis project Ga0164320, IMG submission 113736) | Subseafloor sediment microbial communities from Guaymas Basin, Gulf of California, Mexico - Guay11, Core 4567-28, 0-3 cm | ecosystem: Environmental > Aquatic > Marine > Hydrothermal vents...
AGCTGGCGACCTGTATTGCCGACTTAATCAATGCTGCTGGCGCGGGCACACTCGATCGGGTCGTACACGCTGCAAAAACCAGAGTAGCTAGTCTGTGCCAGAGATTCCCATGATGCGAAACTATAGCGAGCCCGGTGTTTAGGGCCGACGTAACAAAAGGTATTCAGATATGAAGGCATTACCGGAATTCAGGCTGGAGACGCACTTTGCGAAGTGGGAATTCAAGGCCAGGTACCATATGACCGCGTCGGACGCGGAGAGTCTTTCGATACGCGACTTGCTGGCCATGGCGACGGCCGACGAACGCGAGGAATTCGAGAATCTCTGGCTGGGCTATACCGAAACTTTCGGGGCGCCCGATTTACGCGAAGTTATCGCCGAAATGTACGCCGACAGGAACGCCGACGAAGTGCTCTGTTTCGCCGGCGCCAGCGAGGGCATCTTTGCCGCCAACAGGGTTATCCTCGACCGGCACAGTCATGCGATCGCGATAACGCCCAATTATCAATCGCACGAGTCGCTGCCACTCGCGATTTGCGATACGACCGGGGTTCCGCTCGACCCCGACGATAACTGGTCGCTCGATATCGACCGGATTGCGCAGGCGATCAAACCGAATACCCGGCTGCTAACCATCAATTTCCCGCACAACCCGACCGGGGCAAACCTCCCGTTGGAGCGGCTGGAAGCGCTGGTTGCGTTGTGCCGCAAGCATGGCATTTATATTTTAAGCGATGAAATTTTCAATGGCCTGGGGCGCAGCGGAACGGTGCACATGCCTTACATCACCGAGATCTACGAACGCGGACTATCGCTCAACGTCATGTCAAAAGCCTACGGCATGCCCGGGCTTCGTATCGGCTGGATAGCCAGCGCCGATAAAGAGCTGTTGCTAAAAATGGAACGCGCCAAGCACTACCTGTCGATCTGCAACTCCGCGCCCAGCGAACGCCTGGCGAAAATTGCGCTGAGGAATCGCGCCGAGATCCTGGCCCGCAACTGCAAAATAATCGACGACAACCTGGAAAAGCTGAACGCATTTTTTGAGCGGCACGCGGATTTGTTCGACTGGAGAGTATCGGACGCAACCTGCATGGCATTCCCGCGTTACCTTGGCGCGGACGGGGTAGAACACTTCACGCAGCGCTTGCTCGAGGAGGCCGGTGTGCTGCTGTTGCCCGGCAGCATCTATTCATCTGAACTCGCGCCTACTCCAATCGATCGCTTCAGAATCGGATTCGGCCGCTCCGCTATCGACGCAGGAATCGCGGCGATGGATGCGCACCTGCAGCGCATTCACGGCTGAGACTCAAAGAGTCAGTCGCTACTCCCCCGATGCATCATCCCTGGATGATGCATCGGGATAAAGGGTTGTCGCCTCCGGTGTCAGGCTGGCGGACACGGCAACGGCGGCGGAACGATTCTCACCACGGGCAGGCGCATTCCACCAGCGAAACAATGCCGTCATCACCGTCAATGCCGCGATCAGCGTAAGCAGGTAAAAAACGCCTTGCGGACCATAGTGCTCGATTGCGGTACCGCCGAGTGTCGGACCGATCGTCATGCCCGCGGCCAGAATCAGGACCAGGGTTCCGCTGGCGGCGACAACCTGGGATGACTTCAGGTGATCGTTCATGTGCGCCATGCAAACCGAATACACCGGTAGTGTCAGTCCGCCCAGCAAAGCCACCAGCAGGTAAAGCAAGTTCAAATTGCCGGCGGGATTGTCCAGCGAAGCGAGCACCAGGCAAACCGGAATCGACAGGCCTGGCGCGCCGACAATCACCAGCCGCCTGTCGACCATGTCGGAGAGTTTGCCCAGCGGGAACTGAAACAGCATCCCGCCCACCGTCATAAAGCCGAGCATTACGCCTATGGCTCCGGTGGATAGTCCAATGGCTTTCCCGTATAGCGCAAACGCCACGTAGAGCGCGGTCTGGGAAATACCATTGAGAAAGCTGCCCGTCAAAGCCATTGGCGAGAGCCGAAACAGCTCGCGCAGGGAGATTCTTTCCGGCAGCTCGTATGGCGGCGTGGCGCTGGCCGACATCAGCATGGGAACCAGTGAAAAGGAAATCAGTATGGAAACGACGATGAATAGCAGGATGCCTTCCGGGCTCGAAAGATTGAGCAGCATCTGGCCCGCGGTAAACCCGCCCGTCTGGACAATAAAATAGATCGACAAAATACTACCGCGACTCTCGTTGCTGGCGCTGCCGTTCAACCAGCTTTCCGAGACGATGTAGAGACCCGAGAAGCAAAATCCCGCCATTAACCGCATGGCGCCCCAACGCCAGGGAGCGAAGGTGACAAGATGCACCAGCGCCGCGCCACTGGCGACCGAGGCGAGCGCGGCAAAAACACGTATGTGACCGACTCGCATGATCAAGCGAGGCGCGATCAGGCAGCCCAGCAGGGACCCCACGGGATAGCCGGATTGCATCAAACCGATGGTGGAATCGCTAAACCCCAGCCCGCTACCGCGCAAGGTGAGCAAGGTTGTCAGTAAACCATTGCTCACCATGAGGAAAATCATGCCGATGAAAAGTGGCCAGGACGCGCGAATTGCGGCCCACATAACATTACTCCCGGGTACTTGCTAAATGCAAAATCAGACGATTGTACAGTGACTTCAAGGATGTGGTGACAAATGATTATTGTCGACACCGGTTAGCCTGCGTCATCACTTTTTCAGCCTGACACGCTCGCTTCGGCGTTATACTGCCCACAGGATTAAAACTACCTGCAAACAATGCCCGAAGGTCCCGAAATACGGCTCGCCGCCGATGAAGTCGCCAGGGCGCTGGTCGCGCGGCCGGCGACCAGGGTCGAGTTCGCGTTTCCCCACCTGCGCCAATTTTCAGGCCAGCTGCAGGGCCGGCGGGTGACCGACGTCGCTACCCGGGGCAAGGCCATCCTGACACATTTCGATAACGGCCTTGTCATTTACAGCCATAACCAGCTGTACGGGCGCTGGTTTATCGACAAGGCCGGGCACTACCCGGATACCGGGCGCCAGTTGCGGCTTGCGATCCACAACGAGGAATACAGTGCGCTGCTTTATAGCGCGTCCGAGATCGACGTGCTGAAGGCGAGCGAACTGCAGTTGCATCCCTTCCTCGCCCGGCTCGGTCCCGACCTGTTAAGCGATGACCCAGACGCCGAAACGATTTTGCAACGCCTGACTTCGCCGTGTTTCCGCCAGCGGCAGCTCGCCGGCCTGTTACTCGACCAGGGATTTGTCGCCGGCCTGGGAAACTACCTGCGCGCCGAGATATTGACTCGCGCTCACCTGCACCCGACCTTGAAACCGAGCCAGTGCAGTGATCGACAGCTGCGCTGCCTGTCGCGCCACATCATCGGCCTGACCCGGCGCGCGTACCGCACGCGCGGCATTATCAATCCGCCGAAACTGGTCGCGCGGCTCAAGCGAGAGGGGTTGACCAGTCGCGAGCAGCACCGTTTCAACAGCTACGGTCGCGCCGGCCAGGCCTGCCATTTCTGCGGCTCGATAATCGAGATTTCAAACGCCGGTGGGCGCAAGATGTACTTTTGCCCCAGTTGTCAGCCAGTTCCGTCAGCGGGAAAAAACAGGGGATGCGATTGATGTCGAAGGTAATGACGACAGCAGATTACAGGATTTAAGATTACAGACTAAAACGACGGGAAATACCCGTTCTCTGCCTCCTACGAATCACTTTTCAGTATCCGCTTACGAGAAATCGGACACTCGGATCTGATTCATCAGAGGCCGCAAAGTGCCCGTAGCGGACCCCCAGCGCATGTAGGTGGGAGGTAATTTTCGGCTGATTTCGGATGCTCAGAAATTTGCGTCTCGCGGCTCAATGAAGAGCGGGTTGCGGGGGCGAACACCGACGAGGTATGGACTTTGACCGCTTCGATCGCCTCTCACAATGATCTGAATCAGAAATTGTATATTAGGGTTATTGGGGTCAGGGTAACTTTAAGCTGATCGGGCAGGAGCCCGACGGGGTTAAATGAGTGGGTGGGCCTTCGCCTCGCCCTGAGAAGTTGACAACGGCAACGGGCGCGGTAAAGTCTGGGAAGGCGCAAGCCCAACACGATGTGCTATTTGTACTTTCGCTGGGCCAGGTATGGCTGTGTAGACTTATGAGTATTGAATTGAGCGAGGTATGAACATCCGAATTTTCTCTCCAGTGCAGTGGGTATGCATGTGCCTGACCGTCGTGTTTGCTGCCGCAAGCCCGGCACAAGATCTGTTTCCCAGACCTGTGGAGCTGCAACCCGACATCGATTTCTGGGTCAAGGTCTACACAGAAGTAGACACCAGCAGCGGTTTTATCCACGACGCGAATGATGTCACGGTAATCTATGAGACATTGCAGTTGGCTGACGACTATCACGCTGACAAGAAGTCGATAAAGGCGGCACTGGCCCGCCACTCGAAGACTCTCAGGCGATTGGCCGCGAACCCGTCCATAGAACTCACCGCAGAGGAGCAGCGGGTACTATTGCTATGGGGCGAGGATGCGGACGGCGTGCGGCTGCGCAAGGCCGCCGGGAACGTGCGCTTTCAACGGGGGCAGTCAGATCGCTTTCGGCGAGGTCTGGCAAGATCAGGAGAGTGGAACGCGTATATTGACTCGGTGTTGGCAGAAAAAGGCCTGCCGCGGGAGCTCGGCGTTCTGCCTCACGTGGAGTCCTCCTTTAATCCGGATGCATACTCCAGTGCAGGGGCAGCAGGCATTTGGCAGTTCACCCGCTGGACGGGTCGCCGCTACCTGCAGGTGGATTACGTGGTGGACGAACGCATGGACCCCTTCGCAGCTACCAACGCCGCCGCCCAGTTGTTGGAGCACAACTACCAGCTCACTGGCACCTGGCCATTGGCTCTGACCGCGTACAACGCTGGTGCCTCCAGTATGCGGCGCGCCAGCAAGCAGCTGGGTACAACCGATATCGCCGCTATCGTTCGCGACTACAAGGGGCGTTCCTTCGGATTCGCGTCACGCAATTTTTACCTTTTATTCCTGGCTGCGCTTGAAGTGAGTTCTGATCCCGACCGCTATTTCGCGCCTTTCCAAAGCGCGAGCCCGGTTTCCTATGCAGAGATAGAAATGCCCAACTACCTACTGGTGGATTCTTTTGTCAGGGCCTTCAACACCGACTTCGACCTGCTCAAGCGACACAACCGCGCTTTGCTTGACCCGATATGGAGCGGAAAAAAACGCATTCCGCAGGGATTTACCCTGCGCATTCCCAGCGATAGCATCGTCGGCAACCCCGCAGAACTACTGGCGGCTATTCCCGCCGAGGAGCGATTTTCGGAGCAGACGCCCGACCTGTTCCACACCGTGGTGCGGGGAGACACAGTATCGGGGATCGCCCACCGTTATGGCCACAGCATCCGCGATGTTGCCAGCATGAACGGACTCAACCGACGCTACCAGATTCGCATCGGGCAGGTGCTGAGGTTGCCGCTGGAGGGTTCAATCGTAGTGGCCCAGACCGGTCCTGTCAGCCCGACATTGGTGCAGATTTCTTTTCAGGAAGCAGCCCCGAATAGGGTTGCAGACTCTGCTTCGGGGTCAGTGGAAGTAGCCCTCTATGAGCCCGCGGAAGAGGTGCCTGCATTGGCGGGCTCGCTGGTAGCGCTGGAGACAGGTGCTGGCAATTCGGCGGGGGAATTGTTGCCCAGCGAAACTGGCATGGCCTTACTGGCCGACCCAAGCGACTACACGGTTGCGGACGATCACAGCATTGAAGTACAAGCGTCGGAAACGCTGGGCCACTACGCGGAATGGCTGGATATCAGGGCGAGCCAGCTGCGGCGACTCAGTGCCAGGCGCTATGGTCGGCCAGTGGTGATCGGCCATCGATTGAAACTGGATTTCTCGAAAGTCAGCCCCCGGGAGTTTGAACGACGGCGAGTCGCGTACCAGAGTGATTTACAGCAGGCCTTTTTCATGGTCTGGCATATCCGCGCCACGCACACGCATGTTATTGCCCAGGGAGAGTCCCTGTGGGAGCTCACCCGGCGGCAGTACAAAGTACCCATGTGGCTGTTGCGGCAGTACAACCCGGACCTTGATCCTGATCGGGTGCGTCCGGGTATGACGATTGTTATTCCCGAGTTGGCGAAAGCATGACGGGGAATTAGTGCCATTTGGGCGAGAGTTACTATTTTCGCAAACCAGGACTGGCCCCAATGCATACGCAGCTGCGTGGTCTTGGACCTATGGACCTATGGGGTCAGACTCGCTTGAAAGTATAAGAAGTATAAACACCCTATTTCCACTATTCCATCAAAAATTAGAGCAGGAATACGCGTGACCATCCTGCCCTGGGGCATTCGAAATCTGACTGATTTCCCTCGACACCCCCAATATTGCTCCTGCCCCCCCCGGTCAATCCTGGCACAATCAGCCACTGGGCACGTCGAGTACCTGCCGCGGCTATTGCTAATTGACGCGAGCGCGAGGGTCGCCTTTGGGTCCTTCTCGGAGGCCCATCGTAATTTCCTCAGCGTCCGATGTGTGCCGATTGCAGAAGCCCGGATTACGTTTTTCAGTGTCTCCTTTGGAGAAAACAGATGCTCAGAATTAATTTTCAGGGGCGGGAATGTGCTCAAAGCGGGCCCCTAAAAAAACTCAGGTAAGCGGCAATCTTCGACCAGCTTCGGATGCCCGGCATGCGATAAAAACCCCGCACAGTGTTGCGCCTTCGTGTTCAATACTAATTTTGGATTAAGCTGATTTTCTTTGCTTGCTGAACCCGACTAGTCCGACTGTAAATACCCCTTAGCCAGGAAGACCGGTAATCATATTGGTTTACTGGCCCGTTCAAACAAGTGAATACATTGCTCACAATTTACTAAATCACCGTATCTTTTTTGCGCATCGGCAACCAAGTTCCTTGTTGTTTCTAATCGTCCCGTTTCTAGTGCCATTTCCGCATAATGCAAAGCACGGGACAAATCGTGCAGTAAGAATTTGGGGCTGATTTTCTGGCACTTTTCGATATAGACTAGCGCCTTCCCGTCACGTTTTTCCTTGTCTAGTTTGTGGATGATTAGACGACCGAGGCAGAGTAATGTCCGTGATGGTCCCCACTCTTCCATGCGCTCGAATAGCTTTTCCAGTTCATGGGTTGGCGTGTCCAGATCATATTTACCAAGTATGAAATTTACAGCCTCACTATCCCGATGAGTTGTTACCATTTTATAGAGTTGTTGCATGAACCTTTCCTGTTCCCGAGTCTCCTGCTTCTCGGCCAGTTTTTGATCCATTACTTTGCTGTAGCGAAATGCCTCAGAGCGAATCTTTCCGTGTTGCTGTTTAATTCGCATGGCCTTCACTTCGTAGGCCAGTTCATCCTTAATTTCTTCCCTGCGATCCTTCAACCAGAAGTAACCATAGAAGTAACCGGCAAGCCCTCCAGCTACGTGAGCAACTACCCCTATGTTTCCATAGTCCTCTGCGGTAAACATGATCCACATTTGACCACCGATAAAGTAAATTGCCAGAACCCAGGCTCTAATATAAAAGGTCTTCCCAGCAAATATATACCACCAGAAAACCTTGATCCTAGCCTTGGGCATGAGATAGGCAGACAGACCGATCATGCCCATAACAACTCCTGAGAAGCCCAGAGAGGGCCAAGGCTTTGTCACTCCAATTGCTACTGAAATAGAGTCACAAATCCCGACTGCAAAAGCTATGAATAACATGATCCAGATGTATCGCATCTTACTGCCAATTAGAATCTCCAGTGCTGGGGCGTAGGCTAAATAAAATACAAGATTCCAAAAAAGATGGGGAATACTTCCATGCGCCAATGATGATGTCACCATTGTTACCGGGTTCCATGTTTCGGGGTAATAGAGGAGGCTCTCAGTTATATTGGAACCAACCTGGAAGATAAATACTACAGTGCATAACATTGCCGTGATGATCGTAACCACTGGAGGTCGTGCAAGGTTTAGGGCTGCGCTGTAGGGTATTATCATTTTAGAAATTGAATTGTGGAGCGTTAGCTTGGTAGTTAACCAATCATAGCTGCTGCGATTAGCTTTTTTGTGACCAATATCTCCAAGCAAACCAGAACAGCACGATACCGATCACGGTCAGCACAAACCCACCCCAAGTGAACGGGCCGGGGTTTCGCTGTTGCATCAATTTGTGAAAATTGTTCGTCAGGGTGCATATTTCCGTCTTTTCCATCTTCCGTCGTGGTGTTTTCTCCGGTTTACTTGCAGGGGAACTCGCGGCAGCCTTGCGAGAGCAGGAGAAGCAGTTGAATTCGTGAATGCACTGGCGCACCTTCTATCGGCTGAAAATGGCTGAGATAGCCACAGATGAACGCTGTACAAATGCCTTTCTGGAGAGGTTTGGGTATTTGCTGTGATAATTCTTCGTACCCACCCGAATTTAGCAAGCGCGGACGCTTAAATTTGAGGGCCAGGAGTCCGAGATGTGCCCATAAGAGACTCTGAATGAAATAATTTCCAGTTTTCACACGGCCAGTCCCCACATCGGGTTCCTAATCCTCCTTTTACCCGGGATGGTGAATATGCCCGCGCATCGCCGCCGTTCCTATGTTAGCCTGCGCGCTTTGTGTCAATTCATTACTCTCGATAAAAGAGTCAAGGGCTTCCTGATCCCGAATATTATTATGTTTAGATATGCTGCGGATCGAATTCCGGTCTTGTTTGTACTCATGTTCAGCATGATCGACTTCATTGTCTATTTTCTGGTCGACGGTGTTGGTTGGTTGGCGGGCTATACAATGATCATGACTATTCCAAAAGCCGTAATCTGTGCCTGGAATCACCACCATCAGCATACGATGACGTTCCATGCTAAAACGCTCAATCGCATCCTCGAGTTTTTCTATGCACTCCACTCTGGTGTGACCACTAATCTTTGGCTATTGCACCATGTGCTCGGCCATCACCGAAATTTCCTGGATCATATGCGTGATGAGAGTGGGTGGAAGCGCGCAGATGGCAAAAAAATGGGAGCGTTGGAATACACTCTTAAAATTGCAGCCACAGCCTATTATCGGGGCTACCAGGTGGGCAAAAAGTATCCACGGGCCCAACGTGACTTTCTGGTCTATTCGGTACTTACAGTAATCGGCGTTGCACTACTGTGCTGGTTTCGGTTCGTTCCGGCTCTGTTCGTGTTTGTATTACCGATGATAATCAGCCTGTTATTTACCGCCTGGGTGACCTTTGATCATCATAGCGGTCTGGATACCGAAGATGCGTTCCATGCTTCGTACAACAACACCAACCCACTCTTTAATCTTTTAACGGGTAATCTTGGATATCATACCGCTCATCACTACCGGCAGGGCCTACACTGGTCGAAACTCCCCGAGTTGCATGAAAAGATCCGCCACCGGATTCCCTCCAAGCTAATACGTAATGCCAAATTTGTGCTGGCAGAAGTGTAATACCCGACCCTGCACATTTTAAAGACCAACCGAGCCAGGTGCAGGATACTATTTACCGATTTATCGGCCTGTTTGCAACAGTGGTTGCCACAAGAAAAAGCATTTACGTGATTATCAGATTAACCGCTGTGGTCGCTTCAGAGTCATTGATCCACCATCCCGCGAGTGACCGCTTAGTGCCGTTTGCAGAAGCCTGGGCTGCGTTTTTCAGCGTCTCCTTTGGAGAAATCGCCTATTCATTTTGGGGGAAAATCTAAAAAGTCGGATTTAGCAGTATCCATCAGCAGCAATTTCTCCAAAGCGGACGCTTAATTTTGGGAACCAGGAGTCCGAGAAGTGCCCAACTGAGACACTATGCGCTGGCGAGCCATAAATTTTTTTAATCTACTCATAGATATCATAGACAGAAACGATAATCTTTAGGTTAGCAAGCGAGTAGCATTGATATGTACATCTAAACCTCATTTAGAGAATACACACCATGAGCCACTTTGATTACGACGATATAACCAACAGTCTAATTTCAGAACTAGAGGCAACAAATGACCGCTATCGTATTGAGCAGGAAATAGCCGAGCGAAAAGAACTACTTCATAGCATTGAGGATATCACCGGTCCTTCAAAACGCACACAGAAACTTATCAAAGAAGTAGATG
>Ga0164320_10000974_pt1 | contig 10091 bp, 7 predicted proteins | sample GuaBasSediGuay11_FD_113736 | JGI IMG/M metagenome (GOLD analysis project Ga0164320, IMG submission 113736) | Subseafloor sediment microbial communities from Guaymas Basin, Gulf of California, Mexico - Guay11, Core 4567-28, 0-3 cm | ecosystem: Environmental > Aquatic > Marine > Hydrothermal vents...
AATAGACTCGCGGTTAATACCATAGCGACAGGCATTAGATAAGGCCTGCAATCCCGTATCGATGCCCTGCAATGGGCTAACACCTTTCGCAATCATCATTTCACGGGATTCACGATCGATATTTTCGGGCAGATCGCTACAAACTGCTCCGGGTATATCGAGCGCATTACAGGCTTGCATGAATGACCTGGCATCGTTGCGATAAGGCGTATTGTCTTCGTGGATATGACTGGGTGGGAAATCCTGAATCACAAGCGCGGCATCGAATCCATCGGCAATCAGGGTCTGAAACACTTTTGGCATGACCTCGGTATTACCCCACAGCGGGGTGGTGTAATCGAGGGGATTGGATACGGTTGCGATATCGGGTAGCAATGCGGTGAGATCCTTGCGCGCCGCATCCGTCGGTTGTGGTAACTCGAGTCCCAGCTTTTCGCAATAATCCGCGACCAGGGCCGCGTCACCTCCGGAGCAGGTAAACGCAGCTATCTTGCGACCGCCAGGTGCCCCGGACACGGACAGGAATTTAAGCGTTTCCATCATTTCCATCGGTGCATCGACTCGTATGATGCCAAGCTGGTGAAACAATGCCTGGTAGGCCTGGTCAAGACCGGCGAGAGAACCGGTATGACTCACGGTTAATTGCGATGCGAGCCTGGAACTTCCGGCCTTGATTACGATAATCGGTTTTTCCGCGCGCAGTGCCTTGATGGCCGCGTCGGCAAATTTTTCTATGTTTTTGATGCCCTCGATATACAAGCCAATGCCGGTTACGCGGGGATCGTCAGCCAGCACATCGATATAATCCTCGATTGCGAGCACCGCCTGGTTACCAGCGGAAATCACGTAAGAGATTGGTACCGAACGCTGATTCATGGTCATATTGGCCGGCATCATGCCGCTTTGCATAATCAGCGCGATTCCCTTTTCGCAGCGCATATCACCCGCACCAAAAGGCCATAAGGTGGCGCCATTGGTATAGTTGATCAGCCCATAACAATTAGGCCCCACCAAAGCGAGATCACCAGCCGCGTCGACCAGCTCTTTTTCCGCCTGTTGGCCTGACTCCCCCAACTCTCCGTAACCCGCGGTGAAGCAGGCCACACCGCCGGCACCGACCCGGTTTAGCTGGCGCAGAATATCGGTAGCAGCCTTGCGGGGTGCCGCCAGAAATACCGCATCGGGTGCTTCAGGTAAATCGGCAACGCCAGGAAAACACGGGACACCACCGAGGCTTTTCCGCTTCGGGTTGACCCCCCAAACCGGGCCGTCAAAATGGCGCGCGCACTGTTGCGCGCTGAATGCCGCATCGGAACCGCCAATAAAAGCAATATGCCTTGGATTTAATAGTCGCTGTATATTCTCAGGAGAAGCCGCCATCAGGACTCATATTGACGCAACAAGGAGCGCGAGATGATATGGCGCTGGATTTCGGAAGTTCCGTCCCATATCCGATCCAGGCGGGCATCGCGCCAAAGACGCTCGATCGGCAATTCTTCCATTAAGCCCATGCCGCCATAAATTTGAATGGTGCTGTCAGCCGCGCGACCAACTGCCTCCGAGGCAAACAGTTTCGCTTTGGCCGCGTCTTCGGCTTCCATAATACCCTGATCGGCTTTGTCGGCTGCATGCATCACCAGTAGATCGGCCGCCTGTAAATCGGTTGCCATGTCTGCCAGTTTGAACGAAGTGCCCTGGAATTTTCCGATTGCCTGGCCAAACTGTTTACGCTGGGCGGCGTAGCTGGTAGCGAGTTCGAGCAGGCGTTCCATCTTGCCGCAGGCAGCCGCCGCTACCCAGACGCGCCCCATGGTTAACCACTTGTCAGCGAGTTCGAAGCCCTGGCCCTCTTTGCCTAGAATCTGGTCCTGGTGCACCCTGCATTGATAAAAGGATAGCTGCCAGGTGTGGTAGGCGCGTTGTGCTGCGCAGCGCGGCCCACGGGTGATTTCAAATCCAGGGGTATCACGATCGACGAGAAATGCGGTTACCAGTTTACGCTCGCCCCGTTTGCTTTGCTGGACACCGGTCCAGGCGAATAGAATCGCAAAATCGGGAATCACAGGACTGCTGATAAAATGCTTGGAACCGTTGATGACAAACTCATCGCCTTCACGCACCGCTTTTGTGGCCATGGACATGATATCTGACCCAGCTCCGGGTTCGGTCAATGCGAATACTTCCTTTTTATCACCGCTAACACAGGGTTTCAGATAATTGTCTATTTGATCGCCCTCGCAGGCCATGAGTATCTCTGAAGGGCGGTGGATATATCCATGCAAACCGTAACTGGTCTTACCTAGCTCACGCTCAAACAGCGCCAGTGTTTTGTAGTCGAGTCCGCCCCCGCCAATTTCCTCGGGAAGATTCGGTGCATAAAAACCCATTTCCAGGGCTTTCTTTTTAATGTGTTGGCCAAGCGCTTCGGGCACCTCTCCGATACGATCAACTTCCGCCTCATGCGGTTCCAGCTCCTGCTCACGAAATGCTCGCAGCGAGCGGACAATCATGTCTTGTTCGGCAGTTAAATTGAAATTCATCGGATGGGCTTCAGCGGTGAAATAAACGGCACCAATCATATACCATTTGTCTGGCCAGTCTACTACACTGTCGCCTCTGTAAATTGAGACTCAGAATGAGGTATCTAATGACTCCGGGTGACGATGAAATTCAGGTTCAGATAGATGCTGCGGTGATGACGATTACCATTAATCGTCCCAAGGCGAATGCAATCGACTTACCTACCAGTAGGAAGCTCGGGCAGGCCTTTGTTTATTTTCGCGATAACCCTGATTTGAAAGTTGCAATCATTACCGGCGCCGGCGAAAAAATATTCTGCGCGGGCTGGGACCTGAAAGCGCTCGAGAGTGGTGACACGCCGCTGGATAACTGGTGGGAAGCCGAAGATCCTGAACTCGGTGGCTTTGCCGGCATTACCGAAATGTGGAACCTGAACAAACCTGTAATCGCCGCTTTAAACGGTTTGACCATCGGCGGCGGATTTGAAATTGCGCTTGCCTGCGATCTGATCGTTGCCGCGGACCATGTCCAGTTTGCACTACCGGAATTACCGCTTGGTCTGATTCCCGACGCCGGTGCGGTGCAGCGCCTGCCCAAACGACTGCCTTATAATATTGCGCTTGAAATGCTGTACCTCGGGCGTCGCATGACTGCCGAAGAAGCAGCGCACTATGGCCTGGTCAATAAAATTGTCCCGGCGACTGAATTGTTGTCGGCGGCAAGAGCCTGGGCCGATCAACTATCGGAGGTCGCACCGTTGGCGTTACAGGCGATCAAGGAGGTATTGCGCGCTATCGAATGCGAACCCACCGAACAGGCTTTCCATAAAATGCGTTACCAGGACTTACCCATTTACAAGGCCATGTTGTCGTCGGATGATGCCGGTGAAGGTGTGGCCGCCTTCGTCGAAAAACGTGACGCCAGGTTCAAGGGAAGCTAAGGCGCCGATGCTGAATCAAAAACCCGAAGACGTCCATCGCATCACCTGTATCGGTGCCGGTCCGATTGGCGGCGGATGGGCCGCCCACTTCCTCGCGCAGGGTTACCAGGTCACCAGCTACCTGCATGATGCCGATGAGCATGGCCCGCTGATGCGCTTACTAGGAACTGCCTGGGCAAGTCTCGAAGCAATAGGCCTGGCGGATGGCGCGTCTATGGATAACTTCAATTGGACATGTGATCTCGAGGAAGCGATTGAGAACAGCGAGTTTATCCAGGAAAGTGTGCCCGAGGTACTCGAACTCAAGCAGGGCCTGTACCATATCCTCGGTGATATCGTCGATGCCAGGGTAGTTATCGCTTCGAGTACTTCCGGGCTTTCGATGACCGATATTCAGAACAGATGCGCGACCCCCGAACGCACTGTCGTGGCTCATCCGTTTAATCCTCCTTACCTGCTCCCGTTGGTTGAAATGATCGGCGGAGAGAAAACCAGTGCAGAATGCGTGAACTGGACCGAGCGGTTTTACCGGGTTGCCGGCAAGTCGCCATTGGTGATGAAAAAAGAAGTCCCGGGATTTATCGCGACGCGGCTGCAGGAGGCGATCTGGCGCGAGGCACTGCACATGGTGGCAAATGGCGAGGCCACGGTCGAACAGATCGATCAGGCGGTGGTCAATGGTCCTGGTCCCCGTTGGGCATTGATGGGACCCTGTGAAATCTTCCACGTCGGCGGCGGCGAAGGCGGCATGGCATATTGCCTCGACCAGTTTGGTCCCGCGCTTAAACTACCCTGGACCCGACTCGTTGCACCTGAACTCACCCCGGAATTGCGAAATGCAATGGTCGATGGCTGTATCGAAATGACCGAAGGGCAGGATTTCGCGTCACTCAGCAGGAAAATGAACGACGGACTGGTTTCAATTGCAAAAATGAAACGAGACCGGGATAAATAAACCAGCGCTGTCAGCCGAGGAGCAATTCAATGAATTATGATGTCATTATCACCTGCGCGGTAACCGGCGCGGGAGACACTACCGATCGCAGTGAGCTGGTGCCGATAACACCGCGGCAGGTTGCCGACGCCGCGATTGAAGCCGCCAATGCCGGTGCCGCGGTTTGTCATATTCACGTGCGCGATCCACAGACCGGAAAGGGCTCGCGTGACGTGGCCCTGTTTGAAGAAACGCTTGGCCTGATCCGAGATAGCGGTGTCGACATGGTTATCAACCTGACCGCTGGCATGGGTGGCGACTGGGTGCCCAGCGAAGCAGACCCCGCTTTGCCCGGCCCGGGTACCGACATGATCGGTCCCGAAGCGCGCATGGCGCATGTAGTCGCTTGCAAACCCGATATCTGCAGTCTCGATTGCGGTACGATGAATTTTTCCGGTGACTACACCTACATTAACACCGCGCCCTTTTTACGCACCATGGCAACAATGGCAAAGGATCTGGGCGTCAAGCCGGAACTCGAGGTTTTCGATCTGGGGCAGATCAGACTAGCCCGAAAACTGATCGATGATGGCCTCATCGATGCGCCGCCGATGTTCCAGATTTGCCTCGGTATTCCCTGGGGCGCCGGCGCCGATACGGAAACCATGGTTGCATTGAAGCGGGCACTGCCTGGAGATGCAATCTGGGCCGGCTTCGGTATTTCGCGCATGCAAATGCCGATGGTGGCGCAAGCAGTACTGCTGGGCGGCAATGTACGGGTTGGACTGGAAGATAATATTTATCTGGATCGCGGCGTGCTTGCGAGCAACGCTATGCTGGTTGAACGAGCAGTTGAGATAATCGAACGCATGGGTGCCAGGGTGGTTGGCCCGGACGAAGCAAGGGCTAAGATTGGCCTGACCTGAATGCTGGAAATTGTCTCAATTCCGGCAGAGTATGCCGGGGGGCGGATCGCGTAAATCTGGGCCAGTTATTAACCCAGGCACCTGGATAAACGCCATTCGAAAATAATAAAATCATTTCCGTCCTGGTGTTATCATTCCTCGATATTAATCCATTCTAGCGGGCAATTAACATGCAAAGTTACCAACATTATATAAACGGCGAATGGTGCGACGCATCGGATGGTGCAACCTTGACCACGATAAATCCAGCAAACGAAGAAACCTGGGCGCAAGTGCCTGCCGCTACTGAAGCCGATGTTGATGCTGCGGTAGCTGCCGCCAAGAAGGCCCTGTTTGAAGGGCCATGGGGAACTATGACCGCTACCCAGAGGGGTAAACTGATGCGCCGGCTTGCCGACCTGATTGTCGATAAGGCAGACCACCTGGGAGACATAGAAACCATAGACAGTGGCAAATTGCTGAAGGAAACCCGCATGCAGACCGGTTATGTATCTGACTACTACCACTATTTTGCCGGCATGGCCGACAAGATAGAAGGTGCGACCCTGCCCATAGACAAACCTGATATGCACGTGTTTACCACTCGCGAACCGATTGGTGTTGTCGCCGCCGTGGTACCGTGGAATGCGCAAATGTTTTTAACAGCAACCAAACTGGGTCCGGCACTGGCGGCTGGAAATACCGTGGTGCTTAAAGCTTCTGAAGATGCACCGACACCGATGTTTGAATTCGCAAAAATTGTGGAACAGGCCGGTTTCCCTCCGGGGGTAATCAATGTAATCACCGGTTATGGCGAACCCTGCGGCAGAGCCTTGACAAGTCACCCTGATGTGGCCCGGGTGGCTTTCACCGGCGGGCCTGAAACCGCATCCCGGGTAATAGAGAATACCGCTGGAAATTATGCCCATGTTTCCCTGGAACTGGGCGGCAAATCCCCCATTGTGGTATTTGATGATGCTGATCTGGAAGGCGCCGTGAATGGTATTATTGCAGGCAACTTCGGTGCTTCGGGCCAAAGCTGCGTGGCCGGGTCCCGGGTCATTATCCAGCAAGGTATATATGATGAAATTGTTGTCAGCCTGGTGGAACGTGTCAAACAAATCCAGATTGGCGATCCAATGGCCGAGGATACGCAGATGGGACCGTTGGCGACTAAGGCACAGGTAGATCGAATCCTTGCCGCGGTCGGTAAATCCCAGCAGCAGGGTGCGGAGCTGCACTACGGTGGAAAACAACCCGATGCCTTTAGCAAGGGATACTATTTCGAACCCACTATTTTGGGCTGCCCGCACCAGGACATTGAAACGGTACAAAATGAAATGTTTGGACCCGTTTTGAGTGCACTCAAGTTTAAAGATGAAGACGAAGGCATAGCCATGGCCAACAATACCCGTTTCGGACTCGGCGCTGGGGTCTTCACCGAGAACCTGGCGCGCGCACACCGGGTCAGCTCGAAAATTCGTGCAGGTATCGTATGGGTCAATACCTATCGGGCAGTATCTCCGATCGCGCCTTTTGGCGGCTTTGGCCACAGCGGTTATGGCCGAGAAGCAGGAGCCGAAGCAATTTTGGACTATACCCGCACCAAGACGGTGTGGATTAATACTTCGAAGGCACCCATGGCAAATCCATTTGTGATGCGCTAAGCGACCTGATTCACCGTGTAATCAGGAGTTGAATCAATTGAGTCCAAGGCCTCTGTACTAAATACGAAAAATAATTTTAAACGATTATTTTAAAACGAATTACATGGTGCCTACACGAGGAGTCGAACACCGGACCTACTGATTACAAGTCAGTGTAACAATCATTAAAAATCAATAACTTATAGCAATTAAATTCATAAACCCTCTCAAAACCCCCTTGTTTTTCAGCGTTTTGGAAAAGAAAGGAGTCGGTGACAAATGCTTCCTATTCTCATTTGTCACCGACCCCTTTATCCTGTTTTGAAATAATCCAGGTGATTGGCACATAGTAGGAATTACCGCTCCCCGATTAGTTTATGGATAAATATGGGTAGCATTTTTCAAAAGCTGCAAACAGCCCGGGTAAGCCGAATCCCGGCTCACCACATAGCGTCTGGTGGAGTCGCGCCACTTTTCCTGAGTCGCCCACAAACTGAGGAATTGTACGGTGTCCAGGACGGTGCAGCCGCCGAGCCGCGTAATTCCCCGATCAAACAGGGGATCAGGCAGGCAGCCCACGGTTGGGCCGACGATAAAAATCTGTCTGGCATTCCTAAAGTGGGGCAGTAAATCGTCAATGGTCTGGTTAACAAGCACGGTGCCAGTACAAATAATCTTGCTGCAGCCATTTATTTTTTCCGGCTCTAGAGTGACTTCGAATTGGTCATCGTTCTGCAACCATTGCTCATCCAGTTCGATTACTGTTAAAGGCAAGCCCATGTCGCGCACCTGCTCAACCAGGGGTGGGAAAAATCCCACCATTCCAACATGATCTCCTTTATCAAGCTCCAGATGTGCCACCGTTTTTCCACCCGTTGGTGGTGAGTAACCACCCCGATTGAACAGGTACTGGCTAATTGCATTAATTGCGGCCATACCGAGAACCTTCTGCCAACCCTCTTCCATGGTATACAAACTAGCTATCTGAACAGGTGATTCATTGATCAGGGATTCGTATTTGCGCCTGTCTTGCAGCACCAGCAAGTCGTCATCAAGCCCCGTATAGGTTAGACCAACCGTGCCATCCGCTAATACAAGTGCGCCAAACTTGCTGCTTTTTTCAGGATCTGCTTCAAATGGCGCGATGTAGATTTCCTGTACTGGTGGAATCTGCAACTTCGCGCCGATGGTTTGCATAAGTTGTAGATAGTCGCTTGCGATTCCCATGAGGTGTTTTCGATTAGTGTCCAGGGAAGCATTCGCTCGGACCAGCGGAATACGACAAAATCAGACTAGTCGTCCGCCAATACATCCGCATCCGCCGCACGTACAATCTGTTCAATCTCCCGAATCTGGTCCGGGTCCATCACAGGGTCCGGTAATGGGCGATTCATAATTTCCCGATACTTCTCCAGGGCACTGTCCAATACGTCGCGACGATTGTCGGCTTCGTAACTGTCCCGATCCACACGCTGGTATACCCCAGGCATGAACATGCTGCGACAGTGCCTAGCGGTATGCTCCTCCGCCAGGAAATTTCCACCCACCTCGATTCCCTTGAGCAATTCCCAGGCGGTGCTCTCGTCATCCACCGACGAAGCCTGCAGGTACTTGTTCAGCATGGCGCCCATTTCATTATCGAGAATCGCCTGGATTGGACTGAAAACCGTAGCGCACTCCAGTTGCCCCACCCCACCGAGAATATCCGCCCCGGACAAGGATACCAGTTGCGCCCGTAATGCGGCTTCGGCCTGCGCCTGCGCATCCGGCGCCGGTGTATCCGACCCCGTCCCATAGGTATGCGTCACCAGTCCAAATCCGTGCTTCATCAACTGAACCACAATACTGGTACCCTGCAGAACTTCGACACTGGATTGCAAGGCCCGACCGGTACGCACATCAAGGGAAAACACCAGGGGCGTGGCGACTACCGGGACACCGGATCCAAACACGTGCGCCAGCACGACTATGGCCAGGATCTCCGCCGCCGCTATGATCGCAACACCGGGCATGGTGATCGGTGCAGTTCCGGCTGCACTGGGCAAACTGCAGGCGTGAATCGGTAAACCGTAGCGCACCGCCTGCCGGATCACCTCCACGTCCATGGGCTTGAATGCGAGCGGCGTGAACGCCGTAGCGATACAGCTGACAATGGGTCGCTCACGTAAAGATTTTTCGCCACCGGCGGCGGTCGCGGCAATACGCATCAGGTATTCAACATTCTTGAAATCGTAAGGTTGTATCCAGCCATGTTTTTGTGTCCGGGTAATGAGCCGCCCGAAGCCATGAATGTCTGCGGTCGGCGCCGGCACACCATTGACGAAGGGATGTCCCATGAAACCAACCTGGTCCAGGTGATTGCCGAGTCGCGTAATGATATCGACGTCCTCGAGCTGCATATTCCGGCAATTACCGGTATCGGCTTCTATGAACCCATGAGCACCGGTGCCGGTGCGCATGATAAAGGTGCCGTCGGCTCGCGGTAATTCCAGATCCCAGTCAGGATCCTTAGCATACAGTTTGACGCTCTTAGGGGTTGCCGCCAGCGCTTCCTCAACCAGACCCCGTGGCAGCTTACAGCATTTGCCGTTACTTGCCCGGGTTGCACCGGCCGCATCCAGAAGAGCTACTGTTTTTTCGTGTTCGATGGCAACACCGTGGGTCTCCAGCAGAAGCAACGCGCGCTCGCGTAACTGCTCAATCTGAGATTCTGGATAGAAGTGGAATATAGGCCGGAATGTGTTTCTAACGACTGCGGGCGCCCCTTTTTTATCCGTCATATAGGCGTTTATTGCCCGGGTTGTACGGCCGCGCCTGCGCTGTCTGTTTTCAGAACTCACGTTAATTATTCATCATTCTACAAACCTTATCCCCTCAGATATCCTTCATCAGTCGCAGCGCGTCGTCGGTTGCCTCGTCCATGCCCGTCGCCAGACAGGTAAATAAGCAGGAACACCGAATTCCTGCAACCAACCCGGGAGTAGGATTCGGAGAATATCTGGACGAATACGACTTTCAGTCCAATAGCCTACCCGGCAAAGTCTTTTCCACACTTGATCCAGATCAATACCGCAGTTGCAGGTGACAATTAATCTGGGATTTTATACTGCCTGGCGGCGCCTGATGAAGAGAGTTGAATTGAAGGG
>Ga0164320_10000976_pt1 | contig 10081 bp, 9 predicted proteins | sample GuaBasSediGuay11_FD_113736 | JGI IMG/M metagenome (GOLD analysis project Ga0164320, IMG submission 113736) | Subseafloor sediment microbial communities from Guaymas Basin, Gulf of California, Mexico - Guay11, Core 4567-28, 0-3 cm | ecosystem: Environmental > Aquatic > Marine > Hydrothermal vents...
CGTCGACAGGCCCTGGATTCTGAGTAACCAGACACCGCCAACGGCTGCCCCCGCCACAAGCAGTACTGTACCGCCGGCGCCACTCACCTGCCCTACCTGGATCAGCAGATAAATTTCAGCGATCGGTACTACCAGAAATATAAAGGCAATCAGTGGGAACATAGGATTAACCAGGCGTTAATTTAAGCTATAAATACTAATTACTATTACCAAAGTGGTAATGCGATGATGCTTAGATAGGGTTAGCATATCACTTATTCAACCGCTTCCTGGAAAATCTGATGGCCGACTATTATCTCGTGATCACTTCATGGCCCGATTTAGCAGGCGCCAGGGTGCAGGCACGCAACTGGCTCGAAAAAAAACTTGCGGCGAATATAAACATTATGCCGGAAATGCAGTCTACCTATCAATGGCAGGGAAAAATCAGAACTGGAAATGAACACCAGATGTTGATAAAAACCAGTGCCGACAGAGTTGACGCGCTTGAGCGGGAAATCAGGCGGATTCATCCTTATGCGGTGGCCGAAATACTGCGAATTGCGATAGACTCCGGCAACCCCGATTACCTTGACTGGATCAGCCATTCAACACGATGAAATATTTTAATTTAAGATTATGCCTGCTGGCGCTGTTATGGCAGTTTGTAGCGCTGCCGGCCTACGCCCAGCAGGATGAATTATTGCCACCCGAGCAGGCGTTTGCACTGAGTGCGCATATCGAGGGTGACAAGCTGGTTGCCGAATATGATATCGCTCCCGGTTACTACATGTATCGAAAACGCTTCGATTTTCAAATTGAAGGCGATGCTACGAATACTGAATTAGGCCCCGCCATCATTCCGCAGGGAAAAATCATGGAGGATGAATTTTTCGGCAAATCCGAGGTTTATCGAAACGCCGTAACAATTGTCCTGCCATTGATATTCGCTGGAGAAGCCAGCGGCGAATTCCTGATCAAGGCAACCGGCCAGGGCTGCGCCGATATCGGGGTTTGCTATCCGCCGCTTAAGCAATCGCTGGTTATGAATAGCGCATCCAGTGCTCGCGTGCTACCGACCGCCTGGACTGCCCCGAAATCTTCCAGTGATCAGAAGGTCATGGAATTGCAGGCCCTGCTCGGCATTGCGCCAACCGAGCCCGCAGCCAGCACACAACTAGAATCAATCGAATCAAATGATTCATCTGCGCTGCAAACCCTGCAACTGCTCGGTAACGACATCGGTCTTAGCAGCGATGACGAAATTCTCCACCCGGACCAGGCTTTCATATTGTCGGCCAGGCTGGATGCCAACAATACTATACAAACCAATATTGTCATGGCGGCGAATATTTACCTGTATCTGGACAAGATTAAAATTGCCATGGTCGAGGGCAGCGGACATTCAATTGGCCCGATATCCCTGCCCAGGGGGAAGAAAAAGGTCGATGAGTTCTTAGGTCCTACGCAGGTCATATACGGGGAAATCGATGTCGCCATTCCGATAATCACCGCTGCCAACGCGAGCGATCGATTCACCCTGTCTTACCAGTACCAGGGCTGTGTCGAAGACCGAATTTGCTACCCGCCGATTACAAAGTACCTGTCTGTCGATGGCCCCGCCGGATTGATCCAGGTAGCCAGTGAGAAGCCAGCCGGCATCATCAGTTCGGTGAAGTTGGATGATCTGCTGCTGGGCGAGCCCCTACCAGTATCCGAACAGGATCAGTTTACCCAGTTTCTAAAAGACAAGAGCCTGCTTATAGTTATCGGTTTATTTTTCCTCGCCGGTATCGGTCTGACCTTCACCCCCTGCGTGTTTCCGATGATTCCGATACTCTCGAGCATCATCGCCGGACAGGGCGAGTCGATTACAACCCGCAAAGCATTCACGCTGTCACTGGTCTATGTTTTGTCGATGGCGTTCACCTATGCCGTGGTCGGCGCCATAGCCGGCTATTTCGGCAATGAATTCAATATTCAAATCTGGTTCCAGGATCCGGTAATTCTGAGCGTGTTCGCGCTGGTTTTCGTTTTGCTGTCACTTTCGATGTTCGGTTTTTACGAATTGCAGATACCCAACGCGATTCAATCGCGCCTGACATCGATCAGTAACAGCCAGGAAGGTGGAACCCTGATGGGGGTTGGTCTGATGGGATTATTCTCCGCCATCATCGTCGGCCCCTGCATCACCGCTCCGTTGGTCGGAGCACTGTTCTATATAACCCAGACCCAGGACTGGCAGCTGGGTGGTCTTGCGTTGTTTGCGCTGGGCATGGGTATGGGTGTGCCTTTACTAATAGTAGGTACTTCAGCAGGTAACCTGCTGCCCCGCGCCGGTAGCTGGATGGATACGGTTAAATCGATATTTGGCGTTGTCATGCTGGGGATCGCTATCTGGTTACTTGAGCGCTTCCTGCCAGTCGGTTTTACCATGGCGTTGATTGCGGCATTATTAATCGGTTCAGCCATTTACATGGGTGCACTCGACAACCTCACCGATACCGCGTCGGGATGGAAGCGATTCAACAAGGCGCTGGGCCTGCTGGTTCTGATTTACGGGATCGCCTTCCTCATCGGTGCGGCAGCCGGCAGCAAGGACCTGATTCAACCCTTACGCGGACTATCCGCGTCTATCGGTGGCGGCGCCCAGGCGCAACAGCATGTCGTGTTTCGCCAGATCAAGGGCAAACAGGGGCTGCAAATCGCGTTGAACGACTCGATTCAACAAGGCCGCGTCAGCATGCTCGATTTCTATGCCGACTGGTGTATCTCCTGCAAGGAGATGGAGAAGTATGCCTTTTCCCACCCCGGGGTGCTTAATGCCCTTAAAAATGTCGCCACCCTGCAGGCCGATGTCACCGATAACGATGATATTGATATCGAGCTGATGAGCTCGCTGGGAATTTATGGCCCGCCCGCAATTTTGTTTTTTGACAGCAATGGTAGGGAAATTCGCTACCGTCGCGTGGTCGGTGAAATGTCGGGCGAGGAGTTTGCCGCGCACGTCATCGCAAGCTTCCAGTAACGATACTCGAATGAATCGGAGTTGGCTGCTTGTTTCTGCCCTGGCGATAGGTTCGATGCTGGCAGGAGTATTCCTGTTTCAGCTGATTTCACCTGCCACCACGAAAAACAGTCCGGCTCCGGCGGTGCAACAAATTGCCCTGCAAGCCATTCCGCTAACAGACTTACAGGGCCAGGAATCCATGCTCGGTGACTGGCGAGGCAATCTTCTGGTAATCAACCTGTGGGCGCCCTGGTGTGTTCCCTGCCGGCGTGAAGTGCCTGCCCTGATCGAGTTTCAGAAAGCCTATGCGGATCAGGGGGTCAAGGTTCTCGGCATCGCTTTCGACGGTAAAGAACAGGTTCAACAGTTTGCCGAAGAATACCAGATCAATTACCCGCTGTTTCTCGCCGGAAACCGGATTCCAATGTACAACGCGGCCTTCGGCAATCCCAGCGGAGCGCTGCCTTTTACCACGCTACTTGATCGCAACCTGAAAATTCTGTTCCACCACAATGGCGAGGTTAGCTTCGAACAGCTGCGCCAGCAGCTCGAGCAAGCCCTGTAACATCGGGCGCGTCTCCCGACCGGTCACGTCGTCACTCCGATAGATTGGCCGAATAGCCCTGCAAAACTCTTCGATTTCACCAGGTTCAGAATCCCCGTGGATACAGGGGATGTTCTCGCAGGAGCACAGAGTCGCGGAGGAAGGATTTATCCGGTTGCTGAATTGTAATAGTCGGTATCTGATTTTACAGACCTTGAAAGATTTGCTCTCGCCTCGAACGGCTGCTTTAGCTCAGTGAGCTGCCGATCAATTACTGGAGGGGTGATGCCGGAAGCTGCCCTATGGAGCCATTCACAAGCATAATTATCGTAACCACAGTATCCAGCCAATTGAGGCAAATCAGTGTCAGGCCTGATGATAGCTATAAGGGATAAATTATTTAAAATAGAAAAGGCAGTATTACCGGTTTGACTCAGTTGCAAGAGATATGTAATTTGATTTGTGTGAGGAATGATTCTTATCACACGTTTTGTATGTAGTGAGATATTGTCATGAAACCTCATATTTATGCTCAGCAGAACTAACTGATTTTGTGTCGACCTGGTCGCCAAAGAGAGTAAGCACGCTGGGCATAAAATAAAAAGAAACAGGAGGCGATCAAATTGGACAAATTTAAATTATTGATTAAAGGATTTGCCCTGCTGGGCATCGTTGGCTTGTTATCGTCTTGTGGCGGTGGGGGTAGCGATGGAGACGTCTCGGCTAATCAGATGGAGTTCGTGGTCACCGTACCAGCGAACACACCGCTAGAGGACACGATCTACCTTCAAGCTGGTGTAAATTGGCGATCAGTGTTCCAAATGGAAAATATTGGAAACCGCATGTGGCGTGTCCGTATCAGTGAAGATGCACTCATCGCAAGGCAAGTTAACCTCAGTCCTGGTACTCGCGACCTCTCGTACGCTTACACCCGCGGAGTAGATGCTAACTCTTATTCCGGTGGAGAATTTTTCGATGACGACCCAGCCAATGATGCATGGAGCGAACACCGTATAGTGAATTTCACCGAGGGATCCATACAGGAGGATACAGTCCAGCGGTGGCGATTCTCGCCCAGAGACGGCGAGATACTTCCTACGATGTCTGCGCAGCTGACAACTTTTGAGCCGCGCCTGAACGGATTGGAATTCCAGGCTGGAGTTCAGATTAACGACTTCTGGCCAGCAGCTGTGCCTGCGGGAACCTCTTCGGGCTTCGACCCCGGAATTGATTCGACCAGCCAGGCGATCGGAAACGCGCGAGCAAATTGGGTTCAAATAGCGCCAGCGTGGGACTACGAGCAGATAATGCCGACGCCGATTCTAAAACCGTTTCCCGGCGGTTCATATCCTGAAGCAAGCCTACGGGCTCACATTCGAAATCTGAAAGCCCACGGATATAAAGTTTTCCTTCTACTTCAAACTTGCTGTAACGAGCCCACGGACGCATTTACCCAGAGCGTGGATGCGAATGCGGCATGGTGGGATGCCTGGTATGCTCAAATTGAGAATTTTATTCTTTTCCATGCGGTATTGGCCGAGGAAGAAGGCGTAGATGCGATAGCTTTGGCTCAGGGAAATGCTCTATATGGCAACGCGCCGGCCGGCCGGATTCAACGATGGGAGGCACTCGAAGCCAAATTGCGACTTGCTTATGGTGGGCTCTTTGGATACACCCTGTCTACTCTGGATTCATGCTGTAGTTACTCACCAACAAATGGTTTTTTCAATGGCGGAATTGAGGAGATATACCATTTGATGGACTTTATCGCTGTGTACATCTGGGCGGGTATTGCCGACAACACTACGCCTACTCAGGCGCATCTGGACACCAACGCCGAGGCGCTCTTTGCAGGTGCGCTAGACCCAATTTATACCGCCACTAATCTCCCGATAATTGTCCCTCTGGCTTACGCTAGTTACGACGGAGGAGCAATCAACGCCCGATTCGTAGATGATGTTGCATACATAAGTGGATTCCCTGAGAAAGACTCGCCTCTAACTTACGATGGTATCGAACAAGCCATGGTTTATCAGGCCATCATGAAGGCAGTCGCCAAGCGCCCCCATGTGACCGGACTTTACCCCTTTGGCTATAACTGGGTGACGATGTCTTTGGCGCCCATTTACGGCATTCGCGGTAAAGCGGCCGAGAAGGTGCTTGCCGAGTGGTACGAATCCATCACTATCGGGGTCGGTGGTAGTCTCTAGAGAGTCGTCGGCTTAGCTCGGAAGTTTTGCGTTAATCCGGTGACAGATCACCGCAGTGTGTTCAGGCTAAATTGCCTCCTGGAAACAACACCTGACCATTATGTTTTGCGACCTGGTCGGTTCAACCGAAATGTCGCAACATCTCGACCCTGAGGTTCTGCGTGAAGTTAACCGGGAATATCAAGATTCGGTTACCGCAGCAATCGAGCGATTCAACGAGTGGGGCATCGACAGCGTATCTCATGTACCTTACTTACTAAATTTAATGGGCATTGAAGTACCTGCGCTTGCCGAAATCGACTCAGGGTTGGTTGGATACAGGACGCGAGAAGCTCTTGTGTCTATCCTGCTCGCTCATGGCAAGCAGGGACCTGTCGTTTTGTACATTAATGACTGCCACTGGATAGACAAGAGTTCAGAGGCGCTACTCGAAACACTCATCTATGGCGCAGCGAAAAACAGAATTATAATTTTATGCACCTTTAGACCTGAATACGTTCCCCCCTGGGCGGATACTGTCTCGGTCAACAAGGTCTGGCTTAATCTGTTATCGCTATCGGAAACCAAGGCGTTATTAGCAGACCGATTTGCAGGCGCGTAAATTTCCGAAGAATTATCCGAAGAATTATTTGATCGCTCGGGTGGAAATCCGTACTTCGCGGAAGAACTGGTGCATCACATGCAGAGATTCGCTTCCGAGTCGACCGGCAACAGTAATTCGCAGCAACCTGTTTCGGTGCCCCGGACACTCGAGGGGCTGCTGCTGGAGAGAGTGGATCGATTATCGGCCCAAGCGAGGCGCCTGTTACAAATCGCCTCTGTAATGGGAAGGAATTTTAACGATTCCCTTGCAGCGGATGTCTCGGGTACTGCGCCACAACGGGAAATTATACAGGAGTTGATCAATCGAGGCCTTGTGTTCCAGGAAAATATCATTCAGCCGTATACATATCGGTTTAAACACGCATTATTGCACGATGCCGTCTACGGCAGCTTACTTAAATCAGATCGAATCAGGATTCACAAGGCGATTGCGGATGGTCTTGCAACACTTTACCAGGGACGGGAACCAGAGATCGTCGAGGAGTTGGCCCGACATTACCTGGAGGCAAAGGAGAACGACGCAGCAGCCACGTGGGCAGCACTTGCCGGCGAGAAGGCCCTGGGACTGTTTGCTTGCGAAACTGCGACTTCCTGGTTTGAGCAAGCCCTGGAGATACTCACGTCTGAAACAAATTCTAATCAGGAATTACTTGGCAGGACTCTCATAAACCAGATGGAGGCGCATTGTTGGGAGATGGATTTCCCTTCGTTGATTGCGCTCGCCGAACAGTATTTGCCACAAATAAAGACAGCCGGAAATTTCCAGCATATTTCACGAACATATACCTGGTTGGCCGATGCCTATATCAACACAGGAAGATTTTCGGAAGCATTAAGTGTTGCCGACAAGGCGCTGGTTATGGGCGAAGAGCTCAACAATTTGGAATGTACCGGATACGCATTGAGTATGCGTCTCTGGCTACACGCCCTGACCGGTGGCGTGGGGGAAATTGATTACGTTCAGAGCGAGTGTGAACGTTTGCATGGTATCGCCGAAGAGCTGGATGACTTGTACCTTGAGACACAGGCGAATTACTCAAGAGCTCTTGATCTGATTCATAGGGGTTATTATTCTTTGGCTCAGGAATGGATTAGTAAGTCCCTGGCTATGGGTGAACGAACGGATTACTCGCCTGCCCTGGTATGGTCACTGTGTTTGAGAGCCTATATCTCGATTTTCGAAGAGACAGTCGAAACCGCGGAGCTGGACGCGAGAGAAGCAATGCGTTTTGCACAGAGCCAATATGATCAGTTCATGGCCAAAATGACGCTTGCCAGCGCTTTAATCAGCAATGGCAAAACTTGCGAGGGTTTGAAGATGATGGAGCAAATCAACGCTGAAAGGAAATCCAGGAACTTAAGCCAGACAGCCTTTATGTACTGGCCTGACATCGTTAACACATCCGGTTTGTTTTCGAAAAGTCAATTTCGGGCGGGTATAAGCCACCTTGAGGAAAGGTGCTCACTATTTTTAAACCTCGGAAATCGGCGAGCCGCGGCAATCGCTTCGTTGAAGCTGGCGAATGCTTACCTTGGCAGCAATGATGATACAGGCTCTGCAGAAGCAGCCAATTACTGGTTGCAGCAGGCAAATAATCTAGGTGAAGATTCCGGGATGAACGAGATTATTGCACAGGTCCTTATCAGACTGGCAAGCTTATCCAAGGCGACTTCAGACAAGAAGCGCTACATTTCTCGCGCCAGGACAATTGCGAAAGAGATCAGCTCCTCGAGAATCGAGAAACTGGCGAACAAAACCTTCGACGAAGTAGACGCGTTAAATTAATTCAATGTCCGCAAGGTGCCGACACTGTTTGTAAGATCTGATACCAACTATTACGTCTGAATAGTTGCTTCGACTTCATCAGAATCATGTTCCTGGCAAAATCAGCAAAAGAAGCTCTCTGCAACGAATTGCTCACAAAGCGGAAACAGGACCTCTGCCCATGCCGCCTAATCCACTCGAACACAAAAGAGCCAACAAATTCGACCTTACGGAGATTTGTTACTGTAGGGCCGATTTTATTCGGCCTGGCATCACAACATTCGAATTCGGTCGAATAAATAAATTCGACCCTACACCGGGTTATCCCAATAGCAGTCAGGGGATCCGATTATATGAAATAAGAATCAAATTTGGTGGTAACTTCGTCAATTTTGCGAATAACACGCTAAAACTGGACTCTAACTAGCCGGTATGTGAAAATTGGCGCAAATCACTGGCAAGGCTTGAACTCCCTTAATATGGCTAAAATTCTGGTAATTCACGGCCCCAACCTGAATATGCTCGGCACCCGTGAGCCTGAAGTTTACGGCTCCGACACACTGGATACGATTAACCAGGATCTGCTGCAAATGGCCGAGCAAAACGGGGTACAGCTAGAGACTTTCCAATCGAATATCGAAGGTGAGATAGTTGGCAGAATCCAGCAGGCGGGATCAAACGAAACCCGGTTAATTATTATCAATGCGGCAGCCTATACCCACACCAGCATTGCCATACGCGATGCTTTTCTGGCGACTCGAGTACCGTTTATCGAAGTTCATTTATCAAACGTATTCTCGCGCGAAGAGTTTAGAGCGCATTCCTATCTTTCCGATATCGCGGTAGGTGTCGTCAGTGGATTCGGCAAATACAGTTATCTAATGGCATTCGAAGCCGCGATCATTCAATGCAAACCATCCAATAACTAAAGAGAAGTGAATAAATGGATATTCGTAAAGTCAAGAAGTTAATCGAATTACTGGAAGAGTCGGGAATAGCCGAACTGGAAATTAAAGAAGGCGAAGATTCGGTGAGAATCAGCCGCATGCCGAGTAACCTGGTACAGAGCGTTGCGGCGATGCCGGTCCAGGTCGCTGCCGCTCCAGCGGTAGTTGCCGCGGCACCGGCGGCTGAAGTCAAGGAGGGGCCGCGAGGCCACCATGTCAAGTCACCAATGGTTGGGACCTATTACGAGGCTGCCTCGCCGACTTCCGGTCCATTTGTAACCATGGGACAGGAAGTCAAGGTCGGCGACACGCTCTGCATCATCGAAGCCATGAAGATGATGAACCAGATCGAAGCCGATAAAGCTGGCACAATCCGCTCTATTCTTGTCGAGAATGGAAGTCCCGTCGAATTCGACCAGGTTATGTTTGTCATAGAGTAGAATCCCCATGCTGGAAAAAATTGTAATCGCCAACCGAGGTGAAATAGCCTTACGCATCCTGCGAGCCTGCCGTGAAATGGGCATAAAGACAGTCGCGGTACATTCGACCGTGGACCGGGACTTGAAACATGTACGGCTTGCCGATGAGTCTGTCTGTATCGGTCCGGCCTCGTCACTTGAAAGCTATCTGAATATCCCTGCGCTGATCTGCGCCGCGGAATTGACCAACGCCGACGGCGTACACCCCGGTTATGGATTTTTATCGGAAAACGCCGAATTTGCGGAACAGGTTGAATCCAGCGGATTTAAGTTCATCGGCCCTAGCGCCGCCGCGATCCGCATCATGGGTGACAAGGTCGCGGCAATAAAAACCATGAAGGACGCGGGTGTACCCACTGTTCCCGGCTCGGATGGCCCGCTGGACGACGACAAGGAGAGAAATCTCGAAATTGGTCGAAGAGTTGGTTACCCGGTCATTATCAAGGCCTCCGGTGGTGGTGGTGGTCGCGGCATGCGCGTGGTTCACGCCGAGGGTAGCTTGCTGAATTCGATCCAGTTGACCCGTTCCGAAGCCGCGGCCGCA
>Ga0164320_10000978_pt1 | contig 10074 bp, 10 predicted proteins | sample GuaBasSediGuay11_FD_113736 | JGI IMG/M metagenome (GOLD analysis project Ga0164320, IMG submission 113736) | Subseafloor sediment microbial communities from Guaymas Basin, Gulf of California, Mexico - Guay11, Core 4567-28, 0-3 cm | ecosystem: Environmental > Aquatic > Marine > Hydrothermal...
ACCGGTGGTTTCAGCAGGTGTCGATGCTCTTCGATCCAGTTCTGAAAGTTGAATGCGGCTAGCTTCGTCATCTCGGGTTGATCCTTGCAAGGGTCAATTTATTATATATTGAAGTCGGTCCGACACATGTGACAATTACCCACTGCCTTGCAGCGAGATTTCGATAGTCCAGTGGTCCTCGCCGAGCTCGCGACTCTCAGAAAAAAGCGCGTTCGACTGTCCAGTTTTCCAGGTGGTTGCCAGCGTTTCGTTCATGACGTAGTCACGATGTTTCTCGAGCGCTTTTTCAACGGCATCCGAACCCGAAATACCCAGCGTAATGCGATCCGACACCTCAAGACCAGCTTGCTTGCGGGCATCCTGAACTGATCGCACGATTTCTCTCGCGAATCCCTCGTTGACCAGATCGTCGGTGAGCGTGGTATCGAGTGCTGTCAAGTAGCCCGAATCTTCGGCGCAGGCATATCCCTTGGCAGAGTGTGTCTCGATCAGCACATCTTCGCCCTCGAGCGTGATCGTCTGATCACCGGCAAGGATCTCGAACGTCTCGCCGCTGGCCGCTGCCTTCGCGATCGCACCACCATCTGCGTCTTCGAGCGCCTTGCGGATAACTGGAATCAACTTGCCGTATTGCTTGCCGATGCGCGGCAAATTCGGCTTGATGCGATAACTGACAAGACCCGCGTCACGAGCGATGAACTCGATTGCTTTGACGTTAAGTTCGTCAAGAACCTGATCCTGATGACTGTCCAGGGCCTTGGCCGCACTATCGCTCGGCGCTCTCACCAGGAGACGTGCCAGTGGTTGCCTGGTCCTGACGCCGGACTGACCGCGCGCCGCGCGCGCCAGGCCAACCACCTTTTGCACAACATCAATATCGAACAGCAAGTCATCATTTTTCCAGCTGGCATCGGCGACTGGCCACTCGGCCATGTGCACCGATTCGGGCGCATTGGGGTCAACGCTCCTGACGAGATTTTGATAAATATTCTCGGCCAGAAACGGGATAAACGGTGCCATGAGTTTGTGCGCAACGTTTAGACATTCGTATAAGGTCAGGTAAGCTGCCTGTGTGTCGTCCGGATCCGTGGACTTCCAGAAACGACGCCGGTTACGGCGCACATACCAGTTGCTCAATTGATCAACGAAGGACTCCAGCGCCTCACCGGCTGTCTTCGCGTCGAAGTTATCGAGCGATTCCGTGACCGTAGTAATGGTCTTGTGTAGCAAGGCCAACGCCCAGCGATCGATCTCGGGGCGATCTTCAGGAGCGATTTCGCGGCTTAGGTCAACCTCATCGAGGCGCGCGTAGAGAATGAAGAATCCGTAGGTATTCCAGAACGTATTGATGAACGAACTCGCAACATCGGCAACTATGTCCACAGACACGCGCTTCGGCACGTCCGGCGACAATCGTGCGAGGAAGTACCAACGTAGTGCGTCCGCACCTACCGTATCGAACACGTCGTATGGGTTGATGATGTTACCGACTGACTTCGACATCTTCTTGCCGTCTTTGTCGACGATCAGGTTCAGGCAAATGCAGTTCTTGAACGCGACACTGTCTGAGACCAGCGTTGCGATCGCGTGCAGTGTATAGAACCAGCCGCGCGTCTGATCAATGGCCTCGCAAATGTAATCGGCCGGGAAGTGTTTCTCGAACTTGTCTTCGTTCTCGAACGGATAATGCCATTGTGCGTAGGACATGGCTCCCGAATCGAACCAGCAATCGATGACCTCCGGAACTCGCTGCCAGGTCTTACCGTCTTTTTCGAACGTGATCTCGTCCACTGCGGGTCGGTGCAGGTCAAGTTCGCTCAATTCTTTTCCAGTGAGCTCTTCGAGTTCAGCGATAGAACCAATGCAGTGGTACTCGCCCTCGCCGTCCGTCCAGACTGGCAGCGGCGTTCCCCAGAATCGCTCGCGCGATAATGCCCAGTCGACGTTATTCTCAAGCCATTTACCGAAACGGCCATCCTTGATGTGCTCGGGAACCCAGTTGATCGTCTGGTTCAGCTCGGTCATGCGGTCACGAAATTTCGACGTGCGGATATACCAGGCATTTTTTGCGTAGTAGAGAATCGGGTCGCCCGTACGCCAGCCAAACGGATAGCTATGCAGGTATCGCTCCGAGCGGAACATCATCCCGCGCTCTTTGAGAAGCCGGATCAGCGGCTTGTCGGCATCTTTGAAGAACAAACCTTTTACCGGCTCAACTTCGTCAACGAAGTGGCCATCAAGACCGACTGCATGAACAACAGGTAAGTCGTTCGCCTGACCCAGCGCCAGATCGTCTACGCCATAGGCGGGTGCCGTATGCACGATACCGGTACCGCTTTCGGTGCTGACAAAATCAGCAGCGAATACCTGGAATGCGTTGGCGGCATCAACTTCGAGGTAGGTGAACAGCTGCTCATAGCGAACGCCAACCAACTCCGTGCCTTTCACCGTCTTGATGACCGAATGCTCGATATCGCGGAACACGGCTTCGCGAAGCGCTTCAGCGACGATCAGCGTCTGTCCGTCCGACTCGCAAAAACTGTAGTCAATGTCTGTGCCCACCGCGAGTGCGAGGTTGGACGGCAACGTCCACGGCGTCGTTGTCCAGACGAGGAAATACGTGTCGTCCTCGCCCTGCATCTTGAAGCGCACGGTGATCGACGGGTCTTCAACATCTTTGTAGCCAAGCGCAAGTTCATGCGACGACAAGGTCGCGCCGATGCGTGGATCGTAGGGCACAACTTTGTAACCGCGATAGATCAGGTCTTTGTCCCAAATCTTTTGCAGCAGGTTCCAGACGGACTCGATGTAAGTGTTGTTCAGCGTGTAATAAGCCTCGTCGAGGTTGACCCAGAAGCCCATACGCTCCGTCATCTTCTCCCAGTCACCGATATACCGCATGACAGAATCACGACAACGCTTGGTAAATTCGGCAATGCCAACTTTTTCTTCGATCTCTTTTTTGTCGAAGATACCGAGTTCTTTTTCAACTTCGTGCTCAACGGGCAGGCCGTGCGTATCCCAACCGGCTTTACGCGGCACATGGTAGCCCTGCATCGTCTTGTAGCGTGGGAAGATGTCCTTGAAGCTACGCGCCAGAACATGGTGAATACCGGGTTTGCCGTTCGCAGTTGGCGGACCTTCGTTAAAGCTGAACTGCGGCTTCCCCTCGGTCTGGTCCAGCGTCTTCTGGAACACATCGTGCTCACGCCAAAACTCCAGCACCTCGGTTTCGAGGGCCGGACCGTCATACCTGCCTGTTACTTCTTTAAAACCCAAAATCACACTCCAAAACGCAAAAAACCCCGGAGATAAGGTGACAGTGACCTTAACTATCGAGTTATGGTCACTGTCACCTTATCTCCGGGGCGAGAATTCTTCGCGGTACCACCCGGTTTCACGACCACATGGGTCGCCTCGTGGGCCTTTATGGCCCGACGCTCGTCTCGTGAGCCAATCGGCCAGTCTTACTCGGCAACTGCCTTTCAGTTGGCGACTCCGGGGTGATATTCGGCAGTGTCAGGCCCGGAGCTCGCACTCTCCTCCGGTCGCTTTGGCCTGATCGGGCTGCTTACTCGTCCCCATCAATGTCTTGCCCGGGAAATTAACGCCCAAATGACTAAAAGACAAGTAAAATCACTGAAATTGGAAGGGAGAGAGCCGTTTGAGTTTCTTTGAGTTCGTACTTGTTATCACGTCGGTTATTTATGCGCTGAGTATTGCGCAGCTTTTGGCAGGCATTAGTCGAATTGCGCAGTCGGATTTCGAGCAGAAACTGTATCTACCGCACGCGGGGTGGGTAACGATTCTATTTCTCAGCATTTTGTTGACCTGGTGGAGTCTGTGGGAGTTTCGAGACATCGAGTGGACCTTTGCCGCCTACGTTTTGCTCGTCATGCAGCCGGTTGTCATATATTTTGCGTGTTCACTCATTGCGCCCAATTCGCTGGCGACACCGACGATGTCGCTGGAAGATCATTTTTCCCGTATTCGCCACCCGCTGATGATTACTTATTTCGTCAATTTGACGATCGCATCATCTGATGGGGCCCTGCTGCTGGGCGAACCTATGTGGCACGTCGGCAGATATTTTCATATCGCGATCGCGGCATCCATTGTCCTGGGCATAATTTACGATGGGAAGAAAACACGAATTGCGGTCAGCGCCCTCATTTTGATGTTTATGACCGGAGTAATCGCTGTGCGGTTTTGGACTCCGCCTGGCTAATCCCTGTTCTCCGCCTCACTCGCGCAGTCTATGCAAAGCGTCGCAGTCGCGTCGAAATCAAGGCGTTTGGGATTGATAGGCTCGTCGCATTTCAGGCAAAGACCGAAGTCACCCTCATCGAGGCGCTTCAGGGCAGCGGTTATGTGCTGCAGCGTTACTTCCCGGCGCTGGCGCGACGCTTTCGCCATGGCCTGGGCCTGCATCGCATCCATTCGGGACAGCCGGCCCACTTTGGACTGATCGAGCTCAACAACCGCAGCGGACTCATCCCCGGTTGCAGCAATGCTCTCCAGTTCTGCCTGCAAGGCCAATAAGCTGTCGCGCCAATTCTTTGCCATTTGTCTGTGGCTACACTTTCTTGACGAATTCAGACTTCAGTTTCATGGCGCCGATCCCGGCTATCTTGCAATCAACATCGTGATCGCCGTCGACCAGGCGAATGTTCTTCACCTTCATGCCGACTTTTACCACCGAAGATGAACCTTTGACCTTGAGGTCCTTTATCACCGAAACGGTATCGCCATCATGCAGCACGTTGCCGTTCGCATCTTTGACGACTTTCTCATCATCGCTACTTTCTGCTGCGTCTTTCGACCATTCATGTGCGCACTCGGGGCACACCAGCATGGTTCCATCCTCGTAGGTGTACTCGGAATCGCATTTTGGGCAATTTGGTAATTCGCTCATTTTGTCCTCTGCCTTTAAGCCGCGATAGCGACAAAAGCCTCACGTCGCATGGAACCGTTCGTGATCAACGCGATCTGGTCCTCGCGGTGCTCGCGTTTCCCAATCAACTCATCTTCACCCAGCAAGTCGGCCAGTTCTTTTTTGTTTTCATTTATACCGTCAACCAGGCGCTGCAAACTATTCCTGTATTCGGCCGTCACGTCCTGACAATCAGCTACCTGCCATCCTGCGGCTTGCAGCAACTCTGAATAGTTTCCGTCAACGCCGATAAATGGCGGACCTGTTGCCAGCACTTTGTCATGCTCGGACTGAGGCAGGCCTTCCGACGGCAATATGACCGAAAAATGCATACGTGCATTGTCACTTGCGACGCGTCTGGATTCCTGCAGTAATTCCAGCTTCTCCGGCAAACAACACAACACATCAGAATGACTGATGCGATCGAATGTTTGATCGTCAAATGGCAAAGCTGTCCCGCTGGCGGAGACGATACTTACCCGGTCTGTCATGCCGTCATCCACGGCACGGGCTGCCGCTTGTGCTAATGCGTTCAAGGGAATGTCGAGGAGCGTCACGTCGCAACTTGAGAGCTTCCCCAGCAATAGCCCCGGCCATCCGGCACCGGAACCAATATCCAACAGTCGATTGGTCGAGGCCAACTGCAGTGACTCCAGGATGCCCTCAGCTTGTTGCCGCGTCGTCCAGCTCGTTCCACCGTAGTCGCAGCCCAGCGCTACTTGTTCCAGCTTTTTGATCTCTGGCAGACGCGACAGTTCGTAACTGCCGGCGAAATCGCAACATGAATCGGGGGAGGCACTCATTCGTCTGATTCTATTACGCCTGTCGTCGCAAAGTCCTGATCTGTAAACAGTCGAGGTTTGTTCCGATCATAGCCACGATCTACCATCAGCCTGACTTGTTCTACCAATTCTGCCCGCGTTGCGTGCAAGTCTTCAATCTCGGCGCGCAATCGTGTTCGACGCAATATGGACACCATTGAGGCAAGCAACGTCGCCTGCGCTTCGATGACCCATATTGACGCAGAGAAACTTATGGTGAGGCCCACAACGGCAATGATCGCCCAAACCGTGCCGAAGTAGTTGCCAATTATAAACGCCGCCAGCAAGTACAGGATCGGCAACAAGGCCATCGATGCGAAGACCTTGAGTGTGGCGACGTCGTCCTCCTCATAACTGAACCGGTCACCGACATAAGCGGCCAGCCAACCGACGGGCAGATGCAGCAGTACGCCGGGGATGGCAACGGGTAACAACAGCATTAGTGAGAATGTCCGCGCTGTGAGTCTGCGAAACGCCTTGCCCATGGAGACCGTTGTTCGCAATTGATAGTCCTTGAGTCCAAGGGCATCAAGTCGTGATTGATAGTTGTCGACTGCCTTGCGGAATTCGATCATGTCTGGCTCTTCGGCCATGTTCATATAGGCATCAACGAAGCGCCGATTCAGCTCTACGTATTCGCTCGGCGCAAGCATCGCCGCTGCCGGTTTGTACAATCGCCTTGCGGCTTGCACAAAACGCAGAGTACTCCAGTCGGGAGCGTTCAAAGTGACCGCCGCAAGTGCTTCTGCAAGATAATCTGTCAACTTATGTACGGCAGCCCTTGCATCGCTCCTGAAGTCGTCGAGCCACTCGCCATCCACAACGATGGGCTCACCAAACTCGATTAACACCTGGCTGCGGAAGCGATGACGATGTATGTAATTAAGCCCACAGGGAATGATCGTCACTTTGACATTGCCGCGCTCGGCCACGGACAAGGCAATTCGGGCAGCTCCCGTTTTTAGCTTCGTCAGCTGCGATTCTGTATGGCTGACGCCTTCGGGGAAAATACCCATGCAGTCGCCACGCTCGATCACCTCATAAAGCTTGTCGAATGCTTTACTGTTATCGACCTCGCCTTCGTGTTCCTCGTGCCGGTACACAGGCACGGCGCCCGTCGCATCAAGCAGTCGTCCGAGTAGTCGATACTTCCAAAGCTTGGCGTTCGCCATGAAGTGCAGTGGCCAGCGCCCGCATTGGGCCATCAGCAGCCAACCGTCCATTAGCGCGTTGGGATGGTTCCCCGCGAAGATCACCGGCCCGTCGGTCGGGATATTCTCCTCGCCAACGACATCAATGCGTCGAAAGAATGTATTCGTGATCAGTTGGATTAACGAGATGACGAAACGTTGCATCATCACTGCCCTCCGCTTCTTGGTCGGATAGCGTCACTTTGCGATCCCACGGTGTTTGCTGTCAAATAAACTCAGGTCAGCAGGAGCGTCCCGAGCATGTAAATAGGCTGACTATCGACCGGCTAGCAGGATAGAGTTAGTAAATTCTTAAAAAATGTAGTTATTTTTTACTAACTTCTCGAATATAGGCTAATAATTGACATTTTCGGGTGCCCGATCTTTCTGATTCAAGAGATTTATAGTTTCTTCTGTTAGTCGAGTTGTTTTAGACATTTGAAGAGTTTTGATCTCTTTTATATCAATTTATGATACTTTTTAAGAAGTTATCAGTTAGTTAAGGCTCCGACAGGCCCTACACCCTACTTCCGATCGAAGCTGTATGGTCTCTCAATATCATTAAATCCGCTAAAAACGCCAAATAACAACAAAAATGCCGCGATAATCAGCAAATTCTTTATTTATGATCACTTTTGAGAATCAACGTAAGAGAGGAGATCATCACTGATGACTTACTACCATTCATCACGTTTCGCGATTTTCGACTCTTTTAGTGACGTAGTTCCCCGAACCCAGGAAAAATACGCGATACCGGCGACGATCAGGTAATTGAAGATCTCCTCCGTTGTAACGAAACCAACACCAGTTTCGATCATTTCATCGGTGACGACCATAACCCGGAGCGCCATCGAGAAAGTCAGCGCCACAACAGCGACTAAAGACTCGATCGTAGCAATGACCAGCGTCCAGCCCGGGCGCCACAGCATTAACGCGAACAATCCGAAGCAGACAAGGTAGTAGGCCATTCGCGCAGTCGGAAATGGTTCAAGAAAGGCAACTCTTACATTAACGCCCAGGACGAAATCGAGTAGCAGGAAGAGTATTGTTGCGGCGTAATAAAGCGTTACTGGCCTGATCATGAGGCCAGCATTACGCGGTTTTGATAGTGTTGCAATAATCCCACGTTAGAACAGGTCTAATACCGAAACGCCTATTGGAGTCCAAACCGTGCTGATTAAAAAGCCCAGCGATATTCGACCCTCAGAAATCACGAGCGAGACAAATTACATCAATCGACGTGATTTCATCCGTGCTGGTGCCATTGCCGGTGGATCGCTGATTGCGCCCGGCGCCATTAGCGCTGTCATTCCGGACTCTCGCCTCGCGAAGCTTTCGAATATCTCGGCAAGCCCATTTAGCACGGATGAAGCACCGAACAGTTTCGAAGACATCTCGACGTACAACAATTACTACGAGTTCGGTTTGGGCAAGGACGACCCCGTCGTTTATGCCGAGGATTTCAAAACACGTCCCTGGACGATTGAAGTCTCGGGTGAAGCGGAGAAGACCGGCACGTTCGACTTCGACGATTTTATGAAGCCGTTTGATCTGGAAGAGCGTATTTATCGCATGCGCTGCGTCGAGGCCTGGTCAATGGTCATTCCGTGGGTAGGAATCTCTCTCGCGGAGGTGGTGAAACACTTTCGCCCGACATCGAAAGCCCAGTACGTTGCGTTCGAAACACTTAAAGACCGCGATCAAATGCCTGGCGTGAGGGGCCGCTCACTCGACTGGCCGTACCGCGAGGGACTCACCATTGCAGAGGCGACGAATCCGCTGCCAATTCTGGCGGTCGGTATCTATGGCAATGTAATTCCAAATCAAAATGGCGCCCCTATTCGACTCGTTGTTCCCTGGAAATATGGCTTCAAGGGAATCAAGAGCATCGTGAAAATCAGGTTCATGTCGACGCGCCCCAAGAACAGCTGGAACATGGCTATTCCACGTGAGTACGGGTTCTACGCGAACGTAAACCCGACCGTGAGCCACCCACGCTGGAGCCAGGCACGTGAGCGCCGCATTGGTGCTGGCATATTTGCCAGCAAACAGGAAACCCTGATGTTCAATGGCTATGGCGAACACGTGGCTCACCTCTACAAAGATCTCGATCTGCGCCGCAACTACTAGGTCATCGTGAACACCATTCAGCAAATCCGGTTCATCTGGAAACCGATCGTGTTCCTGCTTTGCCTGTCACCAGCATTGTTCGTTCTGGGCGATGCTTTCGGAATCACGGGACAGCTCAGTGCGAACCCTGTCGAAGATATCCTTGATCGCTTTGGAAACTGGGCGTTGCGCTTCATCATGATCACACTCGCAGTAACACCGCTGCGACGCTTGAGCAGCTGGAACTGGCTGCCACGATTCCGCCGCATGCTTGGTCTGTTTACGTTCTTTTACGCGTTCATGCACTTCCTGACATGGTTTGTACTCGATCGTGAATTGCGCCTGGAGGACGTTTTGGAAGATCTCACTGAAAGACCCTTCATAACGCTTGGTTTCACCGCTATCGTCCTGTTAACAGCACTTGCGATCACGTCATTTACGGCAATTCGCCGCCGCATGGGCCCGCGTTGGCAAACCTTGCACAAGCTGGCGTACGCGGTAGGACTCCTCGGCGTCTGGCACTACTGGTGGCAAGTAAAGAAAGACATTACCGAGCCACTGATCTACGCAGTGATACTCAGCGTGTTACTCGGAGTCCGGTATTTCTGGCACTTGAAACGTAAAAAACCGGGGTGGCGCCGGCCACCCCGGTAACCTCACACTGGCGCGTCGCTAGGCGACTTTTATAGTGTGACGTTCAGCTACCTCGAGTTTGGGAAGCGTGACTTCCAGAATGCCGTCTTTGAGTTCGGCGTGGATATTTTCAGCATCCACTGTGACAGGCAGAGCGATGGTCCTCATCAACTTGCCGTAACCAACCTCATGACGATAGTACGCATCTTCATCGTCTTCTTTCTCAAACTCTCTCTCGGCCTCAATCATGAGTCGATCGCCCATAACCGTGACCTCGATGTCATCCTTCTCGACACCGGGTAGCTCACCGCGGACAACGAGCTCCTTTTCATGGTCGATAACGTCCAGGCGAAAACTGCGCTCGTAGTCAACACCCATCGGCCATCTC
>Ga0164320_10000979_pt1 | contig 10074 bp, 8 predicted proteins | sample GuaBasSediGuay11_FD_113736 | JGI IMG/M metagenome (GOLD analysis project Ga0164320, IMG submission 113736) | Subseafloor sediment microbial communities from Guaymas Basin, Gulf of California, Mexico - Guay11, Core 4567-28, 0-3 cm | ecosystem: Environmental > Aquatic > Marine > Hydrothermal vents...
GGCGGAATGGGCGCAAGCGCCTGTCGTCGCTCCGCTTCTCGGTTGAACCTCGCTCAGAAGAACTCCATACAATTCGGTTGAGGTGTCGCAAATCCCTGCTGGACACGCGGATTTTCAGTCGCGAGTAGGATCGCCTAAGGCTTTATATTTCAAAGAGTTACCGGGGCGTCCGTTGCTCAATTTGCATCACAGTGCAGAACTGTGCACAGCTCATTCACGCAAAACTCACGCACGCTTCCGTTTCGAGATCATCTCACGAACTTCACGTGATTGGCCTTGTGGAGCGTTGAGGCGAAATGGTGTTGTGCATAAGTAACTGGAATTTCTCAGCTCAGTCCGTCATCAACTTCAATATTCTCGGTTTGCAAGTGCAGTCCGGAGGCCTCTGCCTGGAGTTCCAGCAGAATGCCAAAATCGCAATCTGTATGGCCAGCATCAATCGCTTGCTGCACCAATTCGCGGGTAGCGGCAGCAATCGGCATGCTTGCCCCGAGCCTTTCGGCGGCGGACAGACCGAGATCCATATCCTTCCGCAACAATGGAGGCGTAAAAGTAGGTGTCCAGTCCAAATTGACGAATGCCGGTGATTTGTAGCGTGTGAACATCGACCCCATGACGCTGTTATTGATGAAGTCCAGCAGGGCGTGACGAGATACGCCACCTTTTTCTGCCAGCACAGTGATTTCCGCCAAACTCTGGGTGACGACACCTAGCAGAACGTTGTGACAGATCTTGACCATACGCGCCAGTTCACCCTTACCCACGTAGGTCACGCCCTCACCAATCACTTCCAGGTATTTTTCAGCCAGGTCGAATGCTGACTGCGGACCAGATGCCACAACCGTCAGTCGGCCAGCCTTGATGACCTTGGCGTTGCCGCTGACGGGTGCTGACAACATACTGCAACCGCGCTCCTTCAGTGCGTCTCTGACCCGCTGCGAACCTTCCTCAGAAACACTCGAACAATCGATCAACAACTTTGGCGTCGCAGAACCGGCCAACACACCATGGTCTCCGCAGATGACACTGAACAAATCATCAGAACCGGAGACCATCGTAAATATAATGTCGCGATCTGAAAGTTCGGCGGGTGTATCTACAATCCTAGCTCCGAGCGTTTCCAGCGGTTCCGCTTTAGAGCGTGTACGATTGTAGACGCTGGTATCACAACCAGCCTCCAATAGTTTGTTTGCCATGGCGTAACCCATGCGGCCCGTGCCGATCCAACCCAGTTTTTGAGAACGAAGATTTTGCTCTTTTTCCATTTGTTGAATGCCTTGATTCGAGGTAGAATGGATTTAACGCAATCGTTTGCATGCTATTATAGATATCCATTAACTTCAAGCAAACCCAAGAGTGAACCTGATCCGAGCCAGCAGCCCGTTACACACTCAACCGCTGATGCATGACAACAATAGGTCGGCCAATTGGATTTAGGAGTGATCAGCCTCGGCTTGCTGGCCTCAGCAATGCTCGCCATTGGCATTGGCGCTCTCGCCAAGGGTATTACAGGTGTTGGATTACCAATACTGGCTGTACCAGTGCTGGCCTCTTTCACCAGCGTCGAAGAGGCCGTGGTTTTGATGGTGCTGCCCAGCATTGCAGCGAATGGCTGGCTGGTCATCACCCACAAAAAATGGTCGGTATTGAGCGAGCATCGCAGTTTCCTGGTATTCGGACTGGCGGGTGGGGTATTCGGGACATGGCTCTTGTCCATTCTGAACGATCACTGGCTAAAACTGATTCTCGCCGTTTGGCTGGGCGTTTATCTGCTGCAGTATTTTTCCAGACGGTCGTATGATCGGTATTTCAGCGGCCGCAACGGGATGCGGCCAGTCCTGGGCACCGCAGCCGGAGTCGTTCAAGGTGCTAGCGGGATATCTGCGCCAATTGTGGCTCCTTATTTCCACGCCAATGGTCTGACGCGGGAATCCTATGCCTTCGCAACAGCGTTCACATTCCTGTTGTTTAGCGGCGCCCAGATCACGACCATGTTCAGGCTGGATTTGCTGACGCCGGAAAGGATGAGTGTCGGTCTTATCGCTGTCGTGCCAACGCTCCTGTTCACGCAGCTTGGTATACGTTGGTCACGCCATATCAGCGAAACGACCTTTCACCGTATTCTCCTGGCACTCTTTGTTGTCATGGAGCTCAAGCTGTTAATAGATATATTCTATTCGATGTCAACGTAAGAACATCCTGCTCATTGAAGTCGAAGCACCTGACCTGTAGATTCAGCTCAGTTTTCCGACAAACCAGAAAATGAGGCGCAGCTTGTCTGTGCATAATCGATAATGGCTAAAAGAAAGGTCAACATTAAGGATGTCGCCGCCAAGGCGGATGTCCACCCATCTACGGTATCTCGTGTTCTTAATCCTGAGACTCGATCGATGGTCTCTGCGAGCGTGGCCGAACGGGTCAGCCGCATTGCAAATGAAATGGGTTACGCGCGCAGTTCGCTCGCCTATGGTCTGCGGACAGGGCGGACGCAAACGGTCGGTGTTGTCATACCGGACCTGACCAATCCATTATTTCCGCCAATTATCCGGCAAATTGAACGCAAGCTGGCAGAGCATGGCTATATCGCAATATTGGCCGATTCTGATAATAACCAAGAGAATGAGCAAGCGATCGTACAGTCGTTATTGTCTCGTAATGTCGACGGACTCGTTCTGGCCACGGCACATCGCCTGGATTCCGTTGTAATAACCTGTGTGGAAGAAAATATTCCACTGGTACTGGTCAACCGAACAATCGATGCACATTCAGTGACTGCCGTGATCAATGATGACGCGCATGGCATCGAATTGGCGGCATCTCATCTCGCAGGACTGGGTCACAAAACGATCGCGTATATCGGCGGGCCGCAAGACACCTCTACCGGACATGACCGGTTTCTGGCATTCAAGAATCTCAAGAACGCAGGGCACTTTAAGTCTCACAACGACTTGATCCTCAATTGCAAAGCATTTACAGAGGCCGAAGGCTATCGAGGTTTTCTAGCATTGCTTAAGAAGGATAGAAAATTTACAGCCGTTATCGCGGCCAACGACCTGTTGGCGCTGGGATGCTACGACGCACTGTCGGAGCTTGGCCTTCGTTGCCCGACTGATATTTCGGTGACCGGATTCAACGACATGCCGTTTGTAGACCGATGGTCTCCGCCACTAACGTCGGTGCACATCCCGCACGACGAGATCGGTAATCAGGCCGCCGAGTTGCTGCTTGAGAAAATTCGCAATCCGCAGGCGCCCATCAGAACAGTCAACATCCTCCCGGAACTGATCGTCCGGGGATCAACAACACCGCCGGCGTAATCGCCGCTTACGCGCTTCGGTACAACTTGGTCATTACAAATTCTTTGTGACCCAGTGCTTCCGCTGCAGTCATTCGACCATTGGATGTCTTGACGATCATTTCGATCAGTTTGTCACCCGCCTGATCCAAGGTCAGCTCACGTGTAAGAATTCCCGTTACGTCTACGTCGATGTGCTCCGACATCGTCCGCATGGTTCGGGGATTTGCAGTTATCTTGACGACCGGCAAGATCGGGTTACCGATGATATTCCCCTGCCCGGTCGGAAATGCATGTACGACGAATCCGCCGGCCGCCATAAGGGTCACACATTCGGCAGCTGCAGAGGACGAGTCCATAAAATAGAGCCCCGGCCCTTTAGCTGGCTCCTCGGCCGGGCCCAGCACATCGATGTACGAAACCTGTTTGCCGATTTTTTCCAGGTTGCCGAATGCTTTCTCTTCGATCGTAGAAAGGCCGCCTTCGATATTCCCCTTGGTTGGCTGACTATCGGAGAGATCGGTGGTTTTGTGAGCTTCTATCACGTCATCCTGATAGGCCTGAAAAGTCTGCATGAATTTTTCGCCGACTTCCGGGGTCGCGGCTCGCTGCGCGCACAGATGCTCTGCACCAGTAAGCTCTGATGTCTCACCAAATACACCACAGATTCCCTTGGGAATGAGTTTGTCGTACATGTTGCCCACGGTCGGGTTGGACGCGATGCCCGATGTCGTATCGGACTCACCACATTTAGTGGATATCCAGAGATCAGATAGTTCGCATTCTTCACGCTGGCGTTCTGTGGCCCAATGCACGAATTCTTTTGCTTTGCGTGATGCTTCGGCGATCGTCGTAATATCGCCGTTCTTCTCAATAGCGAAACCAGCGACCGGCTTGCCCGTTGCCGCGATGCCATCTACTACTTGTTGCGTCCAGATCGGTTCGATACCAATGACAACGCACGCTGCGATGTTGGGGTTGGATCCTGTGCCGATCATGGTTCGAAAATGCAGATCCAGATCTTCACCAAACTGGAGTCGCCCGTAAGCATGAGGTAATGCAATCGTGCCTTGAATATTATTCGCTACGGCCTCGCAGGCTGCATTGGAAATATCATCCAATGGCAAAATTGCCACATAGTTACGCACACCGACACGGCCGTTCTCACGCCGATATCCCATAAAAGTATTTTGCGTCGACATTGTGTTTCGCTCCTTACCAGCGCTTCGTTTTTAGATTGTGAACGTGAACGTGTTCGCCGGTGGCGAGCGGTGCGATAACCCGGCCAATATCCTCACCGTATTTGACGATCGTATCGCCTTCCTTGAGGTCGGTCAGCGCGACCTTGTGTCCAATAGGTACATCCTGTTTCACGAGCAACGTAAAATCGGAGTTATCCTCTGTGACGACGCAAAACATTTCGTCTCCCGCCTGCAGATTTTCTACGACTACAACCCCGACATTGTCGCGCTTGTCATGCACTAGCAATTGTGGAACGGCCATCTGTCAGATCCTCTTTACTGATTGCACCCGGCAGCACCGTGCAAACGACACTAAGCTGGCGCAGTTTTTATGTCTTATATAAGATACGGTAAATATCGTTTACGCTGTCAAGATTAGCTGATCACCCTGCGGTCGAGGAACGGTCTAGTTTGAGAAGTTCTGCGAGCGTTCCACCCAGTATCGCTGCTCTCTCATCATCGGTCAGACCCGGCACACTCAATATATGTGCCACCGCGTTGCGGTTCTGCATACCATAAGGGTAATCAGTGCCCAGAACGATCTGGCTGGCACCTGCCTCAGTGATTAATTGCTGCAGATTCTGAGTTCGGTAAACCAGTGAATCAAAATAGATTTGCTTCAGGTAGTCGCTCGGCGCTTTTTGCTCCGCACCGCGACAGCCACGATCATCGCTGCTATGACAATGATCAGATCGGCCAATATAAGCTGGCAGGTAGCCGCCGCCATGCGCCGCCACCAATTTTAATCCTGAGTAGCGATCCAGCGTACCTTCAAAAATCAGATGTGATAATGCGACCGTAGTCTCCAGCGGATTGCCGATGATATTGGATAGACGACCGTTGCCTGCAAGCCGCGCTTCCCCCTCTTGAAATCCTCGTGGGTGCAGGAACACTACGACACCGAGTTCCTCCGCCTTCGACCAAAACGGATCGAATTTCGAATCGGCCAGTTCAATACCGTCAATACTGCAGGTCAGCATCACGCCGCGATGCCCAAGCTCCTTAACCGCATACTCGAGCTGAGAGGCGGCAAGGTCCGGATGCTGCAGGGCGACCGCCCCAATTGGTACAAACCGGTCTGGATACGCGGCGCAAAGTTCTGCAAGTTTTTCGTTCTGCAAACGGATGATCTTCGCTGCCAGATCGTGATCTGCCCAATGAAAATACTGGCCGACTGAAATGCTCAGTGCTTGCACATCGATACCGGTTGCATCCATGGACTCCAGACGCACGGAAATGTCTGTCGCACCCGTCAGAGGATTGGGGTCATACGGGTTTCGTCCGCCCAACGCGGGGTGGCCTTCTATCAACGACCATACGTCTGCAACTTCAGTATGTGCGTGAATATCAACCGTCAACATACGAGTACCATTGACTACTACGGGCCGGGGAAAATCACTTTCCAGCGTGTCCGGATCTCTTGCCACTTGCTGCACAACGGCTGTATCCGTTCGTGCACTACAGCCTACGAAGCTGATGCCCGCCCCGGCAGCAATGGCCCCCTTCAGGAACTCACGGCGGCTTGAGGGGGCTTGTTTTTTCTTGTTTCTGTCGTCCACGTTATGTTCCTCACTAAAATTATTGATAGCTTCCTGCGGTGTTAGTCCTCTGCAGGAATCACTGGCAGCAACATATAAGAAGGTCGATCACCACCAATATATATACTGTTATTCCGTAACTTGTAAGCTGCAAAATAGTGCTCGCCATCGTGTGGCTGGATATCGAGACGGATGCGATGACCTTTCTTAAACACCATGCTCGTTGCCCAGATCTCGATCTCGATGGGTACAACCTGCCCCGCTTGAAGTTTCTGCTCTTCATCGTGCGTATGGTAGGGCCGGTACGATTTGGAAAGCTCTGGATCCAGTTTGCGATGCGACACTTTCAAGATGCCGCGGGTAGCGGTTTCAACACTGCCATCGGGGGCCATGTTCCGCAGATAGGCGAACACATCCATATCATCTGTTTCCGAGGACACCCAAAGCTTGAGTTTGATGTGGCCAGTTACTTCAAGGTCCTCGGTCAGCGGTTCGGTCACAAAGGTCACCATTGGCTGACCGCTGCGCCCTCGCCGATAAGCCTCTGGTCCCGATGGGAAGGTGATCTCGCCGCCTTTCGGCGATGGCGCCTGGCGTAACTGCAGGTCGTGCATCGCGTCATCGACCACACCCGCAGCCTGCGAACTCAGGTAATATTTCTTGTATTGGGTGCGTGCGAGCGGCCACTCGTTTTCGAAGCGCCAGTTGCATTCATCAACGCTCACACGAATACACAGTTTAACCGGCGGCTCATCCATGATGCCGTTGTCTTTGCCTTTCAACCAGTAGTCGTACCAACGCAACATTTCGACTTTGCCTTCATCTGAGTAGAAAGCATCGGTATGGCCACCAATATGAATTTGCAATTTCTTGTGGGTGGACGCCGAGCGTACATAGGCTTCCACATTCCCTCGCAGATGGTGGTTCCAGCCACCCCAGTTTCCTGAGCTGTAGAACGGCACGGTAATCTGGTCAAACCGGGCACGGGATTTCACGTCATCCCACCATGGGCTGTCCGTGTGGTGAGTCATGAACTTCCACATCAGGTTCTCGTCGAAGGCTGCCGAATTGTCAGCGCGCGTAGCTTCAAGCAATTGCTTGCCGACGACGTCATTCCACCAGCGACCGTAGAAATTCTGGTTCAGGATGCCGCCATGAAACACCGAATCACGGTAGAGGTCCGCCCAGCCCTCCCACGGCACCATTGTCGTCAGCGAAGGTGGCTGCAAGCCCGCCACATTCCACTGCGTAATGGCGTAGTAGGACACTCCCGAAAGCCCGACCTTGCCGCTGCTCCAGTCCTGCCTTGCGGACCACTCGATTGCGTCATACAGATCGCGGGCCTCCTGCATGGACCAGATATCGGCCTTACCCGGAGAGGTACCCGTACCTCGGGTATCGATAAAAACCAGGATATAGCCTCGGGCCGTCCACCACTCCGGCTCAGGTCGCTCCACATGGGTAAAGGGCCGCACGTGAGGCAGTATGCGATCCATGCTCTTTTGGTAGGCGCTGAGACTAATGAGAACGGGAAACCGGGTTTGTTCATCGCTCGCATCGCCAACGTCAGGGCGGTACACGTCAGCTCTCAACACCGTGCCATCACGGACCGGGATCGCCACATTCTCTTCGAAAATAACGCCATATTCGGGTTGCGATAAAGGCTCTTGAGCAGCGGCAATCACCGGCTGGATTGCTGCTGCGATCCAAACCATGCCGAGAAAACATTGTGCCACAAGAAATCTTCGTGAGTTCAACATGTGCGATCTCCACTCCCCGGGGTGCTATCCCGTCGCCATTTAACGCGTGAATGCAAACGTTTGCAGTAAATCACGGCGCCTGATGGCTGTCAATCCGGTGGCCGACCAACAACTCGACGGCGTTTCGGTCTATATGAATCAATGGCAGGTAGTACAAACGCCGGTTTGCAGGAGCAGGCTCGGGCGATCACTGACCGACGAAAATGGCAGCTGTGCAGAGTGGCAGCTGGTGCAGATATATCGACGCTCGAGCACCAAGCGGTGCGACACCTGGAAGTGCCAGTACCCATCGCGCGGCTCAGCGAGCAGCACCCCGAGATCTCCCGGCGTCATGGTTGGTTGCCACGCAGCAGCGGAGTTCGGTTGTCCGGTCGGCAGGATTTCAGGCTCACTCTCCACCGTCGTGTAGACTGCAGCAATACTCTGTCCGGCTAGCCGACCGCTCAGAATCGCCGGGCCAAGAAACATCCCATCGAGCCCATGCTTACCGTTAATACCGAGGCTACCATTTAGTTCGCCGACCGCGTACAAGCCCGGCAGTACCTGGCCCAACCTGTCGAGTACGCGTGCCTGCGCGTCGATAGCAACACCGCCCATATTCTTGCGTGTCATCGGAAACATCTGGATAGCGTAGAAAGGTGCATGCTGAACTTTAGGCGGCACAATATCAGCACGCGAGAAGCGACCGAAGACAGTATCTTCGCCAGCATCTATCATTGCATTGAATTCGCGTACGCTCTGTATGAGGACCTCCGCCGGCAGACCGGCCAGAACTGCCAGCTCACGCAAGCTCTTTGCACGCTTTACCACTTGCGGATTGTCCAGTATCGGGTGAGATTGCGAAGGACTCTTTAGCCAGGCCGCCCCGCGCACGCCGAAACTGTCGCGCGCCGCCTCATCAAATACCATCCAGTAAGTGGACCGCTCCTGCTGCAGCAGGTCGACGAGGATATCCTTGTCAAAGCCGGCCTCATTGGTGAAACGCCGGCCGCTTGCATTTAGCCAGAGCGAATGATCATTACCCGCAGTCAATGCATGATTCTGCTGCGAATCGTGCGGATCGATGAAGCCATTGACATAAATGTAGTGTCGGTCGATCCTGACCAACCCGGCACCCGCATCAGTGGCCATATCATGTCCTGAACCCGTCGCACTGATCGCTGCACCAATGAGCAGGCGATCCGGCGATGGCGAATCGGAAATCCAGTTCTCAAGCACACGTTCCACATCGGATTCGAAGCCACCGGTGGCCAGTACCACGTTATCTGCAAACAGGCTTTGAACTTCACCGCTGCGCAAGTCCCTGACCACCACACCAGTAACCCGGTTGCCCTCAAGCAGCAATTTCTGCGCGCGGAAATTCCACCTGAATGACACGTTTGGAAGCCTCAGAGCGGTCCGAAATATGGGCAGGACCAGGTGTGCTGCACGACCCTTGGTAAAGTGGAATCGCGGCACGCTGTTCCCATGGCCTGGCACAATACGGACGAATTCCACACCCATTTCCGTGACCCAATCGTAGATCATTTCGCGTGAGTTAGTAGCGTAATACCGGGTCCACTCGGTGTCACCATCTTCGGTCCAGTCCATCCAGTCGCGGTAGGCCAGCTCGGCGGAATCATCAATGCCCAAACGCTCTTGCAATGGCGTAGCAACCATGGCGACACCACCCGCCAGCATAGTGTGACCACCAGCGACAGAATTCATGTCTATCACCAGTACTTTCAAGCCACTGCGGCCCATTTCCACGGCAGCGGACAGGCCTGACAGGCCGGCCCCTATGATGATGACGTCAGCGTCTTTGCCCGCCTCAGTCTGCTTTTGACCACAAGCCGCCAAGTCAGCGAAAAAGCACACCAGGACAACAAGCCCAACGCGATAAACCACATGCAATGTCACCCGCGCACCTCCACCCCAATTGGTTCCGCTGATGCGGTATGCTGCCAGTTTTATGCACACGATTGCAAGCAGCTGGAAATAAGCGGTAGAGTGGCCCTTTCGATGACACAGTCAACGCCTCAGGAAACCCAATGACACCCTTTAAGATAAACAAGCTCTCCATGTCGGGATTCACATTTCCCGCCATGCCATTGGCCGGGTTTCTACAGTCCAAGTACATCCTCCTGATGCCGTTGTATGCGATAACGATGGGACTGGACGCAAAAGCTATCGCCGGCATTTTCTTTACGACGAAAATGTTCGACGTCGTAACAGACCCTGTTTTCGGCATCCTGTCGGAC
>Ga0164320_10000981_pt1 | contig 10070 bp, 9 predicted proteins | sample GuaBasSediGuay11_FD_113736 | JGI IMG/M metagenome (GOLD analysis project Ga0164320, IMG submission 113736) | Subseafloor sediment microbial communities from Guaymas Basin, Gulf of California, Mexico - Guay11, Core 4567-28, 0-3 cm | ecosystem: Environmental > Aquatic > Marine > Hydrothermal vents...
AAATTGGTCGGGGCGAGAAGATTCGAACTTCCGACCCCCACAACCCCATTGTGGTGCGCTACCAGGCTGCGCTACGCCCCGACCGTGTTTTTTCCAGAGATGCTGACCGGCGTCGTTTTTCGCGATTCGCCGGAAATCCGGGTAATGCACAAACAAAAAAACGAGGGCGGCAATGATACTTGCCGCCCTCGTTTGTTGAAAGCACTAAATCAGCGACGCAGGATCTTCAGAACTTGTTCAAGTTCTATGCGTAACTGCTTGATAATTTGTTGACTTTGACTCACATCTGTCTTCGCATGATCACCCGTCAGTCTTTGTCGGGCGCCACCGATCGTAAAGCCGTCGTCATACAACAGACTCCGGATCTGGCGGATAATCAGCACGTCCTGTCGTTGGTAATAGCGGCGATTGCCGCGCCTTTTGACAGGTTTCAGCTGTGGAAACTCCTGTTCCCAGTAACGCAGTACATGCGGCTTAACAGCACACAGGTCACTTACCTCACCGATGGTGAAATAGCGTTTCCCTGGTATTGGAGGTAGTTCGTCGTTATTCCCCGGTTCCAGCATAGGCCTCTACTCGGGCTTTTAGTTTTTGTCCTGGTCGGAAAGTCACAACACGGCGTGCCGTAATTGGAATCTCTTCCCCGGTCTTTGGATTGCGACCTGGACGTTCGTTTTTATCCCGAAGATCAAAATTTCCAAAACCTGAAAGTTTGATTTGTTCACCAACTGCAAGCGACGCTCGCAGCTCCTCAAAGTACAAATCGACAAGCTCGCGAGCTTCCCGTTTGTTCAATCCTAGTTCGTTGAACAGTGATTCCGCCATATCTGCTTTTGTCAGTGCCATTAATTCTTGTCTCTTAGTACTGCGGCAAAATCCTGCTGTAATTTGCGCACCACCACAGCCATCGTGGCGTCCGCATCTACGTCAGTAAGGGTGCGCGATGTTTCCTGTAAAATCAAGCCTAAAGCTACGCTTTTTAGCCCTGCTTCTATTCCAGGGCCCTTATAAACGTCAAAAATTCTGACACTCTTGACGAGTTCGTGAGCAGCGGATTGGCGCGCCCCGAGAAGATCTGCAGCAGTGATTTTGTCGTCGACAATGACCGCAATATCACGCCGGATCGTTGGAAATTTCGAGACGGATGAGGCGTTTGGAACTGTCGATGCAAACGATTTCCCGGCGTCCAGTTCGAAAACCAGGACATCTTTGTTGAGGTCAAATGCGCGAGCCACCTCCGGGTGCAACTTGCCGATAACACCCACAACAGCGTCATCGCGCACAATATTTGCAGCTTGTCCTGGCTGTAACGCCGGATGCTCCGTAGCGACAAAATTAAATCTGGAATTTATGCCAGTCATTCCGAGCAATGCGATGAGGTCTGACTTTATGTCAAAAAAATCAACGGCCTGCGCGCTGCTTCCCCACTGTTCCGGGACCACGCCGCCAAGCGCTAACCCTGCAACGCGTACAATTTCCACGGGTGCATCGAGCTTACCGTGAAACGTTTTACCAATTTCAAAAAGGCGTACACGATCTTGTTGGCGTGCAACGTTCGTTGCTGCAGCCTCGATCAGACCGGGCCAGATCGAACTGCGCATAACCGACATTTCTGTAGATATCGGATTGCTCAAAACCAGTTCAGATGGCTCACCAGCAATCAGCGTGTTCAATTTTTCGTCGATGAAACTGTACGTAATGACTTCCTGGTAATCGCGGGCAACCAGCGTGTTGGCGATCAAATCCAGGTCGATAGTTGTCTCTGTCGCCGTCGCCAGTGGCGTCTCTGCGATCGCGGTCTGCTCCGGTATCTCGTCGTAACCGTAGATTCGGGCGACCTCCTCTACCAGCGCGTCTTCCACGTCGATATCGAAGCGAAAACTCGGAATTTGCGCCTGCCAACCCGAGTCGCTGGCTTCAATTTCCAGCCCCAGACCGGACAGAATTTCACTGACCCGACTGGCCTCTATCTCGGTGCCCAAAACTTTCGCAAGGCGCGATTTTCGCAACTCAAGCGGTGCATTTTTTGGCAAATGTTCGGCAACGACATGGTCAGACAATGGACCAGCTGCGCCCCCTGCAATGTCGAGTAACAATTCGGTGGCACGTTCAATTGCGCGTGCCTGTCCGGCGGGATCGACACCGCGTTCAAATCTCAGAGATGCATCTGTATGTAATGCATATTGTCTTGCGACTCCGGCCATGAATGCCGGCGGCCAGAAAGCAGCCTCGAAAAACACGTCACTGGTTTTGTCGCTGACTGCCGTACTCAGGCCACCCATAATGCCGGCAAGCCCAATCGGTCCCGAATCGTCTGTAATGACCAGGGTATTGTTCCTGAGCTCCACTTCGCGCTCATCCAGCAAGGTCACTTTTTCGCCATCTTTCGCCATTCGCGGGCGAATCGGCCCCCGTACCAGCCCCAGATCATAGGCGTGCAGCGGCTGTCCGAGCTCCAGCATGACGTAATTGGTGACATCCACGACCGGGTGGATCGCGCGCAGGCCACTACGTCGCAGGCGCTCTTTCATCCACACCGGCGATTCTGCACTTGCGTTGATATTACGTATGATGCGAGCCGCGAAGCGTGGGCAGCCTTCCGGCAAAACGAGCTCGACAGGATGTTCGTCTTTGATGGATGCCTTTACCGGTGCGACTGACGGGTCTTTCATCGCTGTCCCGGTGACCGCAGAAACATCGCGGGCAATACCCAGAACACTAAAACAGTCACCGCGGTTTGGCGTCAGGTCCAGATCAATGCTGTTATCCGGCAAATCCAGGAATTCAGCGAGCGGCTGGCCAACAGTGGCATCTTGCGGTAATTCCACGATGCCATCGGACTCATCACCGAGACCAATTTCTACTGCCGAACACAGCATGCCATTCGATACGACACCACGAATCTTCGACTTGCGAAGTTTCATGCCATTTGGCAAACGCGTGCCGGCCGGTGCGAACGGGCTTTTCATGCCGGCAACGACATTCGGCGCGCCACAAACCACTTCCACAGCATCGCCGCTACCGGTCGATACCTGGCAGACACTTAATCTGTCTGCATCAGGGTGTTTTTTGACCGCCAGTACTTCGCCGACGACCACGCCATCCAGGCCGAGGCCCTGCGGTTCGACCGCGTCCACTTCGTGGCCGATCATCGTCAACCGATGCGCCAGCTCATCCATATCCAGTGCAGGATTAACCCATTCACGCAGCCATTTTTCTGAAAATTTCATTGCCTCAGCACCGCGTCAGTTGAACTGCCGCAGAAAGCGCAAGTCGTTTTCAAAAAAGGTACGCAGATCCTTAACGCCATAACGAAGCATCGCAAGTCGCTCAACACCCATACCGAACGCGTAGCCGGTAAATTCCTCGGGATCGATACCCGCGTTAGTCAATACATTAGGATGCACCATGCCGCAGCCAAGAATCTCGAGCCATTTGCCCTCCTCCCATTCCACGTCAACCTCGGCGGAGGGTTCCGTAAACGGAAAGTAGGAAGCACGAAATCGCAACTTGGCCTTGCGTTCGAAAAAGTTTTCCACGAACTGGTGCAGGACCGCCTTCAGGTTCGCAAAACTGACGCCTCTGTCGATCACCAGGCCTTCGACCTGGGTAAACATCGGCGTATGCGTCTGATCAGAATCGCAACGGTAAACGCGACCGGGTGCAATGATTCGAATCGGCACGCCTTCCTTTACCATTGAACGTATCTGCACCGGAGAGGTGTGCGTTCGCAACAGATTGCCACCCGGAAAATAAAACGTATCGTGCATGGCACGAGCCGGATGGTTTTCAGGGATATTCAGCGCCGTGAAATTGTGGAAGTCATCTTCAATTTCAGGGCCGGTACGGATACCAAAACCTGCATCCCGAAAGATCTTCTCGATACGAACTGCAGCGCGCGATACCGGGTGACGACCACCCATCGACAATCCACGCCCGGGCAGGGTTACATCCACTGCATCAGCAATCAGTTTTTGCGCCAGCGCATTGCTCTGCAACGCGTCGCGACGTGTATTGAGGCTTTCCTGAACGGCTTTCTTGGCTTTGTTGATTTCCTGGCCGGCCGCCGGACGATCTTCCGCCGACAGCTTGCTCAGATCTTTAAGGCGCGCAGTCAGCAGGCCTTTCTTACCAAGGTAGGTGACTCTGACCGCGTCCAGCGCGATCAGATCAGACGTGGCTTCAATTTCTGACGCCGCCTGCTGTACCAGCTCGCTCAGTGCCTGCATCGGGTGTACCCGTTCGGGCAGCGCATCGAATGCGCCGCAACCGAATCAGGACTCAGCTAACGCCGCTTTTGCCTGCTCGGCGATCGCGCCAAAAGCTTCCGGATCGTGAACCGCGATATCAGCCAGCACTTTGCGATCAACTTCAATTTCCGCCCGGTTAAGGCCGTTAATCATGCGACTGTAGGACAAGCCATGCATCCTGGCCGCTGCGTTGATACGTGTGATCCACAACGCGCGAAACTGTCGCTTACGTTGGCGACGGTCACGATAAGCATACTGGCCCGCTTTAATGACGGCCTGTTTTGCCGTTTTGAATAATTTACTACGCGCGCCGTAATAACCCTTGGCTTTGCCGAGGATTTTCTTATGACGAGCTTTGGCGACAACGCCACGTTTTACTCTTGCCATTTCTCAATCTCCGCTTAGCTGTAAGGAAGCATGCGCTTCACGCTTTTGACGTCACAATCTGCAACTTGCAGTGTGAGGCCCAACTGGCGTTTACGCTTGGACTTCTTCTTCGTAAGGATGTGATTGAGATGGGACTGGGCTCGCTTGAAGCCGCCCTTACCCGTCCGGCGGAAGCGCTTGGCAGCGCCCCGGTTGGTTTTCATCTTAGACACAATGTCTACTCCAAATTTTATTAGCCTTGCTACGTACAGCAAAACATTTCGCTGCCGCTACAGGCGGGTATTGGCTTTCACCGTCAGGCGGCTAAGCCGTTACTCACTTTTTCTTCGGTGCAATTACCATGATCATCTGCCGCCCTTCGAGCTGCGGCATTTGCTCAACTGAACCGATTTCTTCCAGGTCATCTCTGACCCTGGCAAGAAGCTTCGCACCCAAATCCTGGTGCGCCATCTCCCGGCCACGGAATCTCAATGTGACTTTGGTTTTATCACCATATTCCAGAAATTCGGTCAGTTTCCTGAGCTTGATCTGGTAGTCACCTTCGTCCGTTCCCGGACGAAACTTAATCTCTTTGATGTGCACCTGCTTTTGCTTGCGCTTGGCAGTCTGTGCTTTCTTATTGAGTTCGAACAGGTATTTGCCAAAATCCATGATCCGGCAAACCGGTGGATCAGCAGTCGGCGAGACCTCTACCAGGTCGAGCCCTACCTCTTTCGCTACTTCAATCGCGTCTGCAAGCGGCATAACCCCGGCTTGCTCTCCGTCGGCGTCGATTACTCTGACTTGTACTGCATCAATTTCTTCGTTGCGCCGTACGCGCTTTGAACCTGCGATTCGTCAATCCTCCTGTTGAAAACAATATCCGCGATGTGAACGGCCATTACTGGACATGTCCACCGCCGCGGGACGCGAATTTTATAGGCCTAATCAACGGGAAACAAGCCCGGAAATGGCTGATTTGCAATATATTTCGAGCATATCGGTCGAAAATCACCTTATCGCCATTTTATTGGTCTGAAACGGGAATTCGCGATCGATACCTGTTGCCGATCGAAACGGTGTCAAAATCGATTGGGTGAGTGTTTTTCCGGGGTAAACGAGCAACTATCCTGGTACGCCTGCTACAGTCGAATTGTCAGATTGCCAATCGACATCTTTGGTCGATCGACACTTGTCGCCGATCGAAACAGCGACGAAACCGATTGGATTTGCATTTTTCCTGGAAAATCGAGCAATTATCCAAGTTCAGCGGCTACTATCGAATAATCGCAGTGCCAATCGATTAGCTGATCTCAAATCCAAGCTTGGTGGGCGATGGTGGTCTCGAACCACCGACCTCCACGATGTCAACGTGGCGCTCTACCCCTGAGCTAATCGCCCTACTTGGAAAATCTACTTTCAACAGAGTGCCCTCGCTTGAGTGCCCTCTGAGCTAATCGCCCTACAAAAACACAAAAACTGCGGCCTAAATTTGGGCGACAAAGATACTTAAGCGCTATCTCCGACGCAACAGATTTCTGTAGGAGCGGCTTTAGCCGCGAATGCTTGACCCATTCGCGGCTAAAGCCGCTCCTACGCAATAGCTTGGATTCCAGCCAATGCTATCCCGCAAGCTTGTCACTCAAGCCCAACCCAACTTCCCGCATTTCCTGAATCTTGTCCCGCAATCGCGCTGCCTCCTCAAACTCAAGATCACGCGCATGCTTGAGCATTTTCTTCTCCAGTTTCTGCGCTTTGCGCAGCAATTGCTCCGGCGTCAGCGACTCGTACGCCGTTGCGTCCTCTGCAATACGCCTGCGTCCGCGCCCCGGTACCGGATACGCAGCTTCCATGATATCTGCAACCTGCTTGACTATGGTCATGGGCGTAATGCCGTGCTTCTTGTTGTGCTCCATTTGTCGCACGCGCCGGCGATTGGTCTCGTCAATGGCGCGTTCCATAGAACCGGTCATCTTGTCCGCATACAGCAATGCCGTGCCATTCAGGTGACGGGCAGCGCGGCCCATAGTTTGAATCAATGAACGCTCCGAGCGCAGGAAGCCTTCTTTGTCCGCGTCAAGAATGGCTACCAGCGACACTTCCGGCATGTCGAGACCTTCACGCAGCAGGTTGATACCGACCAGCACGTCGAACGCGCCAAGTCTTAAATCGCGAATGATCTCGGTACGCTCCACGGTGCCAATATCGGAGTGCAGGTAACGAACTCTTACGCCGTGTTCCGCAAGGTAGTCTGTCAGGTCCTCCGACATCCGTTTGGTAAGCGTCGTGATGAGAACACGCTCTTCTACAGCAACGCGCTTGTGAATTTCGGACAAGACATCATCTACCTGGGTTCTTGCCGGCCTGATCTCAATCTGTGGATCCACCAGCCCGGTTGGCCTGACCAGTTGTTCCACGGTGTTATCGGCGTGTTTGTGCTCGTAGTCGCCCGGCGTAGCCGAGACGTAGATCGTTTGCGGCGACAGCTGCTCAAATTCATCGAACCGAAGTGGCCGGTTATCGAGCGCCGATGGCAAACGAAAGCCGAACTGGACCAGTGTTTCCTTGCGTGACCGGTCACCCTTATACATACCGCCGAGTTGCGGCACCGTTACATGGCTTTCATCGACGACCAGGATTGCATTATCCGGCACGTAATCGAACAAACATGGCGGTGGCTCACCCTCAGCTCGACCAGAAAGGTAGCGGGAATAATTCTCGATGCCCTGGCAATACCCGAGCTCTTTTATCATCTCTAAATCAAATAAGGTTCTCTGCTCAAGTCGTTGAGCTTCCACGAGTTTTTCAGTCTTTCTCAGGTACTCCAAACGGCTTCTAAGCTCGACTTTGATCTTCTCAACCGCGGCCAGCAGCGTCTCACGAGGCGTCACATAGTGCGATTTCGGAAAGACCGTCAGGCGCGGCACGCGGCGGATAACTTCGCCGGTCAACGGATCGAAATAGGAAAGCGATTCAATCTCGTCATCAAACAGCTCGATACGTACGGCATCACGCTCGGACTCGGCCGGGAATATATCGATCACATCACCGCGGACCCGATAATTACCCTGCGAAAGCTCGAGCTCATTACGCTTGTATTGCATTTCCGCCAGGCGGCGCAGAATGGACCGCTGATCGATCCGCTCTCCACGAGTAAGGTGCAGAATCATACTGAAGTACGCTTCCGGGTCGCCAAGCCCGTAGATGGCAGAGACAGTCGCCACAATGATGGCATCTGGTCGCTCGATCAGCGCCTTGGTGGCGGACAGGCGCATCTGCTCAATGTGTTCGTTGATGGATGCGTCTTTCTCTATATAAGTGTCCGAGCTCACCACGTAGGCTTCAGGCTGATAGTAGTCGTAATAAGAGACGAAATACTCGACGGCATTACGCGGGAAAAATTCGCGCATCTCACCATACAACTGGGCCGCCAGCGTCTTGTTCGGCGCGAGAATAATCGCGGGCCGCTGCGTCTCCTGAATGACGCTTGCAATCGTAAAGGTCTTGCCGGAACCCGTAACGCCCAGCAGCGTCTGTCGCGCAAGACCATCGTTCAGTCCTTCAACAAGACCGGCAATCGCGCCCTCCTGGTCACCCGCGGGATCGAATTTCGAGACCAGTGTCAGCCGGTCCTTATCATCGGATACGGATTTCTTGGGCAGATTGACGGTTTGACGTACCATGCGCGTTCATTTCCGGGAGCCAACCAGTGAGTCTATCAGTTTCAGAACGTATGGGTCGGGTAATGCCCTCCGCAACCAGTGCTATGTTGGGTCTCGCCACAGAGTTGCGTGAGGCAGGTAAAGATGTAATCAGCCTCGGCGCCGGTGAACCGGATTTTGATACGCCTGATCACATCAAGGCAGCTGCAATCGAGGCCATCAAAAAAGGCCAGACCAAATACACGGCGGTCGATGGCACCAGCTCGCTAAAAGCAGCCATCCAGCGCAAATTCGAGCGTGATAACAACCTTATCTACCGTCCGGAGCAAATCCTCGTTTCCTGCGGCGCAAAACAGTCCCTGTTTAATGCCTGCATGGCGGTACTCGGTCCGGGTGACCAGGCGATTATCCCGGCACCGTACTGGGTCTCGTATCCGGACATGGTGCGCATCGCAGATGGCGAGCCGGTCATCATCACGACCGGCATCGAAGATGGCTTCAAAGTAACGCCAGAGCAACTTGAAGCCGCTATTACCGACAAAACCCGGATGCTGTTTCTCAACAGCCCTTCAAACCCGACCGGTAGCTGCTACACATGCGAAGAGTTGCAGGCGCTGGGCGAGGTGCTGGTAAAACACCCGGATATTGTGGTGCTGGCAGATGATATTTACGAACACATCCATTGGGCAGACGACCCTTTTTGCAGCCTTGCTGAGGCCTGCCCTGGCCTGATTGGCCAGGTAGTTACGGTCAACGGCGTCTCGAAATGCTACGCCATGACCGGCTGGCGAATCGGCTATGCCGGTGGCCCGCCAGAGATCATCAAGGCCATGAAGACCATTCAGAGCCAGATAACGTCTAATCCGTCGAGTATTTCCCAGGTTGCCGCCGCAGCGGCTCTGGATGGTGACCAGTCGTGCATCACTGAGATGCTCAAAGCCTACAAGGCGCGCAGCGACTACGTTGTAGCCGCGCTGAATAACATCCCCGGCTTCGAGTGCCGCGAAGGCGAAGGCGCTTTCTACGCCTTTCCCAAGGTTGTCGGAGCGATTGAAGCGCAGGGACTCAAGAACGACGGTGAACTGGTCAAACTCTTGCTGGAAAAGGGAGATGTGGTCATGGTGCCAGGAACCCCCTTTGGCGCCCCAGGATATCTGCGCATATCCTTCGCCTGCTCAATTGAGGAGCTTGAAAAAGCTGTAAGCAGAATTACCTCTGCTTTGGTGTAAAATAAAGCCGCGGCAGGCACGTAATGCCCCGAAAGGTCCCTTGACTTGAGATTGGGCCTGAATCAAAATGCCGCGCCTGACGATGTTTGTCAGACAACTATTCCCCGATAGCTCAGTTGGTAGAGCGATTGACTGTTAATCAATATGTCCCTGGTTCGAGTCCGGGTCGGGGAGCCAAATACAAAAAAGGGTCCCTCATTGAGGGGCCCTTTTTTGTATCCGGCTTCCCGAGACGAACTCCCCAGTGAAGTATTTTTCGGGATGCGTTTGTCCCACACACAGCCTCTCAGACAGTCAAAATCAGCCAGCGATCATTTCTACTTGGCCTAAATTCGGGCCATTTTTGGAGGAATCATCCTGCTACAGATTTAGTAGCGCGATGTCCGCTTTTCTCAATAGCGGACGTTCAAACAGGTAGATTCCGGCTGTTTTGAGTGTCCGCTTTCGGCCAGAAGCAATGGGATGGACTCCTCCTCAACCTTACGGCATCGCAATGTGCCAGACTGGATTGTGTATTCGTTGAAGCGAAATATCTCAGTCACAGGAAAGAGAAGGAGTCCGTT
>Ga0164320_10000982_pt1 | contig 10069 bp, 11 predicted proteins | sample GuaBasSediGuay11_FD_113736 | JGI IMG/M metagenome (GOLD analysis project Ga0164320, IMG submission 113736) | Subseafloor sediment microbial communities from Guaymas Basin, Gulf of California, Mexico - Guay11, Core 4567-28, 0-3 cm | ecosystem: Environmental > Aquatic > Marine > Hydrothermal...
CCGACTCTGCCTCGGTGAAGAACAGCCCGAACATCGGCCCCACCTGGTTACTGGTCATGGATACCCCGGCTTCCCAGGCCATGTGGCCCAACTGCCCGAGCAAACGTTCGGTCATGGCGGTGGGTTTGCGGTGAAAGCCAGGCTCTTTTACCAGCTGTAAGGTTGCCAGACCGGCGGCCATGGCGATGGGGTTGCCGGATAAGGTGCCGGCCTGATAAACCGGCCCGGTGGGTGCAATGTGTTCCATGATGTCGGTGCGTCCGCCAAAGGCGCCCACCGGCATGCCACCGCCCAGAATCTTGCCCAGCGTCGTGAGGTCCGGCCGCACACCGTAGAGTTCCTGGGCGCCACCCAATGCCACGCGAAAACCGGTCATCACCTCATCGAAGATCAGCAGGCTTTCATACTGGTCGCAGACCTCTCTGAGTCCCTCCAGGAAGCCAGGCAGCGGCGGGATGCAGTTCATGTTGCCGGCAACCGGTTCGACGATGATGGCGGCGATCTGTTCGCCAGCCTCGGCGAAGGCGGCGCGCACCTGCTCCAAGTCGTTGAAGGCCAGCGTGATCGTATGTTCGGCCACCGTGGCGGGAACGCCCGGTGAGGTCGGCACGCCGAGGGTGAGTGCGCCGGAGCCCGCCTTGACCAGCAGCGAATCGGCGTGTCCGTGGTAGCAGCCCTCGAACTTCACGATCTTGTCGCGGCCGGTGAATCCCCTGGCCAGGCGGATGGCGGACATGGTGGCCTCGGTACCCGAGTTCACCATGCGTACCTTGTCGATACTCGGTACGAGTTCGCAGACCAGCGCGGCCATTTCGGTCTCGATGGCCGTGGGTGCGCCGAATCCCAAACCGTTTTTGATCGCCTGCTTTACTGCCTCGATCACTTCCGGATGGGCATGGCCCAGGATCATGGGCCCCCAAGAGGCGACATAATCTACGTATTGCCGATCGTCTTCGTCCCATAGATAGGGACCTTCGCCACGCTTGAAAAACACCGGGTCTCCGCCAACGGCGCGAAACGCCCGCACCGGGGAATTGACGCCGCCGGGGATGACGGACTGCGCTTGTTCAAATAATTCCTGGGATCGACTCATGGCTTCCTCTGTTCTCTCAGCGCCCGGACCCGCGCTCGCGGAATCGGGTTAGCTTTGTTGGGGATCAAATAGATCGTGAAACCGGCGCGCGGCCCGGGCGACGTCGTGCGCAGCGAATACCCCTTGCACGACCGCCAGCAGGTCGGCCCCCGCATTCAATAACAGCGCGCCATTCTCGGGGGTAATTCCGCCGATGGCAACGATGGGCAGGCGCAATCGGGTACGGGCCCGGTGTAGCAGTCCTAGCGGGGCCGAGGTGGCCTTGGGTTTGGTCTTCGAGGGGAAAAATCGTCCGAAGGCTACATAACTGGCGCCGGCATCGGCGGCGGCCTGGGCACGTTCCAAGGAGTCGTTGCAGGATGCGCCGATGATGGCGCCTGCCCCCAATGCCTCGCGTGCGGCGGCCACGCCGGTGTCTTGCAAACCCACGTGCACGCCGTCGGCGCCGATGGCCTTCGCCAAGTCGACGTCGTCATTAATGATGAGCGGTACGCCCGCCTCGCGGCAGAGCGCGAGCAGGGCACTGACCTCTTGTCGGCGCTTGCGATGGTCCGTGGATTTGTCGCGGTATTGTACGGCGCGCGCGCCGCCATCAATGGCGTTGGCGACTGCGCCCGCGAGATCGCGATCAGTGAGCAGCGAACTGTCGGTGACGGCGTACAGACCCCGCCCCGGCCAACTGGTCATCTACGCGTCTTCTTCTTGATCCTGGTCCCGGGCCCAGTGCAAGCGGTCTGGGATCCGCTCGCCGCGCCCCAGGGCCCGGCTGTGGCGCAGGGACGTCCAGGTAAAGGCTTGTGCCTCGCGCACTGCGGAATGGACCTCAGACCCTTGGGCCAGGAGGCCCGCGATGGCAGAGGCAAGAGTACAACCAGAGCCGTGGAATTCGTCCGGCAGGCGTTCCCAGTAAAAAGACTCCACGCGGCGCATGTCGGTGTAGAGGGTGTTGATTACTTCCGGGGTGTTATCGTGGGTACCGGTCAGCAGCACGAAATCACAGCCGTAGGAGAGCAGTTCCTGGGCCGCGGCGTTCAAGCTATCGGCCTCGCGGGCCAGTTTGTGGGCCTCTCGCGTGTTGGGTGTGACCACCGTGGTGTGCGGAAACAGCAGCGAGATCATGCTGTCCACCACCTCTTCTTCTACCAGCGGTGTGCCGCTGCCAGAGTTGAGCACCGGGTCGAGCACTACCGGAATATCGCCGAGCTGCGTGAGGATGGTGTGGGCTGCTTCGACCGCCTCCGGACTAGCCAGCAACCCGAACTTTACTGCTGCCACCTGCATGTCCTCGATGACAACCCGCGCCTGTTCCAGGATCAGGTCTTCAGGCAACGGGTCCACGCGGGCCACGTCGTGGGTGTCTTGCACGACGATGGCGGTCGCCACCGGTGCGGGGTGACAGCCCATGCTCACCAGGGATTCGATATCGGCCTGCAGCCCTGCGCCGCCGGTGGGGTCGAGGCCGGACAGGGTCATGACTACCGGGAGATCGTCGAAAGCATGGGTCATAAATCGGATTCTAGCCCGGATATTTCATGAAGGGATCGGGACTTGGGGCGAATATGGCAAGGTAGCTTGTGTGCCCGGCCGAAAAGGCATAGTCGTAGCTATAGCTTCGGGGGCTTGCGGTTTCTCTGTGTTTGACGGCGTGCGAGAATCCGACGCCCTTGGGGCGGGCGGTTGCCGATGAAGAGCTACATGTGTGCCATCTGTGGCTTCGTCTATCATGAGGCCGAAGGACTACCGGACGAGGGCATCGATCCGGGCACGGCATGGGCGGACGTGCCCGTAACCTGGTTGTGCCCGGAGTGTGGTGCACGCAAAGAAGATTTTGAGATGATGGAGATCTAAGGAGCCCCTGAACAAGTCCTACGCGGGACTTGTTCAGAGGCTCCCTAACCTGCATTAACCGATTGGAGAAATACGGCATTGAATAAACCAGCGGAATTCGAACTCATCAGCTTTAATCTTTGCCCCTTCGTGCAACGTTCGGTGATCACTCTGCTGCACAAGCAGGTGCCCTACGACATCACCTATATTGACTTGGCGGATCCACCGCTTTGGTTCCTGGAAATTTCGCCATTCGCGAAGGTGCCGGTGCTGCGCGTCAACGGTAAGGATGTACTCTTCGAGTCGGCGGTTATCAATGAATACATCGATGAAGTCACACCGGGAAGATTGCACCCCCGCGACCCGTTGAGGCGGGCGATGAATCGTGCCTGGATCGAATTCGGCTCCGCGTGCCTCAACGATGCCTTCCGGCTGGCGCTGGTGAAATCTGCGGAAGAGTACAACGATAAGCTCGATGACTTGCTGGAAAAATTTGATCGGCTGGAAGAGACGTTGGGAAAGGGCCCGTTCTTCAACGGTGCCCGGTTTTCACTGGTCGATGCGGCTTACGCGCCGCTTTTTGTACGTCTGCAGATTAAGGCAGGCATTGCCCCCAATTATTCTCGCGAGCAGTATCCTCGCATCGCTGCCTGGAGCGACACCTTGCTTGGGCTTGGCGAGGTAAGGAAATCGGCGGTCCCCGATCTTGCGGCGCTCTACAAGGCGATGATCGGAGCCAAACGGGGATATCTTGCGATGCAGATGGCCGCCTGATTATCTAAGGAGCCTCTGAGCAACGCGGGCTACTTCTTCGGCAGCAAATAGTTTTTCAACGCAGGGGTATGCAGTTCCCTGAAGCCGTCTGCATGGCGAACAATAAACAGCGCCGCGATGCCTTCGCGCGCGGCCAGTTGCTGACCCTGTTCAGCTCCCATGACCAGCAACGCTGTCGCCAGGCCATCGGCCTGCATGGCGGACTTGGCCACCACAGTCACCGAAGCCAGCCGATGCTCGATGGGACGTCCGCTACGCGGATCAATGGTGTGAGAATACCGGCGACCGTCTCGCTCAAAGTAATTGCGATAATCACCCGAAGTGGCGACCCCCACGTTGGTGGCGACCAGGGTACGTTGGAACTTGCCCCGCCGGGCATCCGGTGTCTCGATAGCGATGCGCCAGGGCACGCCTTCGGGGTTGTTGCCCAGTGCACGCAGTTCACCGCCCACATCCACGAGCACGTGCTTTAGCCCACGGCGCGCCAGCGCCTCGGCAACCTGATCCACCGCGTAGCCTTTGGCGATGGCGGACAGGTCCACGGAGAGGGTGCCGTGTTGCTTGCGCAGTGCCGGCGGAGATTGGCGAACTGCCAGTCGTTGATAACCGACTCGTGCGAGGGCGGCAGTGACTTCTTCCGCCGCTGGCGGTTCTGCTGGGCGCGGCCTAGGACCGAAGCCCCACAGGTTGACCAGCGGGGCCACGGTAATGTCGAAGGCGCCGTCGCTGAGACCGCTGATCTTCTGTGCGGCGGTTACTACGGTAACGGTCTCCGCTGATAGCGGAATCCACTGGGTCAGTTCATCGCGGTTAAAGCGCGAAAGTTCGGACTCGGGCCGATAGGTAGACATGCGGCCTTCGATACGCGCCAGTACCGCTGCGATCTCTTGCCCGATGGTCGCTTGGTCGGTATCCGCCGGTTGGTGCGCCACGGTGACCTGATAAGTGGTCCCCATGGTCTGGCCGCGAAACGTTAGCTTCTTCGGTGTTGGCGTGTCCCCGGTGCAGGCACTGAGTGCCAGCGCACACACGATGGCGCACAACGGAAGGGAACCTGAAGTATCGCGGCGAATCAAAAAGTTCATTGGACCGTCAAAATGGCGGGAAGAGTGGAGAAGCTACTTGCCCGGCTTCGGCGCCGTCAACCGGGCAGCGGGCCGGGGTTAGCGCCGGTCTTGTCCGATTCCCCTCATACGAGGTGGGTTACCCGGGTGTTGTTGTCGGTTTTTTTACGCGAGCGTATAGTCCGCCCATAGTTTTGTGACTGGAGTAGGAAGATGACTGCACAATCCGTTGCCTATCGTGAGCAACTGACCGATCAGGAAGTTAAGATCACGCCCGCTGCTCATGCGCAAATGAAGAGGCTGTTCGATGAGATCGAAGACGATAATGTGGAGGCGCTCCGCGTATACGTCAGTGGCGGCGGCTGCGGTGGAATGACCTACGGGATGACCTTTTCCGACGCGCGTACCGAGTATGATCGGGTTTTCCATCAGGACGGGCTCGATGTCTATATCGACGCCGTCGCGTTCAATTATTTGAACGGTGTGGAGATCGACTACGTCACTCGCCCCACGGGCGCCACCTTTGTTTTCAGTAATGTCTTCCAGGCGGTGGGTGGCAGCGGTACCTGCGGCGCCTGCGGCATGGCCGGTGGAGGATGCGGCTGAGTGGCCGGCGGCCATAGTGCGCACAATCCGACCTCGCGTCCTGCTACTCGCACCCCCGAGTAGTTATCGTAGCCAGGCCTATTGCCGCGCGGCGGAAGGCCTCGGCATGGATATCCTGGTAGCCAGCCAGGGTGAGTATTCTCTGATGCCGGAACTGGCCGGCGGCCTGCACTTGGATTTCGCCGATGCGGCGAACGCCATCGAGCGGATCGCCGTCGCCCATCGCACGGCGCCGCTTTCTGCGCTGGTGCCCACCGACGACCTGACCGTCGAATTGGCCAGTCTTGCCGGTGCGGTCCTGGGATTGCCCCATAATCCCCCGCAGGCGGCGCGTGCCGCACGGCGCAAGGACCTGGGTCGTGCGGCGCTGGCGGCGGCCGGGCTGCCGGTGCCCGCTTTCCGCCGCGTCGACCTATTCGCTGCTCTAGATCTGCAACTCCAAGACCTGAGTTATCCTTGCGTGATCAAGCCGCTGACGCTGTCTGGCAGTCGTGGTGTGATACGGGCCAACGACCGCCAGCAGTTGCACGATGCCTGGCAGCGGGTGCAAAAAATCCTGGCGGACCAACCGATCCCGGAGGAACGGCAGTTTGCCCTGGTGGAAGATTATCTTCCCGGGGCGGAGGTGGCCGTGGAAGGTCTCATTTCCAATGGCGAAGTGCAGGTATTGGCTATATTCGATAAGCCTGACCCGTTGCAAGGCCCGTTCTTTGAAGAGACCTATTACGTCACGCCGTCACGACTCCCCGAAGCGTCGATCATGCGGGTGGTGCAACGTATGCAGGAGGCATGTCGTGCCTATGGTCTGCGGGAGGGACCGGTGCACGCCGAGTTTCGCGTGCACGACGGCGAGGCATGGATGTTGGAAATGGCCGCGCGCACCATTGGCGGTGATTGTGCCCGGGTTCTGGAGCGGGTCATTGGCCGTCCGTTGGAAGAATTGGTTTTGGAATGCGCGATGGGAGGACAGCCCGCGCTATCACCGCCGCAGTTGGCGGCCGGGGTGTTGATGATCCCGATCCCCGGCGCCGGACTGCTGCGGCGGGTGGAAGGCGTGGCCGAGGCGCGACGCGTGCCGCTGGTGGAAGATGTGGTCATCGCCATTGGCGAGGGATACGCAATGCAGCCTTTGCCCGAGGGCTCCAGCTATCTGGGGTTTATCTTTGCCGCAGGGCCGTCAGCGGAGGATGTCGAAGCAGCACTGCGCCAGGCCCATGCCTGTCTCAAGGTGGTGCGGGTACCCGCCTGGCAGGTGGAAGTCGGCTGAGTTTACTTCTTGGCACCCGGGGCACGGAAGCCGGATGGGGTGGCACCTAAATCACCTTCACCGAAAAGAAAGCCCACCATGTGACGTTCAATGAGTTCCACGCTCTGCCGATCGGCGGTGGCCAATTGATTCTCGTTGATGATCATTTGCAGGCGTTCAAGCCATTGCTTCCAGCCTTCCTTGGACACCTCGTCAAAGATCCGTTCTCCCAACACGCCGGGGTGAGGGGGCTCATCTAGGCCCTCGGCCTCACGTTTCAACACGGCGCAACTCACGGTACGGGACATCAATACTCTCCTTCAGAATGGTTTAACCATGACTAGTATGACGATAAGGATTAACAGGATCGCCGGAAGTTCATTTATCCAGCGATAGAAGACGTGGCTATGACGGTTTCGATCATGGCGAAAATCAGCTACCAGTTTACCGCAATACAGGTGGTAAGCGACCAGCGCCGCAGTGCCCGCCAGCTTGAGCGGCAGCCAGACAGTGCTTCCATATACGCTCCAGGCGTAGGTGAATAGTAGCCAGAGCCCGAATACCAGCGTGCCCACGCCACCGATGGTCATGATGATGAACAGCTTGCGTTCCATGACCTTGAAGCGCTCACTGCCCGCCTCGTCCTCGGTGGCCGCGTGGTAGACGAAAAGACGCGGCAGATAGAACAGGCCGGCGAACCAGGTCACCATGAAAATTACGTGAAATGCCTTTACCCAAAGCATGGCTGTTTTCCTTTTGTCAGGTTTCGGGTTTGTCCAAGGTGGCGAGTGGTATTAACGAAAGCGTTAACGGCAGTTCGATTCAATCGCATCCCTGGGGAGCACGCCACAGACATCGCCGGCGGTATCGCCGCTTGCCCGCGTCACGAGCATGACATCAGTGTGTTCGACATCCATCATTTCCTGCGCCTTTTGTAGTGTCGCCTGAATACGCATCAAGACTGGTCGGGTGATCGTATCGGGTACCTGAACCAGGGCCACAGTAACCTCGTGGTCTGATTGCTCTAATTGTTTCACATATTCACTCAGGTCTTGACCTTTGAGCAAAGCGGTGACCTGCGTTCCTGCGGCCGCGATTATCCACTCCGGTGTGTGATCCAGTAGATGTTCGATCGCAGGTGGAAACGCTCTAGCGGTTTCACGGGCAAGGCTTAGATGGAGGCGGGTAGTCCTTCAGGCGCAGGCTCAGGGATGGCATGCTCCGCACCCGGATGACCCAGTAAAAAACTTAGGAATTCAAGACGTTGACAAGGCTTATTCGAGTCACTACGATTCGCCGCCTCTTAGGTGTTCGCATTATAATAACAACCGTGACCACCAAGCTTTCAAAGCGGCTTCGGCCGCTTTTTTGTTTCCCTTCCTTTTTCCCTTTGCCCCCGTATCATGTTGACTTTGTCGCGTCAGCACTGTTTATCACGCGCACCAGCCGAGTAGAGCAATGATCCAAGTTGCAGTCATTGGAGGAGCCGGATACACCGGGCTGGAGTTGGTGCGTCTACTTGCCGGGCACCCCCAGGCCGCACTGGCCGCGGTCACCTCCCGGGCGAATGCCGGGGAGCTTGTGGCGGATGTCTTTCCCAGCCTGCGTGGCAGCGTAGACCTGGCCTTTTCCTCCCCGGACGATGCCGCGTTGCAGAATTGCGACGTGGCCTTTTTCGCCACGCCCAACGGCACCGCCATGAATTACGTTCCGGGCCTGCTGGAGGCCGGGGTGCGGGTGGTGGATCTGGCCGCCGATTTTCGCCTCAAGGATCCGGAACTCTGGTCACAGTGGTACGGCGTGCCCCACGCCTGCCCGGAGTTGCTGGACGACGCGGTGTACGGACTTCCCGAGGTGGCGCGGGACGAGATCTCGCAGGCGCGGCTGGTGGCCAATCCCGGTTGTTATCCCACGGCGGTCCAGTTGGGTTTGATTCCGCTGTTGGAGGCCGGCGTCATTTCCACCGATGGTTTGATCGCCGACGCCAAGTCGGGGGTGAGCGGCGCGGGACGCAAGGAAGCGGTTGCCACCTTGCTGTGCGAGGCGAGTGAGAACATGAAGGCGTACAGCGTGGCCGGCCATCGACATCTACCGGAGATTCGCCAAGGTCTGCAGCGCTGTGCCTCATCCCCCGTGGACCTGACTTTTGTCCCCCATCTCACGCCCATGATCCGCGGCATACATGCGACCCTTTACGCTCGGTTGTTGCAGCCGGAGTCGACGGACGTGCAGGAATTGTTTCAGGCCCGCTATCAGGACGAGCCCTTCGTGGATGTTATGCCCGCTGGGTCGCATCCGGAAACCCGCTCGGTCAGGGGCACCAACGGTTGTCGCGTGTCCTGGCACCGCCCGCAAGGTGGGGACACCCTGGTCGTGTTGTCGGTTATCGATAATCTGGTGAAGGGTGCGGCGGGGCAGGCGATTCAAAACATGAACCTGATGTTCGGTTTTGCCGAGACCGCCGGGCTGGAACAGTTGGCCGCCATACCCTGATGCGCCTGGGTGCAACTGTGCCGTGTGCCGCCCGCCCCGCGGGGATTGGCTGTATGCATACTCCGTGATCGATTCACGCCTGATTGTTCGGCGTGAGCGGCCACTGCGCAGTTTTCTGCTGGCACTGTTGGTGGTAAATCTGCTGGCGGCAGCAGGGTATATGGCCTACGTCAGCGGGCGCGATACCCTGGCAGAGGAATACACAGCAACGCGCGACGAGCGCGATGGGCTGCGCATCGACATTCATGTGCTGCAACAGGCGAACACGGCCTTGCGCGCACGTGCTGCAGTCCTGGAACGCACGGAGCAGATCCAGCGGCGCGCCTATGGCGACGTGGATGAGAAACTAAAACTCTTGCAGGATGAGATTCTCGCCCTTAAGGAGGAACTGGCCTTCTACCGGGGGATTGCGGTTACTGCCAACAAAGAGCGCGCCTTGGACGTGCGCAGTTTCGAGATCAAACGGGACGGGGACGAACGGGCCTACCGATATCGGCTCGTGTTAACCCGGGTGACGAAAAGTGATAAGGTTATTTCGGGAGCGGTGAATCTTTCCGTGGTCGGTAAACAAGGGGGACGGCAGACGACATATTCGGTTATCGATCTGTCGAATTCGTCGGCCAGCGAGTTGACATATCGCCTGAAATATTTCCAAAGACTTGAAGGACGGATCACACTGCCCGAGGGATTCGTGCCACAACGTGTGGATGTGCAGGTAAAAGCCGCGCAAAAGGGCCAGGCGGCGATCGACAAGACTTTCTATTGGCCGACCACCGGTTGACGGGAGCGCGCAGGAATGTGGGGACGACGTAAACGAATACGAGCAATAAAGATCGACTCACTTATCGGCCACAATACCGAGTTAACCGGCGACGTCCGTTTTACCGGCGGATTGCATGTGGACGGTACCGTTAAGGGCAACGGCATTGCAGAAGGGGCTTCCCATTCGGTGCTGACCTTGAGCGA
>Ga0164320_10000983_pt1 | contig 10050 bp, 8 predicted proteins | sample GuaBasSediGuay11_FD_113736 | JGI IMG/M metagenome (GOLD analysis project Ga0164320, IMG submission 113736) | Subseafloor sediment microbial communities from Guaymas Basin, Gulf of California, Mexico - Guay11, Core 4567-28, 0-3 cm | ecosystem: Environmental > Aquatic > Marine > Hydrothermal vents...
CAGCCTCGCCTATGACGGTAAATTCGAGCCGGTTACCGGTGCCGATATTACCGTAGGTCACGTTCCCCACATGCAATCCAATGCCGTATCCTAGTTCCTGTGCGGATTCACTCACTCGTTTGGCGTTATAAGATTTCATTCTCGACGAAGCCTCGTGAGCCGCCGCAATTGCGCGCTTGCAGGATGCCTGTAGACCAGTATCGTCAAGCTCATCTTCAATTGGAAAGATTGCCAGCGCCGCGTCGCCTATAAATCGGAGAACCTGCCCTCCATGGTCGAGCACTGGTCCGACCACGCAATCAAAAAAATCATTCAGGCAACCCAGGAACTCATCTTTCGACATCGCCTGTGCCAACGGGGTGGATCCACGCAAGTCGCAGAACCAGATAACTGCGCGAATGTCCTCCCCATCGCCGCGCCGAATCAAGCCGTTGAGCACACGTCCCCCCGCATGAGATCCGAGGTAAGTATCGAGCAGGCTGGCCGCTTTGTATTGCAATGTGTGAACTTCGTAAATTCTACCCAACACTGCAAGTATTTCGTAAATATGCCCCAGGTCAGCGGTGGTGAACCCCCCTGGCTGATTTGAAACCAGGAATAACGCATTGATCTGCCCGTCGGAAAAGTGCATTGGCATAACCACGTAGTCAGTGGCGCCCTCGGCATGGTATTCGCGTAGTATGCCGTAATCGAGTAGCGGTTCTTCAATATCCAGACGCCGCCGGATACCACCGGCGCCTTCAAAAATCGGCACCAGTGGACTATTCAGATATTCAGAAGATTGCAATGTTTCAAAATCGATATCCGTTTCCTGGAGTTCACCGGTAACGCTATACCAGTGCTGCGAGAAGGCCGCAACATGTGGATGCAGTATCGGGATGACGACCCCCAGCCTCCACAGCGGAATCCGTACTGATCGCATATGCCTGGCTAGTGCGGCGGTTAGCTCACGTGACGAAACAATTCCCGGCGCTTCCTGTAACACCCAGTTCAGAAGCGGGTTTTCATAAGCTGGTAATGATTGGTCTTCTGGCTGCGCTGACTCCTCACCCGGGTGCAGGATATTCACCTGGTCCGCATAAAAAGCTACATAATCCTTGATGGCTGTGGCATCTTTAAACGCGTCTTCGTAACTCCAGAGGATATTATCGGCTGCAATTGCATCGCCGCGCAGCGAGTAATGTGCAGCGTTACCCTTGAACGGACAATAAGTGACGAAATCGCTGCGCTCGAACAGGTCCATGCGCACATCCTCACGTGGAAAATAGCAAACCGGGGCGATACGAGTCTCTCGCAGTAACATCACCTTGTTGCTGTCGGCGAGCGTGATTCCCTGGTAAAGCGCAGACACCTGTTTTGTTTCGGCATCGAAAGTAAAGCGATATAATTGCGTCGCCTGCGACACAGGTTTATTAGGCTCCAGGGTTCCAGGGGGGGTCATGGCTTTTGAATTGTACCCGAGATTATCTACTCGCTTATTCGTAGCAGTATGCGCCACGGGTAGAAACAACTCCACTTCGCTTCAAAATGCGCGATTAGCGTAACACTACATTTCCCCCGGATAACCGCAATGGGCGCCATGCAGCTCCAGCCTTTTCAAATCCGGGCGTCTCTTGCGGGCACAACTCAGCCGCTCATTATAAATTTCTCGGCGTCCGCTTTTGCCAGGATGCGGTATCGCCAGGGTGATCCGAGGTATCGGAATGACAGATTTTGGGGAGGGGATTATTCTTCGATGATGTTTTCGCGGGAGTAGCCGCTGTGCTCGAGAATGCGGCGCAGTTTGCGCAGCGCGTCCATCTGGATCTGGCGCACGCGTTCACGCGTGACACCGAGTTCGAGTCCGACTTCCTCGAGGGTGCCGCGCGGGTGATTGCGCAGGCCGAAACGGCGCACCACGACATCGCGCTGTTTTTCATCGAGTTCGTCCAGCCAGCTGTCGAGATGCTGCATCACCGATTCGTCCTGCAGGATGCTGGAAGGGTCGGTGTTGTTTTCGTCCGGAATGACGTCGAGCAACGGGCGTTCGCCCTCGCCGCCCATGGGAATGTCGAAGGACGAGACACGGTCCGCCAGTTTGAACATCTTCTCGACGTCCTTGACCGGCTTCTTTAACAACTGCGCGACGTCTTCGGCATTGGCCTCGCGGTTGAGTTCCTGGGTCAGTCTACGCGCCGCCCGCAGGTAGGTATTCAATTCCTTGATGACGTGGATGGGTAAACGGATGGTGCGCGTCTGGTTCATCAAACCACGCTCGATGGTTTGCCTGATCCACCAGGTAGCGTAAGTGGAGAAGCGGAAACCGCGTTCAGGATCGAATTTCTCGACCGCGCGTATCAGGCCGAGGTTACCTTCCTCGATCAGGTCCAGCAGCGCCAGCCCGCGGTTCATGTAACGTCTGGCGATCTTGACTACCAGGCGCAGGTTGCACTCGATCATCTTGTCGCGCGCGGCGATGTCGCCCTTCAGCGCGAGGCGCGAATAGTAAACTTCCTCTTCCGCGGTCAGCAGCGGCGATACCTCGATTTCCTTGAGATAGAGCCGGGTTGGATCGGCATCGCTGGAACGCCGCGTGACTACCTTGCGGCGGTCGGCTGGCTTGCGGCGTTCGACAAACTTATCGCCGTCGGCTGACTCGCCGTCATCATCATCGTCATCGGCCGCAACGGTTGCTTCCGCGTCGCTATCGTCGTCATCCAGGTCGGCGGCTTCGGCGGTTTCCTCTTCTTCCACCAGGCCTTTCGCCAGGTCTTCGGGCGCTATTTCGGTATCTTCGATAAGTGACTTATCGGTCGATTTGGTCATCCAGGGTTTCCTTATTGCTTCGGCAGATACTTTAAGGGATCTACCGGCTTACCGTTTCGTCTTATTTCAAAATGCAGCATTGCGATATTGTCTCTCTGCCCCATTCTCGCTACCAGCTTCCCGGCCCTCACCGCCATCCCCTCTTCCACCAGTCTTTCCCGGCAGTAGGCATATGCACTCAAGTATGTATCACTGTGTTTGATAATGATCAGATTACCATAACCGGCTAAACCATTACCACTATATACGACCTTGCCATCGGCAACGGCGAGTACCGGTTGCCCCTCTTTACCGGCGATATTGATTCCACGCCGATCGAGCTGCGATGCGAGAAAGGTGTTAAGCGGTTTACCGGCCGTCGGCCAGATCCATTTGACCGGATTTCGCATCGCCACGGAATCGCCCGCGGCGGCGCTGGTGGTCTTGCTTTTGCTTGTCGACTTACTGCTACTGCTACTAGTGCTGGCACTGCCGCTGGATTGAGAACTAGTGCTGGGGCTGGCCCCGGCGCTGACACCGGGAGTGGCCTGGCTGTGCGGCTTCAGCAGTCTGAGGCGTTGTCCCGGATAAATCGGGTCGCTGACGGCGATTTGATTCCACTGCGCCAGCTGGTGGTAATCGAGGCCGTAACGCCAGGCAATCGAGTAAAGCGTATCGCTGCGCTTTACCGTGTACCAGCCCGGGCCTCGCTCAGGATTTGTCGGTGGATTGCCAGTCGATGCACAGGAAGCCAGCAGCAATGCGGCAATCAAGGTGGCAATGGCTGATTTCATGGGTAGCTGGCGAAGCGCGTTTTAAAAATTGTAGAGCACGATGGCAAACACTAATGCTGCCACGATGGCCCAGCCAATAGTTTCGATGTACCTGACCAGCCTGGGTTCGATCGCGGGTCCGAATTTTGCCAGGCACCAGGCGAGCAGGAAAAACCGTGCACCGCGGCCGATGATCGAGGCCAGCACAAACGGCAGCAGGGCGAGGCCGAGGACACCGGCGGCAATGGTGAAAATTTTATAGGGAACCGGAGAAAACCCGGCCACCAGCACCGCCCAGAAACCCCATTTTTCAAACCATTCGATCACGGTTTGAAAGCGGGCCTGGTAGCCCCAGTCGATGATGAAGGGTTCGGCGATATCGAACAGAAAGGCGCCGATCGCGTAACCAACCAACCCGCCAAGCACAGAGAACAGCAGCGTGAGCGCGGCGAAATGCATCGCCCGCGACGGCTTCGCCAGCGCCATCGGCGCCAGCATCACGTCGGGCGGTGGAAACGGCAGAATAAAGGATTCGACAAAGCTGAGCAGCGACAGGTAGTACGGCGCTTCGCGGCGCCGTGAAAATTGCATCACGGCCTGATAAATCGTTGCAAACAGCTGCATTATTCCAGTCCCGGCAGCAGCGGTACGAAAGCGACTTTCTCCAGTGACTCGAAGGCCAGCCCATCCTTGCCGCGTGTTACTTTCGTCATGGTCTGGTCGCGACCGTTATCGAAAGGCAGCACCATGACGCCGCCCTCCTTCAATTGCGCGGCCAGCGCCTCGGGTATTTCGGTGCAGGCCGCGGTCATGATAATACGGTCAAAGTAATAACTCAGGTTGGGCCAGCCGGCGTTACCGTCGGTATGGCGCAGCTGGACGTTGTAATACTCGAGTTCGGCAAGGCGCTGTTTGGCCTGCAGGTAAAGTGCCTCGATGCGTTCGACGCTGTACACCTGGGGAAAGATATTGGCCAGTATCGCCGTCTGGTAACCGCAACCCGTGCCGATCTCGAGCACCGACGAGGGCATACCATCCTCGAGCAGCAACTGCGTCATCTGCGCAACGATGTAAGGTTGCGATATGGTCTGTCCGTAACCGATCGGTAAAGCGGTATCTTCGTAGGCCCGGTGCGCGAGCGCTTCGTCGACAAAAATATGGCGCGGCACATGACGCATGACGTCCAGCACCTGCTCGTTGTCGATGCCCTGTTGCTGCAGCCGCTTTATCATGCGGTCGCGGGTGCGCTGCGAGGTCATACCGATACCCTTGTGATTGCGGTTCGCCTGGTTCACAGCGCATCCAGCCAGCTTTGCAGCGGTTGAATACCGTGATGGCGCGTCAAATCGATCTGCATCGGCGTGACCGAAGCCTGTGCCTGTTCAAGCGCATGGAAATCGGTGCCCTCGCCGGCATCCTGCGCCTCCCCGGGCGGTCCGACCCAGTAAACCGGGCGACCGTAGGGATCGGACTGTTTGAGCATGGGCTCGGCCTTGTGGCGGAAACCGAGCCGGGTTGCGCGCACCGCGACAAGGGCGTCGAGCGGGACATCGGGTACGTTGATATTCAACAGGGTATCGTCCGGCAACGGATTGTGCGCCAGGCGCTCGATCACGCGGCGGGTGATGACCGCGGCGGTCTGGAAATGAGTTGCCGGCTTTCCCGCCAAAGATACCGCGATCGCCGGCAGACCCAGGTAACGACCCTCCATGGCTGCCGCCACGGTGCCCGAGTAAAGCACGTCGTCGCCCAGGTTGGGGCCCGCGTTGATGCCGGAAACCACCATGTCCGGGGACGCATCGAGCAAACCCGAAAGCGCCAGGTGAACACAGTCGGTCGGCGTTCCATCCACATAGTAACTGCCTTCCGCTGAGCGCTCCACGCGCAACGGCCGCATCAGCGTCAGCGAATTGCTGGCGCCGCTTTTGTTACGGTCGGGGGCAACCACGGAGATATCGGCAACCTGCGCGAGCTCCCGCGCCAGAACCTGTATGCCGGTGGCGGAATAACCGTCGTCATTGGTAATGAGAATATGCATCGGGGAAGGATTCTATATGATTTGAATACAGGTCTGAGAGCATTTTCGGATAATATTGATGAAATTTGGCATTTGCTTCGAGATATCTCAATGAGTGCAGACGACGATTCAGAATTGGACCGGCTAATCCCGGGCGTTAAACGCCTGCACAACGATCGTATCAATGTTTACCGGCATCGCGAGCGTAAAAAACCGGCGCCGCGGTCGATGCCGCGAGAGGTCGCCGAAGCCGATGAGTTCCCGGTCGAATCGCAGCCGGCGCACGACAGCCATTTCAATACCGGCCTGCAGGTAAAACTGCAACGCAAGATCCGCCAGGGTGCTATTCGTCCCGAGGCCACGATCGACCTGCACGGTTATCGCCAGAACGAGGCCCTCGCCGCGCTACAGGAATTTCTGTCCGAGGCCTTGCACAAGCAGTACCGCATGATTCTGATCATTCATGGCCAGGGTTATCGTTCGCAAAGCGACGCGGTACTGAAACCACTGGTGCAGCGTTGGCTATCGAGTCGCTCGCAGGTGCTCGCCTGGTGCCCGGCGCAGGCTCGAGATGGCGCCGCCGGCGCCAGCTACGTCTATCTGCGCGCCGGTTGAAGCGCAATGTAAAAGTCAGCCAGGATTTCCCTCACGGCCAGGCGCGACGGCAAACTGATATCAGGGCGTATCGACCGTCCAGTTAATCTCGGCGGCTGTCATCGAACCGACAACAACATCGGCTAGTGACTCGGGCATCCGCGATTGATGCTCCGACAACGGAATTCGACCACCCATTATTTCCGCCTTTGTCTGTGGGTACAACGGCGTGTGATAAGGTTCGGCGTAACCGCTCGGGTGTATCGGCACTCCGCCGGCGGCGTACTTGTCCGTCGCTCCCAGCGTGTGCATCAGTTCGTGAATAACGACGACATGGTTCGAGCCGCGGTAGGACTTCTCGGCAAAGCCGTTGATGATGCCGATCATGCCGCCCTGCAGGCCGACCGAATGGCGTAAGGCCTCGGTGGCGGAGGTATCGTAGGAACTGATAAACAACTCGACATCACCTTCGTCGGCCGCACTGCTCCAGGCGCGGCTCCAGGCCCAGACCCTGAACGACAGGCTCCACCACATATTTTCCAGAACACTTTGGCCCGAGGGAGGTTGCGGTGGATGCGATTCCAGGCGACCCTGGTACTCGACGTCGATCGCATCGATGGTGATTCCGTGGCGCCGGGCCTCACGGTTAACAAACTTCTCGATCGGTTTGAAGCGCTCGGAGGTGAGTGAATCGATGTAGGCGTCGGTGGCCGCGCGGCCGTCACCGCTGACTGCGTAGATTCGCACCCATAACGGATTTTCCCAACTGGTCGAACGCATTTTTATCAACGCCTCGTTTACCGCGACGAACGCCAGGATAGAAAGCAGGATCAGGTAACGCAGGTTCTTACGCATGGCAGCCTCAACTCACCAGGCGCTCGGCCTGGTACAGGGTTTCGATACCGGCGCTCTTGCGATAGGCGTTCTCGCTGAGATAGCGGCGCCAGCGTCGACCGTTGGGTTCTCCGTGAAACAGCCCGATGAGATGCCGCACGACGCGTGTCAATGGCAACCCCTGACCCAGTTGTTTCTCGATATAGGGATACATCCTGTGCAACATGGCGATGCGACCCGGAACGTCGACATTCGCCTGCGCAAAGATAATCGGGTCGACATTGTGCAGCATGTAGGGGTTCTGGTATGGCTCGCGGCCGAGCATCACTCCATCCACCTGCCGCAGATGATCGAGGCAGGCATCAAGGGTCTTGATTCCGCCGTTGATAATAATCTGCTGCTGCGGGAAATCGCGTTTCAGGCGATAAACCCAGTCGTATTTGAGCGGCGGTATTTCACGATTCTGCTTCGGATTCAAACCCTGTAGCCAGGCGTTGCGCGCATGCACGATCAGGGTTTCGGCGCCGGCATCGATCTGCGCGGCGGCAAAAGCGGCGAAGCAGTCATAGTCGTCCTGCTGATCGATACCGGTGCGATGCTTGACCGTAACCGGCAAACTGCTCGCCGATTTGAGCGCGGAAACGCATTCGGCCACCAGCTTCGGATCCTGCATCAAACAGGCGCCAAACTGGCCGGACTGCACGCGATCACTGGGGCAGCCGCAATTCAGGTTGATTTCGTCGTAGCCATGGTCGGCGCAAATTGCACCCGCGCGGTAAAGCTGTTCGGGGTCGGAACCGCCAAGCTGGACCGCCAGCGGATGCTCTTCGGCATTGAATCCGAGCAGGTAATCGCGGTCTCCGTGCAGTATCGCCGCGGCGGTCACCATTTCGGTGTACAGCAGCATGCGCGCGGAAAACATACGCAGGAAATATCGCGAATGCCGATCCGAGCAATCCATCATCGGCGCGATACAGAATCGGCGATCGATCGCTGGCCTGGTTTCGATATCCATGCCGATCCTCAGGCTATGCGCCTGACTTCCTGTACATTAGGCAGTTGCGATAACTTTTCGATTATCGCCACCAGTTCGTCAACACTGTGAATCTCCATGGTTAACAGGGTATAGACCATTTGTTCATCCTTGTTGGTATTGGAGTTGATATTTAGCAGGTTCACCTTCAGGTTCGCCAGGATGGTACTGATATCCTGCATCAGCCCGGTCCGCTGATAAGCCGTGACGCTGACTTCGACCGGGTAAACCGAGCCACCTTGCCGGCCCCATTCGACTTCGATCAGGCGCTGGTGTTTTTCCTCGGGCAGCGAGAGGATGTTCGAACAACTGCGCTTGTGAATCGTAATGCCGCTGTTGATGGTGATGAAACCGACGATCGCATCCCCGGGCACCGGTTTGCAGCAACGCGCAAACTGGGTCAACAGGTTGCCCACCCCGTGGATACTGACTTCGTCACGCGGCGCGGGCGCGCGAGTCTCCTTCTTCACCTTCTTGAACGGATCGGACTCAGGCTTGGTTTGCAGGAAGCCCAGCATCTGCGCCGAGGTAATCAGGCCGCGCCCGATGTCGGCAAAGAACTGATCGCTGCTGTTGCGTTTGAAATGGGTGCAGAGCTCCTTCAGGTCCACCTTGTGAATCGAGTACTTGCTCAGCATGCGGTCGTAAATCGACTTGCCGTCGAGCAGGTTCTGTTCGAAATCCTGGTGGTTGAACCAGTTACGAACCTTTGAGCGCGTACCCGCGGACTTGATAAAACCGAGGTTCTTGTTCATCCAGTCGCGGCTCGGGCGACCCTCCTTGGTGGTCAGGATTTCAACTTCGTCACCGGTTTGCAAAATCGCGGTCAGGTTGACAATACGGCCATTGACCTTTGCCCCGCGACAGCGATGGCCGACCTCGGAATGAATGCTGTAGGCAAAATCGAGCGGCGTGCCGCCCTGCGGAATATCGATGATCCGCCCGTTCGGCGTAAAAACGTAAACGCGCTCGCTGGACAACTCGGTTGAAATCTCCGATATGGCTTCCGACATTTCCTCCGCGGAACCCTGCAACATATCGCGCATCTGCGCGATATTTGATTCCATGCGTCGATCCAGGCGCGCACCCTCCTTGTAACGCCAGTGCGAGGCGACACCGAGTTCGGATTTCTCGTGCATTTCATGGGTTCGGATCTGCACCTCGACAATCTTGCCATCTTCGGCGACGACCGCGGTATGCAGCGACTGGTAGCCATTCTCCTTGGGGTTGGCGACGTAGTCATCGAATTCCTGCGGGATGTGCTGCCAGCTGGTGTGCACGATGCCGAGCCCGGCGTAACAGTCGGCGACCGATTTCACCAGTATGCGAACCGCGCGCACGTCGAAGAGTTCATGGAATTCCAGGTTCTTGCGCTGCATCTTGCGCCAGATACTGACGATGTGCTTGACCCTGGCCTGCACGCTGGCCTCGATATCCTGCTCCACCAGCAAATCCTGCAGGCGCCCCTTCAATTTTTCGATAAAGGCTTCGCGTTCGCTGCGCTTCTCTTCCAGCAGCTTCGCTATGCGCTTGTAGGCCTGGGGTTCGAGCGCGCGGAAAGCCAGGTCCTCGAGTTCCCACTTCAGCAAGCCCATGCCGAGGCGGTTGGCGAGCGGCGCGAAGATATCGAGCGTTTCCTGCGCGACCCAGCGGCGTTGATCATAATCGTCGTGCTTGAGCAACGGCAGACGCTCGACGCGATAACACAGTTTGATCAGCATGACGCGTACGTCGCTGATGATCGACATCAACAGGCGGCGCAGCATTTCGGCCTGCTCGGGACTGTTGAGCCGAGACTGTTGGCCTTCCTTGAGCGTATTGAGCTGATTGACACCGCGGGTCAGTGTGGCGATGGTGGCGCCGAACTCGGCCTCGATCTGCTTCAGGTCGAGTACATCGCGTAACCCGGGATCGCTCAGCAGCGTGGCAATAACGGCGTCACGATCACTGCCCAGTTCACAGACGCGCCGCGCGACATCGATGCTGCGCGGCCGACGTTTATCGCTATGCCCGAC
>Ga0164320_10000985_pt1 | contig 10044 bp, 7 predicted proteins | sample GuaBasSediGuay11_FD_113736 | JGI IMG/M metagenome (GOLD analysis project Ga0164320, IMG submission 113736) | Subseafloor sediment microbial communities from Guaymas Basin, Gulf of California, Mexico - Guay11, Core 4567-28, 0-3 cm | ecosystem: Environmental > Aquatic > Marine > Hydrothermal vents...
ACCACGCCAGCGGAATTCATGCCGAGTGTCCGCAACACAGCTATGTCGTTCGTTTTGTCCGAGACAACCATGACCAGGCTCGCAACAATATTGAAAGCCGCGACGCCGATGATCAGCGAAAGAATCAACGACATCATCATTTTTTCGAGTCGTATCGCGCGAAAATAACTTGCATTCTCAATCGTCCAGTCACTCGTTATCGCGTCATCGCCGAGACGTTGGCTCAGACTTCTCGATATTGCCGGAGCGGCCATGACGTCATCCGCGCGAAACCGAATAGCGGTCATTTCGTCGCCGATCGCGAGAATATCAGCCGCATCACGCGCATTGACCAGCGCTAACAAGCCATCGTGATCCTGCACGCCGGCCTCAAATACGCCGCGCAGGATGAAGCGTTTCAATACCGGCTCCAGGGTACCGTCGCCGACCGGTCGCGGGATCAACAAAACCACGCCATCCCCGATCCGTACGCCGAGATCCAGCGCGAGTAACCGGCCGAGAATGATGCTCTGGCTCTCCGCTTGCAGCACATCGAGTGAGCCGTCGAGCAAATTGATCATGTCGCCCGACAATGCGTCCTCGTAGACGGGATCCACGCCGTGCACAAGCACCGCCTGCAAGTCACGCCCGGACTGAACCATCCCTTCCAGCTGCACGAACGGTGCGGCTGCCGTCACGCCCGGTTCGGCCGCACACCCATCGCAGAGTTGACGCCAGTTCCGGGTGACACGATCGGGGCCGGTCACGTAGCCGTGAGTAGACATGCTCAACAGCCGGTTTCGAAGTTCGCCCTCGAAGCCATTCATGACCGACAAGATGACAATTAGCGCCGCCACTCCCAGGGCAATGCCTATAAGTGATATCAGCGTGATAAAAGACACAAATCGGGTGCGGCGCTTCGCTCGCAGGTAACGAAGCCCGACAAACAGTTCAACGGGGTTGATCATCGCCACGCATTAAACCACATCCTATTGGTTGGAGCGCCTCTTGAGGCGCGACTGGCCAGGAAACTGGTCGCGCTCCAGGGAGCGCTCCAACAGAGGTATTTTCGTGACGAGATTCACAGTTTTGATATTAGTAATAAAACCTTTGAAATCAGTTGTTTTTTGGCATGTCTTGGAGTGATATAGTCGCAAGCACTTGAAGGAGATTTATGATGGCCAAGCTGCGAATTTTGACTGTTTTCGCCCTGTTTTTCGGCGCTTTCGGCACAACTGCTGCCCAGACGCTCGAGATGGACGGTGTAGCGCCCGATGCTAACGCTGCCGGTCCGACTCGCGGCATGACCGCAGCCAGCGTTGAGTCCAAATACGGCGCTCCGGAAGCCAAGGAAGCAGCTGTCGGCGAACCGCCGATTTCTCGCTGGGAATACAGCGACTTCGTTGTGTTCTTCGAATACGACCGTGTCATCCACGCTGTCGTCAAGCGCAACAAAGCCAGCTAAGAGATTTCAACAGAACGCCCGGGCCGCAAAGCCCGGGCGTTTTTTTGTGTGATAATCGCGAGCCCAAACCTCGTTGACCCTGCTTGTGGCCCATAACAACCTGCTCATTCCGCCGACACTGACGATTCCGCAGCCGGGGCAAGCCAGCGCCTGGGGTCGGCTGATCGGAGCGAGCACCGCAATCGCTGCGGCAGAACTGGCGACGCATGTCGATGCGCCGATCTTGCTGTTGGCTGACGACCCCCGCCAGGCCGACCAATTTGAGGCAGAGATTCGCTTCTTTTGTGGCAATGAGATCGACGTGTGCCACTTTGTTGAGTGGGAGACATTGCCCTGGGACAGCTTCTCACCTCACCAGGACATCATTTCCGAACGATTGTCGGTACTTGCGATCCTGCGCGACATGCGCGCCGGCATTGTCATCGCTTCAGCCCCTGCACTGCTGCAGCGTCTGCCGCCGGTCGACTACGTTGCAGCACGCTCGCTGTCGTTACGCACCGGACAAACACTACCTCGCGATGCCTTCATCGACTCGTTGGCTGCCTCGGGATATTACCGGGTGCCGCAAGTCGGAGAACACGGCGAGTTTGCAGTTCGCGGATCGCTCATCGACGTGTTCCCGATGGGTTCAACGAAACCGATTCGTATCGATTTCTTCGATGACGACATTGAGTCCCTGCGGCACTTCTCTCCCGAGACACAGCTCTCAGGCGACGTCGTCACATCGGTCGACGTTTTACCGGCACGTGAAATTCCTCTCGACGCAGATTCCATCAAGGGATTTCGTGAACGTTACCGTGAGCGCTTCGAGGGTCAGCCGGCGAAATCGCGTGTGTATCGGGAAGTATCCGATGGCATCGCACACGGTGGTATCGAGTATTACCTGCCGTTGTTTTTCGAGTCGACAGCAAACCTGATTGACCACATACCGCCAAACAGCATTGTCCTCGCGCCACAGGACATTCAATCCGTCCTGCAGCAATCCTGGGCTGAGGTCGAAGAACGTTATGAGCTGAGTCAGCTAGATCCCGAACGCCCTATCCTGACGGCAGAAGAAACCTTTAATACGCCGGACAAAATGCTGTCGCGTTTGCGTGGCTTGCGCCAGATTCGATTTTCGGCGCAATCGCTTGCAGAGCGACCTGAACATCTAAATTTTGCGACGCGCTTGCCGCCGGCGTTGAAGATTGAGGCGCGTTATGAAGACGCGGCCGGCGCTCTGATGCAGTTTCTGAACTCTTTTGACGGACGAGTGCTCTTCACCAGCGACTCTGCAGGTCGCCGGGAACAGGTTTATGAGATGTTATCGGGCCGCGGCCTCGACCTGGCGCGTGTTGACGATTGGGCGAGCTTTGCTGCGAGTTCGCAGCGCATCGGCGTGGCCATCGCGCCGCTCGAGAGTGGCGTGCTGCTGCCCGATGCCGGTATCGCGATCATTAGCGAACAACAGCTTTTTGGTGAGCGTGTACATCAGAAAAACCGGCGCCGACGCATTGAGCGAGATCCCGAAACGATCATTCGCCAACTCAATGATCTTGAGCAAGGCTCGCCGGTTGTCCATGCCGAGTACGGTGTTGGCCGATACCTTGGCCTGACGACCCTGGAGGCCGGTGGCATCGTTGCAGAGTTTTTGGAGCTTGAGTACGCCGACGGCGACAAACTCTACGTTCCGGTACACGCGCTCGAGATGATTTCCCGCTATACCGGCGCCTCAGCTAACAATGCACCACTGCACCGGCTTGGCAGCGATCAGTGGGCCAAGGCCCGCAAGCGTGCGATTCGAAAAATTCGCGATGTTGCGGCCGAATTACTGGATGTCTATGCACGTCGTGCGACGCGACCCGGGCATAGCTTCAGCTGGCCTGAAGCAGACTATCGCGCGTTTGAGAGCGACTTTCCGTTCGACGCGACTGAGGACCAGGCACGGACAATCGACGAAGTTCTCGGCGACCTCGCGTCCAACCAGCCAATGGACCGGATCGTCTGCGGTGATGTCGGTTTTGGTAAGACAGAAGTCGCGCTACGCGCGTCCTTCGCCGCAGTCCACGGCGGCAAACAGGTAGCGATTCTCGTGCCGACCACGCTGCTGGCGCAGCAGCACGGGCAGAATTTTAACGATCGCTTTGCCGAGTGGCCAGTACGAGTGGAAGTGCTGTCTCGCTTCCAGTCTCCCAAGGCCGTGAAGTCCATCATTGAGGGCTTGAAATCCGGCAGCGTCGATATCGTGATTGGCACGCACCGATTATTGCAGCATACAAAGGACATCAAGAACGTCGGCCTTGTGATCATTGACGAGGAGCACCGCTTCGGTGTGCGCCACAAGGAAGCGATCAAGTCATTGCGCAGCGAGATCGACGTACTGACGCTTACTGCCACACCGATACCAAGAACGCTGAACATGGCGCTCGGCGGCATTCGCGATATGTCTCTGATTACCACACCACCGGCCGAGCGGCTCGCCATCAAGACCTTCGTAACGGAATGGAGTGACGTTCTCATTCGTGAGGCCTGCCTGCGCGAGATCAAGCGTGGCGGACAGGTGTATTTTATTCACAACCGCGTTGAAGATATTGGTCGCGTTGGCGAGCGACTGACTGAACTCGTACCCGAGGCGAAGATACGGGTTGGTCACGGCCAGATGCCCGAACGAGAGCTTGAACAGGTCATGCTCGATTTCTCGCATCGGCGCTTCAACATCTTGTTGTGTACGACGATCGTCGAGAGCGGTATCGACATACCAACCGCCAACACTATCGTTATTAATCGTGCGGACCGCTTCGGCCTGGCTCAATTGCATCAGCTACGAGGCCGGGTTGGTCGTTCGCACCATCGTGCCTACGCTTACCTGCTCGCCCCACCGAAAGCGACGATGACTGCGGATGCCATCAAGCGTCTCGAGGCGATCGATTCGCTCGAGGATCTCGGCTCCGGGTTTACGCTTGCGACACACGACCTGGAAATTCGCGGTGCTGGCGAATTGCTCGGTGACACGCAAAGCGGTCAAATTCAGGAGATCGGCTTTTCCCTTTACACCGAACTGCTCGGTCGTGCAGTGGACTCGCTCAGGGCCGGCCGCGAGCCGAATCTTGAAGGGCCTCTCGATGCGGGCGTTGATATCAACCTGCACATCGCAGCATTACTACCCGACGATTACGTGCCCGACGTTCACCTGAGACTAATTCTGTACAAGCGCATTTCAGGGGCCGCGTCGCAGGATGATTTGCGCGAGCTGCAGGTTGAGTTGATTGATCGCTTCGGGCTGTTACCCGATGCCGCCCGAAATCTGCTGCGCATCGCGTCGATCAAGCAGATCGCGGCCGCATTGGGTATCGATAAAATCGATGCAGCGGACAGTGGCGGATACCTCGTATTCGCGCAGCAAAGTCACATCGACCCTGTCGCGCTTGTTCAATTAGTGCAAAATGACAACCGAACCTACAAGCTGCAGGGCTCACATCGCTTGCAGTTTCGCCAAGACCTGTCGAACCTGGAAAACCGTTTTCAGACGATTGAGAAACTGCTTGGTGAATTGGCGGTCAAAGAACCATCGGCAAAGGCTGGTTAGTATGAAGAGAATCGCACCAATCCTGATTTCGACCCTGTGCCTGGCGACCGCCGTTGCTCAGGACGATGCATTACAGGAAGAGCTTGAGGAAGCGCCCAAAATCCGCCGCTACACGGTTGAGGTTATCGTGTTCTCCTATCTTGAGGATGTCTCTGTCGGCACCGAGCAATTTCTGCCGGATGAACCGCCGCCAGAGGAAGATCCCTTGCTCGATGAAGACGGTAACCCTATCGAGGCGCTAGAAGAACCTGAAGATGCCGTCGCAGAGATCATCGATCCAGAGCTTGAAATCGAAGCTGAGGAACCTTTCTTCTGGATCGTCGGCAGTGGCGAAGACGATGAGAACGAATACCAGAACGAGAACGACGAGCAGGCCAGGTTTGAACTGGTTTTGCTGACGGAAGACGAATACCAATTGAGCGATGCGATTCGGCAGTTCGAGTTACTCGACGCTTATGAAATGATTCTGCACACAGGTTGGACTCAGCCAACCTACCCGCAAGAAGAGACACCGCCAATCGAGCTGCAGCTTCTGGGAGAAACACCCGACGGACTCAATGGCACGCTCACGCTGTACCTGAGTCGTTACCTGCATCTTGTTGTCGACCTTGCGCTCGACGCTCCCGTCGAAGTTGTCGAACTTCCCGATAAGAATTCGTTCTTTAGTTTTGAAGATGCCCGACGCCGATATGGGAGAGATTTTGATGCACCAGCACCACAACCGGTGAGATATCGCATCCAGGAAAATAGAATCGTCAAGAACGGCGAGTTACGTTACTTCGATCATCCTAAATTCGGCGTATTGGCGAGGATCGCACGCGTCGAAGAGCCGGAAGAAGAACCCGAGGAGAGCGAGTCTGCGCAGCCGCTACTGAGCAGCGCCGGACAGTAATTCGTCAAGCAGCTCCTTGGCCGAGCTGTTTTTCTCGGCGGCACTGCCAGCGCCGATACGAAACGACACCGTTACAAATTTCGAGACTGTCGAACGAGGGTGATGCAACCCAAGCTCGCGCACTGCCGTAGAGATTCTGGTGGCGAATTCGTGCACACCGTCCTGATCTGATGCGTGCGATAACGCAACGACTTGCGCACCGTCGAGGCGACCAACGACGTCGCTTGCGCGACGTAAGCAGCGACGCACTGCCTGCCCTACCCGCCGCAAACAGGAATCCGCTGCGTGCCGGCCGAACACATCGACGTAAGCATCGAATTCGTCCAGCGTGAACAACACCAGGGACAATGAGCTCTTCTCTCGCGCGGCGACCGCCCAATCGTGTTCCAGCACCTCGCGAAATGCCCTGGCGTTCAGCAATCCGGTAACCGGATCGTCTCGCGACAGGTCACGAATACGTCGCTTGGCCTTGAGCAGAGCGTGGTGCATCTCACTGCCCGCGACCGCGCCCGGACCGCCGCCACCGCGCCAATAGGCGACGTAGAAGCGCGCATCTGGTTCGCTCGGCAACGGCAACGGTTTTAGCGCCAGCAAGTACTCCTTACCACCAAGCTCCACGGGGAAACTCGTCTCCTGCTGCGAACGCACGGTTTCGGAGATTTCGAGAGCCAGTTCGCGCCCAACAAGTTGTTCAATAACGTCTGCGAATGGCTGCTGGCGCGTATCTTCACCACCAATCGAGTCAAACGCCTGATTGCTTAGTACAACGGGCCAGTCCGGGTGATCGACGCGGACGATGACCAGAGGCTCCGCAGACGCTTCGATGACCTGTTCGAGAATTTTCCGATTGATAGACATTGCGGACGACAGGGTACTGGATTCAAGCCTCGCACTCACGCGTCAAGTTCCAGTTGCGGCCGTTCGGTCCATCGCGCAAATGCGGCATTAGCCTGTTGCCACAATTCGCTAGCGCGCAGCGTCTCCCGCAGCGCGTGACTCGTGCCGTGCAAACGCGCCAATCGCACCAGGGACAGCGGGTTCGAATAGTCGTTCAGTGCTTGTACTGCCTGCTCTGCTCTGCGCCGGTCGTTGCACACCAGTACCCTGTCACAGCCCGCATCCAATGCACGCCCGGCACGCCTGCGCATGGATCCGTAGGCACCGGTGGCTTTCATGCTCAGATCATCGCAGAACACAGCACCACCGAAACCCAGCCGCGAGCGCAACTCCCGCTCAATCCAGAACCCCGAGAATCCGGCAGGCATGTCGTCCATCTCCCGATAAACGACGTGTGCCAGCATGACGCCCGCGATATGGCTGTTGCTTATCAGCTTCTCGTAGGGCTGCATGTCGTCGAGAACATCGCCGTATTCGCGCCTGTCCACAGGCAACTGCAGGTGCGAGTCAGCGACAACGGCGCCATGCCCGGGGAAGTGCTTCGCGACAGCGGCCATACCGGCGCTTCGCAAGCCTCTGGAAAAAGCGGCCGCCAGGTCCGCCACTGCCTCGGGATGCCTGTGGAATGCGCGATCACCGATGACTTCGCTGACGCCCCAATCCAGGTCCACACAGGGCGCGAAACACAGGTCGATGCCTGCAGCACGCAGTTCGGAGGCAATCAGCCAACCCGCCTGACGCGCCAGACCCAGTGCTGTATCCGGGTCCGTGTCGTATACGAGGCCGAAGTGGCGCATCGCCGGAATCGGGCTGAATCCATTCCGAAATCGTTGTACGCGACCACCCTCGTGATCCACCGCGATGAGTAACGGCGGGGTTCTGAGTGCCCTGATTTCGGCGACCAGATCAGCGATTTGATCCGGAGACTCGTAATTTCGGGTGAAGAGGATGACCCCGCCGACCGCCGGCTCGCGGAGCAAATCGCGGTCCGCTGGCGTCAGCGCGACACCTTCCACATCGAGCATCACGGGTCCGAGAGACATAGAATAATTCTACATAATTCTTATAACTAATTGAAAATTAATTACTTATTAAATAATGCTATCGACTCAACGTGAGCCGTATGCGGGAACATGTCTATGATACCTGCTGCCTCACAAACATAGCCTTTTTCGTTCACCAGCGTACCCGCATCCCGTGCCAGCGTACCGGGATGGCAGGACACGTACACGATGCGCTGTGCGCCGAATTTCTCGATGTGACTCACGATCTCCTGCGCCCCACTGCGGGCCGGATCCAGCAGGATGCAGTCCCAGCCTTCGCGCAGCCAGGACTCGCTGCCATCGATCCCGCTGAGATCGACCTGCCTGAAAGACGCATTCTCAATGCCATTCAGGGCCGCATTTTCAGTAGCCGCCTGAACCAGCATCGCGTCGCCCTCGACGCCGAGCACTGTCCCGGCGCGACGCGCCAGTGGCAGGGAGAAATTGCCAATCCCGCAGTACAAATCCAGAACCCGGTCGTCCGGTCCCGGATTCAGCAATTCGATTGCGCGGCTGACCATTCTGCGGTTGATTTCGCTGTTCACCTGCACGAAACCGACCGCGTCGAACGCAATACGAATATCGAATTCCGGCAACTCGTAGTAGAGCGACTCTGATACCGACTCCGGGTACAACGACGTCACTGAATCCAGACCACGCGGTTGCAGGTAGATGCGCACATCGTGCTGTTTGCCGAATTCGCTCAGCAACGCTGCGTCGTCATCTGTGGGTGGGTCGAGGACGCGGAAGACGAGTGCAACAGCATTGTCGGCCACCGCGAGTTCTACCTGCGGCAAGCGCGCGCTTATCGACAGACCACCAATCAACTCACTGAGAGGGTCGATCATACTGTCGACGGGCTCAGCGAGGACTTCGCAACGATGCATGTCTGTAATGTAAGGAGCGTGGCGCTCGCGAAAGCCCACGAGCACCCTGCCCTTGGCATGCACGTCTTTAACTGCAAGACGGGCCCTGCGCCGGTAGTTCCAGCCAGGGCCCACGATCGGCTCAAACCAGCTCGCTGGTGTCACTTGTCCAATGCGCTCCAGGTTGTCACGCAGTGTCTGCGACTTGATTTGCCGTTGCTGCTCCTCAGACACGTGCTGTAATGCGCAGCCACCGCAACGGCCATAAGCTTCGCAACGGGCCTCGATGCGCTCTGGTGAGGCCTCGAGAATCTCGAGTAATTCAGCCTCGTCATAATTGCGTCGTGATTTGCGCCGCTGGAAACGGACTTCCTCTCCCGGCAGAGCACCGGCAACAAAAACTTTCTTACCATCAACTGCGGCGATACCGCGGCCATCGTGTGCAGCAGAATCGATCCTGGCCGTTTCAGGCTCCCGGCGCCGGCGTCTGCGCGCCATCAATCCGTCCAGGCTTCGAGGAACTCGTTCAGATGTGACTGATCGAGAGACTTGAGCGTATCGCGCACGAGTGTGTACTCGCGTTCGATCTCAGTCTCATTGAGATTGCCGCGCATCAGCTCGAAACGCAGGTACACGAGCCAGGTGTTGAGAACATCGGTTTCGCAGTAATCGCGAATCTCGCGAATGCCACCGTCCTTGAACTTGTCCCAGACTTTGTCGCCACTCATACCGAGCTTGCCCGGAAAACCGAGCATGACGGCGATCTGGTCCAGACTCGCGCTGGCGCGGGGCTGATACGCAGCCAGGACGTCCATCAGGTCGGTGTGCCGCGAATGAAAACGACTCCGGTAGTTATTCCATTTGAAATCCCGGTCGGAATCGCCGCTCTCCCAGTAACGCGGCGCCTGGATACCATGTTTGAGGGCCCGATAGTGCAATACCGGCAGATCAAAGCCACCGCCATTCCAGGACACAAGATCCGGCGTGTAGCGATCGATACCATCGAAGAAACGGCGTACGAGTTCGGCTTCGTCGGCATCTTCTTCGCCAAGACTCCAGACACGAAATGTGTCGCCAGTGCGCAGCGCTACCGATATGGCAACAATGCGATGTTGGTGCAATGGCAAGAAGTCGCGGCCGCTCTTCTGCAATTGCTTGAACGTCATCGCCGTGGCGACATCTTCATCGGAGATTCCCTCGAGGTCCCACAGGCGACGGCCAAACTCGACGTCCGGTACGGTCTCGATATCGAATGAGAAACAGTGCATCGTCAGATGGCGTAGGTGGCGTCGCGGGCCTCAGTCATGCGATGTTTCATTTCGCTGACCGCCACGGCC
>Ga0164320_10000987_pt1 | contig 10043 bp, 6 predicted proteins | sample GuaBasSediGuay11_FD_113736 | JGI IMG/M metagenome (GOLD analysis project Ga0164320, IMG submission 113736) | Subseafloor sediment microbial communities from Guaymas Basin, Gulf of California, Mexico - Guay11, Core 4567-28, 0-3 cm | ecosystem: Environmental > Aquatic > Marine > Hydrothermal vents...
ACCGCCTCGTAGGCCTGGCGGATCTCGTGGGTCTTCTGGGTCGCCATTTTCATCATCTCCTCGGGCAACCCCTTGGCGACCAGCTTATCCGGATGATGCTGGCTCAGCAGCCGTCGGTAGGCACGCTTGACCTCGGCATCGGTGGCCTTTTGATCGATGCCCAGAATGGCGTAGGCGTCGGCGAGGATCGGGCGCTGGGTCGGGCGGGTCTGCTGATGGTGGTTTCCGGCGCGGAACATCGCCTCGAGTGCGTCGAGTTCGGCCCGCGCCAGGCCCAGATGATCGCAAATCCGTTCCAGCACGCTCCGCTCAGCGGTGTGCAGGGTGCCGTCGGCCAGTGCCGCCTGGAGCTGGATTTCGAGGAACATGCGCAGCAGGTTGCGCCGGCGATGAGCCTCACGACGGAACTGGTCGAGAACGTCGTCTAGCGGGAACCCGGAGCGCTTGCCTTCATCGAACAGCCGCATCGCCGCCTGGCGCATCTGCGGCGCCAGGTCCATGCGGGCCATGACAGCCTGGGCCAGCGCGATTTCGTCGCGAGTGACCTGGCCGTCGGCCTTGGCCATGTGGCCCATGACCGAGAAAGTGGCGGTAAAGAAGGCGAGCTGAACGCGCTCGGTGTCGCCGGGTGCGCTGCGTTCATAGCCGACCTGCTTCACTCCCTTGTCGAACTGGTGACCGAAGGCGGCCCCGATGACGGCGCCTAGGGCGCCGCCGAACATGAAGCCGAACGTTCCGCCGATCACCTTGCCCCACCAGCTCATGCCCGCCCTCCATCCAGGTTTCGCGACAGCATAGCAAGCCGTGGTGCGCTCATCCGGCCCGAGCCTTCAGGTAACGGGAAACGATGGCGCAGGCCGTGTCGTGGGCCGCCGGTTGGCCGCTGGCGCGCGGGCCGGCGACGTTGAGAACACCGACGCGGTGGCTGTCGACGAAGGCTGCCAGTCGCGCGACGGCCCGGTCGATGCCGCAGTCGTCGGCGTCGACCACCAGCGACGGGCGTCCCAGCCGACGGCAGTCGTCCAGGGTCGCCGCCGTGCCACCACTCGGCGTACCGAAGGTGATGATCAGCGTGGCGTCGCTGTCATGCACGTTCTGCCGCGTGCGCTGACGGTAGCCGGCCCCGGGCAGTTCGCGCAGCGGGTAGCGGGTCGGGATCACACCATCCTCGGCACGACGTCCCTCCGGGCACCAACCGCCGCACGGACAATCGCCGGCAAGCGCTGCGTCGAGGGCACCCCGGTCGACCCCGGTCTGACCGCCGGACACGATGCGGATTTCACTCGTCAACGCCCCTCTCCGAGGTTCTCTGTGCGTACGACTCAAGCTGCTATAGTAGCTTGGAACGCGGCGGCGACCGCGACGTGAAACCTACCGCGGGCCGGGGCCAACCACGATGGCAAGCAACGACAACAGCAACCCAAGTGGCGGCGCCGGTGATTCCGTCACCCACCTGCTGCATGCCATAGGCGCGGCGAACGACCTGATATTGCTGCTCGACGCACGAGGCCGGATCACCTACGCCAACGACCATGCTGTCACAGCCTACGGCTACCCGCGTGAGGAACTGGTCAACCTATCCATCCACGACCTCGACCCCGACTTCCCGGCCGACACATGGGACCAGCACTGGGCCAGCCTGAAACGCTGCGGCACCCTGGCCGTCAACGTCCGCCATCACAGCCGCGACGGCCGCATTTTTCCGGTCGAACTGAAGGACACCTGGGCCGAATTCGACGGCGAAGAGTACTCGATCATCATCGCCCGCGACTTGTCGCACCGGTCTGACAGCGACGAGCGCGGCCAACTGATGAAATTCTCGATCGACCGCATCGACGAGTCGGTCTTCTGGATCGGCCCCGATGCGCGGGTGATCTATGCCAACGACGCCGCCTGCCGCAATCTCGGTTTCGCCAGCGACGAGTTGATCGGCATTTCTGTTGCCGACCTCGATCCCAATTTCCCCGCGGAGATCTGGCCGCTGCACTGGGAGGAGCTAAAAGAACGCCAGCGGCTGCACTTCGAGACCCACCACAAGCGCCGTGACGGCTCGGTATACCCGGTCGAAGTGACGGCCAACTTCATCCAGATCGGTAGTCGCGAATTCAACTGCGCCTTTGTCCGCGACATCACGGAACGCAAGATAACCGAGGGGCAGCTGCGCAGGATGGCGACCCACGACGCGCTGACCGATCTGCCCAATCGCGCCCTTCTCAGCGACCGTATCGAGCGGGCACTGGCCTTCGCAGCACGCTACGACACCCGACTGGCGGTGCTGTTCCTGAATATCGACCGCATGCAGCAGGTCAACGTCGACCATGGCCATGCCACGGGCGACCAGGTGATCGCCGCCGTCGCCAAGCGTCTGCAGACTCCGCTACGCAGCATTGACACCGTGGCCCACTGGGGCAGCGACACCTTCGTGGTGCTGATTCCGGACCTGGTGGAACCGGAATACGCCGGGGACGTCGCGCAAAGGCTGCTCGACGCCCTGCACCTGCCACTGGTCATCGATGACGTCGAATTTTCGCTCACGGCAAGTATCGGCATCGCGATCCACTCCCAGGACGGCAACGACCCCGAAACCCTGTTCAAGAACGCCGACATCGCCATGTACCGGGCCAAAGAGTTCGGCGGCGACACGATGCAGTACTTCAGCGTCGACCTTGACCCGAGTACCGCCGATCACATTGCGCGCCTGCTGGAACTGCGCAAGGCGATTCGTGATGATCAATTGAGCATCCACTACCAGCCCATTGTCGGCGCTCAAAACAACCGCCTGATGGGCATCGAGGCCCTGGTCCGCTGGGACCATCCGACCCGGGGTCTGCTGCTGCCCACGGCCTTCCTAGACACTGCCGAGGAGTCCGGGCTGATCATCGAACTCGGTCGCCACGTCCTGATGGCCGCCTGCGCGCAGCTACGCGACTGGCGCGATGCCGGGCTGCAGGTGCCGCCACTGACGATCAACCTGTCACAACGCCAGTTACGTGATCCCGAGCTGATCCATACCGTGCAGCACGCCCTTGAACAACACGACCTGCAGCCTGGCGACCTGATCTTCGACCTGCCGCCGAGCCTGCTGGCCAGTGACGGGGGACTGCTGCTCAGCACCGTCCAGGAGCTGATCGGACTCGGTTCCGGATTCGCCTTCGATGACATCGGTCACTCGCCAACCCACCTGCACGTGCTCCAACAGCTGTCGCGTGGCACGGTGAAACTCGACTCCCGGCTGATCGCCTCACTCGGAGACGAGGCAGACACCCTGGCGCTGGTCGATGCCCTGACCCGTGCCGCACACCGGCTGGGCACGCAGGTGCTGGCCGAGGGGGTCGAAAGCACCGCCCTGCTCGAGCAGGTACGTACCCTTGGCTGCGATCTGTTCACTGGATACGTCACCGCGCGCCCGATGCCGGCCGCTGAACTCGTCGATTGGATCAGTCGTCACGCCGACCCGGCGGCCACCGAGGAACCGGCCCAGGGCTGACCCGCCGCCCGCGACCATGCGCCACACTGCCTACCTGACCCACGCCGACTGCCACCAGCACGCCATGTTCGACGGCCACCCGGAGGCGCCGGCACGTCTCGGTGCGATCGAAGACCGGCTGATCGCCAGCGGCCTGCTCGACCTGCTGCGTTACCACGAGGCGCCGCTGGTGACGCGTGAACAGCTGGCACGGGTCCACAGCGCGGCCCACCTCGACCGCCTCACGGAACTGGCACCTGAGGGTGACGCACTGGCCGAGGTCGATCCCGACACCTGGATGAATGCCGCCACCCTCGACGCCGCCCAGCGTGCCGCCGGCGCGGTGGTGCACGCCGTCGACCTGGTGCTTGCCGGCGAGGCCGACAACGCCTTCTGTAACGTGCGCCCCCCGGGCCACCACGCCGAGTACGGCCAGGCGATGGGTTTCTGCTTCTACAACAACATCGCCGTCGGTGCCGCCCATGCCCTGGCGGTCCACGGCCTGGAGCGGGTGGCCATTGCCGACTTCGACGTCCATCACGGCAACGGCACCGAAGTGATTTTCGCCGACACCAGCCAGGTGCTGGTCTGTTCGACCTACCAGCACCCGTTCTACCCCTACACCGCCCCGCTCGAACGGGAGACACTGATCCACTGCCCGCTGCCCGCCGGCACCGGAGGCATGGGCTTCCGCGCCGCGGTCGAGGAGCACTGGCTGCCGGCCATCGACGCTTTCGCGCCCGAGCTGATCCTGGTGTCGGCCGGGTTCGACGCCCATCTCGAAGATGACATGGGCGGCATGCAGCTGGTGGAGTCGGATTACGCCTGGGTCACCAGTGAACTGGTCGAACTGGCCGGGCGTCACGCCGGCGGGCGCCTGGTCTCGGCGCTGGAGGGTGGTTACGCCCTGTCGGCGCTCGGGCGCAGTGCCGCGGTCCACGTGCAGGCGATGCTGGGGATCTAGCCGGGAATACCGGATACAGGTTGGGCGCCGGTTCTGCAGGAGGGCCGCCGTTATGCCCTTTACGGGTGCACGGCCCGATGGGCTTTTGGCCGCGCCTCTCCCCGTCTCGTCAGAGCTTCAGCCGCACGACGGTGACATTCTCCTCGCTGTCGTACTTGGCACTGAAACCGAGCGATCGCGCCAGGCTGATCATCGGCCGGTTGTCGGGCAGGATCTGGCCGATGATCTCGCGCGTGCCGCGCGCTTTGCAGTAGTCGATCATCTTCTGCATCAGCTTGCGGCCGAGGCCCTGCCCCTTGAGGTCTGAGCGGGCGATGATGGCGTACTCGGCGACGGTGTTGTCCGGGTCGGTCAGGGTGCGTACCACACCGAGGGTCTCCGGTTTGCCATGGTCGTCCTTCGCCGTGGCGATAAAGGCCATTTCCCGGTCGTAGTCGATCTGGGTCAGGCGCGCCATGTCACGGTGGCTCATGTGATTGCCGACGACGCCGAAAAAACGGTAGTAGATGTCCTGGGGCTCCAACTTGTCCATGAAGGTGTAGTGGGCCGTCTCGTCCTCGGGCCGGATCGGCCGCAACAGCACCTCGCGACCGTCCTTGAGCTTGAAGCGCTCCTCGAGCTCCTGCGGATAGGGGCGGATGGCCAGCCGCTCCGGGCCGCTGCACTCGGCCGGTGCGACCGCGATCCGGGCGTCGAGGGCCAGCACGCCCTCGGGGCCGGCGAACAGCGGGTTGATGTCGAGTTCGACGATCTCCGGCAAATCGATCATCAGCTGCGCCACCTTGATCAACGACAGGCAGATGGCATCGAGATCAGCGGCCGGCGTGTCACGGTAGCCCTTGAGCAGACGGTAGACCCGGGTGCGCCGGATCAGTTCACGGGCCAGGCTCATGTTCAGCGGCGGCAGCGCCACGGCGCGGTCGGCGATCACCTCGACCGCCGTGCCGCCCTGGCCGAACAGCAGTACCGGGCCGAAGATCGGGTCGGTCGTCGCCCCTATGATCAGCTCTTGCGCCCCCTTCATGCGCGCCATCTTCTGCACTGTGAAACCAGGCCCCCGCGCCTCAGGGAAGAGTTCAGCGACCCGGCCGAGGATGCCCTCGGCGGCATCGTGCACGGCTTCGGCACTTTCCAGATCGAGGACCACGCCACCGACATCGGACTTGTGGCTGATCTGGTCGGAGTGGACCTTCAGCGCCACCGGGAACCCCATGCGCTGCGCGGTCTTCGCGGCGCTTGCCGGATCGGCGACGACGTGGGTCTCGACCACCGGGATAGCGTAGGCCGAAAAGACCGCCTTCGCCTCAGCCTCGCCGAGCATGTCGCGCCCGGACGCCAGCGCACTCTCGATCACCAGCCGCGCCGCCTCTTTCGCCGGTTTGAACTCCTCGGGTGCCGACGGCGGCGTCTGGGTCAGCAGTTCCTGGTTGCGCCGGTAGTTGACGATGTGCATGAACGCGCCCACGGCACCCTCCGGGGTACGGTAGGTTGCGATGTCGGCCGCCGAGAAAAGCTTGCGCGCCTCGACCACGGCCAGCTCACCCATCCAGTTGGTCAGCACATACTTGCCGTGCTTGCCCTGCATCTTCTCCAGGGTGTCGAGCACCGCCTGGGCCCCCTCGGTACTCGACGCGATCGCCGTCGGTGCATGCATCACCAGTACCGAGTCGACCTCCTTGGCCTGCAGCAGGATCTCCAGCGCATCAGCGTAGCGACTGCCGGGGGCGTCGCCGATGATGTCGATCGGGTTGCCGCGCGACCAGTTGTCAGGCAACACGGCGTCGAGAGCGGTAATCGTTGCCTCGTCGAGCTCGGCCAGCGTCCCGCCGAGGTCGATCAGTCGATCGACGGCCATGACGCCGGGACCACCGCCGTTGGTCATGATCGCCAGCCGCTCACCCTGTTGCCGTGATAGCGAGCGGCGCGCCAACGTCTCAACCGCGGCGAACAGCTCATGGAAATCGTACACGCGCAACATGCCGGCGCGGCTGATGGCCGCATCGTAGACATTGTCGGCGCCAGCCAGGGCGCCGGTGTGCGACGCGGCCGCCTGCGCCCCTTCGGCGACGCGTCCGGCCTTGATCACCACGACCGGCTTGATGCGTGCCGCCGCCCGTGCCGCGGACATGAACGTGCGACGCTCATGGATCGACTCGATGTAGAGCAGGATCGCACGCGTCCCGGGATCACCCGCAAGGTAATCGAGGGTGTCACCGAAATCGACATCGAGGGCGTCGCCAAGCGAAACGAAGTGTGAGAAGCCGATGTTTTTCGACGCCGCCCAGTCGAGCACCGAGGTCGCCAACGCCCCGGACTGGGTCACGAAGCCGATCTGGCCCGGCCCGGCAGCAACGTGTGAGAAGCTGGCATTGAGACCGACGCCAGGCACCAGCAGGCCGAGGCAGTTCGGCCCGATCAGCCGCATGCCGTGCTCGCGAGCCCGCTCACGTAACCGCTGCTGCAAGGACACGCCGTCGTCGTCACTGTGACGAGCGAGGCCAGCGGTGATGATGATGGCCGCACGCGTGCCGCGCTTCCCGAGTTCGTCGATCAAATCAGGTACCGTGGACGCCGGGGTACAGATCACCGCCAGGTCCGGGGTCAGCGGCAGACTGGCGATGTCAGGGTAGGCAAGTACGCCGGCAATCGAGGTGTGCTTCGGGTTGACCGGCATGATCGGACCGGAAAAGCCGGCCTCGAGCAGGTTGCGCATCAGCACCGTACCGACCCGCTGCGGCCGGTTAGAGGCGCCGATCACCGCGATCGACTGGGGGCGGAAGAGGTATTCGAGGTTTCTGACGCTCATGAGTGGCTAATCCCGATTCACGGCACACCACGGGCCGGGGCGGCACCGTGTTTTTGCGCTGCACCATTATAGTCTAGAGATGTGAAATTTGGGCTAAAGTGAAGGTGCATGGAAGCCGGTGGCAAGAGCACAGGACAGACGCCCCAGATTGGCGGAAATCCGTTCGACCCCGCTAACGATGATGGCTACCGCTGCTGGCGTGACCTAAAGCTGGCAGCGCCCAGCTTGCCGCCTGACGACCTAGTGGTCGAAATCCGCGATCTCGAGCACCCGACCACAACCGAGCGCATGGCGCTGTTGGAGCGGATCAGACGGGCCAACATGGCCCTCTATCACTGCAAACTGACCGAGCACCGTGGCGCGGTATTGAGCTTCGCCGAACATTTCGGCCTGTTCCACCTCGACCACAACCCGGCCGCCGCCGATGATGGCTTGAGCGCCATCCAGGTCCATGCCGAACGCCAGCAGGGCGAATTCATCTCCTATACCGAGCGGGCGCTCCGCTGGCACACCGACGGCTACTACAACCCACCCGAACGGCGGATTCACGCCTTCATCCTGCACTGCGTGCGACCGGCGGCCGAAGGTGGTGTCAACCGGCTGCTCGACCCCGAGTTGCTCTACTTACGCCTGCGCGACGAGGACCCCGACCTGATCGCGGCACTGATGCACTCAGCGGCGATGATGATCCCCGCCCACATCGAAAACGGCATCGAGCTGCGCCCGGAACAGTGCGGCCCGGTTTTCTCGGTCCATCAGGCAGACGGCCGACCGGCACTGCACCTGCGCTACACCGCGCGCACCCACAGCATCCGTTGGCGTGACGATGCGGCCACGCGTACCGCGGTCGCCCGCCTCGAAGCCCTGCTGGCGGACCCGGTTCCCGGTGCCATCGAGTATCGGCTGGAAGCCGGCGAAGGCATCCTCTGCAACAACGTGCTGCACAGTCGCAGCGCCTTCCAGGACGGCACGCCGGATGGACGGCTGCTCTACCGCGCCCGCTTCCACGACCGCATCACCAGTAGCTGATTTCCACTTCCAACGGCTGAAGACGACACCATCCGCACAGGCGGATGCCGCCGTCATCTGCTGAATCGGCCCTCTCCCACTCCACGTAGTCGTACCGGATGGGCGCGGCCCGCCAACCTGATCTCCACCTGAACGGACTCATCCCAGACCTTGGCAGATGCAGGGTTGGCGTGCCTGAACTACACCTAGCGAACGGGCGACCCGGGTTAGCGACCCGGAAGGAGGAGCAATGGACAAACAGAGAGTAAAAGAGTTCGCCGGGCGAGTATTCACCGACATGGCTGGCGCCATGGCCGCCGGCATGGGCTACCTGGGCACGCAAACCGGACTGTTCCGTGCCATGGCCGGACAGGGTCCTATGCAGCTCGATCAGGTGGTTGCCGCGGCCGGCCTGCAGACGCGCTACGTCGAGGAGTGGCTCAAGGGCATGGTGGCTGCCGGCTATCTCGATCACGATCCGGAGGCGGAGAGCTTCGAGTTACCGGACGAGCACGCCTTCCTGGTGGCCTCCGAAGGGACCGATCATTTCATGGGCGGCCTGTTCCACATGGCGCCGGTGCTGATGCAGGTGGCCCCGCGGGTGGCCACGGCATTCACCGAGGGCGGCGGCGTCCCGTTCACCCACTACGGACCGGAAGGGGTGGCGGCACTCGACCTGATCAATCGCGGGCAGTACGAGCACCGACTTACCGGCGAGTGGTTGACGGCATTGCCGGAGATCACCGAACGACTTGCGGACGGTGGCCGCGTCCTCGATGTCGGCTGCGGCGTCGGTCGCGTCTGCCTCGCCCTGGCGCAGGCGTTTCCACACGCCGATATCGTCGGCATCGACCCGGACGCCGGTTCGATCGAGCGGGCGGTGGCGCTGGCACAGGAGGAAGGGCTGTCGGAGCGGATCAGGTTCATCGCCAAAACCACGACCGAGTTTGAACCGGGTGATGGTTTCGACCTGATCACCGCCTGCGACTGTGTCCACGACTTCACCGCACCGCAACAGACGCTGGATGAAATCAGGAGGCTATTGAAGCCTGACGGGGTGCTGTTCGTCGTCGAACCGAAGGTCGCCGACGACCTGCTGGACAACCGCAACCCGGTGGCGACGATGTTCTACGGCTTCAGCCTGTTTCACTGCATGACCCAGTCTTTGGCCGATGGCGGTCCGGGGCTCGGCACCTGTCTCGGCCCGGCCGGGCTGACCGCGCTGTTGCGAGAGGCGGGATTCTCACGTGTCGACACGCTACCGATACGCAGCCAAGTGAACCATTTTTACGCTGCCAGGCCCTAAACCTGTGGCTGCGCAAGGCATAAAACCGATCGCACACCGCATGCCTATATAAAAAATCCGGGGCCGTTCCCGGCCCCGGTTTCCGGCAACGGTTGTCAGTAACTCAGCCGGCCTTTTTCCGCGCGAACCACTTCTCCGCCTCCTCGTCCCAGCCGTCGGTGCGGACGTAGGGGTTGGTGCGCGGGTGCTCGATCATGTTCGGATCGATGTCGACGCCGACCCCTTCGAGGAAGTTGGCCAGGCCGATGCGTTCAATCATTTCGCCGGTGCGCTCGTGCTCAAGGGCGTTTTCGGCGAAAAAGTCGATGACGCGACCGCCGAGGTCGTTTAGCGCCTCATAGTCCTCGTCGGTCTTGAGCGACATGAACGGCACGATGACCGTGCCCAGCAGGTCGCCGATCGTCAGCGTGCGCTTGCCGCCGATCAACACCGATGCGCCCTTGTCGTCGCCGGGGGCGAGCGCCTTGGTCATGACGTTGAGGCAGTGCATGCA
>Ga0164320_10000988_pt1 | contig 10035 bp, 11 predicted proteins | sample GuaBasSediGuay11_FD_113736 | JGI IMG/M metagenome (GOLD analysis project Ga0164320, IMG submission 113736) | Subseafloor sediment microbial communities from Guaymas Basin, Gulf of California, Mexico - Guay11, Core 4567-28, 0-3 cm | ecosystem: Environmental > Aquatic > Marine > Hydrothermal...
CCCTCTATGTCGGATGACGTACGTAATAATCGCCCCACGATGGCGGCAATCGCACTTTTTGCGGTGGTCGTTGTACTGATCGGCTGGGACCTGTTCGTAGACTATGGCGAAGGCGTCAGCCTGTGGCACCTGACCTTCGAGTTCGCAATATTCCTGGTTGCTCTCAGCGGCATGGTGCTGATGTGGTGGCAACTAGACAGGACCCGAACCGATCTGGTCGAGGCGCTGGTCGAGGCAGAACAATGGAAAAAAGAAAGCGATGAGTTGATTCAGGGGCTTGGCGCCGCGATAGAGCGACAATTTGAGCGCTGGCAACTCACCAATGAGGAAGCAGAGGGCGGACTGTGCCTGCTAAAAGGCCTTAGCCACAATGAAGTTGGGGGAATTCGTCAAACCAGCGAGCGCACTGTGCGCGAACAATCACGGGCGCGTTATCGAAAATCCCGCGCTTCGGGGAGATCTTCGTTAGCTGCGGTCTTTCTGGAGGATCTGTTGCTGCCGCATATTGGCGGAGATAAGCAGGATTCTGTTTTGACCAGCTAGGTCAGACCTGCAGAAATAGCCGACCTCACGATATCGTTGGCAACAACTCTGACGCTAGTCGATACTCAACCTGCTCATCATTAACCGGACAATGAAACGCTAACAGGTACGCCGTCAGTTGCAGGTCCACGCCGTCTTTTTGCCCTGTTCCATACAAACGATCGCCAATAACAGAATGGCCCAATTCTGCAAGATGACGACGTATCTGGTGTTTGCGCCCGGTCTCGATGCGCACGTCCACCAATGATCGTTCTCCATCGCTACTAGCCTGTTGCAGTGAAAATTCACTGACGGCTTCTTTGTCGTCTATTGGCTGTTCCACACGATGCGGGTTGGGCTGCGGCGTGAAGTCGCCCGCTACGAGCGCCAGGTAACGTTTCTCTACTGCACGCTCCCGAAACAGTTCTGATAACGCCGTGGCGATTTTTTTGGAATGCGCAACCAGAATTAACCCATTGGCAGCCCGATCGAGTCGATGAACGGTAAAGGCCGGACGCTCTGGCTGCAGATGCCGCTCTGCCCAACGCATCACTGTGCAGTGATCGCCCCACTTCGAGCCCTGCGATCGCAGGCCATAGGGTTTGCGCCAGACAGAATAACCACCAACGTCTGCAATCAGTATCGGCTCAGCAGGAACCTCTGCCAGAATTTTCGCATCGTAATAAAGGTGTACTTCATCACCGGTTCGCAATGTCCGTTTTGCACGCCGTAGCCGTTGTGTGTTGCTCCCGCGGGTCAGCCAAACAGCTCCCTGGGTCATCGCGAACTTGATGCGCTGCTTTGGAAGTCCGGTCGCCTGGTGCAACAGGTCAACGGGGCTGTCCTCGGATGATTCGATCAGCACATGCTTTTCAACGTGGTCTTCGAGTTCGTTCATGGTCACTTAACAGGGTCAGAGAGTATCAGGTATCGATCAACTTGCTTTAACACGACGTGCCATTCAGTTCAGCTGATGATCTAACGTCGAATGGCAGTTTTCGCTTTCTTCATTGCCGCCTCTCTTTTTCGATTGACTACCGGTTGCGTGCTGAAATTTGATGTTTGGGGTCAGAGTAAAAACCGAAAGATCCAAGCCGGCATTTTTGCTCTGACCCCATTTATTGTTGCTTTTCTTTTAGGCCGCAAGCGTTCGCCGAACATGCTCCGGATCGGCCTGGATCATACGCAAATAATTCGCTGCGGCGGCATCGGGTTTCCGTTTGCCCTGCTCCCAACCTTTGATTGTATCGAGGCTCAGTTGAAATGAACGCGCGAACACCGCCTGAGACATTCCAACACTGGCACGAATGGCTTTAATTTCCGTTGGACTCAACACAACATAGACAGATTTCGGCGCCGAGGTGCCTTTGGCAACTTTCACCGCCTCTTTCAGATTAGTGTCGAGTTCCTTAAACAGCTTGTCGTCCATCGCTTGTCTCCTAACCGAACTCGCCGATGATGGAATCGACGTGCTTTTTCAATTGCGCCTTTTGCGCATCGGTCATATTTTCCTGATCAGCCTTCACGTAAATCAATAACAGCAGAATCGGTTTGCCCTCGTTGTGATAATAGTAAATCACTCGGGCTCCGCTGCTCTTGCCCTTCCCTGGCCGTGCAATGCGCACCTTGCGCAATCCTCCGGTCCCCTTGATAACGCGACCTGCCTTCGGTCGTCCGGACAGGAACTCCAGCATGTCGTCAAAGCCAGCCTTACCCAGTAGCCGACGGGCTTTGTCTTCAAACGTACCGATTGGGACCAGCGTCTGCACTAGTTGTGACCCAATGGACTATACTGTAGTTCAATGAACCCCATAGTGTCAATCCTTGTTTGGCTTATATCAGGCCGCCTATCAGCCAAAGACCTCATACAATTGATCTGTGGCCGCGACGGTAATCTCTCTGTTGATTTGCTGGGCCGGGCAATCGTCACGTTGAGTCCGCCCTTGAATCTGCAGTAACGATTACAGATCAACGGGATAGGGATCGCACCAACACTAACTACTCGGTTTCACTACATTCTGAGACGTTTTGGGGTCAGAGTAAAAACACCTTAGTTATTGATTGATTTGAATCCCGCAACAGGCCCTCGTTTGAGATGACGCTGACGTTGGCCAGTTAAGTGTTCGACTTCTTGTCGAAACTTGTCGTTTCCAAGTACCAAATTAATGGTGTCAGGTTTATTTTTGACGCAAAATAATAAACCTGACACCTTTTTCGGACACCTTTTTCGCTATTCTAACGAACCACTCGCTCAATCCAATCGCTGATGTAGTTTGCCAATTCGGGATCATGCGCAAATAATGGTTCGCCGTGGCGATCGCCTTTATAGATAACTTTCTGCGACAAATCCGACTGACTCTGGGCAAAGGTCGACTCGATCGCCATCATTGCATTACTGTCACTTTCGGATGCAATTCCAAGTATTGGAAGACTTGGTCTGTCAGCCAGCTTTCGTCTGTATTTTTCGTCGATCCAATGCTCTCTCAGGCTTGGCGAAAATAGAACTAATGCTTTGATATCCTGAAACATCACCGCAGATTTTGTGGCGAGCCCGCCGCCACAACTGGCACCGACGACAACCCTCTGACGAGAATCAGGCAAATGTTGGCGCCAATATTTATTGATTTGATCAATGTCTTTTCTAAAATGCTGCGTAACATATTCATAATCGTGTTTTTCTATATCAAAGGTCTCGGAGGCACTTCTTCCATACCCCCTCATGTCTACGGTCAAGATGCTAAAACCACGCGCTTCCAACTCTTCAACAAGCGGCTTCCACATATTGAGGTTACGGTTGCATTGATGTAGCAAAAGAGCGGAGTTTGCTTCTGAATTATCCATTGATAATTCACCAAAGATTTCAGTTTTGTCTTCAAGAATGATGCCAATAGGTTCCGCATTAGTGGAAAATGGAAACGAAAATATCAGCATTGCTGAGATTAGGGTTTTTGAATTCATATCAATATTTATTCCGTTTTATCGTATGCCTCGACGTTTCCAGTTTTGTTGAGTACCGCGCCGCCAGAAACATCGAGAACTGAACTTGGCTGAGCATCTTTGACACTATACTTGTTGAGTCGTTCACAAAACTACGGGTACGGGATCGGACCAGAACAACTCACTGGTATTGATAGTAATTGCCCTTGGAATTTCGCCGTTCGCCCCCTTAAATGCCGGTTTTCAATATCAAAAAGCGCTAATTACGTCGTGAGAGAAGGTTGGCGCGACAAGGCGAATATTTCCGTACGGGACTTTACGGACGCGGCTTACAGCATAAGCCGAATTTCCCCGCAAATGGGCATAATTACTACTTTAGAAACAACCCAAACCGGCGCATATTATTCCCGAGATAACAGTGGCAGCATTAGATAGCGTCGCTTGAAGCCAGCCACATAATACGGTTGGGCATAATATGCAGAAACCTCTTGAGATCACATTTCGTCACATGGAACCGTCACCAGCGCTGGAGGCTGAGGTGCGGGAACGGGTCGAGAAGCTGGAAAAGTTTTGCGATGACATCATCGGTTGCCAGGTCATGTTTGAAGAACCCCACCAGCATCACCATCAGGGCAATCTATATCATTTCCGTATTGATCTGACGGTTCCCGGCAAGGAAATAGTCGTGAAGCGATCGCCGGACGACGAGCACGCACACGAAGATGCCTTTGTTGCACTACGCGATGCGTTCGACGCCATGCGCCGACAACTTGAAGACTACGTTCGCAAGAGACGTGGCGAGGTTAAAACGCATGAGGTTCCGCCGCACGGTCGCGTAATCCAACTGGAGCCGGAGCGAGACTTCGGCAGATTAGAAACACCTGACGAGCGGGAAATATATCTTCATCGCAATAGCCTGATAGACGCTGAATTTGACGATTTGGTAATCGGTACAGAGCTACGTTTTGTCGAGGAAAGTGGAGAAAAAGGTCCCCAGGCAAGCTCAGTATTTGTCGTCGGGAAGCACCATCCTGGTCCTTGAGCCACCTTTTCTGTCTTTTGTATCTTCTACGAAATTGGGCGGAGAGATTGGCTCTCATCGCCTAAGGGCGATGTTCGGTCCTGCGGCGCCCAAAACGCTGGCGCGTTTTGTTGAACTGAGATGTTTGGGGTCAGAGTAAAAACACCTTAGTTTTTGATTGATTTGAATCCCGCAACAGGCCCTCGTTTGAGATGACGCTGACGTTGGCCAGTTAAGTGTTCGACTTCTTGTCGAAACTTGTCGTTTCCAAGTACCAGGCCCGTGTTCAGAGCATGCCTTATGTCGGTGATAACTGCCGCATCGAGTTCGCTACTGAAAAGGGCCCGGTAGGCGCGTGATCTGGTCGCCCTGGTCTGCCCAAGGGCAATGTATTCTGAATGGGGCTGCCACATCTTTACCGATTGTTGCAGCGCATGCACACGATAACTGGACCAGACGTAATCTGCCGGGTCGTTAACCATCCCAGCTCTCATTGGATTGAGTTCGATATAGCGTTGACAGGTGAGGAAGTACGTCCCGGTCTGGACCAGGCAGGACTTGAATCGTCCTTCGAACAAAGTGCCTGTGCGTTTGTATCGAATATTGAAGTACCGTACGTAAAGCCTGCCAAGGTACTGCATGCATTTGGAAATCGAGTCGCTGTTCATGGGCGTCAGAAGAAGATGGATATGATTGGTCATGAACACCCAGGCATGAATGGACACACCATAGCGATTGGCGCCTTCCAGAAGCCAGTTGGCAAAAGCCGCTAAGTCCGCGTCGCTGGCAAAGCAGGTTTGCCGGTTATGTCCCCGTTGCACGACATGCACGGGTAGCCCTGGCGGGCATTCACGTCTTCTCCTCGGCACCAGGATTCTCCATGAAAAATGTCCGTAGAGCTTGCCATGTGGCCGATTCCGAGAATGCCTCTATATCTGGCACCGATATATACAAAGTCGGCTTGAATCTTTTGGTTTTTACTCTGACCCCACTTATATACATCGTTATCGCCCGAGCTGACTGCACCTGCCTCTTTTATACGTCATGCCCGGGCGCCCGCGACGATCTGCAAACACGATTGTGTCTTGCTCGATGCTATATGCACTCGAGTGCTTTGCAACCCACTTCGTGGTCGATTCCTGATCGCGAGAACTCCGGCAGACGTAGTCCTGAGCCATAGAATCCGGGAAACATGGCGTATAGGTGCCATCGGCCGAAAAATCCAGTTCCGCGCGTTCCTCACCTGTCATAGAACACCATCTACCGGTCATGAATTCGTCGGTCAGCGGCTTTAACGTATCAGCATCAGCCTGCTGTTGTGCCTGCACCTCAGCCTGTGGCGGCGGCAGCATCATCTCCAGCATACCCAGTTGCTGCATCGCAGCCGTATCGTTACCCTGATCACAGGCTGTGGCAGCCCCGTCCCGAAACATTTTCAGTGCCTGCCGCGTGTTCGAATCCACTTCCGGACCCGCTATACGTTGATCAAGTTCAGCAATTTTTTCCTTGCAGGTGGCCTGAACCTGCTGGGGAAGCAAACCGGCAAACATAAATACTAAAACAACCGTGCAAATTTTTGGTATATGACGCACTTTTTTATCTCCTCATTTAGATGAAGAAAGGTACTTTTCCCAAGTCGACGCACAATTGCTACGCGGCTGTTTCTATCGGGCGTTTCGCCTCGTGCCATGCCTCGCCTGTTGAATTTTCTTGAATAAAACCAATGCAGGGTTCACCTGCACATGAAGGATGCAAGCCAAATACGGCAGATCAAAATCGATTGTACTCCGTCAACGGTAGTCGGACAAAACGAGAGGAAAACCAAGACGCCCAACAGGGAGGAAATCGTACCGTGATAATTGGGGTCAGATAATTGGGGTCAGAGTAAAAACGCCTTAGTTTTTACTCTGACCCTATTTATATTATTTATATGACCCTATTTATTGGCCCCGATGTTAACGCTGCGTTATTGAGTGGCCGGTCAGGTAATAAGCAACACCTATAAAACCCGCTCCGCCGATAACGTTCCCCAACGAGACCCAACCAAGGTTATACAAGAGACCGGAGATAGTGACCGTATCCGGGTGATCCCCCAGGAGCGATATGGTGAAAATTGCCATATTCGCGATACTGTGCTCGAAACCTGCCGATATAAAGGCAAACAGGCACCAGAAGATCAGGACACATTTTGCCATATCGCTTCTCGTTTTGGACGTCATCCAAATCGCAAGGCAAAGTAACCAGTTACAGATTACTGCGCGCGCCAGTAATTCCGTGATGCTGCTGTTAATCTTCGCGTCTGCAAGAATGTGAACGAGACTGGAGCCATCATCAATCCAGCCGCCGCCACCACCCAATGCGAACAAAAAGGAGAGCATGACGGCGCCAAGCAGATTGCCATACCAGCAGATTATCCAATCCTTTATCACTGCGAACATGCCGATTTTCTTATAAAGGAAACCGAAGGTCATATACATGATATGGCCGGAAAACAAATCTGCGCCGGCGAATATGATCAAGACAAGGGCGATACCGAAAAAGCACCCCATGATAAGGTTTTGGGAAGCAGGGTCCGCATCATTCCCGAGCGTAAGTATGAGCATGATCCCGACGCCAACATAGGCACCGGCCATCATTGTGGAAATGAAGAATCCGATGGGGTTTCTCTTGAAATAGTCAATTTTATCAACCGCAATGCCCGCAAAATTTCTGGTTGTGTCTCTGTGCACGCGAATCCCCTCAGCTCAATCGGCTTGTAACGCTAGCGCCCTTGCACCACCAAAAGCAAGCTGCGTTGAGTTAACAAAGAAATGTTTGCTAGCCCTTTAATTTTATGGCGCGCCCCGAGAGATTAATTTCTCGCTTCGCGATTCGATCGAACTCCCGACCATTTACTCTACGGGCTCTACTGGGTCGGACCCTTTTCTATGTGATTGGAGAGAGATTGATTCAGATCGCCTAAGGGCGATCTTCCCCTTCGTGGCGCGCCCGGAGAGATTCGAACTCCCGACCGTGCAAATAGCAGCACTTTGCAAGTCTTAAGCCACACACAAGAAGAACAGGGTTCGAAGTTAGATCGACGAATCGTAACTAATTGTAATTATTGAGAAGCCGTTGGGATGCCCGTTGCACGATTTGCCTGACAATGCACAACCGAGCGCAACTCAATCACGCAAAATTCCCGCAGCGTATTGCATTCGAATTGCTCGTCGAATTTTACAACTCAACTGAATCCGCATTGCGCAATATGCTGCATTCGGAACCCAGTTTCTCGACCTCCCTCTTGAAGTAGGCATCGTCTGCGGGATTGTATTTTTTCGTGAAGAAACCTGGGCAATTATAGTGACACGGCAATACCATTGCCGGTTTCATGATATTGACAACCTCAAGTGCTTCGTCCTCATCCATAGTGTTGTGAGCGGCTTTCCCGCCGATCGGTATCATCAGGACATCGGGTTGGTTGATCATCTTCCACTCATCGGAATGCAGAAGTGTGTCGCCAAGATTGACGATGCTTTTGCCGTCAATTCCAATATTGAATCCTATTGCGCCCCACCCTACTCGTTCTTGAGGGCCTGGCTTCACGGTTTTTGAAAACGGCCCCAGCTTCAATACCAATTCGCCATGCGTAGCCTTGATCCCGGTGACCGTCATCCCGTCAAGATCCAGTGTTTCGCCTACGGTAATGGGGTGCACGTTTTTCATTGCCATCGTAAACGTCAGGCCTTTGCTCCTTGGACCGAGCATCAACTCTTTCCCGGAATCATTTTTCAGCATCGTCTCGTTGCAAATGACAGCCGCATCCGAGGCTTTGGCAACTCGGTCCGCGTGCCAGTAATGATCAGGGTCGCCATGGGTAATAAGAATGTGCGTGATGCCTGGCCACTCCGTTTTCGGAATCAAAGTCGTGAGCCTGAAGTAGTACAGAAATAGCGCACCTGGATCGATGGCAATTTTCCTGTTGCCCGCCTCAATGAGATAAGTGTTGTAGAGATAGTGCGTGATTTTCATCGTCTGCCTTCAATTCTCCAGGTGCGCGAACACTTTCGGATCGATACTTGCTGCACATAAAAGACCACCCCACATCGCACCCGGAATGCCGGGCGTTAATGCATCCTGGCCCGCGAGGTAAAGTCCCTTGACGGGTGTCTTCATTCGCAGAGCATCAGATAGCATTCGTCGAGGCGTCACCTCCAACCCGTAGAAGGCACCCTGCTTGTGGCCCGTGATGGCAGCGGTTGCGAGTGGCGTAGAGAGGTCGCGAAAGACCACCAACTCGGCAAGCGCGGGGAAGTAATTCCGGAACTGTGTAAACATGGCATCTTCTACGTCGCGTTTAAATGCCTGATAGTCCTCGCCCCGGTTCTCGGGTGAATGGTCGGCCCACTGCGCGACAGTTGACCACTCGGTCCATGCGAGTAGCTCGCCTGAGTATTTCAACTCCGGACCAGGATCGTGGCTCGGGTCTTTAAGAGAAGCGAACGACGCGAACATTGACGGCGGCTGACCTTCCGGCGCCGTGGTCCACGTTACATCGACCTCACCGGACGGGTACAACCAATGATTCGACTTGCTCGCGCCGGCAGCCTCGATGTCGCCGGAGAAACCGAGAAATAGTGAAAAGTGGCAAAGGTTCGGTTGCAGTTCAAGCACATCGTCAGCCCACGCCCGATGCTCAGGATCTGTTGGATTCAGCATCTCGACAGTCTCGCGAGCGCCCATCGTGGAGACAACCTTACTTGCGTAGAGCGTCTCGCCGGAGGATGTCGTGACGCCTGCGACATGGTCACCTTCAAGGTAGAACGAGTCGACGCGAACACCGGCGCGTGCCTCACCGCCTGCGGAGGAAATCGTTGGCAATAGACGTTCGGCAATCACACCCGCTCCGCCGACCGGATAATATGCGCCGTCCAGATAACACCCAATTACCGTAGCGTGCATAGCGAAACTGGCCTGACTGGGCCGGCCACCGAAGTCGCCCCATTGCGCAGCAAGAACGGCGGCGAGTTCGGCATTGTCTGTAATCTCGCTGATCACTTCGGCAGTTGTGCGGCCGCACCAACGATCAATGTCGCGGCGCTTCCACCAGGAGAACCCTTTGCCCAGGAGTTCCGGCATGGCACGAGCATGCATAATGGTCATTGCCGCGTCGCGGCCACGCTCCATCGCGTCGAACCACGAGTCGACTGCCTTCGTTTCGTCCGGAAAACGTTCCTTTAGATCGAGCTTTTGCGCCTCGCCTGGACGCGAAAGCTGTAACGGCAATGCATTGCCAATATGAAGCGTGTCGTACACGGGACCCACCGGCGCCTTTTCGTCCGCCGCGTCGGCTAGCCATGCGAGCATAGTCTGTTCGGGCCCTCCCGGCGCGAACCCACCCAGATAGTGAATTCCGGCATCCCACTCAAATCCATCACGAGAAAAGCTATGCGTCAGGCCCCCAAGCGCACTGTAGTGCTCGAGCAACAGTACTCGCTTGCCCACACGCGACCGCGCGGCTGCGGCCACCATACCGCCCATTCCTGATCCAACCACGATAACGTCCCATACAGATC
>Ga0164320_10000989_pt1 | contig 10028 bp, 8 predicted proteins | sample GuaBasSediGuay11_FD_113736 | JGI IMG/M metagenome (GOLD analysis project Ga0164320, IMG submission 113736) | Subseafloor sediment microbial communities from Guaymas Basin, Gulf of California, Mexico - Guay11, Core 4567-28, 0-3 cm | ecosystem: Environmental > Aquatic > Marine > Hydrothermal vents...
CATCGAGAAAGACCGCGCCAGCGCTGCCGGTCTCGAGCAGCCCCGGCGTGGTCCGGACCGCCCCGGTGAATGCGCCGCGCTCGTGGCCGAACAGTTCACTCTCGAGCAGCGAGTCGCTGAGCGCGCCGCAGTCGATGACCACGAACGGCCGGTCGGCGTCGGGACCCAGGTCGTGGATGGCGCGTGCGGCAAGCTCCTTGCCGGTACCCGACTCACCCTCGACCAGGACGTTGCTGCGCACCGCGGCGACCCGCCGCAGTCGAACACGTACGGCATCGAGCTCGGCGCTGGTGCCAATAAGTGCGCGCACCCGCTGTTGCGCGCCGAGTTCCTGGCGCAGCCGTCGGTTTTCCCCCTGCAGCCGACGGTGGTCGAGGGTGCGCTCGATCAGCCGCGCCAGTTCCTCCATGTCATAGGGCTTTTTCAGAAAATCACTGGCGCCGAGACGCAGCGCCTCGACGGCGCTGTCGACGGTCGAGTAAGCGGTGACCAACAGCACCGGCACCTCGCTATCCAGGGCACGAATCTCGCGCAGCAATTCCAGGCCGTCCATGCCCGGCATGCGCAGATCGGAAACAAGGCATGCCGCACCGTGGGTCCGGAAACGGGCAAGCAACTTTTCCGGCTCACGATAGATGCGAACCTGGAACGGGCCGTGCTCACAGAAACGGGCAACCAGTTCTCCGGCGCGCGGGTCGTCGTCGACGAACAGCACCTCGGGCAGGATGCTCATTTCATCTCCACGCTGACCAGTGGCAACTGCAACCGCGCCTCGGCCCCGCCGCCAGCGCGCTCGGAGAGGGTCAAACGGCCACCGTGCTGCTCGACCAGGCCAAGGGCGACGGCGAGACCCAGGCCGGTGCCGGCGCCAACCGGTTTGGTGGTGTAGAACGGCTCGAACAACCGCTCACGGTCGATCGCCGGCAGGCCGGCACCACGGTCACGGACCCGTACCGTCAGTTGCCCTTCCGTCACGCTCGCCATGACTTCGACGGTACCGCCTTCGGGACTCGCCTGCACGGCATTCAGCAGCAGGTTGACCAACGCCTGCAGCAGCTGGCCACGATCGCCTTTGCAGCTGGCGTCACCGGACTCGTCGTCGTCGAGCACCGTCACCTCGCGCAGGCGCGCCGCTTCGGCCACCGCACCGATCCCGTCGGCAAGCCATGCCGTGACGGCGAAAGTCTCCAGCTGCGGCGGCGCCTGGCGTGCGAAGTCGAGAACACCGCGGATGATGGTCGCCGCACGCAGCGCCTCCTCGCGCGCAGCATCCAGGTCACGGCCGGGACCGTCGGCACCCTCGGGCAACTCACGCCGGGCGAGCTTGAGAAAGGCGAGGACGTTGTTCAGCGGGTTATTGATTTCGTGGGCGAGGCCGGCGGCCATCTGGCCGATACTGGCGAGCCGTGCCTGACCGAGAAGCTGCTGCTGCGCGGCGTCACGTTCACGAGCGGCGCGATCCAGTTGATCGGCGAGGCGATTGAACGCCACGCCGAGGCGACGCACCTCGAGCGGCCCTTCCGGCAGCGCACGCCGCGTGTGATCGCCATCGGCATAAACAGCGAGCGTGCGCTCGAGCCGTGCCACCGGTGTCGCCACCCGCCGCGCTCCCCAGTGGGCGAGGGCAAAAAAGACCAGCAGCAGCAACCCGCCGCCAACGACGATCCCGAGCCGCGCCTGTTCGTAACGTGCCAGCAGCGTGCCGCGATCGACCCGTGCGGCCACGAGCCAACTGGTCAGGCGGTTCGGGTAAGGGTGAAGCTCGGCGAAATACCAGGCCGCGCCCTTCCCCGGCAGGTCATCGAAATGGCCTTCGCCGCCGAGTTGCAGAGCCGCCCACGGGGCGTCGGGGTAGGTTGCGGACAGAGTGCGCGGCGCACCCTCGAGATCGGTCATCTGCAAGCCGACGGCGCTATCGAAAAGCAACTGGCCGTGGCGCTCGGGCAGGCCCGGATCGACCTCGATCAGTGCCAGTCCTGCGTCATAGAGCCGTGGCACCCGCTCAAGCACGCGATCGACGTGCAGCCCCCAGGTAGTGGCCGCCAGGTAGCCGACCATGGTGCCGTCCAGGACCAGCGGCACAACCGCGTCGAACATGGTCAACCGGCGTGGTGCATCGTGACCACGCCGGGTGCTGGGCAGGATGGTAAAGGCCACTTCACCTGGTTGCAGCGCCTGCAGCCAGGCCACAAATGCCGGATCGTCAGCCTCCTCCTCGACCTGTGGCAGGGCGCCCAACCCCTCGAACTCGGCCGGCACATTACGCGTGCCGCGCACCTTGATCCGGGTGATACCGTCACGATCCATCACCCGCAATAACTGGAAGGTAGTGACCGACTGCTGGAACGACTCGAGAAAACCGGTCAGCTGCGCGTTGAGCCGGGTGTAATCAGGTGGGCGGACGACAGCGCGGCTGGCCGCGAGAATCGGCAGGAAGTCGGTCAGCGCCGGCACCTGGGTGAGGCCGAGCAGCATTTCGCGCTCGGCGAAAAGCTGGCGCTCTATCGCCGACATTGCGCCACGCAGGTTGGCGCCGAGCTGATCAGCCACTTCACGTCGGTGCGCCTGCTCGACGTTGGCGGTAGCCACGAGGCCAACCACGACCATCGGCAGGGCAGCCGCAAGCAGCGCCCAGAGCAGGATGTGGGTGCGCAGCTGCAACGTCAGTTCCTCCCCCTTCGGCACGATGATGGCACACGTCCCGGTGCCTGTCCCGGCACGAGGGCGGCCGTTATACTGCCGGCCGATGAACACCTTGCGCCCGACCGCCATGCTCCTGCTGTTCTGCCTGCTGCTTGCCGGTTGTGGGCAGAAGGGGCGCCTCTACCTGCCGGAAGAGCCGCAACCGACCGCCCCTGCCTCGACCACGAACTGAAGCCGATGGACCACTTCTCCCGAATCGACGGCCGGCTGCACGGTGAAGAGGTGCCGTTGGCAGCGCTCGCCGAACGTTACGGCACCCCGCTCTACGTCTACTCACGGGCAACGCTCGAGCGTCACTGGCACGCCTTCGACAAGGCCCTCGGCGACCTGCCGCACCTGGTCTGCTACGCGGTCAAGGCCAACTCGAACCTGGCGGTGCTCGACGTGTTGGCACGGCTCGGCTCCGGCTTCGACATCGTCTCCGGCGGTGAACTCGAGCGTGTGCTGCGTGCCGGCGGCGACCCGGCCAAGGTGGTCTTCTCCGGAGTCGGCAAGCGCGCCGACGAGTTGGTCACAGCGCTGGAAGCCGGCATCCGCTGCTTTAATGTCGAGTCCGAAGCCGAGCTCGAACGGCTCAACTCGGTCGCCGGCCAGGCGAGCGTACGGGCACCGGTGTCACTGCGCGTCAATCCGGATGTCGACGCTGGCACCCATCCCTACATCGCGACCGGGCTGCGTGAGAACAAGTTCGGTGTCGATGTCGAGCGCGCCTTCGAACTCTACCGTGCGGCGGCGGCGATGCCGCATGTCGAGGTTACCGGCATCGACTGCCATATCGGCTCGCAGCTGACCGGCCTGGCGCCGTTCACCGACGCGCTGGCCCGCGTACTGGCCCTGGTCGACCGCCTCGGTGAGTCCGGCATCACCCTTCGGCATCTCGACCTCGGCGGCGGTCTCGGCATCTGCTACCACGACGAGACACCACCCGAGCCGGCCGACTACGCCCAGGCCTTGCGCCCCATGCTCGACGGCCGTGACCTCGAACTGTTGATTGAGCCAGGCCGCGCCATCGCCGGCAATGCCGGTGTGCTACTGACCCGGGTCGAGCACCTGAAACTGACCAATGACCGTGCATTCGCCATCGTCGACGCGGCCATGAACGACCTGGTCCGCCCGGCGCTCTACCAGGCCTGGATGGCCATCGAGCCGGTGGTCCCGAACACATCAGCCGAAGCGCGTACCTACGATATCGTCGGCCCGGTGTGCGAGACGGGCGACTTCCTCGGCAAGGAGCGCGTCCTGGCGCTGGCCGAGGGGGACCTGCTCGCGGTACGCGGTGCCGGCGCTTACGGATTCGTCATGAGTTCAAACTACAATACCCGCCCACGTGCGGCCGAGGTGCTGGTCGACGGCGACACGGTGCACCTGGTGCGTGCGCGCGAGACCATTGCCGACCTGCTCCGCGGCGAACAGACCCTGCCGGATCAGGCATGAGCGAGACGACACCGCTGCAGCGCCTGCCTGAACCGGAGCTGATGGACGGCGAGGCACAGGCACGGGCCTATGCCGAGGCCGACTTTTCCGAGCCTCATGACCACTTTGTCACCCTGTTCCAGGAGTTCTTCTCCGGGATCAAAATCGATGGCCGCGTGGTCGACCTCGGCTGTGGCACGGCTGACATCACTCTGCGCTTCGCCCGCGCCTACCCCGACTGCCGTGTTGATGGCCTCGATGGCTCTGCGGCGATGCTCGGTCACGGCCAGGCCGCGGTCGACAGCGCCGGCCTCGGCGATCGCGTCAACCTGCAGCAAGGGTTGCTACCGGAGGCCGTACTGCCGACCGCGACCTACCCGGTAGTGATCTGCAACAGCCTGTTGCATCACCTGCACCGCTCCGGGGTGTTGTGGGCAACCGTCGACCGGCTCGCAGAACCGGGAGCGGCGGTGTTCATCATGGACCTGATGCGGCCGGCCACCGCGGCCCAGGTCGATCAACTGGTGGCCGCCTACGTCGCCGACGAGCCCGCGATCCTGCAGCACGATTTCCGCGCCTCGCTGCATGCCGCATTTACCGTCACCGAGGTCGTTGAACAATTGCACGATGCCGCACTCGACTGGCTCGATGTCTGCGCGGTCAGTGATCGCCACCTGGTGATCAGCGGACAACGTCCTGCCTGACGGCGAGGCACTTGCATCGCCCCGCAGGCGCGCTTACCTTGCCGCCATGCAACTCCGCTTCAGCAAAATGCACGGTCTCGGTAACGATTTCATTGTCGTCGATGGCGTGCGCCAGAAGATCGCACTCGACGCCGCGACAGTCCGCCGGCTGGCCGACCGCCATACCGGCATCGGCTGCGACCAGCTGCTGGTGGTGGAACCACCGCCCGACGAGTCGGTTGATTTCCGCTATCGCATCTTCAACGCCGACGGTGGCGAAGTGGAGCAGTGCGGCAATGGCGCGCGCTGCTTCGCCCGCTTCGCCCGTGACCAGGGGCTGAGCGACAAGACCACCCTGCGCGTCGCCACCTCGGCCGGGACATTGACGCTGCAGATCGAGGATGACGGCCAGGTGACCGTCGACATGGGTGTGCCCGAACTGGAACCGTCACGGATTCCGTTCACGGCCGTGACGCGCGCGGCACACTACCAAGTCGACACCGAGCTTGGCGAGATCACCTTCGGTGCCGTCGCCATCGGTAATCCGCACGCGGTGCTGCTGGTCGATGACCCGGCGACCGCTCCGGTCGACACCGTCGGCCCGCTGCTCGAGTCACACCCGAACTTCCCGCGCCGGGTCAACGTCGGCTTTCTCGGCGTCACCGACCGTACCCACGCTCGCTTGCGGGTGTTCGAACGCGGTGTCGGCGAAACCCGTGCGTGTGGTAGCGGCGCCTGCGCGGCGGTCGTCGTCGGCCGCCTCCAGGGGCTGTTCGACCCTTCCGTCACGGTCGACCTGACCGGCGGACGACTTGTGATAAGCTGGCTTGGCGAAGGCGAATCGGTGCACATGACCGGTCCCGCCAGCCACGTGTTCGAGGGTGTCATCGAGCTATGAGTGAAGCGCAACCCGACTCATCCTGCAGTGCGGAGATCGTCGCCGCCTACCTCGTCGAGCACCCGGAATTCCTGCAGAACCATCCGGAACTGCTCAGTGATCTCGTCATCCCCCATCCAACCGGCAGCGCCATCTCCCTGATCGAGCGCCAAGTTCAGGTGCTGCGCGACAAGCAGACCGCCGCCGAGCTCCAGCTGCGCCAGCTGATCGAGGTGGCGCAAGACAATGACCGCCTCGCCGAACGCATGCACCGGCTCACCCTGGCGCTGCTCGACTGCACCACGCTCAGCGCTGTCATCACCGCCGTACACGACAACCTGAGTGGTGCCTTCGGGGCCGATCATGTCGCGCTCCTGCTGTTCGATGACCGGGTCAATGGCCCGACCCTGGAAGCGACCCGCTGGCTCAGTGCGCGCAGCCCTGAGCTGGCTGAATTCGACAACATCCTCAACAGCCGCAAACCGATCTGTGGCCGCCTGACTACCGCTCAACTCGACTGCCTGTTTGGCCCCGACCCGAGTGCCGTCGGCTCGGCGGTGGTCATCCCGCTGGCCGAAAATGAACCGTACGGCCTGCTCGGTATCGGCAGCGGAGACGCCGAACGTTTCCAGCACGGCATGGGCACCACCTTCCTGCAGCAACTCGGCCAGCTGATCAGTCATGCGCTGAGCCGCCACCTGGAACAGGCCCCAGCGCCCCAGGCCGGCCGCGAGGCGGACTAGACCACTTGCCCCGTGGAGGCGCCCGAACAGGCCTGGCTGACACGTTTTCTCGACTACCTGCGTACCGAACGGCGGCTGTCACCGCGCACTCTCGACGCCTACCGTCACGATCTCGAGGCGCTGCACACCTTCTGTACCAACAGCGAGATCACGCACTGGGCTGACCTCAATGCCCACCACGTGCGCGCCTTCGTCGCGTCACGCCACCGTGCCGGGCTCTCCGGACGCAGCCTGCAGCGTCAGTTGTCATCGATCCGTGCCCTCTACCGTTACCTGCTGCGCGAGGGCCATGCCAACCACGACCCGGCCGCCGACGTGCGTGCACCGCGCAGCGGCAAGCGGCTTCCGACCACGCTCGACGTCGAGCAGATCGGCCGGTTGGTCGAGTTCGCCGGAGACACACCGCTCGATTACCGCGACCGGGCCCTGTTCGAACTCTGCTACTCCTCCGGCCTGCGCCTGGCCGAACTGGTCGGTCTCGACCTGCTCGACCTCGACCTGAGCGATGCCACGGTGCGGGTCACCGGCAAGGGGGCAAAAAGCCGTGTCGTCCCGGTTGGGCGCTGTGCGCTCAAGGCACTGACGGCCTGGATCGCGGTACGCGGCGATCTCGCCGGGACGGAACAGCAAGCATTATTTGTCAGCAAGGGTGGCCGCCGCCTCGCCCCGCGCAGCGTGCAGGCGAGGCTCCGTACCCGCGCCCTCGGCCAGGGGCTCGATCGGGCAGTGCATCCGCACATGCTGCGCCACTCGTTCGCCAGTCACCTGCTGGAATCGAGCGGTGACCTGCGTGCGATCCAGGAATTGCTCGGCCATGCCGACATCGCCACGACGCAGATCTACACTCACCTCGACTACCAGCACCTGGCAAAGGTCTACGACCAGGCCCATCCAAGGGCCCGCAAGAAAGGCGAAAAGTCAGGGTAAGGAACCTCTGATTAAGTCTGGACGAAGTAGATTGCGCTTCAGAATGTTCAGAATCGAGGCGCAAAACGCACGTAATAGCTAGCTATTGCGAAGCTTTGTAACGAAAAGGCTGGACATTCTGGGCGCCAGATACGAGTTCATGATTTGATCAGAGGTTCCGTAACTGCGGGAGGGCTGCTTCCAACGCCATTCCCAGGCCGTCATTTTGCAGGCCGGGTTTCAGTCGGACTAGCGAGCTGGATCGCCCTGTAGGTCGGGCTTTAGCCCGACATGTCGGACTGAAGTCCGACCTACAGATTGCCCTGCATCAGCGGGAATGTCGGTCCAAAGTCCGACCAAAAAATCGCCCGATCGTCGCCGAAAGTGGCGGATCAGCGGGATTTTCTTTGCGGAAGGGCAGGAAATCACTCCGCCGCGGGCAGTGCGCTGATACGCAGGCGGCCGGCATCGTCACGACGCGAGATCAGTTCGTTCACCGCCACCAGCTCGACCCCGAGGGCTTCGAGCAACGGCAACATCTCGACCAGTACCGCCAGGGTTGCCGGGTGTGGGTGACCAATCGCCAGCGCGCTGCCGGTGGCCCGTGCCTCCTCGACCAGGCCGAGGAACTCGACGCGGATGGCGTCTCGCTCGACGACGTTGTCGAGAAAACGGTCACGCTCGGCACGACGCAGGCCGAAATCACCGGCCACCTGAAACGCCACCGTTTCGTCGGTGGTACGGCTGTCGACGTAGAACAGGTCACCCTGCGCCTGCAGCGCCGTCATCACCCAGCGCATCTGTTTGGGCTGGCGGGTCAGCCGGCTGCCCATGTGGTTGTTGACGCCGCGTGCGGCAGGCACCGAGGCCAGGTCGGCATCGAGCCGGCTGATAAAGGCCTCGCGGTCGAGGTCGGAGGTGAGCACACCCGGACCGGGCGGCTGCCCGCCGACCGGCTCCATCGGCAGGTGCAGCAGCACCTCGTGACCGCGTGCTGCAGCTTCGCGCGCCAGCATCGCACCGTACGGTGTGTGCGGCAGCACCGACAGCGCCACCGCGGACGGGAGTTCGAGCACGGCAACGTCAGCGGCACGGTCACCGAGGTCATCAATGATGATGCTGACGACCGGCCCAGCGGCAACCGGCGCCGTGATGGCGACAATCAGCGACAACAGCAGGCTTGCGGCTCGGCTAGGCACCGGTCTTCCGCAGCAGGTGCAGGCCTTTGAGCAGGTTCAGCGCCTCGTGCAGCGGATAATCGTCGACGATCTGCGCGGCGGCAGGGGACTGGGCCGGCTTGCTGTCTGCCGCCTTCTTGCCATTGCCGTTTTCCAGGTGGCGACTCAGATCGGCCTCCTTGATCCGGCCAATGTCCTGACCCTCGATGGCCGCCAGTCGTACCCGCCCGAGGGCGATGTCAGGAACGATCCCTTCGGCCTGGATCGAGCGCCCGTTAGGGGTGTAGTAACGCGCCGTGGTCAACTTCAGCGCAGTCTCCTCGCCAATCGGCATGATGGTCTGCACCGAGCCCTTGCCAAAGGTGGGTGAACCGACCACCAGGGCACGGGTATGGTCCTGCAGGGCGCCGGCAACGATTTCCGAGGCTGAGGCCGAGCCGCCGTTGACCAGCACCACCAGCGGAGCGCCATCGATAACGTCACCTGCGGTGGCGCTGAAGCTGAGCTTGGAGTCGGCAATACGTCCCTCGGTATAGACGATCAGTCCTTCGTCGAGAAAAGCATCGCTCACCTCGACCGCACCGTTGAGCACGCCGCCCGGATTGTTACGCAGATCGAGCACCATGCCCTTGAGCTTCCCGCCAGAGCTCTCCTTGAGCTTGTTGGCTGCCGCAACCAGGTTCTCACCGGTGCGGGCGCGGAACTGGCTGACACGAATGTAACCGTAGCCCTCCTCGAGGATGTGGCTGCGGACACTCTTGACCTTGATGATGGCGCGGGTGACGGTGATCTTGAGTGGTTGGTCCCGGCCTTCGCGGACGATGGTCAGGATGATGTCCTCACCAGGTTCGCCACGCATCAGCTTGACGGCCTCGTTCAGGGTCATTCCTTTCACCGGGGTGTCGTCGAGACGGATGATCAGGTCACCGGCCTGAACGCCGGCGGCCTTCGCCGGTGTATCGTCGATCGGTGAAATCACCTTGATGAAGCCATCTTCCATACCGACTTCGATGCCAAGACCTCCGAACTGGCCGCTGGTACCGATACGGATATCCCTGAAGCTCTCGGCATCGAGAAACGAGGAGTGCGGATCAAGTCCGGCGAGCATGCCCTGGATGGCGTACTTGAGCAGGTCATCGTCGCTGACATCGATGACGTAATCCTGCTTGATGCGCCCGAACACTTCCGTGAACAGCCGCAGCTGCTGCAGCGGTAACTCGGGGCGCGCCTGCTCGTCCTGCTCCTGCGCAGGTTCTGCTGACTGCTGGGCCTGCGCCGGGAGCGTACCCAGCACCAGCACAGTGGTGAGCAGAAGGACGGCGGCATCGGGTCGCAGAGATATCATCGTTTCACTCCTGGGTGCGGCACGGTCACCGGCCGCTCCTGCGAAGATAGACCAGACGAGGGTGCCGGCGAAAGCGCCGGACGCGCTCAGCCGGTGCGCCGCTTCCGATCGGCGCGGCACCAGCGTGCCGGATTGATTGGCCGACCACGGTGACGGATCTCGAAGTAGAGCCCAGCCTGG
>Ga0164320_10000990_pt1 | contig 10017 bp, 8 predicted proteins | sample GuaBasSediGuay11_FD_113736 | JGI IMG/M metagenome (GOLD analysis project Ga0164320, IMG submission 113736) | Subseafloor sediment microbial communities from Guaymas Basin, Gulf of California, Mexico - Guay11, Core 4567-28, 0-3 cm | ecosystem: Environmental > Aquatic > Marine > Hydrothermal vents...
CCATGACCTCATCGCGCGCCTGATTCCACGCCTCTACGGTCGGATAAATATCACCCAGGTCCCAGGTGTATTTTGGATCGACAGGCTCGTTGGCCTCGTCATCCTTAGCGCTGGCGGGAAAAGCTATGGCCACAGCAAGCATTGCCGCGGTCAGCAGAGTAGTAAGTCGCATTTTTGGATCCCCCGATATTATTGAAATTTTAGACAGTCTTTTTAGAGATGGTTCCGGGCTATTTCGGCGCTCGATTGATCCAGGCCTCGATGTTGGCGCTGAGCATTGGTATCGTAACGCCGCCACTTGCAAGTATACGGTCGTGAAACTCGCGAATGTCGAATTCGTCGCCGAATGCCTCTTCGGCGCGTTGGCGCAGCCGTTGGATCTCGAGGCTGCCAATCAGGTAGGACGTTGCCTGCCCGGGTACAGCCGAATACCGGTCGACTTCGCCCTCGACGCCGCCACGGCTTTCGGTTGTATGATCGAGCATGTATTGAATGGCTTCTTCGCGCGTCCAGCCCATCACGTGCATGCCGGGATCGACGACCAGTCTTGCCGCCCGATACGCTTCGTTCGACAGCATGCCGAGCCGCGCAAGGTCACTCGAATACAGGCCCATCTCGTCGGCAAGGCGCTCAGTATAAAGGGCCCATCCTTCAACCGTGCCCGACACGGTCATGTACCGAAAGATCGGGTGCGCCGATTCGTTGCGTAACGCCACGGTCATCTGCAGATGGTGTCCCGGATAGCTTTCGTGGAACGCTGTCGATTCTGGGCCGGCCTTGCTAATGGCTGTTGGATTGTATGTGCCTACCGTATAAATACCGGGGCGACTGCCATCCGCCAGTCCTACCGAATAGAAACCGCCGCCGGAATCCTTCTCATAGGCTGGCGACTGAACGATGCGCAGCTCGGCTTCAGGTACGTAGCCGAACCAGTCGCCAACAGCCGCTTTGCCGCGCTCGACGGCCGCTGTGATGGTGTCGAGCATTTCCTGTTCATTTGCGAACGTGTATTCGGGGTTCGTGCGAAGCTCTGTGAGCAACGCCTTAACATCGTCTGTGCCAAACGAGGTTTTGGCGATCTCGAGCATTTCGTTTTGGATACGCGCCATCTCCGACAAACCCTTGCGATGGATTTCGTCGGCGCCCATGGAGCTTGACGCCCACAAACGCACCGATGCCGCGTAGCAACGCGCGCCATCGGGATTGGCGCCGACACCCGGTCCATCGTGTCCCTGGTAGTCGTTCGCGAGAAAGTCACGATAGGCAATCATCGCGTCGCGTACATCGCTTTCCAGTACCTTGGTGTAGGCTGCGACAAATTCCTCATCGTCTGCTCGCAATGCCGGGCTGAAAAACGGGGATTCTGTCGTGGGCGTATCAATGAGGCTTGATATCTGATCGAGAACGGCTGAAACATTGTTTGCGCCGGCTGTGTACCCTTGGTCCTGACCACGCCGCAAATTACTGACTTCAGTTTTTACGTAGCGTGCCGTGTCTCCAGCGCGTGCCAACGCGTCGGCGCGTTGTTCCGCTGTATCGACCGGCTGAATAGCGAGCGTTGACGCCACCATGTATTGCCAACCCGTCCATGTAGGGCTGATATTCCAGAGATCCTGCTGGCATACGCGCCGATCGACATTCGCCTGCATCATCGCGCGCGCATGTACATAAGTAAGGGCGGTGGCTGAGTCGGAAATGGAGCCGGGATCAATGCCGTCCAGCTCGGCCAGCCACTGATCAACACGGGCGTCCCAAGCCGCGAGTGCTTCCTCACTGTGATCGCCGAATCGATCCATTGGCGAATCGGGGTAGCCGATCTCGTAAACCTCTTCAGGGAATTGCGAGTAATAGCCGTGCACGAATTCGGTCGCGACCTGGGCGACGCGTTCCGCAGCAGTATCCTTGGGTTCATCGGCGGGTGGTTCCGCGCATGCGCCTAGATACAGCGCTAGAATACAGAGAAAGAATCGATGCTTGGTCACGACTGGCTCCATCAGGGACTGAACGAGGCATCACAGCATATTCTCTGGCACGAATACAATAAGAATGGGTCGAAAACAGACCGGAGGGAACTATGAAAAAAATCTCTATCGCCGCCGGACTCGGCCTTGTCGCGGGATTCGCGGCTGCTGCGATCGTATTGCGCACTACGGAACCGGTCCCGGTCAATGATTTCGACGAGACAGCGGCTACCGAGGAGCGAATCAAGGCGCTTGAAGTCGCAGTAAGTGAGGAGCGAGAGGCGCGGCAACTGCTTGAAGACGAATTGTTCGTCTTGTTCGCTGAAATTGACCGGTTGGAGGCAAGTTCAGGGGACAGGGGCGACTTGCGAGACGATCGTGACGGCACGGACGTTGAAGCGGCAGTCGAAGTCCAGCGGTTTCGAGGCGGCCGCTCGACCGGCAGCCAAAGAGACGCCCTGATTGCGGCAGGCCTGGCGCCTGATCGAGTCGACTGGATTCTGCGGCGAGAATCCGAGCTGCAATTCGAGTCTATGCAGGCGCGTTTTGAAGCACGTAATTCCGAAACACCCCAGGACTGGTTTAATGCCAGCATGAATCCCGAAACGATGTTACGGGCGGAAATTGGTGACGCCGACTACGAAATGTACCTGGAAGGGAACAATCGACCCACGTCCGTCAGCATATCGAACGTCATGGCGTCCTCGCCAGGCGAGCACGCCGGCCTGCAATCCGGCGATCAGATCGTCAACTACGATGGCCAACGAGTATTCAGCACCTGGGAGCTTGTGCAGCAGACGATGGGCGGCGGTGAGGGCACGGTAGTCGTCGATCTGTTGCGCGACGGAGCGCCAATTCAAATTGTCCTGCCCAGGGGGCCAATCGGTGTCGAGGTGGGAAGGTCGAGAGGTAGGTAGACCTGATTTGATGGCTGGTGGGAGGGATGTTTCTCGCCGAGAACTAAAGCGCAGCGCAGCGAGCCATTCCGGCGAGAAATGTCCGGACGACCGGCCGTGCGGGAGGGATCGCGCCTCAAGAGGCGCTCCTACTAGATTATAGGGAGACCCGCGGGCAGAATGGGGCCTCGCCGCACCGGCTGGGGGAATTCATTCTTGGGTGTTCTTCGTTACACCATTCCAAATAGTTTTACTGCGCTAAGCCTGTTGCTCGGGCTAACGTCGATCGCCACGACACAAGTCGGCGATTTGGAATTTGCAGCTTGGTTGGTCGTCTGGTGCGGACTGCTCGATACGATGGACGGAGTCGCGGCGCGGCTCCTGAAGGCGACCTCAAGCTTTGGCGCGGAATTCGATTCAATGGCCGACCTCGTATCATTTGGCGTGGCGCCGGCGATGCTTGTATTCAATCTCGGCCTGCAGGTCGCCGGCATAAAGCTGGACACGGGTCAATTCTGGGTATTGCTGATCTCGTGCAGCGTATTTGTTCTTGCGGGCGCGATGCGTCTGGCTCGGTTTAACCTGACCAGCGACGCTCCGCGCACCGGCTGGTTTACTGGAATTCCAATAACGGCAGTCGGTGGTGGCCTGATTGGCCCCTTGGTGATCGTAATGGTCCTGCATCAGGACATCTCCGGCGCGCTACCGCTGCATCTTTATCTGCCTATCCTGATGTTCGTGCTTGGACTCTTCATGATTTCGAGAATCCGATTTCCGAAGGCCGTGATACGCAAGAGCAAGATCATAAATGCGTTCCAGGTGTTCAGTATCGCGCTGATTTTTTACTGCGGCATACTTCGCGTCTATCCGGAATACCTATTGGCCCTCAGCATTTTTCTGCTCATCGCTGGAACGATTGCCGGGCGCATTACACGCAATAGCACGGAGTGAACCTGGCGCCGCGTGGCTTCAATATTCGGTCCTGATAAAAAATGGGGAGAAATATGCACCAGCGATGGCTGGCAATTGCCTTTGTTTTCACGCTAACGGCCTGCGGTACGAGCACGGAGTCTGACGGACCGGCCGCTGCTATGTCGCTAGCGGATTACGAAGCAATCACGGGGTTCGTTGACCTTTACTGGGATGAACAGGGCGGTCGCTTGCTGATTCGTGTTGATGAACTCGATGCGCCTTTCTTGTATCAGTCATCGTTGCCACGCGGCGTTGGCTCAAACGACCTCGGCCTCGATCGAGGTCAACTCGGTGTCGGGAAATTCGTCTCCTTCGTGCGCAGTGGACCTAAAGTACTGCTGGTGGAACACAATCTCGCTTACCGTGCGACAAGTAATGATGGAAACGAGCGACGTGCGGTTGAAGAGTCATTCGCAAGATCGGTGATATGGGGTTTTGAATCCGTGGGAATGGATGGTGACGCGGTGGTCATCGACGGCACTGAATTTTTTCTTCGCGATGCCCATGGTGTTGCCGCAAGACTCGCTGCTGCGGGTGAAGGCCAGTACACAGCCGACGCGTCCCGCTCGGCGATTTTTTTGCCACGCACGAAGGCATTTCCTGACAATACCGAGGTTGAGGCCATCGTTACTTTGGGCGGACAGGCGACAGGGCCGCATTTGCCGACGGTGACACCAGATACGAGTGCCATCACTGTACATATGCATCATTCATTTATCCGATTGCCTGACGATGGCTACGAGCCTGTCGAGTACGACCCACGCGCGGGTGTAATCGGACATAGCTACGCCGAAGCACGTTTTGCGGACTATGCGACGCCGATTGGCGAACGCCTGCACATCAATTATGGGCGCCGACACCGGCTTGAAAAAGTAAATCCCGATGCCGAGGTTAGCGAGGCGGTAGAACCGATCGTCTACTACATCGATTCTGGTGCTCCTGAACCAGTTCGCTCGGCACTGATCGAGGGCGCCAGTTGGTGGAACCAGGCGTTCGAGGAAGCCGGCTACAAGGATGCATTTCAGGTCCGGTTGCTGCCCGAAGATGTCGACCCAATGGACGTCCGCTACAACGTGATTCAGTGGGTGCATCGCTCGACGCGCGGATGGTCGTACGGCGATTCGGTTGTCGATCCACGCACAGGCGAAATTATCAAGGGCCACGTGTCACTCGGGTCGTTACGGGTTCGTCAGGACTACCTGATTGTCGAAGGGCTGCTGGCACCCTATGAAGATGAGTTGGTACCTGAAACCATGCTCGAGGTTGCTTTGGCGAGAATTCGGCAATTGTCAGCGCATGAAGTTGGCCACACTATCGGTTTCGAACACAATTTTGCGGCGAGTACCCAGGACCGCGCCTCGGTCATGGACTATCCATTTCCGCTGGTTCGGATCGGAGAGGGTGGCGAACTCGATTTCTCCGATGCTTACGACGATGAAATAGGCTCGTGGGATAAGCGAACTGTTCTGTACGCGTACCAGGATTTTGCCGACGGCGTGGACGCCGATCAGGGACGTCGCGAAATTATCAAGGAAACAATCAAGCTAGGTTACAAGTACGTGGCCGACAGCGATTCGCGTGCCGTGTCTACGGCACATCCGGACGGCAATCTCTGGGACAACGGTACTGACGCGATTGTGGAGCTCGAACACTTGCTAAAGCTTCGCGCACACGCACTCGAGGGCATGTCGGAGCGAAATATCAGGATAGGCCGGCCGCTTGCAACATTGGAGGAAGTGCTGGTGCCCGTGTATTTGCTGCACCGATTTCAGATCAAGGCCGTGGGTAAGTTGATCGGTGGCAGCTATTTCGATTACCCGATGCGAGGCGACGGCCAGCGGTCGACTACGCAGCCGGTCTCCGCAGCGCGTCAGCGCGAGGCGATCGACGCCCTGTTAGCCGTACTCGATCCGGAAATCTTGCGGTTGCCCGACGGGCTGGCGAGCAGCATTCCGCCAAGGCCACCGGGCTACCCGAAGACGAGGGAGACGTTTACCGGTACCACCGGTGTCGTATTCGACGATCTGGCACCAGCTGCGAGCGCCGTTTCCTTAACGCTGGACGTTCTACTCAACCCGGTAAGGGCCGCGCGCCTGTCCCGCAGCGGTGATCCCGGGTTTTCGGAGGTTACGGACCGTTTGCTGCAATTGGCCTGGTTTGACGATTCAGGCAACGCCGCCATTCAAAGGCAAACGGGAAGCATTTTGCTATCTAAACTACTGCAGCTGAGTGTCAATAATGACGCGGACATGCAGGTGCGGGCGCAAGCGCTCGCAGCAGTCGATCAGCTTCACGATTGGCTTGCCGGGCGATCTTCGGACGACTCGGCGACGAACGCACACTATGGATTAGCTCGCATGCAGATCGAACGGATGCGTCATGACCCCGAAAGTGTCGACGCAATTGTGCCGGTTACAGTACCGCCCGGATCGCCAATCGGTGCAATGACGGAGTAAAAAGATGGACCCAATTATTGCAGTTGCCGCTGTTTATCTTGGTCTGCTGGCCGCCTTCGCCATCTGGAGCCGGCGCGAAACGCACACGCTTGCAGGATATTACCTCGCCGGAAAAAAACTGCCGTTCTGGGTGGTGGCCTTCAGCACCAACGCGACCGGTGAGAGCGGTTGGTTGTTACTTGGACTGACCGGAATGGGATATGCCGTTGGTGCGAAAGCCTACTGGGTTGTCGTCGGCGAAGTTACTGGCGTTGCATTGTCGTGGCTCTTCGTTTCACGCCGTTTGAAACGAGCAAGCGACGAAGCCGATTCGATAACGGTTCCGGATGTCTTGACAGCGCGATTCAAAGATTCGTGGCACTTGATACGCGGTATCGCCGTATTCATCATTCTTAGCATGGTAACGGTTTATATCGCGGCACAGATGATTGCGACCGGAAAAGCGGTAAGCAGCTTTACAGAATTTGGTTACGACACCGGCATCTATGCAGGTGCCGCGATTATCGTCGCCTACACTTTTGTTGGCGGCTACAAGGCAGTGTCCTACACCGACGTACTGCAGGGCGTGTTGATGTTGGTTGGTCTGATATTGGTGCCGGTAGTTGCTATTTATGCGGCCGGAGGCTGGGGTCCGATTAGTGCAAATTTGAATGCCCAGGATCCGGCGCTGCTCAACTTTTTTTCATTCACCGATGATGGCATCGCCGGTTGGATCGGTGTGATCAGCTTTCTTGCGGTTGGTCTGCCGTTTCTCGGAGTTCCGCAGCTGCTGGTTCGATACATGTCGGCGCGTGACGATGGTGAGCTGAAAAAGGCGCGTTGGGTATCTGTCGTCGTGATGGCCTTTTTCGGAATTGGGGCGGTCACAGCGGGCATCGCAGGTCGAGCACTATTCCCGGGGCTCGAAGATGCCGAAACGATATTTCCAGTGCTGTCCACGGCATTCTTCCCGCCAATAATTACGGGCGTGCTGCTCGTCATTGTCTTGTCGGCGATCATGTCGACGGCTGATTCCTTGCTATTGCTCGCATCGTCTGCCGTTGTCCGCGACACGATGCAAAAAATACTCGGCAGCCAGAAGAGCGACCACCGCCTGGCTATCTACGGCAAGATTGCGACACTCGTGATCGGAATAGTGGGCGTCATACTGGCATTCCAGGTTGAGGCGTTGATCTTCTGGTTCGTCCTGTTTGCCTGGTCAGGTCTTGGCGCCGCATTCGGTCCCGTTGTGCTCTGCCTGCTGTATTACAAGAAGACCACGGGTGCCGGTGTTGCGGCCGGAATGTCCGCGGGATTCCTGACGAGTGTCATATGGGTACTGGCGATCAAGGAACACACCTACGACCTGTACGAGGCGCTGCCTGGCTTTGTTGTAGGTATTGTCGTGACGCTCGCCGTGAGCGCTATCACCACAAAAGATGCCCCAGCAACAGAAAATGGCTGATTCTTTATCGGCCGGGGTGTAACCAAAACCGCCAGGTCCCGCTATAAGTAGGTATCAGACCGAAAATCAGGGACAACGATATGCGCATAATGCGATTTCTAATCATCCTACTGCTTGTGAGTTTGCCATCGACAGGCATCGCTGCGATTAGCAACGGCGATTTGCCGGTGGCGCGGTGGTATTGCCACGTCGATCTTGTCGAAATGCGGTCGGCCGAAGGTGGTAAACACCTCTACGCCTGGCTCGAAAAAGAAGTCTTCGACGAATTGAGTGAAGAGTTTGGTGTCGATGCCGGCAAAGAGGTTAGTGTCGTAACCGCACTGGCAACGCCCGAGGGTGGCATCATGGTCGTCGTCGAAGGCAAGTTCAGCCAGGAAACGAAAGATAAAATTTTGGCCATCGGCGCGGCGGGCAGCGATTTCAACTCCCAGAAGTTCGACGGCAAGACTTACTTTTTTGTTGGGGATGAAGGCACACTGGACGATAACCATCCGGACGCGTTCGACGACGGCGCCTATATCAGCATCGCTCTCGAGGACAAACTTGTCGTTACGTCGACCGAGGAGCAGATGCATCAACTGCTCAAAAGCAACGGCAAAATACCGGGTGACTATGGCCACGATGGCGCGTTGATTGTACTGAGTGCGGAGCAAAGTCTCGTTCAGGCAGGAATGAATGCTGACAGCATTGCCGATGACCTGGGTTGGGATTCCAATATGCTGCGCAATACCAAGCAGCTTGCCGTGTTGATCGCGGATAAAGCGGGCCAACTTTCGATCGAGGCGCAACTCATCACTGCCGAAGCAGAGCTGGCAAATTCGCTCGCGAGCATCGTGCGTGGCCTCATCAGTCTGCAGGTATTCAATGAGGATATTGATTCTGAGCTTTCGGATTTCTTGCAAAACACGACGGTTGAAGTCGATGGGGCAACTCTGACGGTCAAAGTGGTGATGGATCCTGAGGTCCTGGTCGACGCCATCGACTGAAGCGATACGGGAGGCGAGCGGGGTGTGAGTAGCGAGACGGCGCTGATTAAAGCCGCGAAGCGTGGCTCGGTAACAGCTTTTACGGAGCTTGTAGAGGGCTATCGTGACGGATTACTGCGCTTTCTCGTGACCAGAACCTTGAGTTTTGCCGATGCAGAAGACGCCTTGCAGGATTCGCTCATCAACGCGTATCGCTATATGCACAGCTACGATTCGAAATGGCGGTTTAGTACCTGGTTGTATCGCATCGCCATCAACAACGCCGCCAAGCTGCGGTCAGTGGAGACGGTTGAGATTGGCGATCTCAGCGACGAAGAGAGTGGTCCGCTGGAGCAGTGCATTGCTGCTTCGGATCGTGAAAATCTCTGGCTGAGTGCTCGACGAGTGCTAAAAGACGAAGTCTACACAGCGATGTGGTTGCGCTACGTTGAGGATATGTCAGTTGCTGACATTTCGGCGGTTCTGGAAAGATCCGTGTCATGGACCAAGATCAACCTGCTTCGCGGCAGACACAAGCTCGATGCCGAGTTGAAACGCGATACAGGAAGTAATAAGGGTGAAGCCTATGGATAAGTTAGCAAATCAACTGCGTGAAGACGCAAGCAAGATTGACGTCGCTATCTCGCCTGAGCTCGATGACCGAATCCGGGCATCGCTGCACGGCGTGAAGCAGGACGTTGAACAATCCTCGGGGGAGAGCAGGACCGCTTCATTCTGGTGGGGCAGCAGCCTGACCGGTGTTGCAACCGTGATGGCCATCGTTGCTATCGTCAACCTGAATGGGGCGGAACCCGAGATTGCCGTCACGGAACCACCGATTCAGGCATTCACAGTCCCGCAATTTACCTGGAAACCCAAGCCCGCATTGCTGACCCAATCGCTTGAACAAGAGCTGGCGGACATTCAGTCCGACCTGAAAAAAGCGGAACGCGCTGTTCGCGAGGATCTTGACGAGATTCTGTAGCCACGTGTAAACACGTCCAGATTGCACATACACGAAACCGAGCGAGGGGATGACCTCCCTTCGCTTAATACCCCATGCACTCAGTGAGATCATCCCCACGCCCGGTGTCTTGAATGTCCAGGGGGAGGACGTGCTTGGAGCGTGGTCGTGGGCTCATCGATTGTCTTGCTGAGCGCATAGGGTGCACACACGGGTCCTTTGTCATAGGAAGTAAAGCGCAGCGCAGCGAGCCATGACTATGACAAAGGACCCGTGTGTGCACCCTATGCGCTCAGCAAGACAATCGATGAGCACACGACCACGCTCCAAGCACGTCCTCCCCCAGGACATTCAAGACA
>Ga0164320_10000992_pt1 | contig 10009 bp, 13 predicted proteins | sample GuaBasSediGuay11_FD_113736 | JGI IMG/M metagenome (GOLD analysis project Ga0164320, IMG submission 113736) | Subseafloor sediment microbial communities from Guaymas Basin, Gulf of California, Mexico - Guay11, Core 4567-28, 0-3 cm | ecosystem: Environmental > Aquatic > Marine > Hydrothermal...
CGATGTCATCGCAGCCGCGGGTTCGCGTTACGGTCCAACCGCAACCTTGATCGATATCATCGAGGTGCTCGATCGTAACCAGCCTTTTGCCTATATCGGCAAGCCCTGTGATATCGCCGCATTGAGAAATTACGCGCGCCACGATGTCCGTGTCGATGAACTGGTTAAATACTGGCTCACCCCGGTATGCGGGGGTTATATGGCGCCGCGATCGACCATTGCTAGTTTAAGGCGTTTCGATATCGATCCCGACGAAGTCACCGCGCTGCGCTATCGTGGTCGAGGTTGTCCGGGACCGACCCGGGTAGAGACCGGTGACAGCGCGAAAGAAATGCACTACCTCGATTTCTGGGGTGAAGATGAATCCATGTGGGCATTGCCGTTTCGCTGCAAGGTTTGCCCCGATGGTATCGGTGACGCGGCTGATATTGCCGCGGCCGATACCTGGGTTGGGGGCTCACCCACCCGCGAAGCAAGCATCGATGACCCGGGTACCAATGCGATTGTCGCGCGTACCAGGGCAGGAGAAGAGTTGCTTGACGCGGCCGCCGTCGATGGCGCTTTGACGATCGAATACGATATAACGCCCGACGACATCAGCATTTATCAGCCCCACCAAATGCATAAAAAATATGCAGTCTGGCCGCGTTACCAGGGCCTCCGCGATGCCGGACGGATTGTGCCGCAGACTGCCCGGCTGCGGATAGAGGAACTGGCTGGCGAGCTGCCCGATGCCACTAACCGGTTTCAACGCGAGGGTACGCGCAAGCGAGTCGAAACCGGCAAGGCGAGTGAGCCCACACCACAAATCTGGAAACGGGAGCATTCGTAAGACCAGGTGTTGGTCGCATGATCGGTCGAATGAATTCGAACCTACAGGGCCCGCGATGTAGGGCCGAATTTATTCGGCCAGCAGTTAACGAAGGTTGCGATTTCTATAAAGTATGCAGCAGGGAACCGATTGATCCAGATCAAGCTGCTACTCCGGGGCTTCTGTAACCTGCCGATTGCGAGTTAATTTAATCTATGGAAAAATCCAGTTGCCATGGGCAATAAGATGAAAATGGAACAACAGCCAGCATCAGATGCTACAGGGGAATCTGCCCTGGGTGAATCCCGGCAGGTCTCGAGAGTTGCCTTATTGGGACGTGACTTTCGCGGTGTCAGTTTCGAAATGCTGTGTCAACAGGGCGATGCTGTCAAGGCGGGAGATGCCTTGATGCGGGACGTGCGTCGTCCGCAAATTCGCTTCACCGCTCCCGTGGCTGGTCGCGTGGTTAAAGTAGAACGTGGTGCAAGACGCAGGCTGCTATCTCTGCAAATCGAAGTTGACACAACACGCGGCAGTACCAGCTATACACCACCGCTAACCAGCGACAAGGCTTCGCTGCGCGGGTTCATGCTCGACAGTGGCGCCTGGACCACTTTACGAACCCGCCCTTTTGGCAATATCCCCGATCCCGATGGAGAACCCGCCGGGATCTTCGTTACCGCGATAGACAGTGATCCCCAGGCCCCCGGGCCAGCGCCAATAATCGATATCTTCAGCGATGAATTTCGTGCCGGTGTGGACGCGTTAGCAGGTATCAGCGATGCGCCGCTCTACGTCTGCCATGCGAGTGGCAACGCACCCGAGGTCAGTGAATCAGCAGGCTTGAGTTGTGTGCCATTTGCGCAAGGCATTTCGTCGGGGTTGCCAGGCGTGCACATCAATGCCCTGTGTCCTATCGGTTTCGCTGGTGGAGAGGTCTGGCACATCGGCTACCAGGATGTAATTTCTCTGGGTCATCTCATGCTTGGCGGTCGCGCCTGGATGGAGCGCGTGATTACCATCGGCGGTGACGCGGTGCGTCGGCCGCGCAGTTTACGCGTCCCTCCGGGGGCGGCAATTAGCGAATTGCTGGCCGACGAGTTGCATGATGGTGCTGTGCGTTTTTTATCCGGTTCGGTTGTTCGCGGGCTGGTCGCTAGTGGGGGTGAGGCCTACCTGGGCTCGGGCCACCGCCAGATAAGCGCCTTATCCGAGACCGGTAGCAATGCATCGAATAAACAGCAAACCAGTCCAGGTGTAATGATCCCGGGCGACCAGCTCGAATCCCTGGCGCCGCCCGGCATCTACCCGGTGCCAATGATGCGTGCTCTGCAGGTAGGTGACGTCGACCGTGCCCGTGACCTTGGGGCGCTGGAATTGATCGAGGAAGACCTGGCCCTGCTCAGTCACGCCTGTTTGTCGCAATGTGACTACGGGCAACTGCTGCGCAATGTGCTGGATCAACTGGAACAGGTACGCTAGATGGCAGTCAGGGACAACATCCAATCCGCGTTGTCAGGCTATGCCGGCAACAGCCAGGGGCGAATTCGCAGGCTGCTACTGTGGTCTCTGCTGCCGGTTAGTATCGCGGCCCTGACCAAGGTCGGCTACCAGTACCTGCTGAATTTGCCACTGCTACCCGGGTTAGAGGCTGACAATTTAGGCAGTCGTATCGCCGCTGGACTGGTCCTTGATCTCCAGCATCCGGGATGGTTTGACATGCTCGCAGTGGGACTCGCCCATATGGGTCCGGTACTGATGGTTGCGCTGCTGACGGGTGGCGTGTGGGAGCGGCTTATCGCCGAGAAACGGCAAAAACCGTTCGAACCCGGTTTCGTGCTGATTGCGTTGTTGTTCACCCTGTTGTTGCCTGGCGCGACACCCTTGAGTCACGTGGTTCTAGGCATGTCGTTTGCGATCCTCGTGGGCAAGGGCATATTCGGTGGTGAGGGCAAGACTTTTCTCAGTCCGGCACTGCTGGGCATCGCCTTTGTGCAGGTAAGCTTTCCCGGTGCGTCCGCTCAGCACCCCCTGTGGGAGGGTCTCGCGGGATACTCTGGCAGCGAGGCTATCGCACTCTACCACAGGGGCGGTGAGGCGGCGCTGGCGGCGGCTGATATTGATTTATGGTCGGCCTTTATCGGCAGCACCCCCGGAGCGATGGGTACTACCTCGGTGCTCGCGGTGATGCTCGGCGCAGCCCTGCTATTGGTCACCCGTATTATCTCCTGGCGTTTACTGCTCGCCCAGGTACTGGGTGTGGTGGTAGCTGCGACTTTATTTAACCTGCTGGGCGCGGAAGCTGGCGCCAGCGATATTTCAGCGAGCTGGCATCTACTGCTCGGTAGTTTTGCCTTCGCAGCTGTGTACCTCGCCTGCGACCCGGTAGCCTCGGCCAGCACCAATCCCGGGCGCTGGATCCAGGGATTAATCATCGGCGCCCTGGTGGTACTCATCCGGGTCGTCAATCCCAGGCACCCCGACGCAGTTATTCCGGTGCTATTACTGGCATCGATACTGGCGCCGCTTATCGATCACGCGGTCGTCGCGGTCAATATCCGCCAGCGGGGTCGCCGTGGTGTCTGAACAGGTTAAACCCGTCAGCGCTGCTCGCGCACTCACTGTAGTGCTGGTGGTCGCTTTCATCTGCGCGTTGCTGGTCTCCGTGGTTGCGGTGAGCCTGCGTCCGCTGCAGCAGGCCAATCTCGAAGCTGAGCGCATCGCCAAGCTACTGCTCGGCGCCCTGGCGGATATCGGGCAGGCGCAAACGCTGGAAAACCTGGAGGCCCGTATTGTCGAGCTTTCCAGTGGACGATACGACGCAACTCAAAATGTGGCGACTTTTAACGCCGAGGTCGCGGCCGGCAGGCCCGCTTCCAGTGTGGTTATACCAGCCGAATTGGATATTGCCGGAATCAAGCGGCGCGCGCGCCATGCCCGGGTCTACCTGGTACGTGATTCCAGCGATGCAATCGAGCTTATCATTCTGCCGGTGTGGGGGCGTGGTTATCAATCGACGCTTCGTGCCTGGCTGGTGCTCGACGGTGACACACGCAGTGTTCGCGCGCTCAAATTTTACCAGCATGGCGAAACCCCCGGTGTGGGTACTCGTATCGAGGAGCCCGAGTGGGAAGCGAAATGGCATGGCATACCGCTTTACGACGACGAAGGCGTGTTGCGCATAGGCGTTAACAGCCACATGGGTGGTGGAGGAATTTACTCAGCCTACCGGGTCGATGGTATTTCGGGTGCGACCCGGACCACCCAGGGGGTTGATCGACTGCTGCGCTTCTGGCTTGGCGAATTTGGTTTTGGACCCTATTTGCAACAGGTTCGCGAGGCGGGAGCATGATGGCAAACAACTACTGGAAAGTTCTCACCAGGCCGTTGATAGATGACAATCCCCTGACCCTGCAGATTCTCGGCATCTGCTCGGCGCTGGCCGTCACCACGTCACTGGATACCGCGCTGGTCATGAGTGTTGTGGTTATTTGCGTGCTCGCCCTGAGTAACGGCGCCATCAGTCTTATTCGCCATGGCTTACCCCGCTCGGTGCGCATTATTGTGCAGATCACCATAATTGCGTCGCTGGTGATTATCGTCGACCAGATACTGCAGGCCTACGCCTTTGAACTGAGCAAGCGTCTGTCGGTATTCGTAGGCCTGATCATAACCAATTGTATTGTGCTCGGTCGCGCCGAGGGATTCGCGATGCACAATGGTGTCTGGCCAAGTGTGCTGGACGGTATTGGCAATGGCCTGGGTTATGCGCTGGTGCTTGTCATAGTCGGCGCCATCCGCGAGTTTTTTGGCAAGGGTAGCCTGCTCAATGTGCAGATCCTGATACCGGCTAGCCAGGGCGGTGCTTTCGAACCGTTACATTTGATGCTATTACCCCCGAGTGCTTTTTTTATCATTGGCGGCATAATCTGGTTTATCCGTCGCAAGCAACCTCGGCAGGTAGAGAAACCTGAATTCAGCTTACGCCCGGAGCAGGTAGGAGATTCCAGATGAGCGCGTTGCTCGAACTACTGCTGCGCTCTATTTTTCTGGATAACCTGGCATTGTCATTTTTCCTCGGTATATGCACCTTCCTGGCCGTATCCAGCCGGGTGGACACCGCACTCGGTGTCGGTCTTGCCATGCTGGCGGTAATGACCGTAACCGTGCCGGTCAATAACCTGATTTACACCTGGTTGCTGGCGCCGGGCGCCCTGGCCTGGGCCGGACTGGGTGACGTCGATCTTTCTTTTCTGCGTCTGATCGCTTTTATCGGCGTGATTGCGGCGATGGTCCAGGTGCTGGAAATGGCACTGGAGTTCCATATACCAAAGTTGTATCGCGCGCTGGGTATCTTCCTGCCGCTGATCACGGTCAACTGCGCCATCCTCGGCGGTAGCTTGTTCATGGTCGAGCGTAGTTACAGTTTTGTCGAAAGCCTGGTCTACGGGTTTGGCTCCGGTATCGGTTGGGCCCTGGCCATCGTATTGTTCGCGGCAATTCGTGAACGCCTCAAATACGCCGATATCCCCGACGGATTGCAGGGTCTGGGTATCAATTTCATTATCGCCGGAATCATGTCGTTTGGTTTCATGGCCTTTGCCGGGATGGGCTGATGCTGGAGGCGATTCTCGGTGTAGTGTTCTTTTCGGCCATCGTTTTTTTGCTGGCGCTTGTTGTACTTGGGGCAAGGCGTGTACTGGTCCCTCGTGGTGAATGCAAGATCGAGATCAATTCGCGTAAAAGCGTCAAGGCACAGATCGGCCAGCGCCTGCTCGAGGTGTGCCAGGGCGAGGGTATTTTATTACCCAGCGCCTGCGGCGGGGTCGGTACCTGCGGGCTGTGCAAGGCGCGTGTTCTGCGTGGCGGTGGTGAAGCCGGACCACAGGAACTGGCTTTGCTGAGTCGTCGCGAAGCGATGCAGGGTACGCGGCTGGCTTGCCAGGTGTCGATATCCGGGTCTATGTCCATCGAGGTGGAAGATTCATACTTTGCTGCCAGGACCTGGCCTTGCCAGGTCGAGCGAGCCGCTAACGTCAGTACCCTGATTCGGGAAATTGTGTTGCGCCTGCCGCCCGGTGAGCCATTCGATTTTCGCGCCGGCGGATTTGTGCAACTGAGCTGCCCGGCCTATCAGCTCGAATTTTCCGACTTCGATATCGATGCGGAATATCGCGACCTATGGGACAGTTTCGGTCTGTGGAAACTGCGCGCCGGCAGTGACGTGGCGGTCACTCGTGCCTACTCGATGGCCAACCACCCCGCCGAGAAAGGCATCATCATCCTCAATGTACGCATCGCCTTGCCGCCACCAGGAAAGTCCTCTGCGCCCCCCGGCGTGGTATCCAGCTGGCTGTTCTCACTCAAGCCCGGGGATCTGGTCGATGTCGATGGCCCCTTCGGTCATTTCTATGTCGAGTCTTCGCAGCGCGAGGCCGTGTTTATCGGTGGCGGTGCGGGCATGGCGCCTTTGCGTGCGCAAATTCTCGATCTATTGGAAACGCAGCAGTCTGGTCGTAAAATCAGCTTCTGGTATGGTGCCCGTTCCCGGCGAGAGCTCTATTATCAGGATGTGTTCGATAGATTGCAGCGCGAACAGGACAATTTCAGCTGGAATCCGGTACTGTCGGAGACAGAACCCGGGGATGCCTGGGAGGGTTATACCGGTTATGTTCACCAGGCCGCTTATGACCATTATCTGCTGCGACACGCGGCCCCGGCAAGCTGCGAGTATTACCTTTGCGGACCACCGCTGATGGTGCAGTCGACGCTTACTATTCTCGACGAGCTAGGGGTTTTGCCGGAAAACATTCATTTTGATGATTTTAGTAGCTAAGGCTACAGGAGATGCTCACCATGACTACGATGTTAATTGCCGTGCCTCTGTTCGTGCTGGCCGTAGCGGGACTGGCGCTGGGTGTTGTGCTGCGCCGGCGCCCACTTCAGGGTAGTTGTGGCAATTGCAGTGAATGCCTGGTACGCAGGGCCGGTTCATGAACGCAACCGTTGCCCAGCATATGGCCACGCAGCTGGTCACTTTCAATCCCGACGACGATATCATCGATGCCATGCGAGTGCTGCTGGAAAAGCGTTTGTCAGGCGCGCCGGTTGTTGACAAAAGCGGACGGGTGGTCGGTGTGCTTTCGAAGAAGGACTGCCTCGCCATTGTTTACAATACCGCTTATCACCAGCACTGGGGCGGCAAGGTCGAGCAGTACATGAGTCGCGAAGTGGAATACATCGATGCGGACAGCAGTATCGTCGATGTCGCGGAAAAGTTCCTTAATTCGAGTTTTCGCAGGTTTCCAGTATTACGTAACGGGGAACTGGTCGGGCAAATCAGCCGGTACGATGTATTGAGTGCAATCGACGAGGTCTATTTAGGTAAATCTCCGTGAATCGATCGAGTCGCCTGCGGGAAATGCGGGCTAGAACGAGCCGCCGAATATCAGAACCGCCATGCCGACCCCGGTGGCGATGACAACGTTGTTAAAGCGCCACATGCTTAATACCACGCAGGCCATTGCGGTAATTTCTATGATATTCCCCTGCCTCACCGCTGGCGCCAGAATTGCCATAAAGGCACATCCCGGCAGGGCTTCGAGCACCGGTTTTATGCCGGCGATGTGGCGCAGTTGCAAACCGATGAAATATCCACCCATGCGGGTAAGATAAACCACCGCGGCCATTAGCGCGATCGCAATCAGTGTAGATTCCTGGTCAACCATGCTGGCGATGCTGCTGTATGATCGAGGCGATCACGCCCGCAGCCACGGAAACCAGCAACACCAGGTAATTGACCGTATCAATTTCAAACAGTATCAATGCGACTATGCCGGAAACTATCCAGGGGGTTGCTTTCATATTTGAACTCCTGGCAAATAACATCATCATGGTCGCTATTACCAGCGGTCCGGCAAAATCGACCGCGCCCAGGTCCAGCGACACAAAAATACCGGCAACACTCAAACCCAGCCAGGTGGAAGTCAACCAGGCCACCATGATGGCGACACCATAGCCGGTGACATATCCGAGACGGTCGACGTCCTGGTCGAGCCGGAAGCTGGTCACCACGCCGGGGTCGTTGAGCAGGTACAGCCAGACGATACGCCGCTTCAGGCTATGGCCATCGAAATGATGGGTCATCGCCATGCCAAGCAGAATGTTGCGCGAACTGACCAGCGCGACGGATAGGGCAATGGTGCCCAGGGGCAGCGGTGCATGCCAGAATTCGAGGGCCGCAAACTGTCCGGAAGCGGTAAACATCGATGCACTCATTAACAGCGCCTGCCAATGATTAATACCCGCCGCCGCGGCTGCAATACCGAACATCACTCCAAACATGAAGGTGGATATGAAATAATCCCCGCAGGAACGGATTCCGAGCAGGGCGCTTTGATAGGTGGACATAAACAAGACTCGTATGATGCTGGCGTCAGATAATATATTAGGTCTGGTATTTGCAGAAGCGCCATTTTAATAATTACCCGGGTAAGCGAATGAATAAGCGCAGTGAACCTAGCCCGTCATCCTGGTGAGAAATGCGGGCTAGCGGCACTCAAAACTACCGGGACAATGTCGGCATCATGATCGTCAATAACGACCGGCTAATCCTCGCGGGTGATGCCTTTCATTATCCCGGTGAATGGATGATGCCGCAGGGGGGTATTGACCACAAGGAGACGCCCGACCAGGCGCTGGCTCGAGAATTGTTTGAAGAGACCGGGTTATCCATGGATCAGGTGCGGCTAATCCATGAACACCAGGAATGGATAAAATACCTGTTCAGAAAACCCCAGTACAAAGATGATATTTTTTATGTAGGGCAGCGCCAGAAATGGTTTCTGCTTGAATACAACGGCCCGCTACCGGATGCTGACAAGGTAAAAGAGCAGGAGTTTAGTCGCTTCGACTGGGTTGAGCCCGAGTGGTTGGTTGCGCAGATTCCGGCTTTCAAGAAAGAAGTCTATGAGACCGTAGTTACCGTCTTCACTCCGTGGTTTCCCCGGTAATCGTATCGATGAGTTTGAAAAACAAGTACAGGAGATTAGCCAATGCGAAAATACGCGGCAGCTGAAAATTATAAATTCCTCGAACCCTGGCCCTTCGACAACCCGGGTTCGGACTATAGAATCTTGCGCGGCAATCCCCGGGCATCGGGTCGCTTCGATAGTGGTGACAATAATGGTCGGCACCGCATGGGAATCTGGTGTTGTAGCGAGGGGGCTTTCGAATGTACCGAGCAGGGTGATGAATTGCAGACGATTGTGAGTGGACGCCTGATCCTGACTTCAGCCGATGGCGATTCGATTGAGTGCGGCCCGGGTGATAGCATATTCACGCGCAAGGGTGAGCGCGTCACCTGGGACATCCTTGAGCCAGTGACCAAGCTTTTTTATTCCTACAACCGGGACGGCATCTGCGATTAGCTAGCTGGTCGAAATTGAAAACATTAGACCAGGCGAGCAGTCATGCGGGTTAGTATCCATAAACCGATTACGGGTCCGGGAATCAGTATCCAGAAATTAAATCCCGTAGTCGCGTTCGACCAGGGCAATGCGGGTCCTGTAGTTCGAATACCAGGTTTTCCTGCCCATGCGCTGAACCTCGAGATGTTCGGCGTTTGCTTTCCAGTTTTTAATCGATTCCAGATCTGACCAGTAGGAAATGGTAATACCAAGCTCTTCACGCACCGATTCGACGCCGAGAAATCCCGGTTGCCGCGAGGCCAGTTCGACCATGCGTGTCGCGGCTTCATCGTAACCGTCGGTATTGTCGCTGCGCAGCGAGGAAAAAATAACCGCGTAGTAGGGTGGTTTGGGCGTGTTTGCAATCAGGCTCATGGTGTATCCCGGGTGATAGGTTCAGGATTGAAAAGTTGATCTTCTATCATATCAATTACAGCCTGGCACGACTGCCTTAAACGAAAGTTGATATTTCGCGAAGATCGCCGGCCTGCCACAGATAGCAAACCACGAGGGCCTCGTCCCTGGTTCTAAATCCGTGGATGGTCATGGATTTCACGAATACCACGTCGCCGGCGCCATAGTAACTTTCCGTGGCGTCGCCGACGCTATATTCAGCGGACCCCGCCAGCAGTATATAAATTTCCTCGGCGCGATGTTGGTGACGCGGATAAACAATATCGGGTCCCCAGGCGGCGATGCCGCAACGTATGCGATCACTGACGAAAGGCCC
>Ga0164320_10000993_pt1 | contig 10003 bp, 9 predicted proteins | sample GuaBasSediGuay11_FD_113736 | JGI IMG/M metagenome (GOLD analysis project Ga0164320, IMG submission 113736) | Subseafloor sediment microbial communities from Guaymas Basin, Gulf of California, Mexico - Guay11, Core 4567-28, 0-3 cm | ecosystem: Environmental > Aquatic > Marine > Hydrothermal vents...
TGACTGAGGATGAGCGAGCGATAATCGTCATGTCCTATGCCTGCGGGCTATCGCATCGTGAAATCAGCGAAGTGACAGGACTGCCAACGGGCACGGTGAAATCCGTGATTTTTCGTAGCAAGGAAAAGATCAGGAAAAATTTTGAAATCAAAGATCATCAACATGGCTGACAAGATAAAAGACGCAGAAGATCGATTGCTTGAATCGATGTTTCGATCGGAGCCGATCGACGATGACGGATTTAGCGGTCGGATAGTCTCTCGCATACGTCGGCGCATCTGGTTGCGACGACTCGCGTTGCCGATCGCAATGCTGGTAGGCGCCGCTATTGCAATCAAACCGATGATGCAGTTGGTCACGGCGTTTTCGTTACTTGCCGATTTTATGCCACGAGATTCGTTTGTGCTGCCGGAGACAATGTTGGCACAGCTGCCAATTATGGTTGCTGTCGGCTTTTTGCTCGTTATCGGTTTCGTTACGTTTCAAGTCAGCGAGGACTAAATAGTTTCATTGTGACGCATTGTCACGGGCGAAGGGCTCGGTTACATTGCATCAATGAATCTCCGCGATCAGGTTGCATTGTTGTTGCCGGACTGGGAACGCTGGTATCCGAGTTTATTCGATGCAGCGAGCGATCTCGGTCTGATCAGGGCAGAGGTCTGTGATCCGAACTCCTTGTTGCTAACACGACGTCATGCAAAAATTCGACAGCGAGCCGAAGATGCCCACCGAGAGAAATGGGGTGGGAAAGCACAGGAATGAATCGACCCGCTCTGAATATCGAGGCGATCCGCGACCAGTTTCCTTCCCTCGCCGACACTGACGACGGTGTCCGCCGTATCTACCTGGACAACCCGGCTGGAACGCAGGTGCCGCAATCAGTCGTTGATCGTATGTCGGATTGTCTGCTTCGTGGCAATGCCAATATCGGCGGCTTTTTTCCGACCTCTGATCTGGCTGCAGAATTTGTGGACGATGCGCGGCAGGCGATGGCTGATTTCGTGAACGCGGACTCACCTGACGAGGTCATTTTTGGTCAGAACATGACCAGTCTGACGTTGCACGTATCCAGGTCAATCGGCCAGCGTTTGAATCCGGGGGACGAAATCATCCTTTCGCGGATGGATCATGACGCAAACATCGAACCCTGGGTGTTGCTTGCCCGCGATCGGGACCTTGAGATTCGTTGGTTGCCATTCAATACCGAGACATTCGAATTCGATCTGGACAAACTGGACGACCTGTTAAGCGATCGCACCCGGCTGGTCTGCGTCGGCGGTGCGAGCAACCTGACCGGCACATTAAATGACGTACGGGCGATCTGCGGAAAAGTTCGCGATGCGGGCGCCTGGAGCTACATCGATGCAGTTCAGTCGGCGCCGCATGTCATGAGCGACGTGCAGGAATTCGGTTGTGATTTCCTGGTGTGCTCGGCATACAAGTTTTTTGGGCCGCACCAGGGAATTCTCTGGGGACGCCGTGAGGTTTTCGAACAACTCGAGCCATACAAAGTCCGGCCGGCGCCTGAGGAGCTTCCATGGTGTTTTGAACCCGGTACGCAAAGCCACGAAGGATTGGCAGGCACCGGCGCCGCTGTCGACTACTTTGCCGGTATTGGTGAAAGCTTGGTGGGAGCAGGCACGCGGCGGCAGCAACTCGTTGCGGCTTTTGAGCACTTGTTCGAATACGAAAAATCTCTGGCAGCCCGATTGATCTCAGGTCTGAACGAGATCCCGGGGATTACCGTACAAGGCATCACGGCGCCAGAATCCCTGGATAGACGGGTTCCGACAGTGTCATTCACGCATTCGCAGCATAGACCTGAGGCAATTGCCGAGGCACTGGGGAAGCGCAATATATTCGTGTGGAGCGGCCACAACTACGGCCTGGAGCCAGCGAAAGTTTTGGGGCTGCTGGAATCTGGCGGCGTGGTGCGCATCGGTGCCGTGCACTACAACACCGCCGGCGAAATTGACGAGTTGCTGAACGCACTCGAGGATTCCTTATAAGAAAAGTCGCCCGAGGGCGGCGATTTGCTTACAAGAAAGGCCGCTCGAGAGTGGCGAATTGCTCATTAAAAAAGGCCGCTCGAGAGCGGCCTTTTGTGAGATTGATGTCGGAAAACGTTGGTCAGAGGAATTCGGAAGGTTGCTCCATCATCCGCACAAGACCCAATGGTATTCCTGACACCTTTGAACTCTCACTAGACATGGATCACCTCCTTTCATGTTGTTTGCCCGTTCGCAGTATCCTTTGAAATGTACCGATTGCCAAGGAAAATATTGCGTAAAAACAAGGGTATAAAGTGTATATGTGACGGGATATGATAATCTGCTCTCGATGAGTGACAGCGAACCTGGCAGCATCGGGCAGACCAGCACGTCCCCCACCGCAGGACCCGTGACCGGTGCCGAGCGTGTTGGCAGCCTCGACGTACTTCGCGGTGTGTCGATCCTCGGCATACTGGTGATGAACATCTATGCGTATGCCATGCCGTTTTCGGCTTACACCAATCCTTTGTTGATGGGCGGCACAGACACGCTCAATCTCGGCACGTGGTTTTTTACGCACATCCTGTTTGATCAGAAATTCCTGAGCATATTTGCGTTGCTGTTCGGAGCGGGAATTATCCTGATGACTGACAGAGCAGAAGCCGCAGGTGCGAAATACGGACGCATCTTTTACAGGCGGCAACTTTTCATGATGTTGTTTGGCGCGATCCACGCGTATTTCATCTGGTTTGGAGACATCCTGTTCATGTACGCGGCGGTCGGCATGCTTGCGTATCTTTTTCGCAATCTCAAGCCACGGACACTGACAATTGTGGCGTGTTTTCTGTTGCCGGTTACTCTCCTGATGAGCTATGGCATGGGGTCGCAAGTTGAGAAAACGAAAATGGAGATCGCCGAGGCCACCGAGTTGCAGGCGGCAGGAGAGACGCTAACGACCGAGCAAGAGAAATTGCTCGAAGAATGGGAGGAGATGCGCGATTTCATGGTGCCAGATAGTGAGTCCGTACAGAAAGATGTCGAGATTCATCAAGGTGGTTACATCGACATTACGGTACACCGGGTGCCGACTGCGGCGATGATGCAGATATTCGGCCTATTGTTCTTCGGGATTTGGCGTGTACTGGCGCTCATGCTCATCGGCATGGCATTGATCAAGACCGGCGTGTTGTCAGCCGAACACACAACCGGCTTCTATCGCAAGATGATGCTGATTTGCTACGGTATCGGTATATCACTGACCGTTTTCAGCGCCATTGATTTGAACGCGCATGCCTATGAATCGACATACGCTATGCGTCATGGCGGCTTGGCGAATTATTTCGGTAGCATCATCGTCGGGTTGGGGCATGTCGGGCTTATCTTGCTCTTGATCAAAACAGGATTTGTGCGACGTCTGCTGAACCGTTTTGCGGCCGTTGGCAGAATGGCGTTGACGAATTACCTGATGCACTCGATCATTCTGACTACGGTGTTCTATGGTTATGGTTTCGGGCTGTATGGTGAGATACCACGTTTTTGGCAAATGGGATTCGTCGTTGCTGTCATCGCACTGCAGCTTGGCTTAAGCGCATGGTGGCTGGCACGATACCGATTCGGGCCGGTCGAGTGGCTGTGGCGTTCTCTGACCTACTGGCAACGGCAGCCGATGCGACGATAGTAATCGTCGAGGGCTGGTGATTCCGGCCACACTTGGCGTGTATACTCCAACAATAACGATAAGAGAGACCATAATGGCAATCGCAGATTTAAAGAATGTATTGAAAATTTTTGGCGGCTCCGACCTCACCGAAGGAGAACAGGATGAGCTGCGTAAAGAAGTACTATTGATGACCCTGGCACGGGCAGCCAATGCCGATATCAATATTCAGACGGTCGAGGTTGACCGAATTCGCGAAATTCTGAAGGAGACAACCGGCGAGGATTTTAGCGCCGCGGATATTCGAGTTGCGGCACGGGCAGAGTTGTACGCAGAGGCGAATCTTCGTAAGTATTTGGGCAGTGTCAACAAGAAGATGAGAGATCAGGACCGCGCGGATACAGTGCAGGCGCTCGCCGACGTATTCCGCAGCGACAAGATCGTCAGCGTGCTGGAAATCGATTTTTTCAATCGCACGGTTGAGGCACTGCAGGCCACGCCGGCTCAAATAGCGGGCCTGGTCGCAGGCGACGTAGATTAAGTTTGTTTATTCCGGGATAGGCGCCGCTTTAATGCGGCAGCTCCACTGCTCGTCAATACTCGCAGGTAGCGATTCGATACGGCGCTGCCGATTTCGCGGTACACAACAAACAGTCCTGACACGATGATCACCGTGGCGCCGGCAATCACCCATTTATCGGGTACTTCATTCCATATCACGTAGCCGGCAATTGCACCACCAATCAGCGCCGTGTATTCGAACGGTGCAAGCATCGCGGGTGACGCGCGACGATAGCCGCCGATAATGCCGATCCAGGCAATAACCGAACATGCCCCCGCTAAAACAAATAATATCCAGCCATTCAGATCCGGTGACTGCCAGCTTCCCCTGCCCAGCATCGTCAGCGAAACCAGCAATGGCCCCGAGGTTACAAACACGGACAGCGAGTAACTACTTTCGGTATTCGACAGTTTTCGGGCGGTAATTGCGAGGCACGCGTAGCAGAATGCGGCGAACAAAACGGCACCATGCGCCAGCGAAACCTGCTGTTGACCGGGTCGCAATATAATCAATATGCCGATGAAACCGATAACAACAGCTGTCCAGCGTCGCCATCCGACGTGTTCACCGAGTATCGGCACCGATAATGCCGTAACCATGAGCGGCGCCGTAAACCCGAGGGTCAATGCGTTCACTAGTGGCATGCGTGCCAGGCCGTAGAAAAATCCGAACATTGCGCCAACCGCAAAACAAGTGCGCGCTAGGTGCCAATGCCAACGACTGGTCCTGAGGTTGCTCAGACCACCGAATTGCCGGGCCAGCAACAGAAAAAGCGCAACGCCGATAACACTGCGAAGAAACACGAACTGTTCAAGTGTGTAACTGGCCAGGATTTCTTTGGCGGACAGGTCGAGGCCAAGACCGCCAGCCACCCCGAGTAACAGATACGCAATTGCCTTGCCCGGCGAATCTTGATCGATTTCCGATTTCATCGTGTAGAGCAATTAATGTGAACGAGAGATGAACATGATGGCATGAGCCGATCGACATGCCTACAGATTCAGCATTGATTCAGTGACGACGTCGTTAAATAGGTTGCGACAAGCGGGAATTGAGGATTGAATCATGTTGGTCATAAATCAAACACGGATTCGTTTGGGTCTGATGACGTTATTTCTGTTGACCATCGCAGCGACTACCGTAATGGCACAGACGGCATCACGTCAGTCGGTGACGACACAATATACGAAGGCCGAGCGAGATAGCGCTGTCCCGGGCAAGGTTTCCCTGGATGAGTTTGGTGCGTTAGCAACTGCTGGTACTCGTGCATCAGGAAAGCGCTCGGTCGTGCAGTCCAAGTCCGGCGCTCTCGAGTCGGCCACCGCGAGCAGCTATTTCTGGTTCTATTCTGCGGACGTCGTATTGTTCAATGATCATGATCGCGATGGTCATTTTCATGGAATCGATCTGTTATTCGACGTGGACACGTACTACACGGTTGCCGATGTTTATGCTGTCCTTTACCTGAGTCTCGAGGATGGGCCGTGGAATGAATATGCATCTACCGATGTATTTAGCATTTATGAATCGTCCGGCGACGATGAGTACATCGTGGTCACGGAACTTGTGTCTGGATATCCAACGGGCAGCTATGACATTCTGATCGAACTGTTCGATGCCTACGACGATGCATTTGTTGCAAGTTACGGCCCATTCGATACGTCTGAGCTCACCTTTCTTCCGCTGGAAGATGCGGGGTGGGATATGCCGTATCCGCCGACGACTGTTATCGTCAACGAGGGCGGAGGTTTATTGGGGTGGCTGTCGTTACTCGCGTTGATTTTCGCTACTGGGCGAATTGCGCTAAGAACGGGCTGAGCAAACGATTGTGGGGATCTAGCTGTCGCCGGGTGCGGCGGAAAAAGTCCAGGCGATTCGAGTAGGCTTGGATGACATGCTCCGCCCGTAAGGCCCGCGACTGACTGATGAGCGGAATGCCACCCCACTGTTCCGCAAATTCAGCCAGATCGATGACAAAATCCTCCCAGCCTTTTGACTGAGTTGATGCGGTGGTAAGTGCGATCATCGATTCGTCGAATGACGGTGACAATGCTGAAGTCGCATCGTGATTGAGGCGATATCCCACGGCAGGCAGGTCGCACCGATATCGCGAGTTGGCAAGCGTCGCCGCGCAGAATTCCCGATAGGCTAATGCAACTACGGAGAAATCGACCGCGGGAAAACACCAGGTTGAGTAAAACGTGTTGTGGCTTGCTCGCCCACAACTGGATTGCGACGTTGCATTTGTGCCGGCTCTAACGAAACTTGAGTTGACGAATCCTTGGGTAGCCTCGCTGAGGGTGTCAATAAGCTGATACTTAAGCGATGATATTGGCACAATTCTATTCAGCGATTTGAAGACATGCGGCATGACCGTACTTTCGCCCCAGTCCTTGAGTTTCCAGGGTGCGCGATAGGAATTGCCCGGATCGGAATCGTAACGACGCAGATCCAGGTAGACGCGATCGCGGTATGGCATAAGGTAAAACTTGAAACCAACATTGCTCGCTGACAACGTGCTCACAATGGATGCGAACTTGTCGATGGTTACTCGGCGGTGGCTGGCGGTAAATGTACGAATCGGTCGTACGCGTAGCGTAACTTCGTAGATGACACCGAGTAATCCGAAGCTCATTCGAAAGGCCGCCAACAGGTTTTTCTGTTGTGCGTTGATAGTCATAATATTTCCGTCGGCCGTAACAACTTTCATGGCGACGACATGGCTCGAGAAATAACTACCCGTATTCCCGATACACGGACCAAAGCAAGGCGCAGAAATTGCTCCGCCGACAGTCCGACCTTGCAGTTCGAATCCACCGATAAGCTCAAATCCGTCTTCCGCGAGAACATCAACGAGAGTTTCCACGAGGACGCCCGCCTCGACGGTAACCGTGTGATTGTCAGTGTCGACGCGGACGATGCGGTCCACGCCTGTCATATGGATGGTTGTTCCGATGGTGGCCAAGTTGCAGTCGGTGCATGCAGTGCCGGCGCCATGCGGGCGAATTGGCAGCGCGGTTTGTGAATTCGGGCGGAGAAATCGTCGCAGATCGATGAGGCTTTTTGGCCGCAAATGTGACGGTTCGGTGTGGTTCGGACTGCGATGGCGTCCGGTAATGCGCAGATTAGTTGCGAGCATCCATGTCTCCGTAGGTAACCCCGCTGTCATAGGTTGAACCCTTAGACCGGTGGCTTTGCGACCCTGTCTTTCAACAGGTGTGCCTTTGTCATACGAAAAACCATCGTTGCATAGCATGGAGAACACTGTCAACGAAATACGTTGCCCAAAAAACTTATTGTCAAATCATGTAGTGACTTGTCAGAGACGCGTTCCTGACGCAAGCTGTGGAAGTGACCTACCCAATCAATGACGTCGTCGACAAAGCGCATGCTGCAGAAAAACGAATAGGCGAAATTATCCGTCGTACGGCGCTTGCGCAGTCACCGGAATTCAGCGAAGCCACGGGAGCCGATGTCTACCTGAAGCTCGAAAACCAGCAGCTCACGGGATCTTTTAAATTTCGCGGTGCGACCAATCGCTTGATGACCCTGTCGGCTGAGCAGCGAGAACGGGGTTGTGTGACGGCCTCAACCGGCAACCATGGGGCCGCGGTCGCTTGTGCAATGCAGAAACTCTCAGCCAGTGGCGTGATATTCGTGCCGGAGCAGACATCGATAACGAAAGTAGAAGCCATTCGAAGCGACGGTAGTGATGTGCAGTGTTTCGGGACGGACGGTCTGGAAACTGAGCAACACGACCGGAACTTCGCCGAACGTAATGAGATGTTTTACCTGTCACCGTATAACGACAGGGAAGTCATCGCCGGTCAGGCGACCTGCGGAATTGAAATCCTGCAACAGTTGCCAGACGTCGACGCTGTTTTTGTCGCAGTCGGTGGTGGCGGGCTTATTGGCGGCGTTGCCAGCGTTCTGAAATCAGATAATTCAGAAATTCGCGTCTATGGCTGCCAGCCGGAGGCGTCTGCAGTCATGGCAAAATCAGTCGAGGCTGGGCGCATTCTCGACCTGGCTAGCGATCCGACGTTGTCCGACGCCACGGCCGGCGGAATAGAAACCGAAGCAATTACGTTTGAACTCTGCCGCAAGGTGGTGGACGAATTTGGGCTGGTCAGCGAGGCCCAGATTGCCGCAGCGATGCGGCACTATATGGCTGTCTTCGACGAAGCCATTGAAGGGGCGGCTGGTGTCGCGCTGGCCGGGTTGATCGCACGGCAGGAAGTTCTAAAAGATCAGAAAGTCGCCGTCATTGTCTGCGGTGGTAATGTTAGCCAACAGGATCTCGACGCAATTGCGTAAATTATTGCTATGAGCAGAGTAATACTGATCGTCGTTTTGGCCATTGCTGCAAATTTAGTAAACGCAGCGCCGACGGCGTTTATCAACGTCAATGTCGTTTCAATGACCGAGGACCTGGTTGTTACGGGACAGACCGTCATCGTCGACAATGGCCTGATTACATTGATAGGCCCGGTTGACTCGACGCCGGTGCCAGAACATTCAGACATAGTCGATGGCACCGATCGTTACCTGATGCCGGGCCTCGCGGAAATGCACGCGCACATTCCTGATGCCAGATCGGCCGATCTCGACAGGGTACTGACGCTGTTTGCGGCCAATGGCGTTACCACAGTTCGCGGTATGCTGGGCCACCCGTCGCATTTACAATTGCGGCAACAATTGCTGGACGGTGACGTTTTCGGTCCACGCCTGATAACGTCCGGGCCATCGTTGAACGGCAATTCGGTCAGTGGGGCAGCGGACGGCGCACGGCAGGTCAGGGCGCAGCACGAGGCGGGGTATGATTTCATCAAAATTCACCCGGGCCTCAGTTCGAACGAGTATTTGGCGATTGCCGATGCCGCCAATGAACTTGGCATGCCTTTCGCCGGACACGTTCCGGTGGCGGTCGGCGTGGACAATGCGCTCTCTGCCGGTATGGCGACGATCGATCATCTCGATGGATACCTCGCAGCCTTGATGCCCGCGGATTCTGATGCGTCGGGTGGTTACGGCGGATTCTTCGATGTGCTGCTGGCGGATCAGCTCGTGGAGGAACGGATTGCCGGACTTGCGGCACGAACGGCGGCAGCGGGTACGTGGAATGTACCGACAGAGTCGCTATTCGAGCACCGGGTATCCAACGTATCGGTTGCCGAACTCAGCAACCGCTCGGAAATGCGCTACATGCCCGGGGAAACGGTGCGTCAATGGGTGCAGTCGAAAGAGCGCCTGGCGCGTGAGGCTGGCTTCAATCCGGAACTTGGAACCCGGGCACTCGAGTTGCGCCGCAAGTTGATCCTGGCGTTGCACGATGCCGGCGCTGGCTTGCTGCTCGGATCAGATGCACCGCAGGTTTTCAATGTGCCCGGTTTTTCGCTGCATTATGAATTGCAGTTCATGGTTGAGTCGGGACTGACGCCTTTCGAGGCAATCGCGACAGGTACCACAGCGGTTGCGGTATTTCTCGGAACGAATACAGGCAGCGTCGAAATCGGCCGTGCCGCCGACCTGATCCTGCTGGATAGCGATCCCTTAGCCGACATCAGCAATACCCGCCGGGTGCACGGGGTCATGCTGCGAGGTACCTGGCACTCATCGCGAGACCTCGAGGCCCGACTGCTACGCTATCGATCGCAAAATGACTGACCCATTCTTGCAACCAAATTGCCCTGCCAGGCGTCTAATTACTATAGGTACTACTTAATATAGAGGGGACGGCCATGCGCAGTCTTATAGTGATGTCGATGTTTGCGGCCAGCCTGGCGAGCGCCA
>Ga0164320_10000994_pt1 | contig 9994 bp, 11 predicted proteins | sample GuaBasSediGuay11_FD_113736 | JGI IMG/M metagenome (GOLD analysis project Ga0164320, IMG submission 113736) | Subseafloor sediment microbial communities from Guaymas Basin, Gulf of California, Mexico - Guay11, Core 4567-28, 0-3 cm | ecosystem: Environmental > Aquatic > Marine > Hydrothermal vents...
TATTTAAAGTAAAAGAAGGCGAAACTATTGTTGCTACAGGAACTTGGAGTACTGTATTAACAGATGCTGGAGTTGTATTAAAGATAAGAGATATAACTACTGTTACAATAGAGAATTTTATAGGTGGAGATTGGTTAATAGAAGAATGTGATGACGATAGATTCGAACTTGTACGACCAGCAACAAGTGCTAATGAAGTTACTCATATAATAATCGAACAAGAATGCCACGACGATTTAGGTTGTAGCGCACAAGAAGTGAGATTGTTCCTTAAAGAGTGTCAATGGTTAGCAGGTTCTAATTTGTTCGATAATGTACCAGCAGGATCATTCCATTTTCTAGACGATCACGTTTTAATAGTTATAAATTCAAATACTAACGAAGAAATAGAAGGTTATTGGGATATTGAACTTACAGATGAAGGTATAATTCTTGTAATAGATTTACCAGCACCTTATGATATCATTTCAAAAAGATGGAAAATTTCAGAATGTGGAGAACATAGAGTAAAGATGATTAATGGAAATCATTACATTGTTTTTGAGAGAGAATGTCCGTTAGAATGTTTTGAAAATGCAATTCTTACAGAATGTGATGGAGAAACAGATGATGATAGTGCAATATTTGATTTAACAACAGCTTTTGGAGATTGCGCTGTTATTGCAATATATTCATTTACATATTATGAAAGTAGCGAAGATGCCGCTAATGGAATGAATCAAATAGAAACACCATCAGAATATGCAAATACTTCTAATCCGCAAACAGTATATCTAAAAATAGAGAATATTAATAATGGAAACTTCCAATTGTTTGAAATTAAATTAATTGTAGAATATTGTAACCAAGTTTGTAACGAACAAGATGTAGATGCATATTTGTTAGAATGTGTTTGGAATGTTGTTAGTTTTAATGGAGATGATCATCTAATTGGTTACGATTTAGATTTTAATAATACTGAAGGTATAGATATAACGGATACTATTACTAATGATGCTTTTACAGGATTTTGGTCAACTTCACAAACCAATGATGGTGTATTAGTTCAATTTGCAAATATTAATGGTCCAAATATTCAAGAAATAAGTGGCGATTGGATTGTTGTAAGCTGTGTAAGTGATAGAATTAAGCTACAAAATAATTCGGGAGATTATTTTGTTATAGAACAAAATTGTAATTAATCCTTAAAGTAAACAACTACCTCTTGAAAAATAGTTGTTATTTAGTTGTTAGTTAAGTTTAAGGGCTGCTAATTTTAGCAGCCCTTTCTTTTGTCCTTTTTTTAAGAAGCATAACTTTAATTATACATTTCAATTTGTTAATTTTGCAACTTCAATATTCATCAAGCATTAGCGTAGATGAACTTTAAAATTTGTAGTAGAATATGTTTAATAATTTAAGAGATAAACTAGATAAAGCACTTCACGTCCTTAAAGGACACGGAAGTATTTCAGAAGTTAATGTAGCCGAAACCTTAAAAGAAGTGCGTCGTGCATTATTAGATGCCGATGTTAACTTTAAAATAGCCAAAGAGTTTACCAATAGAGTTAAAGAAAAAGCGCTTGGGCAAAACGTACTTACCAATTTACAGCCAGGACAACTTATGGTTAAGATTGTTAAGGACGAACTCACCCAACTCATGGGAGGAGATGCCGAAGGTTTAAATTTGTCTGGCAATCCAACCGTAATTTTAATGTCAGGTTTGCAAGGTTCAGGTAAAACTACGTTTTCTGGGAAGCTTGCTAATTATTTAAAAAATAAAAAAACTAAAAAACCTTTACTTGTTGCTTGTGATGTATATCGTCCTGCAGCTATCGATCAATTGCATATTGTTGGAGAACAAATAAATGTTGAGGTTTATAGCGACAAAGAAAATAATGATCCAGTAGCAATTGCAAAAGCTGGAGTTAAACATGCAAAGGCAAACGGTTACAATGTAGTTATTGTAGATACAGCTGGACGTTTGGCTGTGGACGAAGTGATGATGACTGAAATTTCAAACATCCACAAAGCTATTCAACCACAAGAAACCTTGTTTGTTGTAGATTCAATGACTGGGCAAGATGCCGTAAATACTGCAAAAGCATTTAACGATATCCTTAATTTTGAAGGCGTTATCCTTACAAAACTAGATGGTGATACTCGTGGTGGAGCAGCTATTTCAATTAAATCTGTAGTAAATAAACCAATTAAGTTTATTGGTACCGGCGAAAAAATGGAAGCCATAGACGTGTTCTATCCTTCACGTATGGCAGAACGGATTCTAGGAATGGGAGATGTTGTGTCTTTAGTAGAAAGAGCGCAAGAACAATACGATGAAGAAGAAGCTCGAAAGATTCAAAAGAAAATTGCTAAAAATCAATTTGGATTCGACGATTTCTTAAAACAAATTCAGCAGGTCAAGAAAATGGGGAATATGAAAGACCTTATGGGAATGATTCCTGGTGCTGGAAAAATGATGAAAGATGTCGATATTGATGATGATGCTTTTAAAGGTATCGAAGCCATTATACATTCTATGACTCTTGAAGAACGAACAAATCCTTCTGTTTTAAATGCAAGTAGAAAAAAGCGAATTGGTAAAGGCTCTGGAACTTCGGTTCAAGAAGTAAATCAGCTTTTAAAACAATTCAATCAAATGAGTAAAATGATGAAAATGATGCAAGGTGGTGGCGGAAAAAAAATGATGCAAATGATGCAGAATATGAAGTAGTTTTGTTAAGAGTTAAGAGTTAAGAGTTAAGAGTGCAATTTTATCAAATACCAAATACCAAACAAATGACGATTTTAGACGGAAAAAAAACAAGTAACGACATAAAGGATGAAATTGCTGAAGCAGTAAAAACACTAAAATCTGAAGACAAAAAAACACCACATCTCGCTGCAATTCTTGTTGGTACAGATGGTGCAAGTATGACTTACGTTAACGCAAAAGTAAAAGCTTGTGAACGTGTTGGAATTAACTCTACTTTAATTGATTTACCCGAAAACACTTCAGAAGAGATTTTGTTAGATGAAATTAATATACTCAACAATGATAAGGATATAGATGGATTTATAGTGCAACTTCCATTACCAAAACATATTGACGAACAAAAAGTTTTAATGGCTGTTAATCCAGACAAAGATGTAGATGGATTCCATCCAATAAATGTTGGTAAAATGACATTGGATTTGCCTTGCTTTTTATCTGCAACGCCTTTTGGTATTTTAGAGTTGTTAGAGCGTTATAACGTAGAAACTTCTGGAGCAAATGTTGTTGTTATTGGGCGAAGCCACATTGTTGGTCGTCCGATGAGTATTTTAATGAATCAAAAGCGAAAAGCTGGAAATGCAACAGTAACGGTTGCTCATAGTCGTACAAAAAACTTATCTGAAGTTACTCAAAATGCTGATATTATTGTAGCTGCGCTTGGTATTCCAGAATTTTTAACTGGAGACATGGTAAAAGAAGGTGTTACCATTATAGATGTAGGAATTACTCGTGTACCTGACGAAACTAAAATTAGAGGTTATCGACTTGCTGGAGATGTTCATTTTGAAAGTGTAAGCAAAAAAGCTGCGTTTATTACTCCAGTTCCAGGAGGTGTCGGACCTATGACTATTGCCATGTTGCTAAAAAACACCTTATTAGCTAGTGAACGGAATAACACTAAAATCAATTAGCAAATAACTGATTGATGTCTTTAAAGGCTTTAAATTCTAAAGCATTACCAGAAGGGTCTTTAAAAAACATAGTAGCTTGTTCACCAACTTGTCCTTCAAATCTTATATAAGGTTTTATTATAAAGTCGATGTCTTTTTGTTTTAGACGAGATGCCAACTCATGAAATGTGTCCCAAGGCAGAACAACACCAAAATGAGGTACGGGAACATTTTTGCCATCTACAGGATTAGTATGTAAATTTTCGTTTTCTTTTTTTGGTTTGAAATGAATAACCAATTGATGTCCATAAAAGTCGAAATCCACCCAAAGGTTGTTACTTCTGCCTTCTTTACAATTTAAGATGTCTCGATAAAAAATTCTACATTTTTTTAAATTATGTACAGGAATTGCAAGATGAAAAGGAGGAATTGTTGACATATCTATCTTCTTTTTCTATTATGAGGTTCATAATCTTTTGTCGAATCTTCAATTAAAAGATTTAGTGCTTTAAGTTCGTCTTTAGATAAGTCACGATATTCGCCAACAGGAATATCGAGTTTAATATTCATAACACGAACGCGCTGTAATGCTGTAACCTCGTAAGTTAAATATTCGCACATTCTACGAATTTGCCTGTTTAAACCTTGAGTTAAAATAATTTTAAATTTCTGACTACTTAATTTTTCAACTTTGCATTTTTTTGTGATAGTATCAAGAACAGGAATTCCGTTAGCCATGCGTTCAATAAAGGTTTGAGAAATAAGTTTATCAACCGTTACCACATATTCTTTTTCATGATTATTACTAGCACGAAGTATTTTGTTTACAATATCGCCATCATCAGTTAGTAGAATTAATCCTTCGCTTGGTTTGTCTAATCGACCAATTGGGAAGATGCGTTTTGGGTAATTTATAAAATCGATAATATTATCTTTTTCTACACGAGTATCTGTTGTACAAACAATACCAATTGGCTTATTAAAAGCTAAATAAATATGGTCTTGTTTTCTCTTTGAAATTAGTTTGCTATCAACTTCAACAATATCTTCTGTTGATACTTTAGTTCCCATTTCAGGGACCTTTCCATTAATGGTAACACGACCAGCATCAATAAGTTTATCTGCAGCACGACGTGAGCAATAGCCAACTTCGCTTAAATATTTATTAAGCCGTGTAAGTTTGTCTGTCATAATTGCAAAAGTACAATAATCTTTAGCGAATTATAAAATCAATTATATGATTTCTTATAGCTTCATTTTTAAGTGAATGTCCAAGATTTTGTGTAGTTATCAATTGGCTGTTTTTAAAACTTTTGTTAATTAAAAGTGCATCAGTATAAGGAATTATAGAATCTTTTTCATCGTGAATAATCAAGCCTTCAAAAGTTGCATCCTCAAGAAACTTTGCTGTTGAAAAATCTTCTGGAGATTTTCCGAAACGTTCACAAATTAATTGTTTTATTTGCCTTTCAATGCTTTTATTATAACTCATCATTTCAACGTATCTTTTAAAAACATCTTTTAATTCTGAAGGTGTGCCAAGCAAAACCATTTTTTTAATAGTATTAAATTTATATTGATGATAAGAAAAAACAGTTGCCATGCCACCAACCGAATGACCTATAAAAATGCTTGGGTTGAATTTTTTTACAACCACATTTATAAATTCGGCATATAAAAGTGCATTAAAAAAAGAACTTCCCGAGTTGCCATGTGCTGGAGCATCTAATGCAATGATGTTATAGTCTAACTTATGTAAAGGTTTAATAGTTTTTTTCCAACGTGCTGAATTACTTTCCCATCCATGAACAAATAAAATAGTTTGTTTTTTACCTAACCAACGATAAGTCATGATGACATTGTCTTTATATAACAATTCCTCTATAAGTGCAGTATTTAAAAAATCGGATTGTGCTTCAGTTATTTTTCCTTTTCTAGGTGTAGAAAATAAGGTTAGAGCTTTTTTTGCAGCATACCTTGAATAAAATAGGCTTAAAAAATTAAAGTAAAAACCAATGAGCTTAACAATAAAAATCTTCATTTAATGGTCTCTATTAACAGCATCAATAGAAAATGCAGGTAAGCAAATGGCTAAATATTCGCAAGGTTCAACAAAAGGATTAGAATATTGTACTCTTGTGTTTTTTTCTATTTTAATAGATTGTCCAGCTTCTAGGATAATAGTTTCGTCTTCAATAATTAATTGCTTTTTTCCTTTAATAATATAGGTGTATTCTTCAAATTCTGGCATTTGAAAAGGTTCACTCCAACCAGAAGGAGCAACCATAAATGCTATGCTTATTTGAGAGTTTCCGTTTGTTGCTAAACCAAAATGTTCTTCTATTAGTTTGCCATCAGTTGTAGGAACTACAAAGGGAGACTTTTGTATTGTGTATTTTTTCATTTGTTAAGCCAATAAAGATAAAAGCCTTTTATTTTTGCTTCATCTGGAATTTGAATGGCTTCAATTTTCAAATTCATATCAAAACGCATATTTGCTGGAAGCTCGTTTTTGTTTATAGTAAAATAGGCATTAATTTCATTTACAGAAACAATAACATTTCTTAGTGAATTTTGAATATTTGAGACTTTGTAATTAGTATTAATGTCTTTAAAAGTACTATTAATGGATAATCCTTTTGCTGTTGCAAAGCGAGGATCGACAACCTTAACAGTCCTAATAGTTGCTGTAGAATCTAGAGATTGAGAAGGCGAAAGCACTAAAAGTGGCACACCACCTTTTTCATAAATTTCTATATCGTTAATATTGCCTGTAAATTCGTCACCACTTACATATTTAAAAATAGAGTCGTTAATAAATACAGATTCTAAATCTTTTACTTGAGTCGAATCGGTTAAATGGCCAATATTATGTTTTGAAATTAAAAAAGGGTTTATTTCTTTTTTGCATGAACTACAAAATGAAATTATTACAAGTAGTATTAAGATGGTTTTTTTCAAAAGAGTTTATTTTAATTATTATTTATTAAGTTATTTTTCAATCGTCAATCGTAATTTATTTCATTGCCTTTTTAAGAATGCCAAAAACAGCTCTTATAAAGGTTGCGCTTGTGAGCACTTTTAATATTGGGTTTTGTCTTGTACTTCGTCTGGAAGTTGTACGGCTTTTTGTTTTTTGTTTCTCTAGTCGAGCTTCTTCTCTAACTTTAAGTACTTCAGCTTTTTTAATTTTTTCATTAAGTTTTTCGTAAGCACTTTCGCGATCTATATCTTCGTTGTATTTCATCACTAATTTAGAATCGTCATAAAGATTATTCAATTCTGTTTGTGATAACACATCCATTCTGCTCATTGGTGCGCGCATCATAGTAGCCGCCAAAGGTGTTGGACGACCTTTTTCGTCTAAAGCAGAAACTAATGCTTCTCCAATTCCTAACGATGTTAAAACGGTAGCTGTGTCATAATATTCTGTATCAGGATAATTTTGTGCAGTAAGTTTAATAGCTTTTCGGTCTTTGGCTGTAAAAGCACGTAAAGCATGTTGTACTTTTAATCCTAATTGGCTCAAAACAGCTTCTGGGACATCTGTTGGATTTTGAGTTACAAAATATAAACCAATACCTTTACTTCTAATCAATTTTACGATGCTTTCAATTTGGTTTAACAATGCTTTTGAGGCTTCTCTAAAAATTAAATGAGCTTCATCTATAAACATAATAAGTTCAGGGCGACCACTATCGCCTTGCTCTGGGAAAGTTTCATAAATCTCTGCTAATAAGCTTAGCATGAATGTTGAAAACAGTTTAGGTCTATCCTGTATATCTGTTAAGCGAATAATATTTATATAACCACGACCATCACGAGTTGTTCTTACGAGATCTTCAACATCAAAACTTTTCTCGCCAAAAAACAAATCGGCACCTTGCTGTTCGAGTTCAACAACTTTTCGTAAAATGGCACCAGTTGAAGCTGTGGAAATTCTACCGTAGGCTTCTTCAAATTCTCCTTTACCATGTTTAGTTGCATATTGTAATACCTTTTTAAAATCTTTAAGATCGAGTAGAGGTAATTTATTATCATCACAATATTTAAATATCACTGCAACTACTCCAGATTGTGCCTGCGATAAATCAAGGATTCGTGACAATAAAACAGGACCAAATTCGCTTACAGTAGCTCGAAGCCTAACACCATCTTCTTCAGATAGTGACATGATTTCAATTGGAAAATCTTTCGCTTCAAAGGGCAATCCAATTTTTTCATGACGTTCATCAATTTTAGGATGTCCAGGACTTGGTTGTGCTAACCCACTCAAATCACCTTTAATATCCATTAGTAAAACTGGAATTCCTTTTTCTGATAAATTTTCGGCTAAAACCTGAAGTGTTTTAGTTTTTCCTGTTCCAGTAGCTCCAGCAATTAAACCATGACGATTCATAGTTTTTAAAGGTACTTTTACAAAAGCATCTTTTATGGTTTCACCATCTAACATTGCAGCACCAAGTGTTATAAAATCGCCTTTAAAAGTATTTCCTTCTGCTATAGTTTTTTTGAAAGCATTAATGCTACTCATAATCAAATATTTTTGATAAAAATAATGTAATTTTAGTCAACTTTAAAATGAATTGACAATGAATAAAAAACGAATTATTTTAATATTGTTTTTAATAGCTGTAGTAATTTCTTGTAAACAAGAACAGTCTAAAATTATTTTTCATAAATCACATGAGCCAAACAGACAAACAGCACCATTTAATGATGCTGTTGAAACAGATGGTTTATTGTTTCTTACTGGGCAAATTGGAAAAAATCATGCTGAAGGAAAATTAGTAGAAGGTGGTATTCAAGCTGAAACAAAACAAACTATTGAAAATATAAAAGCTGTTTTAGAACATCATAATTTATCATTAGATAATGTGGTGAAGTGTACAGTAATTTTAAAAGATATTAATGATTTTTCTGCTTTTAATGAAGTTTATAGACAATACTTTGTAAAAAAACCAGCACGTACTACTTTTGCTGCTTCAGGGTTAGCAGGTAATGCCAAAATTGAGATTGATGTCATTGCAGCAAAATAAGACTTTTGTCATCTGTCCTCCTGCTTCCAACTTTAACAGTTATCTTTGCAAACTATGATAAGAAGAGAACGACAAGAACTAATTAATAAAGGATTGTTATTGCCTTTAATGGAAGAATTTTATACAATTCAAGGTGAAGGATTTTATAAAGGTACAGCAGCTTATTTTGTTAGAATTGGCGGCTGTGATGTTGGTTGTCATTGGTGTGATGTTAAAGAAAGTTGGGACGCCGATTTACACCCTCCAACTGAAACTTCAAAGATAGTAGCTAATGCTGTAAAGTATAGTGATACAGTTGTTGTAACTGGAGGAGAGCCTTTAACTTGGGATATGACTAAGCTCACAAAAGGGCTTATAGACAAAGGATTAAATGTACATATTGAAACTTCTGGAGCTTATAAACTTACTGGAACATGGGATTGGATTTGCTTATCGCCAAAAAAAATAAAACTTCCTACCAAAGAAATTTACCAAAAGGCAAATGAATTGAAAGTAATTGTTTATAATAAAGACGATTTAAGGTTTGCAGAAGAGCAGGCAGTAAAAGTCAATGCAGCTTGTATTTTGTATTTACAACCAGAATGGAGCAAGCGCGATAAGGTAATTCCTTTAATTGTGGATTATGTAATGCAAAATCCAAAATGGAAAGTGTCTTTGCAAACGCATAAATATTTAAATATACCATAAAAAAAAGCCTTAATTTCTTAAGGCTTTTTTTATAATTTAAAATGGGTTTAGTTCATAGAAACAGCAACTCTAGCAGTTCCCCAACCCATGTGCATGGTTCCATCGTCATCAAAAGCTATAGAAAAGGCATCTAAAGATTCTTCACCTGTTGTAGCAGGAGCCATAATTCTGGCAACATCGTTGTCTTTGTTATAAAAATATGCTCCCCAAGTATTAAGATCTGAACTCAAAATTAATTCCCATTCTTTTTCACCAGGAATCGTTGATAAAGTATATGTGCCTGCTTTTACTGCAGTTCCAGCCACACTCATATCTTTATAAAATGTGATTTCGGCAGCTTCATTAGCTCCAGTTCTCCATTGCTTCCCATTAGGTGCAAGATCACTTAAAGAACGACCGTTAAGCTGAGGTCTGCTATAAACAATTTTAACTTGCTTGTCAGAAATTTTATAACTGCTCGGGAAAGAAGCACAATCCATAGGGCTTTTGTCTAGTCCTGGAAATTTTTGAGCTTCTACATTTGTTGCTAATAACATTACAAAAGCAAAAGCGATTGTAGTAAGAATTGATGATTTTTTCATAATGATTTTAAGTTTAGTTGTTTTGTTAAAATTATAAATTCA
>Ga0164320_10000997_pt1 | contig 9988 bp, 6 predicted proteins | sample GuaBasSediGuay11_FD_113736 | JGI IMG/M metagenome (GOLD analysis project Ga0164320, IMG submission 113736) | Subseafloor sediment microbial communities from Guaymas Basin, Gulf of California, Mexico - Guay11, Core 4567-28, 0-3 cm | ecosystem: Environmental > Aquatic > Marine > Hydrothermal vents...
AGGTATGAGCGTCTACCACCCGGTCGGCTCCTCGAAGATGGGCCCCGCGGACGATCCGACGTCAGTCGTCGACAACGAGCTCAAAGTGCATGGCATCGAGTGTCTCCGCATCGCAGACGCGTCGATCTTCCCGCTCCTGCCTTCGGGCAACACCCACGCACCAACAGTCGCGGTGGCAGAGAGAGCAGCAGACTTGATCCTCGGTAACCCAACGCCGTAAAGTCCTACACACGCGCCCGTAGCTCAGCTGGATAGAGCGGCGGCCTTCTAAGCCGATGGTCGGAGGTTCGAGTCCTCCCGGGCGCGCCAGGATTCGACCGCAAAGAAGCCTCGAGCTTAGAACCGAAACGCGGGGCCCACCTCTACCGTGAAATCATGCGTGAGGTTGTCGCCGAACAGCATGAGGTAGAGGACCTCCACGTCCAATGCCCAGGCGTCCCCACCAAACCAAAAGTAGCTTCCCGCGGTGGCGTGGATGCCAAATCTCGTCCGGGTTTCCTGCGGGGCAATGATGATCGAGACGTTTGGCCCCAACCCAAGGTACGGATTCACTACCTCGTTGGCGTGGAACGGCTTTTTGGCGAACACGTCGAGCTCGATCACAGTCTCGTTCTCAATCCAAGCCGCCGAACTGGCCGCTTCAATTTCGAGCCAACCAGGGATCATGTTGCGTTCGTAAAAGAGGCTGAACCCGCCCCCTACCGCGTGCCCCTCCTTGTTGAACGAGTTGACGACGCCACCTTTCAGGCCGACGATGTTGGCGGTCTCCTCCATGTGGGGGCTTCGGTGCATCGTTTGGGCGCTGGCCGGCGCAGGGGCGAGTGCCAATGCCGTCGACGCCGCAACGAGCCAAAGGCAGCGCGCGGCACGAGTGGCCGCTGAGGCGGCCCAGAGCTCTATCGCTGGCATGGGGATTGCGGGCACGGGCTCCCCTCGTACCAGAACCGGCCGCGGACGTCATGGGTGTTCGCGTCCGATCTCGCCGAGCGCTCCGCTGGGTGCGCTCCGGGAAACGCAGTGGTGAGTCGCCGGTCCACTTGCGCAAGGCGTGGTTGAAGGCGCTCTGCAGAGTTCAAACGCGTGTTGAAGCCAGGGGGAGGTCTGCGGCTACTCGAACACGTGCGAAGCGAGCATTGGCCGGAGGGCGTGTTGATGGACATGCTCAACCCGGTGTGGTTCCGCCTCAACAAGGTGGGTTGCAATTGGAATCGGCAACCTTTCCGCTACGATTGATCAAGGCTCGTATCTGACGCAGTCTCCCTCAATAGGAGAGTTCCCCCACGCTACGCGCATCGAAACGCTGCAAGAACATGTGTGCGTCACCGTTGCGCCCGCGCACCGGTCCGGGCCGCTTGCTTCTTGCCGGACAAAGCGGGAGGATTGTGCCGTACGAGGCGCCACTTGAGGAGTCGCGATGGATAGGTTGCTCACCACGCTGCGGCAGACGCGGGCCAGCAAGGTTGTGGCAGTGCTTCGCCTGTTGCTCGGGCTGCTGTTCGTGTCCACGGGGTTGATGAAGCTCCTGGTTCCGGAGTTGCGCGAGGCGTTTTCCGGGCAGCTGACCCAAGCTGCCATCCCCGCTCACACGCTCAACATGTGGTTCGTGCCGCTGGCCGAGGTGGCGGTGGGCCTGCTGTTGCTCGTCGGTCTGTTTGCGCGCTTGGCGGCATTGGTCGGCATGGCCATGATGATCGTGGCGTCGTACGTGCATCTAACGGTGCACGACCCGGCGCTGTTTCCGCTGCAGCCGGAGTCGCCCATCATCCCGACCATCGCGCTGATCTTGCTGGCGTGGATCCTGTGGGCTGGCGGTGGCTCGTGGAGCCTCGATTTGCGGCATCAGGAACGCTAAGCGCTTCGGCACGAGGTCATGCTCACCCTGTACGACAACCCGTTTAGCCCGTTCGCTCGAAAGGTGCGGATGGTGCTTCGGTTCAAAGGATTGGAATTCGAATCCATCGACGCCTTGGCTCTCGACGAGCACGACAGGCTGGTCGCAGTGAATCCGCGCGTGGAGGTGCCTGTCCTCGTCGATGGGGGTTTCACGGTCACCGATTCGACCGACATCGTCTACTATCTAGAGGACCGATTCCCGACGCCTACGGTCCTTCCGGTGGAGCCCGAGCTCCGCGCCAAAGCGCGACGATGGCAAAGAATTGCAGATACCCTTCTCGACGCGATCATCCACGACATCTCCATTTGGACCTGGCCTACGCACCAACGGCCAGACGAGCCTCCTGAGGGGTTGCTCGATGCGGGGCGCGATGACCTACGCAACGTTCTCATCCAGCTCGAGGATTCGCTCGGTGACCGAGGTTTCGTGTGCGGCGATCTATCGATCGCAGATTTCGCGCTGTTCCCTCACATCTCGGCGCTCAAGCCGCTTGGGATTCTGCTCGAGGAATCCACCCACCCCAGGCTACTTCGTTGGAATCGCGAGATGCGCTCACAGGCGCTGGTACGCCAAGATCTCGACTACGTGAAACAGAGCGCGTTCGAGAAGTTCGTGTCGGGCCAGTCTCCCTACGAAGACGATAAGATCGTTTGGCGAGGTGACCGAATCGAGTGGCTTCTTGCTCACGGCTTTCATGACTGGCTTCTTGTGGAGCTCGAGGCTGGCCGTGCAGTAGTTCCCCGCTCGGTCTAGGGATCCGGATAGACGAAGTCTTTGAAGCTCACTCGGAAGAAGAGCGAGTACATCAGCGGGACGAAGCCTAAGGTGAGCATCGTGGAGAACGCTAGGCCGAACATGATTGCGACGGCCAGTGGCTGCCACATGGCTTCCCCGCCTGCGTAGAGAGGGATCAAGCTGGCGATCGTGGTTGCGGTGGTCAGCATGATGGGGCGGAACCTTTGTTGGGCTGCTTGGATGACGGCGTGAGGTGGGCTGAGGCCGTTCTCGCTCTGTTCGATGTCGATTCGATCGATCAGCACGATGCCGTTGTTGATCACGATGCCGGCCAGGGAGACGATGCCGAGCAGGGTCATGAAGCCGAAGTACGAATCCATGACGACCAGGCCGATTCCGACGCCGACCAGCGCGAAGAGAATGGTCGCCAGGACGATGGCGGGCTTTCGCAGCGAGTTGAACTGCCACACCAAGAGCATGAGGATCACCATGCCCGCGATCGGAAGCTTGGCGCCGATGGAGGCGTTGGCTTTGCCAGAGCCTTCCACCTCGCCGCCAAACTCGTACCGGTACCCGATGCCCCAATCCTTCTTCTGTTCTTCGAGCCAGGGCTCGAGCTCTGCGATGACATCGAACGCGGTGACACCTGCGACGACCTCGCTGTCGACAGTGATGGTGGCATAGCGGCCACGGCGGAGGATCTCCGAAGACTCCCATTCGAGGCTGCCGTGCGCGACTTGAGTCAGAGGAACCGAGCTTCCGTCTTGTGAGAAAATGCTCAGGGTCGCTAGACGGTCGATGTTGCGCCGCCCTTCGGCGACCGACCTCAAGACGATCGGGATGGTCTTGTCGTCTTCGCGGTACTTGGTCGTCTCGTAGCCGCTCAAGAAGGTTTGCAGTGAGGTGGCCACGTCTTCGTTGGTGATGCCGGCCCGGCGTGCCCGGTCCTCGCTGACCTTGATGACCATCTTCTTGACGCGCGGGCCCCAGTCGTCGCCAACATTGCGCGTATCGTCTCGATCGTTGAGCCATTGTTTGACCGTGTCGGCGATCTCGAAGGTTCGATTGACGTCCTTCCCGGAGATGCGTACTTCGACGGGTTTGGTGACCGGCGGCCCGTTGCTGAGGAGACGGACGTACGGGCGGACGTCCGGATATCGCTCCGTCACGTACCTTTCGAGGCGCTCCATCAACTCCGGCACGACCTCCACGTTCGTGGTTTCGACCAAGGTCTCCGAGTAGCGGGGACGCGGTGCATTCGGGTTGTACCCCAAGGTGAAGCGCGGTGGGGTCGAAGCGATGAATGTGGCCCAGTGCGCCACACCTGGGCGCTCGTCAGTCTCGCTTAGGTCGCTCTCGATGTAGGAAGCCATGTCGTCCGCCATGGCTTCCGTCGTGCGGATCGACGTACCTGGAGGGAAGGTGAACTCGGCGACGAAAAAATTGGTGGCTTGCGTCGGAAAGAAGATTTGAGGCACGAGCGTGTACAGCTGCATGCCTGCGAAGAACCCGACGATCGCGACTACGATGCTGATCGCGGGATGGCGCAGGATGGCCAAGATTCCCCGCCGGTAAAGTCCATAGAACCGTGAGTTGAATGGCTCCTTCACGGGCGTGGGCTTGAGAAAACGCACGCAGAGCAGGGGGACCATCGTCAGCGCCAGCACCCACGAGATCAGAAGGGTGATCGTCACGACCGAGAAAAGCACCCCCGTGTATTCCCCGACCGCCGATTCTGCGAGTCGGATTGGCAAGAAGGCCGCGGAGGTCGTCAACGATGCGATCAGCAGTGGAACCCTCAGCTCGTTGGTTGCGCCCAACGCCGCCGACACCCCATCTTCGCCCGCAGCCATGCGCACCATGACCGATTCGGAGATCACGATCGCGTTGTCGACCAGCAGTCCAAGCGAGATGATGAGCGCCGCCAGCGACATCTGATCGATCTGAATGCCGGCAAGACTCATCATCCACATGGCGATGATCATCGTTACGGGCACCAATGTGGCGACGACCAACCCTGTGCGCAGACCGAGTGTCAGAAGCATGACGACGAGGACGATCGCCACCGCTTGAAGGACGCTTTCGACGAAGTCGTCGACCTTCTGCTCTACTCTAGAGGGCTGGAAATAGGTCTGATAGAAGTCGATGCCATGTGGGTACTGCTCCTGGATGTACTCGAAGAATCCTTGTAGCTGCTCGCCCAGTTGAATGAGGTTGCCGCCGTCAGCCATTGACACCGCTAGAACGAGGCCGGGCCGGCCTTCAACGCGCACCAGCCCCTCGGGCGGGTCCACATAGCCGCGGTAGATGTCGACGATGTCTTCGAGGTAGACCAGCTCTTCGCTCCTCGGCAGTCGAATCACGTTTCGTCTGAGGTCTTCGACCGAGCTGAAGTTGCCGCTTGGCTCGAGTGCGATGGTTTCGTTCTCGACGTCGATTTCACCACCCGGCTGGATGATGTTCCGTTGTTGTAGGGCGTCTTTGAGGAAGTCTGGCGTCATGCCGATGCGGCTCAGCATGGCGTTGTCGTACTCGACGAAAAGCCGCTCCTCCTGGGCGCCGAGGATGTCGACCTTGGCCACCGATTCGACGCGGAGCAGCTCGTCGCGGAGGTCGTCCGCGATGTCCTTGAGCTGCAAGTACGAAAAGCCGTCGCCGGTCATACTGAACATGATCGGGTAGACATCTCCAAACTCGTCGTTGACGATCGGTCCGTTGATGTCTTCCGGCAAGTTGGGCTCGACGCTATCGACTTTGCGCCGGAGGTCGTCCCAGATGGGACGCATGTCCTTGAACTCTTCGCGGATGTTTACGTAGATTACGGAGACGCCGGTGCGGCTCACGCTGTTGACCCAGTCGAGCTCGGGGATCTCTTGAACGACTTTTTCGATCGGATCGGTGATCAACTGCTCTACGCGTTCCGGGCTTGCGCCTGGGAAGTACGTCGTGATCATCGCCGTTCGAATGATGAAGCCCGGGTCCATTTGCCGAGGCGCGTCGAAGTACGCACCGATGCCGGCGAATATCAGGACGACGATCAGGGTGCCGGTGACCGTGCGTCGCTCCAGGGCAAACTTGGTCAGGCTCATGGCGTCACATTGGCTTCAGTGGTTGGCGCCGGGTCTCCGGCCACGTTGTCGGGCTCGGACCCCGGCCGCTCGGGAACCCGGACTTGCAGGCCGTCGTAGATGCGGCTGACGCCGGCAGTGACGACGAGATCACCCGGCTTCACGCCGTCGAGGATCTCGATGCCATCGGAAAGAATTTCGCCAACCTCGACAGGCGTCCGGTGAACCGTGCCTAGGGCATCACCTGTCTTTTCTAGAATGAAGACGAAACGGCCCTCGCGGTCCTCACCGACCGCGCTGATTGGAAGAGAGTACCTGGGACCATCTTTTTCGGACGCAAACACGAACGTCACGTCGGCCGACATTCCCGCTCGAACTTGGTCCTGGCCCTCTGTGAGTCTCACGGTCACGGGGAAGGTCGTCGCACCGCCGACGCTCGCTACGCCCACCTCGGTCACCGTTCCCGCGAACACCTTGCCTTCCAACGAGTTGAAACGCGCTTTGGCCTCGGCGCCCTTTTTGATGCTGCGGATGACGGATGCCGGGACCGATACGCTGACTTCGATCTGTTCCCCTGCTAGCAACGTGGCGACCAACTCACCGGCTTGCACGTACTCGTTCACCTCGATGTCGACCGTCGCGAGTGTAACCGTCTCCGGAGCCTTCAAATGGGTGTAGCCCAACTGCCGTTGTCGAAGGCGGACCTGCTGATGAGAGGCCTCGAGCCCGGCACGCCCCGATTCGTATGCAGTCCGGTCCGCGTCGAGGTCCTGCCTGGAGGCGTTCTGGTTTTCGTAGAGCGCGCGCGTGCGTTCGTAGGTGGCTTTTGCGTTCCGTTCCTGGGCGCGCGACTGCGCAGCCGACGCTTGAGCATTCTGAAGCTGCAGCGCGTAGTCCGCCGGGTCCATGCGCGCGATGGTGTCGCCCTTCTTCACCGTGTCCCCGACGTTGATTGGCACACTCACCACCTGCCCCGAAACCTGAAAGCTGAGCCGGCTCTCTCGCCCGGACTTCGAGACACCCGAGACTGTCCGCCGGGCTGCTGAGTCGCTCCCTTCGACCACCTCGTAGCGAACGGGACGAATGACTTCCGGTTCTTCCTGTACATCCTCGCATCCGACCATCGCCAAGACGGCGGCCATCGCAATGAGAGTAGGTTTCTTGGCCATCAGTTGTGCTCCCGTGGGTTGACTCGGGTCGGTTCGGTCGGCGGCCGGCTCCTCTGGCCTTGCCGCTTCTTCGCTGCTGCAAAGGCGTCGATTCGTTGGATGAAATCGTCGCGATCTTCCTGCGTGCCCTCGAGCGAAAAGGCCCCCGCGGCGCGTTGCACTCGGAGCGCGTCGATCAAGAAGTCGTAGAGGGCGTTTGCCGCCGCGAGTGCGGCGCCTAGTGCTTGGTTCTGCGCGTCGACGAGTTGGATGATGTCGGCCGCGCCTCGCTGGTAAAGGTCGGTCACCAACTCCAGGTTTCGCGCCGAGGCCTCGGCAGCATCGCTCGTCAGTTCGATGTTGGCGTAGGAAAAGCCGGCTTGATGGAGGGCGGATCGCACGTTTTGTTCGAGCCGCTGTGCGATCACCGCGCGGTCGGTGTGTAGACGATCGAGCACGCGGAAGGTTTGGCGGATGCGCGCGTAGTTCGAGGTTCCGTCGAAAAGGGTTAGCGTGGCTTGTGCGCCCACGTTCCAGGTGAACGTTTGGCGTCCTGGGAAGCCCGCGACGTCGGGAGGAGCCTCGCCGCCCACGCCGCCGGCGTACGGAATGTGCGTGAACCCGCCGATCACAGCGATGTCCGGAATGCCGAGCTGGCGGCGCTCGCCCTTGAGGAGCTCGTCCCGCGCGCTGATTGTACGGTCGATGCTACGGATCTCCGGCGAATTCAGGAGCGCCTCCTCGGCCATGAACTCGCGGAAGATTTTGAATGACCACGGGTCTTCCAGGTACTTGGTGAGCCTCGGGTCGCTTCCCGGTGTGACTGCGCGAACGTCTTCGGGCGGAGGCACCCGGAATGGGGCCTCCAATGGGCGGTTCAGGATTCGATTGAGGTCGATCTCGGCCTGGTTGCGAGTAGCGCTCGCGCCAATGACGCTGGAACGGCTTTCCGCGATCTGAGTCTGCCATCGAAAGACTTCTTCACGGCCGGCAACGCCGATGGTGTTCCGCGTCTCGGCGAGCGAGAGGTTCTTTCGCGTGAGCTTGAGGTTGTCGCGATTGACGCGCTCGGTGTTCTTTGCCCGGAGGACGTTGAGGTAGGCCTCACCAGATTCGAGCATCGTATCGAGCCGCGCGGAGATGTAGTCGTGCTCCGTGCTCCAGTAGGTGTCCCGACGGAATCGCAGGTCGGCGTGCCCCTGGGGAGAGTACAGCAGCTGCGAGCCGCTGATGCCCCAAGTGAACTGCCGCTGCGCCTGAGCGAAAGAGGTCGAGACCGCGGGATCGTTGATGAGGAAGTCGCCATCCGCCCCGGCTTGGGGAAGCCAGTCGCCGCGCGACACCTTGATGCCCTCATAGCTCGCGTCGATCTCGAGCCCTTGCGCCATCAAGTCGAGGTTCACGCGCACCGCATCGTGCATTGCGCTTTGCAGCGTGATGAGAGGGCCGCGTGTTCCGGTCTGATCGTTGATCATTCGCGCTTCGGCCATGACCGCAAAGCGTGGCCAGGTCCCGATCGCTTTGGCGGTCGCCATGTTGAGGACGAGCACCGGCCGTTGCTCAAACGAGATCGGGAACGACCCCGCTGGCTCCCCCATGTAGATGCGCTGGACGAAGATGGCGGCCCGCCGCATTCGGCGGATCTCGTCTTCTTCGGTTTCCATCGTGGCGAGGGCCCCCCGCTCGACCCATTTCACTCCCCCGCCTGCATACGAAGGAAGGTCCTGCGCGTTGATGCCATCGACCAAGATCTGCATCTCGTCGTCGCTCCACTTGAAGAATGGGCCGATGTAGATGGCCTCGGTGTCTTCGGGAATGGCATCGAGAGTCGCCTGTGCGCTTTCCCCAGCAATGACGAGATGTGTCTCGATGCCGAGGCGCTGGCTTGCAAGTTGAACGGGCTGCTCGGCCGCCTCGAGGTGCCTGACCACTTCAACGCCGACGATCAATGTCATGCGATCGAAGCGCACGATCTCGCGGAGCTGTTTGATCTCCTGCTCGAAATTCAAGAGGCCAGTGATGTAGGCGAGGTTCCGGCGGCCGCTTCGATCGCCGTCCTGGGGCAGACCCTGCAGCTTCGGCGCAGCGTACGGAATCAGAATGGGCTTGTTGAGCTTGGGAAGCCGGCCAACCGCGACACCTGTCATGGATCCGGATACGATGATCATGTCGACCGACCGATCCGTGAGCCCCTCTTTCAACGCGGTATTGACACGTTCGAGGGTCCAGTTGGTTTCGATCTTGGGCTCCACGAAGACGACCGACGCGTCTTCCTTCATGAGCTCCACGATTTCAGTCTTGAGCAAGCGTTGCCGCTCGGCGAACAGCTGCGATTCACCATCGGCAACCAGCATGATCCGGAACGTTGGCCGCGAAGACTTCTGCGCATTCGCGTCTGAGCCGACAGCGAACGACAAGGTCACGGTGAGGACTAGCAGCACGCGCAGCCCGATTATTCTCATTGCTACCTCGGCCCGGGGGGTTCCGGAGGAGCGAGCTTAGAGCCCCAGGGTGATGATGTCTACGGGGCCGGAGGCGCCGTTACCTCCGCACCTTCCGCAGCCAACACGTACTCGTTCAGGCGGCGAGAGAAGTCTTGTTTCGCTTCGGCGGTGTCGAGGTTGCGGAAGTGGCCTGCCTCGCGATTCACGAAGAGCAATGCGAGAACGTAGTCGTACGCGGCATCTGCGGCCGCAAGGTCGGCCACGAGGCTCTGCGTCTGCGCGTCGACCAGTGTAATGATGTCGACCTTGCCGCGCCGGTAGAGGTCGGTCACGAGTACCAAGTTGTTGTCTGCCGCCTCCGCGGCATTGCGGGTGAGCCGCACCGAGGCCAGCGCGGCCGCGGCGCCGTAGAGCTCCGTGCGCACGCTCGTGTCGATGTCCTGCTCGACGCGATCGAACTCCGCGGCGAGCCGCTCGACCAAGATCGCGTTCTCGCGCATCGCCGCAACCCCAGCGCCACCGCGGGAAAGTGGAATTGCGAGGAACAAGCCGACGTCCCAACCAAACTTGTCGGGCTCGGGGAAACCAAGCGGATTCGGGTCGGGTGCTTCAGAGCCTTCGCCGGCTCGCCAAAAATCGTGCTGAATGCCGCCTTCGACGAAGAAGTCAGGCAACCAAAGCTCGCGTGCGCGGCCTTCC